>Ga0164296_1000227_pt1 | contig 71887 bp, 63 predicted proteins | sample GEODES057metaG_FD_113533 | JGI IMG/M metagenome (GOLD analysis project Ga0164296, IMG submission 113533) | Dystrophic lake water microbial communities from Trout Bog Lake, Wisconsin, USA - GEODES057 metaG | ecosystem: Environmental > Aquatic > Freshwater > Lake | place: USA: Trout Bog Lake...
CTACTACAACAACCAGCGCAAGCACTCGGCCATCGGCTACCTCACCCCCAACCAGTTCGAAACTCAGCACATCAACCTCAACTAATTAAGCGTCTCTGGTCCAATATTGCGTTGCACCTCAGGCGTCGCTTTCATCGGCGCTCACGAATTGCGCCCCTCGGGCGGTCAAAACTAGATGCCAGCACGGAAGGCTAATGCATGAAGCGGACGGCACGGGAGAGAGAATGCATCGGCCTTCCGTGCTGCACTGTTGTGTGGTGGTGGGGGGAGGAAGCTGGCCTGATGGACGGCAGCGTGGCGAGTGATGAAGGAGGGAAGGCGGGCGGAATCACTGCCAAAGCAACGGCCATCAGGCGGGCTTCCTCGCGGGGGTGAGCGGAGCCGGGGCGTTACGGGGTGTCCCCGTTGGAAGGGGTAGCAGCGCACGAAGTAGCTGCGAGGGGAAGACTTTCCCCACCAAGAGGAGCGGTTGACATTATGTATAGTATAGTTTACACATTTAAAATTAACCATGCCGTCTTCATGCTGAAGCCAGGAAAATACGAAATTTCGACTTTGCCTCCCTACCGCGAATGGGTGGACTCATTGGACTGGAAAATTCAGCAACGTGTAATGCTGCGAGTGGAGCGGATGCGACAAGGCCAGTTCGGAGACTGCAAATCAATTGCCTCCGGTTTGTATGAGCTGCGTATGTTCTTCGGTTCTGGGTATCGCGTTTATTTTGGAGAGCACGATGGCAAGTCCGTCATTATTCTCGCCGGAGGGGACAAATCCACGCAAAGCAAAGACATTAAAAAGGCCAAGGAATATTGGCGAATGCATTTGGAGAGCTTGCCATGACCTGACCCGCCAAATGACACCAAACACCCATATCAAAACCCATGAAAACGCTCAACAAAACTGATTACATCCCGCATGATGAAGTGTGGTTGAAATACCTGCGCGACCCCAAGCGCGCCAATTACGCTATCAAACTCGCCTTGGAAGAATTCGAGCAGGACAACGATGTCGATATGCTTCTGAATGTGCTGCGTCTTGTCGCTCAAGCTCAAGGCGGCCTTGCTTCCCTGGCACGCAAAACCGATGTCAGCCGCCAAGCCCTGCATGAAGCTCTCTCGCCGCAGGGAAATCCACGCCTGCGGACCTTTCAAAACGTCCTCGGCTCACTGGGGCTGCGTATGAGCGTGAAGCCCGTGCGCGCTCCGGCAAAGCGTGTCTCACGATCAGCGGCTTGAATTTGCCTGCATGTAAGTGCCAAGGCAAACAGCAGGTGCTCGTCCTGACGCTAAGGATTATCGAGCCCCGAGGCTTTGCAACTCAGCCAAGCCCTCAGATGATCTGATGGAGTTCCTTCTCAAAGCGCTGAAACCTGCAGCCCATTAAACGGCGAGTAGTTTTTTGCGTTGTCAGCCCTCTGCCGGTCTGTTATTTATAATGCTGTGTCCCTGTTTGCATGGATGTTTTATCACGACGTTAACGACGTAGCCTCACCATGATTGCCTCTATCGCGAATTATATTTTTGATCTTGGAAAGGTCATTGTTCCAATAGCCATTTCAGCGGTTATCGGGAATTATTTAGTTCAGCGCTAGAATCCAGCAGCGTCACCATCGCCTCAGCAGGCGTGCAAGCCTGCTGATTGCAGAAGGCCAGAATGTAATCCTTCGTCCGCTCCGGCAAGCCGGAGAGAGGAATGGGAGGCAAGGAAAGAGTTGAAGCACTCATGATACCTGAAAATGCCTGAATTCAGGATATAGTCAACGTCTAAATACCTGATTGCAGGATAAATTCTTGATTTATCACCTAAATTAGGTATGTGGATTCATGAGCGTTGATTCACAGGCTGCATTTAAAGCACGCATCAAAAATTGGTTAGAGGCACCAACAAGGTCGCGAGATTGGCTTTCTCAAAAGGTGGGTACTTCGGTCAAGACCGTTAATAACTGGCTTTCATCAGCGCAGACAATCCCACAAGGCAAAGCTCAACTCATCGAGCGCCTCATGGCCGATGATGCAGCCGCAGAACAACAGCGCAGTCTCAAACTCCTGCCCCAGGCTCAGATCTTCAGCCTTGAAGTCGATCTACCCCGCTTTCGAGCCTACAGCGCCGCCGCACTGGCCAGTGACAAGACTTTGGAGCAATGGGCCATTGAAGAACTCAACGCAGCAGCAGCAGCGGCCACGCCTGAAATCACCGAACGCGAAACCGAAGTTGCCGGTCAAAAACTCAAGATCATCGGCCCGACGAAATACCCCGCACGTCCGGATCCAAACCTTCGAGTTGCTGAACATGGCATAACCGTGAACAAAAACCTCCCAGACAAAACACCTGGTACAGGGCCAATATCGCTCCATCAAGCTGCACAGGAGCATCAAGAGGATTGAAAACGCTCTGCCTTAGCTCCGTTTAAAAAAGCTCGCCAAAATCGCCAGTGCAAAGAAGGCCCAAACAAAATACAGCCACATGCGGGAAAGCCACCCGAGGCACTGCTCAATCACACCGCCTGCCAGCGCTCGGCAGATCCAATCAAATCCCGCTGCCCAAACCAAGTAGAGGCAGATGAAAATCAAGAGACCTGCCAGAATTGCCAGCAGGACTGGTTGCTGAGGCTCCTCAGGCTTCATGCAGTCTCACTTCTGAGGGATCACCAGCATTGGCACCGGACTTGGGTAGTATCCGTGTGAATGCATAGGCAAAGGCAGCGCCACCATCACCTGCGGTCGAGACGCTTCATACGCTTGTCTCTGCGCCTCGTTGTACTGCCAGACCTGCACCCGCATCTGGTACTGCTGCTGCGCCATCGCCATCGGCTGCACTGGCTTACTCACCACCGGAGCCGCTGACGGCACATACACATTCTGCGCCACACCCTGCGTCTGCCGCGCCTCAATCATCGCCTTGGTGATCACCATCAAACCCTTCTCAGTCCGTAATTGGGTGCCCACTGGCAGCGCCGTGCAGGGCAGGGAAGCACTACCGGCGCTGTGCAAAAACCGCACCAGTTCAGGAGTCACCTCGGTAAACGTCACATTCTGGTAGTTCATCCCCGCACGCGAACTCAACGTCGGAACGGTAACCCCAGTTTGGATCACCCTCTCATCGGCACGCACAGTCAGCAGCGCCGCAAACAAAGCCAGCAGAGTAAGAAACGTCTTCATGCCCGCCACTCCACCACAGCCCAGCACCCTCGTCAATTCCGAATCAAACGCGGCGTCACGCCGCCTACAAGTCCGTCATCGTCCGCAGCAGCTCATCATTCTTCTGGATGTAGTGCACCAGTGCCGTGGCCTCCTTGCTGTGCCGTAGGTATTCCTTCACCTCCGTCGCCGCCTTCTCCGCGCTCCCATGGTCATCCAGCGCCAGTTGGTACAGCCGCGTGGCACACCACTTCCGCAGCCGGTGGTTCCCCTGACCACTCGCCACCTCACCAATGAACCCCTTCAGCCAGGCGTTATGCCGGTCACGCACCAGCTCCCGCCGCTCTTTGCGCTCTTCACCCAGCAGTGCCGGCAGCTCCTTGCCCTTCTCCCCCACCTCAGCCCCAGGCAGCAGCGGCAGAATCAGAAACGGATTCACCAGCCCCGCATCCCGTGCCATTGCGCACCGTGCCCGCAGTCGCTTCGCCAGGTCCTCACTCAGCGGCAGCTTTGCCGCATTGCTGCTCTTGCAGCTAAACCTCTCTTCCGGCCGGTTCTTCACCCACAAAAACGTCCGCGACTCAGACACATGCAGCCAGCTCTCACGCGCCATCACCAGCTCACCACTCCGCAGGCCCAGCAGCCGCAGCAGCTCATTGCACAGCGCCAGCTCCTGATCTTCCGGGGCAGGGGAGGCATGCAGCACATGCCAGGCCGCAAACATCGCCTTCATCCCCTCCACACTCGGGATTGAGCTTCCCACGTCGTGGTCCTGAGTCGGCAGCGTCAATTGCAAAAACGTCGCCACCCGCTCCCAGTCCACCTTCAGCGCCGCCACCTCCATGATCCGGTTCAGGCGACTCAGCGGCACCCGCGCATTGCCCAGCGTGCTCATGATCACCCCGTTGATCTCCGGCGGCAGACTCTTATCCAGGTTGATCACCTCACCCCCCTGCATCAGCCGTGCATACTCCAGCGCCGTGTCCGCGCACACCACCTCCTCAAACTTCAGCGCCTCAACCTCACGAATCATCCGCCCACCCTCACCATCCATTCGCAGCCCGCTCAGCGGCTTCATGATCCCCTTCGCGATAGCCACCACCAGCCGCATCGAGTTCCGGCTGCGCATCCCCTCCTTCAGACCCCGTGCCTTGGCCACAGCCTCAAAGGCCCGCAGAAACTCCCCCAGCGTGCAGCCCGTTCGCTTCGCCCGCGTCCCCTGGATCGCATCCACCAGCGATTGCGTCCGCTCCGCATCCATCGCCTTCACCTGCAGCACCGCGTACTCCTGCGCCTGCTTCAGCGTCACCACATTGCTGTCATCAATCGCCAAACACTTCGCAGGCCTGCCTGCCCGTTGGTACATCCAGTACCAGTTCGGGAAATATTCCGGCACACCCGGATTTTCCCACATTTTCACCGGTCGCAGACGTTTGGTCACCAGCAAACCCTTCGGTTTCGGCGTCTTCAGCATCCACGGATATTGAGCAGGCTTATTTTTCACAGTGTATTTGATAGCAAACCCACCAGCCAAAGCAAGCCAAAAGAAACCAATCAAAACAAAAGCAAGGCCCTGTAACAGGCCATCTCATCATCACTCATCCCCACCATGGAAACCGCCCTCTCTCCTACGTACAGCCCCATTTTGGAGCTCGTTACCCGGATAAACCTCTCTCAGAGAGGTGGTGCGCGATACAGGGTTCGAACCTGTGACCCCTACCATGTCAAGGTAATGCTCTACCACTGAGCTAATCGCGCGAGTCCGGGGGCGAAGTCTATAAACGGCCCCTGCGGTTTGGGCAAACGGTTTTTGGGAAGGAAATCAACTGTTGTTCACCTGCTTGCGCACGGTGGTGCCCTGATTCATCAAATCATCCCGTTCCAAACCCGTGAGCCGGGTGATGGCACGCAGCAGCCACAGCAGCAGGCCCAGGGTCACGCCCATGAGCGGAAGGCCGATGACAAGGAAGCCGCCCCAGTTCAGGCGGCCGATGGCCTTGGTGTATTCCTCACTGCCCGGCACTTTGTCTCCGAGCAGGTAGAGGGCGAGGGCAAAATTGGAAGCGGAGGAGAGCAGCATCGTACCAGCCATGCCCCAGGAGGCTTTTTTGAGCAGTTGCGCGAAGCTGTGATGCTTCTCCGGGGTGTCCAGCGCCTGATGCAGGGCTGGCTGATTGATGACCTGGGGGTTGAGCAGCATCTCGTTGATCAAAGGCTTGCCCCAGCGGTGGCTCAGCGGGAAGGCGATGCCGAGGAAGATGGGGAACATCGCCTCCTTGGCAGCAAACCACGTGGCATTGAGCTGCCACAGTCCCAGCACCCCGGTGACGATGACGGCGATCAGACCCAGCACGGAAAAGAAGTTCAGCCCACGCTTCTGCATGAAGCACCAGATGCCAAACCCCAGCGGCAGCAGCAGCGCCACAATCAGCGCCCACAGCGGCCCCAGCCGCTCCGGCGCACTGAGTTTCTCCAGCGCGATGGACGGCAGGATGACGGTGAGGGCGAGATCGAGCAGGGGATGAGGCTGTTTTTGGGTCACGGGGAACTTTGGAATGATGTAGGCGGAATGTCGAGCCGAGAGAATCGAGACAGACGACCAAAGGGAGCCCAGAGGGTGAGCGCCGCGAATCAATGACGAATGCGGAAGGTGGAGTGGTGGAGGACGACTCCCTTCACCACACCGATGGTGCTTGTCCCTTATTCCCTGGTCCAGGATTTTAGAGCACCTCAGACTCCCTCTTGCTTCCTCGTCACTCCGTTTTACGCTCTCCTTCCCCTCATTTCCATGGTCGCCACCGCAGCCCCCAGCCTTACCGCAGAAATCCTCCGTCTCAAAAAAGAACGCAATGCCGTGATCCTGGCGCACAATTACCAGGACAAGGCCATCCAGGAGATCGCTGACTTTGTGGGAGATTCCCTCGGACTGGCCTACAAGGCGAAGGAGACGGAAGCGGACTTGATCGTGTTCTGCGGCGTGCATTTCATGGCGGAAACGGCCAAGATCGTGAACCCTGGCAAGATCGTCGTGCTGCCAGATGCCAATGCCGGCTGCTCGCTGGAGCAGAGCTGCCCCGGACCGCAGCTTGAGTCCTTCCTCAAGGCCAATGCCGCCAAGAACTACTACGTCATCGCCTACATCAACTGCAGCGGCCATGTGAAGGCGTTGAGCGACTGCATCTGCACCAGTGGCAATGCCGACAAGATCGTCGAAGCCGCTCCGAAGGATCGTCCGATCCTCTTTGTGCCGGATCAAAACCTCGGCTCCTGGGTCATGGAGCGCACGGGCCGCAAGATGGATCTGTGGAAGGGCGCCTGCTACGTGCATGTCGAGTTCACCCGCGACAGCATCCAGCAGATCAAAGACGAGTATCCTGACGCCAAAGTGGTGGCCCATCCCGAATGCACCTACGCCGTCCGCATCCTGGCCGATGAGGTGTGCAGCACCGAGAAGATGGTGGGTTATTGCCGCAGCAGCCCCGCCAGCACCTTCATCATTGTCACCGAAAGCGGCATGCTGCACCGGCTTGAGCGCGAAGTGCCCGGCAAGAAGTTCATCCCCGGCCCCACCGGCCACTGCGCCTGCGCCGACTGCCGCTACATGAAGCTCAACACCTTGCAAAAACTCCACGACTGCCTGCGCGATCTGATCCCGCAGGTTGAGATGCCGGAGGATCTGCGCAAGCGCGCGGAGAAGCCGATTCTGCGGATGCTGGAACTGAGCCGGTAGTAGTTCGGGCAATCTTGCCTGCAACGTACGTCCTGCAGTGTTCGGATTGCTGGTAAGTACGATGGGCACTCCTGCCCGTCGATCAGCGCTCCCGCACACGCTCATCAGCCTCAGCACGCAGCACCGCTGACATCGTCCATCACTATCGACAAGCACCCACGCCCATAAGCGTGTGAAGAAATAACATGGCGTTAATGCCGCTGGATCACTTGTCACTCAGGGAGGATCATCACACGCTGATCGACGGGCAGGAGTGCCCATCGTACTTCCTACCTCCACCACGCCGGCAGATCCGTCATCGTCTCCTTCAGAATACCACGGATCGCCACACGTTCCCCAGGCGCGAGATGGGCATGCTGCGCATCCGGCATTTCCCGCAGGTACAGCGCCATGTGGTAATAGACGCGCTCCTTGAGCTCCTTCGGCGCGGCTTTCCAGGTGTCGGTGTAGAGCATGAAGCTGCAGCGGTGCTTAAACATGTGAGTCTTCAAATCGAGATCCTTCAGCGACAAGCCCGCCTTCGACGTTTTGCGGTCACGCAGGAAATCCCTCACGTAGGCAGGATCACCCACCATGCCTTTGGCGGGGAATTTGGCCTCGTCAGCAAAGACGATGTAGCGCGCGAGTTCTTGCGCGCGTTCTTCGATCTCCGCCTTGGCCGCAGCGCCCAGCAGACCCCTGCTCTCGCTTTTGAGCTGGCGCACGGTGTAGATGGCATAGACCAGCCGGTTCTCGAAGCCCATCTGGTGCTCGTTCACCAGATTCGGCAGGATGTCGCTCGTGGGCAGCAGGTGCAGGCTCAGGTCGGAGTACTGCCCGGGATTCACGGAGGTGATTTCGTTTTTCCCGTTGTTCGGGATGCCCATCACGTTGGCGTGATTGCGGGCGAGGTTGTGCTGGCCGGTCAGATGCCAGCCACCAAAGCGGTCCTCCAGAGGGATTTGGTGCCCCTGCACATCCCGGCGGAATGTCTCCAGACTTGATCCCGCCCGCGAGACCAGCAGCGATTCCGCGATCAATCCCGGCAGCCTCCGTGTGGCATTCCCGGCATGGCAGTTCATGCATTTCGTGGAGCGCGTCACGTTCGGCACCGGGCCTCCGGGGCGCAGGCGGTCAAAGACATAAAACATCGGCCCCATCTCAGGATCAGCGGCGATGATTTCTACCAGTCCGCCCGGGACCCAGCCGATGTAGGTGTCCTCATTAAAGTACAAGGCGCGTGGGTTGCGCGGATTGATGATCTCGCTCTGCAGCGAACTCGCGGAGAAGACCATAATTTGAGAGCTGATCGGGATGTTCAGCGCCTCCAGTAGGCTGGTCAGGAAGGCCTTGTCGTTCGTGGTGTCCAGCTTCACCTCGCCTTTCTGCGCCTTTTCCTGCAGCTCGGCAAAGCGGTCCTTCGGCTTCCATTCGAGGTAGGAATGCGGCGGCCCCTTGAAATCAATGACGCGTGACTCTTTCGTCTCCGCAGCCAGGGCGGCGGAGAATGACAAAAACATCAGCATCGTCAGGAATCGGGAACGCATCGTGCTCTATACGCTTGCGAAGTTACCCAAATCGCACCAGACAACCACCAATCAATTGTCATTCTGGTTTCCTCCCACCCGCTCATGCCTACCATTCAGCCACGCCGTGCCGGCATTTTGATCCCAGTTTTCGCCCTGCGCACGCCGGATGACCTCGGCATCGGCGACATTGGTGGCGTTCGGCAGTTGATCGACTGGTCCGCCGACACCGGGATCGGTTTCGTCCAATTTCTACCCATCAACGCCACCGGCAGCGACAGCAGCCCCTACAACGCCATCAGCTCCGTCGCGTTGGATTACCTGACGCTCGATCTTTCCCCGGCGGCGGTGCCAGAGTTGGACAAAAAATTTTACGCCACCATCACCGGCATCCTGCGCGCCGATCTGCTGCGTCATGGCTCAGTGAACTACCCCAAGGTGCGGCGGCTGAAAAACACGCTGCTGCGCCGTGCCTTCAGCCAGATCGAAAGCCAGCCCGAGCGCATGGCACAATTTGAGGCATTCTGCGAGCAGGAAGCCTCCTGGCTGGATGACTTCTGCCTCTTCAAAGTTCTCATGGAGGAGCATGGCCATGAAGACTGGACCAATTGGCGCGAGGACCTAAACACCGCCGCCAAAGCCCGCGCTTGGCGTGATGCCCAGACCGACGAGATCGACGACCGCATTCTGTTTCATGCCTACGTGCAATGGCTCTGCTTCAGCCAGTGGGGCGAACTCCGCGCCTATGCGAACGGGAAGGGGGTCAAGCTCATGGGCGATATTCCCTTCGGAATCTCCTGGTGCAGCGCCGATGTGTTCTTCCAGCCTGAGCAGTTTGATCTCGAATGGTGCGGCGGAGCGCCACCAGAGACTTACTTTAAAGACGATTACTTCGTCCAGCACTGGGGGCAGAACTGGGGCATCCCGCTCTACCGCTGGGATGTCATGGAGCGCGGTGGTTTCCAGTGGTGGCGGCAGCGCACGCAAAAGCTGACTGTGGTGTTTGACATCTTCCGCATCGACCACGTCCTCGGCTTCTACCGCATCTACAGCTTCCCGTGGCGTCCCACCCGCAATGCGGAGTTCTGCTACCTCAGCGACGACGAGGCCAAAGCCCTCACCGGCGGCCGTTTGCCGCACTTCATCGAAAACGACGACGACACACCCGAACACAAGGCTGCCAACCTTGCCAACGGTGACAAGTACCTGCGCATGATTCTCGACGCTGCGGCTGGCAAAGCCGAGGTCGTGGCCGAAGACCTGGGCACCGTGCCGGATTACGTGCGCCCGCACCTGCTCAGCCTCGACATTCCCGGCTTCAAAGTCAGCCAGTGGGAGCACAACGAGCAGGGCCGTGTCGTCATGGGCAGCACCTACGACAACTGCGCCTTCACCACCTACGCCACGCACGACCATGAACCCATGCGCACCCACTGGGAGCACCGCCGTCGCGATGCCGCCAGTAGCGATGAAGCCGAGCGCGCCCTGGGGTACAAGGAACTGGGCGATCTCGCCGAATTCGCCGGCCTGCGCTTCTCCTCCGAAGGCTGGCCCGAATACGATGCCCACATCCGTCACGCCCTGCTGGAAGCTCTGCTCACCAGCAACGCCCGCTACGCTGCCTTCATGCTCACCGACTTGTATGGTCTCGAAGACCGCTTTAACGTCCCCGGCATCGCCGCCGACAGCAACTGGAGCGCCCGCCTGCCGATGACCGTGGCCGAACTCCGCTATGCCGCGCCCTGGAAAGAGGAAAGCGACTGGCTCAAGAAGGCGATCAAGATCACCGAGCGCTGAAGTTGCCCAGTTGCGCCGCAACTGGGGCATTCAGGGAAGAAAAGACTCTGCATTACGGCAGTCCCCACGCCCCACGCAGCGCTGCATAGTCCGCCTTCGGCAGCAGCACGTAGTGCGGTGCGGCATTGGGATCGAGCCAGCGCAGGAGACGCGTCAGGTCGCCCTCGGCCATGGTGGTGCAGCCGGCGCTAGGCTTGTCCGGGCCACGGCGGACATGGAAGAAAATAGCGCTGCCGTAGCCCGGCGCAGCAGGCTGCTGATTGTGGCGGATTTCGAGCATCCATTTGTAGGCCGAATCGCCCAATCGCATTTTTTGTTTCTCAAACCACGGCGGGATGCCATGCCGGGGATCAATGCGAATATGGCGGTTGTAATACTCGGGCAGACTCGAATCATCGATATAGGCGTCCCACGGGCCGACCTGGATGTAAGGCCAACGGGCTCCTCCCGGCGGGGTGGCGGCGTAGCCAAACAGTGAGCCGAGCTGGAACACACCAGCCGGAGCACGCCAGTCCTTTTCCACCTTGGCAGGAATGCCGTTCTGGGGCGGATTGAAGCCCCCGCGTCCCCAGGCCAGCCCCTTCCTGCCCAGCAGGACGGGCACCGGTTTTTCAAAGACGGCCTGCCAGGGAGCACCGGCGGAAGCACGCTGATAACACTGCATCGTGGCCGTGTTGGAGTTCCACGTGGCTGCCTGGGAAACGATCACCTGACGCACGGCGCGCCCGAGCTGCGCGTGAGACTCCGAAGGGCACAGGGCGGAAATGCCGATCCCCAGCAGAGTGTAAAGGAGTGTCTTTTTTCGATGAAAAACTTTTTGGTATTGCATGGTGAAGCTGTTTCCGAATATATTCATTAAATCAACCCTGCCGGGTTAATTGGATTCAGGTTTTGGGGGTTTTTTTCCTGAGCTCCGAGTTCCGGCAGGGTTGTTTTTTTGCCTGAGAGGGGCTCGGAGATGAATCTAGCACATTGATTCGTGGCGAAGGTGTTCTAATGATGGCAACCATGAACTTTCGGTGCTTTTCAGCCATCCTCCTCGGAGCCGCAGCCTGCTTCAACCTCTCTTCCTGCGTCAACACTTCGGTCATCAGCCTCGATTACGTTCCGCAGCCTGGATTGATGGTGCGGGGAGATCCAGACTTCGCCGTGGGTCAGTTCACGGACAAGCGCGGCGAGCCGCCCCAGGTGCTCGGACATGTGCGCCTGCCTATCGGGCCAAAGTTGGACACCATCCAGACCCGGTTGCCGGTCAGCGACGTGGTGCGTAACGCTTTCGCCTACGCTCTGGAGGCACGTGGGATGCTGGCCACCGATGTCAAAGGCCGCTTCGTTCTTACCGGAGAGATCCAGGACCTGCGCTCTCAGCTTCTCGTGCATCCCTATGGCTATGCCCGCATCCGTGTCAACGTGGTCGAAGCCGTTTCCGGCCGCGTGCTGTTTACGCATGTCTATGAAGGCGAGCGCCAGAGCAACGCCTACCGCCCCGGCAGCGGCTCGCCCGTGCCACTGCTGCGGGATCTGACCTCCCGTGCCCTGCAGGAGGCCGTTGACCGCGCCCTGGATGACACCAGCATGCGTCAGCGCATCGGCACCGGATCGAGCGACCATCCGCGCTACGCACCGGGCATGTTGTAATATTTGTTTCCTTATGCCTGCCGACATCCTCACCACCACCGCGAACGCCCTCACAGGTTTTCACGTCAATCAGGAGCTGGGTGTTGTGCGTGGTATCGTCGTTCGTTCACGTTCCATTGTGGGTTCCATCGGTGCGGGGATTCAGACCTTGTTTGGCGGCAATATTTCCATTTACACCAAGCTGTGCGAGCAGGCGCGTTCCGAGGCATTCGATCTCATGAAACAGCACGCGCAGACGGTGGGTGCCAATGCCGTCATCGCCATGCGTTATGACGCCACCGAGGTCGCCCCTGGCGTCACGGAAGTGCTTTGCTACGGCACCGCAGTGGTGGTGCAGCACGGCTGATCCACCCCTCTTAACTCCGAGCGTCTTTTAGGCCGCGCCCGCCTTCATCTCCGTGATCTGCTTCGTCGCGATGCCGATGGGGCGGTCCAGCGGCACACCAGCACAGGCCAGCAGCGTGGTCAGGAGGTCGCCCTGGTTGCCTTTCGTATTCGGCAGGTAGCGGCCGGTGCGGATGCTGCCGCCGCCTTTGCCAGCAATAATGAAGGGGAGGTTCTCGCGAGTGTGCTTGTTGCCGTCCTCCAGTCCGGAGCCCCACATCATGATGCAGTTGTCGAGAAGAGTGCCATTGCCTTCGCGCAGGCTGTGCATCTTCTTCACCATGTAGGCAAATTGCGCGATGTTAAACGCAGTGATCGCTTCCACTTTGGCGACCTGTTCAGGCTTGTTGTTGTGGTGCGTCTGGGAGTGGTGCTCATCCTTGAAGCCGAGTTCGGGATACGAAACCCCGTTGGGCGTGGAGCCGATGTATGTGCTCACCCGCGTGGTGTCGGTCTGGAAGGCGAGGACGTTGAGGTCGCACATCACCTGCATGTACTCGCTGCGCTTGTCGCCGATAGGAATCTTGATCTCGATGGGTGGTGAGTCGCTGGCTTTGCGCTTACTGGAGCTCACGCCCGCAGTTTCAAGCGCGGCCTCTTTCTGCCGGTGCTCGATGGCCGCGATGCGGCGCTCCACCGCACGGACGCTATCGAGATATTCATCCAGCTTGTGCTGATCATCCTGGGGTAGCGTGCGGCGCAGGTCTTTGGCACCACCGATCACCAGATCCAGCATGCTCTGATCCAGCGCGTTCGCCTGTGGCGAGCCACCTGCCTTGCCACCCGTACCTGCGGTGTCTTGATTGAACAGGCGGTTCAGCACGCTGCGCGGATTGATCTCCGCCGGCACCGCCTGCGTGGCGGAGCGGAAGCTGCAGTGCGAGTAGTAGCCTTCGTTCAGCCCTTCCTGATTTTCCTTGTGCGTCTGCGGCATCGTGGCCAGCTCCAGCGAAGGCAGCGCCGTGAATGCGCCCACATAATTCGCGGCGATTTGGTCCGCCGAGATCGAAATGTTGATACGATTCCGCTGGCGCGCATCCGGCAGTTGCGCCGTGAGCCAGGTGGAGAGTTCCAGCGCATGCGGTGCCCCGTTGAACGGCGCGATGGGAATGCCCGAGATGCCCTTCATCATCAGGCACTGGTCTAAAACTCCTCGCAGCGACTCCAGCGCAGGCGGCGGGGCGCTGAGAAAGCTCTCCGGCGTGGCAGGCCAGAACTGATCCATGATGACCCCATGCGGCATGTACATGAAGCCCAGACGCACGGGTGGTTTCACTGCGGCGCGGCCTTTCTTGGCGACTTCTGCCCAGCCCATGGTTTCCAGCAGCGGGAGGGCCAGGGTGGCACCCAGCCCGCGCAGGCAGGTGCGGCGATCGATGAGGTGGTTACTTTTTGACATTGGAGGCGGCGAGGGGTTCGGCAATTCGACGATGCATGAACGGATAGCTGGAAACAACGGCGGCGATGAGGCTCTGCATACGATAGCCCTCCGGTTTGAGATCCGCCATGAGATGGTCAACCACGATCTCGTCGTAGCCTTCCAGCTCGCGGCACAGCGCATAGGCCAGCAGCTTCTCGGTGAGATTGCGTGCCAAATCCTCCGCACGCGCGGCGATGATGCCCTTGAGTTCCTTCGGCGTGGTGAAGCGTTTGCCGCCGGGAAGTTCGCCACCGGCTTCGATGGCCCCACCGGTATCATCCTGCGTGCGCCAGCGACCGATGGCGTCGAAGTTCTCCAGCCCGAAGCCGATGGGGTCGAGAATTTTATGGCAGTTGGCGCACACCGCATTGGTGCGGTGCAGTTCTGTGCGCTGCCTTAGGGTGAGATTGGCGATCTTCTTTTTATCCTGCTTTTCGAGGGTGGGCACATTGGGCGGGGCAGGGGGCACGTGCTCGCCCAGCACCTGCTCCAGCACCCAAACCCCGCGCTTGACCGGGCTGGTGCGGTTCGGGAACGACGTCATCGCCAAAATGCCCGGCATGCCCAGAATGCCGCCACGATTGGCATCCGTCAGTTTGACCCGGCGCATCTCCGGCCCCTTGACGGACGGTTCCATGCCATAGATCGCCGCCAGCGTTCCATTCAAGAAAGTGTAGTCACTCTGCACAAAGCTGACCACACTGCGATTTTCCCGCACGATACTGTCAAAAAACAACCGCGCCTCGTCGTACATCGCCGTGCGCAGCGCGGGCGTCATCTGCGGAAACTTCGCGGTGTCAAAGGTCTTGTCCGCCAGATCGCCTAGTCCCAGCCACTGTGCGCCAAAGCCATCAAACAACGCCCGTGCGCGCGCATCCTTCAGCAGGCGGCGCACCTGCGCCTGGAGTACGGCTGGCTCATGCAGGGTTCCCGCATCCGCCAACGCTGACAGTTCTGCATCTGGCATGGTGGCCCAGAGGAGGTAAGAGAGGCGGGAGGCGAGCATCCAGTCGTCCAGTGGGACGATCAGACTGCCGGGTGCGGCTTCGGTGCCGGGGGTGATGTAGAGAAACTGCGGCGACACCAACACCGCCTTCAACATCAGCCGCAAAGCAGCGCGGTAGGCCAGCTTGTTGCGCTGGCCCAGTTCAAACACCTGCATCAGTACGTCCAGCTCCGCCTCCACTGCGGGGCGGCGGTAAGCCGTGCGCGTCAGCATGCGTGCCACATTCCGCGCCATCGCCTTCACATCCGCCCCCGCAGCCGGGGCCGCGCCAAACAAGCGCTGCTCCACCGCCGTGGGTGCCGTACCTGGAGCCGCCAGCGCGCGGTTCAGCACCTCATTGGCGATGCCCAAGTATTGTTCCATCTGTAACGGCGAAAGCGTGTTCAGATAGCCCTCACCGGCCACTTCATCCGGCAGCTCCTTCACCACGTCCGTGCTCACACCCAGGAGATCGTGCAAGGTGTTGCCATACTCGGTCTTGGTGAGACGGCGGATCACAAACGCACCTGGGTCTTTGGGGCTGAGGTACTTCAACTGGCCCACCCAGTCCATAAACATCTGCCGCTCCGCATCCGTGGGCTGCTTGTCCGCATCATCGGGTGGCATGTCATGCGCATTCACCGTCGCCAGGCCCGTCTTCCAGCGGCGGCGGTACGCTGCATCGCCCGGAAACTTCATCGCTGGCTGAAACGACAACCCGCCCTTCGCCTTCTTACCCCCATGGCATTCGAAGCAGTAGGTCGTCAGGAAAGGGGTGACGTTGTCATGGAAAGTTTTCTTCGTGGCTTCCCGGAGGGCTGCCATCGCAGCATCGCCGGAGAGGGGGCCGGTGGTGGCCGGAGGTGGTGTCTTGGAGAAGGGCTTGGCCACAGGCGCGGGCGTTGGTTTTACGACCACAGCAGGGGAGGGGGCTGGTGCAGCGGGCTTGCCCGGCACGGCAGGTGGGTGCGGTTTCTCATCCGCCGCAGACAGCGTCAAAGTCAGGGCACAGCCAGCCAACAGCATGACGCGCACGTCACCACGACACATTCGGGGGGGAAACATGAAACTTTTCAATGGGGGATACCGATGGTTACGGCGCAGAAGTCATTATTTATCAGCAAGAGCGAGTGAGTAATGGGGCATTCTGGCCATGAGACGCCGCCCCTGATCGATGGACCCGCCCCAGCTCAGCCATGTTCCTCACGCATCCTTGAAACCCGCCCCTCCTTCAAAAAAATCTATTGCAATCCCTCCACAAATACCACACGCTGACAGGAGATGAAAATCAATACCAGTATCACCATCGACCCACGCATCGCCAAGCTCGCGAAAAAATACGCCGCTCTGGATGATCGTAGCTTTGCCAACTACGTTGAACGCGCCGTCTCCCGCCAGGTGGAAGAGGATCAGCGCCGCGAAACCGAGGCCAAAGAGAAGCCGAAAGCCTCGCGTAAAAAGTGAGCTCTGTCAGTGCGACTGGTCCTCAGTTGCCTGCCATCAGCACCTGGAATGCAGCTTGGTCGCTTGGCTCTGCGAACCCAAACCCGTGGAGCTAAGGGGATTCGAACCCCTGACCTTCTCATTGCGAACGAGACGCTCTACCAACTGAGCTATAGCCCCCAAGGCAGTTGCACTGACCGAATCAGCGCATGTGGGTGGCGGCCATTATGTGCCGTCCCGCCAATCCGGCAAGTTGATTCCTGTGCCCCCAAGAGGCGAATAACTACCGGCTTAATTTCCGGGGGGCACCACGCGTTATGCAGGGTTCCCGACTTGTTCTTCCCACCGCGCCAGTAGCCACAGCACATCGGACAAACGGTTGAGGAAGCGCACGAGTTCTGCGTTGGGCGCCTCATCGGCAGTGCCTTGCAGGTCGATGACGCTGCGCTCGGCGCGGCGGCAGGCGACGCGGGCGAGATCGGCATAGGCACCGCTCATGACTCCGGCTTCTCCAGGCAGCGCCCAGCCTTTGAACTTCAGCGCGCCACCGGCTTCGAGTTTCGCGACCCAGTCATCAAGCCACAGGACATGGGACGTGGCGATGCGCTCGGGATGGGTGGCGGCATAGCGGGATTCATCCCCAGGCGGAGTCGCCAGTTCGCCCATGAGTTCGATCAGCCAGCGCTGCACCTTGGGAACGACCTGCCGGGTCTCCTCCCGCGCAGCGGCGATGCGCAGCGGACCGAGTGCAGCGTTCAATTCATCCACCGCGCCAAGGGCGTGGACGCGTGGGTGGGATTTGGCGAGACGGCAGCCAAACAATAGGTCGGTCTGACCTTGGTCTCCTTTGCGGGTGGCGATGGACATGGGGGGAAGAAATGACGAATGGATGGTTCACTCGTCGGGGAAGGTGTTGGACGGTGCCTTGTAGGGCGGTGCCGAATCGGCGGGAGATGGGGGAGGTAAAGTAGTTGTTCCGCCTTTACGGCAGCCCCGCACTGTCCAGCCAAACAGCAGGGCCAGCAGCAGAGTGGCGGCGAGGCGTGCGGAGCGTGAAGAAAGCATGGGACGCTGCGCTGCTTCAGCCACCCTTGGCCTGGTGGCGCCGTTCTACTTCACGACTGGCTTGTTCCAAGGCGCGCTGCTCTTCCGGCGTGAGGCTGTCCTTGCCGTGCAGGTTTATTTTGTCGAGCAGCGGATTCACCACCTCTTCCATCAAGGCTGCCACGGGGTCCAAAGGCTTCTGTGGGGCCAGCGGCACAGTATCTATGTCGAGTTCGCTTGCTGGCCGCACGCGCGTGCGTGCCATGGCCGGTTTGCGCTGCTGCTGGAACTGAGCCGGCTGCCACTGGCTGGCGTAGGTCAAAGGCCTGCCTCCATAGCCGAGGCTGCGCGCGTAAAACCAGCCCATCGCGGCACCTCCGAGATGCGCAAAGTAGGCGATCTTGAGCCCCTCGGGCAGGACATTGAAACACAATCCGGCCAGGCCGAAGACCAACTGGATGATGAACAGCCCTTTGGCCAGCGTCCACAAGCGCAGTTGCACCGGAATGATGAAATAGATGAACGCGGTGATTTTCTCTGTCGGCAGCACCACCGCCAGCGCCATGAGCAGGCCAAAATCCGCCGCCGAGGCGCCAATGAGCGGCGTGCTGGTCTCACCCAGCACCACCCCATTCACCGTCATCTCCGCAGCCGCGCCTGCAATGCCCGAGAAGAGATAGATCAAGGCGAAATGCAGGCTGCCGAAGAGTTGCTGCACCCCGCGCCCCGCAAACCAAAGCATCATCATGTTCAGTGCAAAATGTCCCACGCTGCCATGCACAAACATGTAGGTGAACAGCGTCCAGACATTGCCACGCGTCAGCTCTTGTAAGCTCACTCCGCCTAGAGGCATGAACAGGTCTCCTGTCCGCGGATGGTGGACCCAGCCGGTTTCAAACACGAACTGAAGGATGAACACTGCCACATTGATCCCAAAGATCACCTGGAATGCAGTGATGTCCCGCATCATTCCAGCAGCGGAACGTGGCGGTCCTTCTCGCATGTAGTCGCGGTCATACAGGGACATGGGCGGAATGTGCCCTTCCAGACGTACAGTGCGAGGTTTTTTTCGCGTTCGCGATGACAAGCGTTCCCGCCGCTGTTACGCTCCCCATGCAGTATGAAATCAACCTCCGAATCTCTGCTCGACGCCGTGTCCCAAAGCGGGGCGCATGATGCCGCCGACTTGCTGGAACAAGCCTCGGGCGAGGACGCGGCCCAGGTGCTCCAGCAGCTCAATCCCATGGTGGCCCAGCGCGTGCTCGATGAGATGCAGGCCGAGCCGCGGACCGCCGCCCTGACGTTTGTCCCCCTGCAAAAGACCCAGCAATGGGCCAGCAACCGTGAACATCCCGAGGACAGCGTCGGCTGGCTCATGGAGGCCCCGGTGGCGGTGTTTCGCCCAGAGGCGACGGCGCATGACACCATCGAAGAAATCCGCAGCCTCGCCAAAAAAGCCTTCATCACCTACGGCTACATCGCCGACGAGGCGGGTCACCTGCAGGGCCTGCTGGTGATGCGTGACCTCATGCTCGCCCAGCCGGACGCCAAACTCGCGGATGTCATGCTGAAAGACCCGTTCACGCTGGATCCAGACATGGAGCTGACGGAGGCGATGAAGGTGGTCGTGAACAAGCACTATCCCGTTTATCCGGTATGCAACAAAGATGGCGTGCTCCTGGGGCTGGTGCGCGGTCAGACCCTGTTTGAAGCTCGTGCCATTGAAATCAGTGCCCAGGTCGGCTCCATGGTGGGGGTGGAAAAGGAAGAGCGCCTGTCCACTCCGCTGCTGCGCAGCCTGCGGTTTCGCCATCCATGGCTGCAGGTCAATCTCCTCACCTGTTTCATCGCTGCGGCGGTGGTGGGTTTTTTTCAGGGTACGCTGGACCGCCTCGTCCTGCTGGCGGTCTTTCTGCCAGTGCTGGCCGGCCAGTCCGGCAACACGGGCTGTCAGGCGCTGGCCGTGGCGCTGCGCGGCATGACTCTTGGCGATTTAAAAGCAGGAGATGAGCGCAAGCTCGTGATCAAGGAAGGCCTGCTCGGCTTGTTCAATGGCATGCTGGTCGGCATTTCTGCTGCTGCCGGCATGTGGGTCTATGCGAGCATGAGCCATCACCCGAATGCCTTCATGCTCGCCTGGGTGGTGTGGATCGCCATGACTTTCAGTTGTGTGGTCAGCGGCCTGAGTGGTGCCTTGATTCCGCTCACGCTGCGGAAGCTGGGGGCCGACCCGGCCACCGCATCGAGCATCTTCCTCACCACCGCCACGGATGTGATCAGCATGGGAACATTCCTGGGACTCGCGACGTTGCTGGTGTCATGATCGCGTGGAGCAGGGAGCAGTGGCAGCAGCGCATGCATGAGCATGCGGCACGCGTGGCTGCGCATGCGGATGCTTTTGTGGACCGCCGCAGCCGTGATGCCAAACATCCCGTGCACGATTTTCTCTTCACCTACTACAGCTTTGCGCCGGCGAAGCTCAAGCAATGGGTGCCGCCTTACGGAGTGAGCCTGGAGGTCACCAGTGCCGATCTCGAAGCCTGCCCGTGGTGGCAGACTGATCGGTTTGTGCATGAAAAAGGTCTGCTGCATCTCGATGAGCGCCGCTTCATGCCGCGCGAGCGTGAATTTGCCACCTGGGTGGCCATGCTTTGCACGCGCATCCTCAGCAGGGCAGGGCGGTTCACCTGCTATGGACTGCATGAATGGGCCATGGTGTATCGCCAGTCGGCGCAGCAAGTTCGGCATCAGGGCTACGAACTGCGCCTGCCTCCCCACGAACTCGCTGCCTTCGTGGAGTCACTTCCCGTTTGCTGCTCGCACTACGACGCCTTTCGCTTCTTCACTCCTGAGGCACGGCCATTGAATGCCCTGCAACCCACGCTGGACGCACGTCCCGATCTCGAGCAGGCCGCCTGCCTGCACGCGAACATGGATATCTACAAATGGTCCTCCAAGCTCTGGCCCTGGACCGGTTCGGATTTGATCGGAGCCTGCTTTGAACTGGCCCTCATGGGGCGTGACCTCGACATGCGCGCGAGCCCTTATGACCTCGGTGCACTTGGCTACGAACCCGTGAGAATCGAAACGCCTGACGGGCGTGTCCAGTATGAACGCGAACAGCGCGAGCTGGCAGCGCGCGCTCAAGTTCTCAGGGAACGGCTGCGCGTCTGCTGCGAATCGCTTGTCACACCAGCCTCACATACCTCCGCCCCGGCAGCGCTCTGATCATCCGCTTCATCTCCAAACGCATCAGCGTGGCTGACACCGTCGCGGTTGTCAGGCCGGAGGTGGTGGTGATGTCGTTGATGTGGGCTTCCTCGGTGCTGATGGCGTTGTAGAGGATTTCTTCCTCCAGCGTGAGCGTGACGACGGGGCGAGATTCTTGCACCAGCGGCGCTTTGGGCGCGGTGGGGAAGAGGGTCATCAGGTCATCGAGGACATCAGCTCCATCCATGATGAGCTTGGCCCCTTGCTGAATGAGGCGGTTGCAACCGGCGGAGGTCGGTTTGTCGATGGGGCCGGGCACGGCATAGACGGTACGGCCCTGCTCGGTGGCCTGCTGCGCGGTGATGAGCGAGCCGCTGCGCAGCGGGGCCTCGACGACGATCAAGCCGCAGCACCAGCCCGCGACGATGCGGTTGCGATAGGGAAAGGTTTGTTTGTCGGCCACGCGATCCACAGGGTATTCGCTGATCACTGCACCGTTTTGCGCGATGCGCTCGGCGAGGGCCATGTTCTCTGGCGGATACAATTTGCCGATACCGGAGCCGATGACGGCGACGGTGCGGCCTTTGGCGGCCAGCGCGGCCTCATGCGCGGCGGTGTCGATGCCACGGGCGAGTCCGCTCACGACGGTGTAGCCAGCGTAAGCGATCTGGAAGCTGAGCTTCTTGGTGGTGCTGAGACCGTAATTCGTGGCATGGCGGCTGCCGACCACGCCGAGGGCGTTGTGGTCGCGCTTGGTGAGTTCACCCCAGACGGTGAGGACGAGCGGTGGGTTGTAGATTTCGCGTAATAGGGGCGGGTAGAGTTCGTCCTCCTGCGTGAGCAGGGTGAGATCGCGCTCCTGGAGCTTTTTGAGTTCACCGGCGAGATCGACCTGCGCCTCCCAGGAGGCGATGTTCTCGGCCTGATTGAGACCGAAGCCTTCGATCTGGAGAATGTCGCTGGTTTTGGCGCTCAGGATGCGCTCAGGACTGCCGAAGTGCTGCAACAATTTGCGCACACGCACGGGCCCGACCTGCGGGAGCAGGTTCAGTACGAGCCAAGCCTCGGTGCGGGTCATTGCGGCACGCTAGGGCTCAAGCGGCGGAGGTGGTGGCCTGGCCGTTTTTTGCGGCAGCGGCGGCGGATTCGGGCAGGGCCACATTGGTTTGCGCCGAGCCGGAACCGATCAATTTGCGGAAGATCTTTTGCGGGAAAGACTGGCCCTTCTCCTCGTTCTCCAACTGGCCAAGTGCGGCCGATTTTGCCATCTCCCACGCAGGGGCAAACCCTGGGGCGCTGATGACCATCTGCTTCTCGGCGCGGGCCAGGATTTCAAGCTCGCGCTGCATCTTGTTCTCGGGGCGCTCGTTGAGGCGGGCGATTTGCATGCGCAAGTTTTCGTTTTCCTGCTTCAGCGCGGTGCGTTCTTTGTTGATGTCCTGGCTTTGCTTGGAGTCGAGGTCCAATTTGTCGCTGAGCATGCCTTTGTAGCGTTTGAGTTCGCGCTTGGTCTTCCAGTGGCCCCAGAGGGATTGAACGAGAAAAATGCCACAGAAAACGATGCCGTAGATAAAAGTGTTCTGAGGGGAGAGGAGGTCTTTGAACATGGCTGGGTAAAGCTAACGCATGCCCCGGCGTGTGCAACCGGGCAAAAGTGCCTGAGGTTGGGGGCTGGAGGATACGATCTGCATGGTCCATGAGATGCAGCATGGAAGTCTGGTTGCATCCCGCGGCGGCTTCGCCTAGATGCGGGTTAGTTTTCCCATGCCCCACGCCCTTCTTCTCAAATTTCCCGGAACCAATTGCGATGCCGAAACCGCTCGTGCGCTGGAGGCGGCAGGCTTCACCGCTGAGGTACTGCCGGTGGCCCTGCTGGAGCCTGCTTCCCTCGATAAGGCGCAGATGATCGTGTTTTCCGGTGGCTTCAGCTACGGCGACTACGTGATGTCCGGCCGCATTGCGCAGCTCATCACGAAATCCAAGCTCGGCGACCGCCTGAAAACCTTCGTGGACAAAGGCGGCTACGCCCTGGGCATCTGCAATGGCTTCCAGATTCTGACCCAGCTCGATCTCCTGCCCAAAGGCAGCCTGATTCACAACACCAGTGGCCGCTTCATCTGCCGCTGGGTGGGCCTGAATAAGACCAAGACCAAGGCCAGCCCCTACCTCAGCAAGCTGCCCGAGAACTTCGAACTGCCCATCGCTCATGCGGAAGGCCGTCTGGTCACCGAAGGAGATGCTGCCGCAGGCTATGTGAAATCCGGCCATGCGGCGCTGCTGTACACCACCAATGTGAACGGCTCCACCAACGCCATCGCCGGACTGCAGGACGACACGGGCCGCGTGTTTGGCCTGATGCCGCACCCGGAGCGCTTCATCTTCAAGAGCCAGCACTACGATCCAGACTGGAGCGGCGACACCCAGTTCGGCTGGGGCCATTACCTCTTCCAGTCGGCCCGTGAGGCGCTGAACTGAGAGCCTAAGGGGACATATAAAGGTCGGGGGATTTTCAGCGGCGGTGAGTTCGTGGCAATTTCATGCTGCGACTCCCGTATGTCTCATCCCCCCTGAATGTCTTTTCTCGCCTCGCATCCCGTACTTCGACTCATCGCCTCGCCCCAGCATCTGTGGCGCACTCTGTCGCTGGGCATCAAGACCATCTGGCTGCACAAGCTGCGCTCCTTTCTGACGGCGCTCGGCGTGGTGTTTGGCGTGGCCTCCGTGGTGGCGATGCTCGCCATCGGTGAAGGGGCCAGCCACGAAGCGCAGGAGCAGATCCGCAAGCTCGGCAGCCAAAACATCATCATCCACAGCGTCAAGCCGCCAGACGGGCAGGGGTCCAGTGGCGAGTCACGCAGCATGATCAGCGAATACGGCATCACCCTGCGTGACATCGAGCAGATCCGCCAGACTGTGCCGGACATCCGCATCGTCGTGCCCAGCCGCTACATTTCGGAGAACATCTGGAACCTGGACCGTAGCGTGGACGGTCACGTCATGGGCGTGCTCCCCGTCTATCCAGAGATGCGCAACCGCCGTATCCTGCAGGGCCGGTTCTTCAATGACCTGGAAATGCATGACCTCCTCCCGGTCTGTGTCATCAATCAGACCGTCGCCTCGCGTCTCTTTCAGCTCTCCACCCCCGTGGGCAAATCCGTCCGGGTTAAAGGCTTTTACTGCAAGGTTATCGGCATCATCGAAGATGAAGGACCTGCAGTCGGCACGGATGCCTCCGGTGGGCGGCCTTCGGCGGATGCGCAGGCGCAAATCATGATTCCCTTCACCACGCTGATGGACCAGTATGGCGAGGTCTTCTTCCGTTTCCGCACCGGGGGCTTCGAGGCTGAAAAAGTCCAGTTCCATGAGGCCGTCATCCGTGTCGATGACGTGAACAAGGTGGAAAGCCGCGCCGAGGCCATCCGCCACCTCATGACCAGCAATCACAAAAAGGAAGACTGGCGCATCATCGTCCCGGTGGAGTTGCTCAAGCAGGCGGAGCGCACCAAGCAGATTTTCAGCATCGTGCTCGGCAGCATCGCCGCCATTTCCCTCCTCGTGGGCGGCATCGGCATCATGAACATCATGCTCGCCAGCGTCACCGAGCGCACCCGCGAGATCGGCATCCGCCGCGCCCTCGGCGCGCGCCAGAACGACATTGTTGTCCAGTTTCTCATCGAAACCGTGTTGCTCGCCGGCGTCGGCGGTGTGCTGGGGGTGGTACTGGGTTTGAGCATCCCCCTCGCCGTGACCCATTTCGCCGGCGTCACCACCGTCATCAAAATGTGGTCCCCCATCCTCGCCTTCTCCATCTCCGTCTTCACCGGCATCGCCTTCGGGATTTATCCTGCAAGACGCGCCGCGCAGATGAATCCGGTGGAGGCGTTGAGGCATAATTAGTCCCCTGCCAGCCATGGTAACGTGCGCTTTCGAACACGCTGCAAATCACAGCGCGCTAGCACGACCTATTTCTTCTTGCGCCCTGGTGCCTTGGCAGCCCCTTTGACTGGCTCCTTCTCTTGGGCCGGTGGCGATGCCAGCCGGATGACCGCGCGGCGGTTGATCTGCTTGTTTTCTTCACTGGTGTTCGGCGGGAAGAATGATTTGCCTTTGCCCACCGTTGTCACCTTGAGTCCGAGCGAACTGCGGAGCTGGCTGGCGACCACCTGCGCCCGCTGGGCGGAAATTTCCTGGCAGTACTCATCGGTGCCGATGGAGTCCGACCAACCTTCCACCGTGAATCCGCCGCGGGCGCTGGCCAGGTAGAGTTTCAGCCAGGAGGCGAGCGCTAAATCAATGACGTTGTGGCTTTCAGAAGTGAGGCTGAAACGGTTCGTTTCAAACAGCAGGCGGGGGCACACGGCGTTGTCGGTCAGAGTCGGGTGGAGCACCAGCTTGCCGCTCTCGATTTTGCGCTCCAGTGCCGCCAGGCGCTCCACGTAGGCCAGCGGGGTCTCACCCTCGGCCTGGCGCAACTGGCCTTCCTGATCCAGGATCGCAATCCCCGGAACAAGTCCGCAGTTGGCCGTGATGGCCTGACCGCGCCAGCTCTGGCTCTGCAGGGCAAAACGGCGTGCGGTCTCCCAGTTGAGGCGCGACTCCGCTGTGAACCCCTCTGGTTTGATTTCCGGCACATAAAAATAGACATAGCGGCACAGCGCCGCCGGGTACTCGCCGGCGCGAACTGTCTCGGCACTTGGCTGATAAAAGTCCTCCGTCCCGCCATGGCCGATGCTCAGCGGACGCGCTTTGTCTGCCATGGCCATCGGCACAAATCCGATGCCTAGCGGGTCTGCGGCAACAGCGGCTGTCACCAGCTTGTTTTCGGCATGACGGGCCGCCGAAGCAATCACCGTTCGCTCATGCAGCACGCTGTCACAGAAGAAGCGATAACTGCCGGAACGTTCCGGCCGGGTGTTCAAATTCATGAGACCTACGGCACCGCCCACGGCGGACCAGTCCGTGATACCACCCAGGTAAATCTGCGCCACTTGGTCCAGGGTCAGCTTCTCGACCTTATTGGCCGGATTGACGATGACCGCCAGGGCATCCAGCCCAAGGGCAAACTGCGCTCCCGGTAACCGCAGATCCCCGCAGACTTCCATCAGGTCACGCCGCTCGGCGTCACTGATCTGCCGTGAGGACATGCCCACATCACACCAGCCATTCTGCAAACTGCGAAACGCGTCGCTGGAGCCGGTGGGGCGGATTTCGATGGTCTCCCAGGTGCCGTCCCCATTGATGTCGCAGATCACATCATGCGCCATCCCCTTCTCTCCTTCGGGCGTTTTTAATTCGGTGGTGAGATCCACGATGGGCGTTTTCCCGCCTGCCTGGGCACGTTGTTCCACCAAGTAGTTGAAGGCCAGGTACACCGCGCAGCGGGCACCGACGGTATTGGAGCCATGCAACCGCAGGATCACCTGTTTCGGCCGGTCGTCTTTCGGCTCCGTCAGACCACCAACCGCTTTCCCGGCCATGAAGTCAACCGGCACCGGCACTTGGTGAAAAGTGCCTTCGATCTTGATCAATCCGCCCTGTGAGGCCAGCACGGACTGCCCCTCATTGCTCAGGGCGAACTGGATGAACGGCCGCACCTCCGGGTTCACCACCAAGGAGGGGGTGTAGAAATAGACGATACGTGTCATGGGATAGAGCCCGCTCTGCACGGCGGCGGGATCTGGAAACACGGCCTGGTCCGGTGTCATTGCGGCGGCTTCATCCTCATCGTTGTACACCTGGAGCCGCTTGACGTCCGCTGCCAGCGGGTAGCTCTGCCCGATAAAGCCGATCCCTCCAGGCTGTTTGCCCACCTCGCCGGCCACGTCGGCATTGGTCACCAACGCAGTCATTGCCAGCGAGTCTTTCATCACCGCCGGGTCGGGATGAATCCGCTGCACAAAGAAGTCCAGGGTGCCGCTGGGCTCCTTGCGTCGGATCGGCACGATGGGCCGTCCATCTGCCCCGCCGCCGCTGATCTGCCATTCACTCAATTCCTTCCAGTCCTTCTTTTGGCGCGAGAAAATGGACTTTAGTTCTTTAAATGAGATGCGCTTCAGCGGATTGTTCTGATGCACGATGATGGCTATTCCATCGAGGGCCACCGGGTGCTCATTGCCCAGTCCTGGCGCGGAACCGCGCTTCGCGAGCAGGTCCCCGGTCTTCTCCTGAATCGCATCCACTTCCTGGCCGTTGATGCGGCGTGAACTCATGCCGATGTCACACGGGGAATTGCTTAAAAAACTCGCGAAGCAGTCGCCCGATCCGGTCGCATGAATTTCGAAATAGGTCGCACTGCCGTCGGGCAGGGTGCCTGAGACGTAAATCACCTCTCCCTGTCGCGTCATTTTCACGTTCTGCGCCTGCTTGGCCTGCTTCAGGTACGCCTCAGCCAGGCTTGGTGCGGCATGCTCACCCAGTGTGTTCGATCCGACGAGCTGTATCAGACGGTTGCCTGGAGGCGCGGCATTGGCGCAGGCCAGGCACATTGCTGAAATGAGAAACACTGCGAACCGTTGGCGGATGATCGGGGGACGGTTAAAAGCGTTTCGGAGGATCTGAAACGTCGGGAGGATTGGCACGGGAGCATCCATAGGGATCAGCAATCTGTTTACCCTTGGATACCGATGACTTTAGAATTTTCTTGTTGCCAGTTTTGTCACACAATGCGCGCAGGAAATGCGATGCATCTGCGCGCATTGAGCAGGCAGGGGGGGGGCTGTTTCTGCAACTGCCGCTTGCCTCAGGCGGTCATCGGCAGCATCCAGGCGTATCCTTTCTCCCATGACCGAATTGCAAAAGACGACTGCCGCAGAGATCGAGCCCTTCCGTGTGGCACTGCTTGGCCACCCTGTGTATGCCAGACTGCGCACCTTGGAAGATCTGGCGGTGTTTATGGAATGCCATGTGTTTGCGGTGTGGGATTTCATGTCGCTATTGAAGGCGCTGCAGCAGCGGCTGACCTGCGTGCAGGTGCCCTGGGTGCCGGTGGGAAATAACCAGGTGCGGCGGCTGGTGAACGAAATTGTGCTGGGCGAGGAAAGCGATCCAACGCCGGATGGCACGCCCTCCAGTCATTTCGAGCTTTATTTACAGGCCATGCAGGAAGCCGAGGCAAGCACTTCCACCATCAACCGTTTCATCGGCCTGCTGCAAGAAGGCACCAGTGTTGCGGATGCGCTGGCCTCTGGCGGGGTGCCGGGCTGCGTGGCGGACTTTGTGAAGCATACGTTTGCGGTGATCGAAAGCGGACAGCCCCACGTGATTGCTGCGGCTTTCACCTACGGGCGCGAGGACCTGATCCCGGCCATGTTTCATGAGCTGGTGGCGCGGCTGGAAAGCGAATTTCCCGGTAGGCTCAGTGTGCTGCGCTACTACCTGGACCGGCACATCCAATTGGACGGCGACGAACACGGCGAGATGGGACGCACCATGGTGGAACTGCTCTGCGAAGGCAATCCTCAGCGCGAGGATGAGGCGCGCCAGGCCGCCGTGGAGGCGTTGAAAGCACGCCTCAAGTTATGGGACGGGATTTCAGCCTTGATCGAGAGCGCGAAGAGCCGCCAGCCCTGACTTGGACCTGAAACGCAGTGGACGGCTTCTCACTGCCGCTCCGCCTTGTGCTTCGCGAAGATCGCGAGGCAGCGGTCCCTCTCAGTGGCGTGATCGACCATAGGAAGGGGATACCCTTTTGCCAGAGGCAGGCCGGTTTTCGGCGGCTCATGCAGGAGTGGCGCAGCGACATCCTTCAACTCGGGCACCCACCGCTTGATATACGCGCCGTCGGGGTCAAAGCGGATGCTTTGGAGCCAGGGGTTCTGGATGCGGAAGTAGGGGGCGGCGTCGGCTCCGGTGCCGGCGGACCACTGCCAGCCGCCGTTGTTGCTGGCGTTTTCGCCATCGACGAGTTGCTGCATAAAGAAGGCTTCGCCGAGCCGCCAGTCGCAGTGCAGATCCTTGGTGAGGAACATCGCGGTGATCATGCGGAGGCGATTGTGCATGAGGCCGGTTTGCAGGAGCTGGCGCATGCCGGCATCCACGATGGGGAAGCCGGTGGTGCCGGTGGCCCAGCGCTGAAAATCGGCCTCGGTGCCGGGCCAGGGGAGTCCGACCCAGTCGGGCGCAAACTCCTGCTCAAAGACGTGCGGGTAATTCCAGAGGATGGCGACGTAGAACTCCCGCCAGGCGAGCTCTTTGACATAGGTCTGGATGGAGGCCTGTGCAGCGGCGGCTTGTGTTCCGGCGGCGAGGCAGCGGTGGTAGATCTCGCGGATGCTGAGGAGGCCGAAGCGCAGATCTTGGCTGAGCAGGGAAGTCGTCTGCCCGGCGGGGAGGTTACGCTGCTGGCCGTAGCCGAAGAGAATGCCGGAGTCGATGAAGTGCTTGAGGCGGTCGCGGGCGGCGCGTTCCCCTGGGGCGGGTAGTTGCGCGGTGCAGGCGGGCAATTGCCAGTGCGCCAGCGTGGGCAGCGGCAGGCTGGTGATGGATTCAGCCGCCGGTGGTCCGAGCGTGGTGATGCGGCCCCGTGCGGCGGGTTTGGGCAGGTTGAGCCAATTCTTCGAGTAGGGGGTGTACACGCGGTAGGGCTGGCCGCCGCCGGTGAGCACGGCGTCTGGCTCGTGCAGGACGCTGTCTTGATAAGCATGGCACTCGATGCCGAGGCGGGTGCAGAGCTCCCGCACGCGAGACTCCGTGGCGCGGCCAAGAATGTCGTGGTCGCGGTTGAAATAAACGGCTTCCGCACCGGTCTCGTGGATGAGTCGTTCCAGTTCGGCTTCGGCCTTGCCGCAGCGCAGGATGAGGCGGCTGCCAAGGGTGGTGAGGTTTTTGGCCAGGGATTCCAGACAGCCGCAGAGGAACTGCTGGCGGTTCGGGCCGGTCCAGCCGTGGTTTTGCTTCCAGTCGCTGAGGATATAGACGGGAATGACCTGAGACGCGGACTGCGCGGCGTGATGCAGGGCGGTGTTGTCCGTCAGGCGGAGATCGCGGCGGAACCAGTGAAGAACAGTACGGGGCATGCGTGAAGGCGGGGCGTGAAGCACAAAATACGGTCAGGATCGAACAAAGGGTGAGATGAATGTTTGCAGTATTCACCATCAGGTTCCTGATGAATATTTTGCTGGGCTGCCGTTACTAGAAGCGCCATATCATCTCCTCCAACCCTGAACAACATCCCATGTCTTCGTATTCGCCTGACTCCGACGAACCGAAATCTTATACCGCCGCCTGGATCGCCTCGATACTTTTGATCGTGGTGTATGTGCTTGGCCTGCTGATTTTTCCACCGCTGTATGACGCGCCCAAGGGGGAGGCTTCCGACTTTGTTATTTTTATCGGTCGATTTCACCCCATCTTTCTGCATCTGCCAGTAGGTATTCTGGCAGTGCTGTGCCTGTTTGAACTGATCTGCTCCACGCATCGTGGCGAGCGCAAGTTTGGCGATGCCTCCCTGCTAATGCTGGTGCTCGGCTCGGCAGGCGCGGTGCTGGCGGTGTTTGCTGGCATCATGCTTTCACGTGAGGGCGGCTATGTGGGCGGCAATTTCAGTCTGCACCAGACGATGGGATTGATCGGCACCGCAGGTGTGTTGATCGCACTGGTGGTTCGACTCGTGGCCATGGGCCGCGGCAGCATGGAATTGCTGAACGCCTACCGTGCCGTCTATTTCATCAGCTTTGGCATCATGGGCTTGGGTGCGCACTTCGGGGGTAACATGAGCCACGGGAACAAATTCCTCGTTGAACGTGCGCCATCCTGGTTCAAAGCCCCAATGGTGGCCACAGAAAAGTTGCTCCTGGGTTTGGTGGAGAAACCCAAAGAAGAAAAAGCAAAGCCGAGGGCCGAGGTGAAGGCAGAACCTAAACCGGAGCAGAAAGATGAAGCCAAACCCGAAATGGCGGACAAGCCAGCCACACCTCCGACAACCCCGCCGCCAGCTCCTGCAGGCGATGAGAAGCTCGTCTTCCAGCATGTCATTCTCCCCGTACTCACCGCCAAATGCAACAAGTGCCACAGCGAGGAAAAATCGAAGGGTGAACTGCGTATGGACACCTATGAGATGGCCATGAAGGGCGGCGAGAACGGCAAAAACTTCGTCGCGGGCAAGCTGGAGGAGAGCCTCAGCATCGAGCGCATCCTGCTGCCGGACAGCGATGACGAGCACATGCCGCCGGAAGGCAAGGATCAGCTCAAACCCGAAGAGATTGAACTGCTCAAGTGGTGGGTGCTGCAGGGGGCCAGCGGCACCCAGAAGGTCAGCGAAGCGAAATTCCCCGCCACACTTCAGGCCACGGTTGATGGAATTCTGAAAGGCTAGTCCCATTCGCGCCTTTTGTTGCCTTGTTCCATTCCTGCTGAAAATCTGTCCACTTCATGAAACCAACCACCCTCCTCTTCGCCCTGGCACTCGCCTTCACCGTGCATGCCGCCGATGACAAAGCCGCTGCCGACCCTGCCGTGGCCGCTGCGATGCAGAAAGTGAACGCCACCGGGGCTTCGCTGATGCCCATCGCCGCCGATGCCAAGACCTTCCGCTTCACCGCGCTCAATGTCGCCAAGGAGTTTGGAGATACGGGACTCGATCCCCTTTTGCCCATCGCCGATAAGATCGCCTCGCTCGACATCGCGCGGAGCAAAGTGACAGACGGCGGCCTCAAGGCTCTTGCGGGCATGAAGCATCTCAAGGAGCTGCATCTCGAAGGCACGGGCATCAGTGATGCCGGGCTTGAGCAGCTCAAGGATCTCGCGGAGCTCGAATACATCAATCTCTACAACACCAAGGTCACCGACGCAGGCATGGCCAGGCTCGCCGCCCTGAGCAAGCTCAAGGCCATCTATCTCTGGCAGAGCGGCGTGACCAAGGCTGGCGTGGCCGCTTTGAAAGCGAAGCTGCCGAAGGCCTACATCAACACCGGCTGGACCGCCGAGGACGATGCCAAACCCTCCGCCGTGGTGGCGGCTGCCGCTCCAGCGGCTGCGCCCGCTGCTGCACCGGCACCTGCCGCCGCCAAGCCTGCGGCCCCGCCCGCGGCGCCCGCAGCAGCACCTGCCGCCGGTGGCAAACTGGACCCCGCCATTGCTGCGAAGGCGGTCATTTACAGGGATGTCGTTGCTTCGATCATGAGCGCGAAGTGCATCTCCTGCCACGGCACCGAAAAGAAAAAAGGCAAACTCCAACTGCATGACTACGCCGCCATTTTGAAAGGCGGCAGCGACGGTGCGACGACCGTCATCGCGAAGAATATCAAGGACAGCCTCATGATCGTCCGCGCCAATCTGCCCAAGGACGACGACGACCACATGCCGCCGAGCGATGAGCCGCAGCTCTCCAAGGAAGAAATCGCCGTGCTGACGTGGTGGATTGAAAACGGTGCCTCTGAAACCGCCACCGTGGCTTCCGTCAAAGCTCCGGCCAATGTCGAAAGCGCTCTCGCTGTGCTGCTCGCAAAAGGTCTGCCAAAAGCGGACGCCGTGGTCAAGGTGACCAAGCCGAAGGCCAAACCGCTCACGGATGCGGAGAAGAAGCAGGTCGCGGAGATTTCCGCCAAGATGCAGGCGCTCAATGCCTCGCTCATGCCGCTGGCCCAGGACACCGAGCAGCTCCGCCTCGGGGTGATCAATGCCGCCGACAAATTTGGTGACAAGGAACTCGCGCTGCTGGCTCCCATTGCCACGCAGATTCTCTGGGTCGATCTCTCCCGCAGCCAGGTCACCGATGCGGCAGCAGACACGCTGGCCAAGATGACCAATCTGGAACGTCTGCATCTCGAAAACACCAAGTTCACCGATGCTGGCATCGCCAAACTCGCGGCGCTGCCCAACCTGGAATACCTCAATCTCTACGGCACCAAGACCACCGATGGTGGCATCGCCACGCTCGCCTCGGCCAAGGATCTGAAGAAGCTGTTTGTCTGGGAAACCGGCGTGACGCAGGCCGGAGCCAAGGCGCTCGAAGGCAAGGTTCCCGGCCTCAAGGTGAATGTGGGTCTGACCGCAGAAGAGATCGCCAAGCTCACAGCCCCGCCGCCTGCGCCGCCGCCCGCTCCGGCTGCTGCCAAAAGTGCCGATGCAAAACCAGCCGCTGCTGGCAGTGACGTCATCAAGACCGTCATGAAGCAGTTTCACAAGGGTGATGACGCGCTCTGCAAAAAGGTGGGTGCCACCGCTACGGATGCGGATCTCGCTGCGCTGCTGAAGGCTTACCAGGGCATGTGCGCCGCCACGCCGCCGAAAGGCGAGAAGGCTGCATGGGTCACCAAGTGTCAGGCGCTCATTGGTGCCGTGAAAAAAGTGCAGGCCAAAGACCCCGCTGGTGCGGCTGCTTACAAGGCGGCGGTCAACTGCAAAGCCTGCCACACCGATCACAAAGGCGCGTAAACAGCGCTCAAGGCTCCCTGCCTGCCTATCTACTCGCTGTTGCGCATCTTCGTGGCATTCACGCCGGATGCTGCTAATCATTTTGCCCCCTCATGCGTTCCCTGTCGATGACATCCCTCCAACCATCCTGCGCGTTGCTCGCGTGCAGTCTTCTCGTGACTTCCTGCCATCGCTTGCAGGAGCGTGAAGCCATCACCGAGTCACGGGAGATTTCCACGCATGCCGCGAAGTCGCATGTGGATATTCCCAGTTCCACGCGCTTCTTTGATGATGCGAAAGAGGAGCCCCAGAAACGGCCCAATTTTCGGGAACTGCTCACCTGGACCGTTCCAGCAGGCTGGACTGAATCAGCCACGCCCGATCCCATGGGCATGCGCCTGCTTGATTTGAGATTTGGACCGAACCAGGAGGGGGAATGCTACATCTCCCTCATGCCCGGTCCGGCGGGCGGTCTGGAGGCCAATGTGAACCGCTGGCGCACGCAGATGGGTCAGACGCCCTACACGGCGGATGAAATCGCCAAGCTGCCGAAAAAGCCCTTCTTCAACCGTGATGCGACGTTTGTGGCCTTCGATGGCGACTTTAAAGGCTTCGGTGCCGAGGCGGCCAAAACAGGCTATCGCATGCTCGGCCTCATTCATTCTGCCGAGCAGGCCACGATCTTCGTCAAACTCACCGGCCCCAAGGCACTTGTGGAGCAAAACGCCGCCGCGTTTGATGCCTTTTGCCAGTCGATCAAACCCAATGTGCCCAAGGAATGACGAGTGAATGCCTAATGAGTGCGCGCTAAGCTGCTGCATTCGTCATTCCTCATTCTGATTTCGTCATTCTCCAGCCCCGCTACTCCCCCGTGTCTTCCCAGCCTCAATCTCCTCCCGCGAAAATCTTCGCCTTCCTCTCCAGCTTCGGTCTCGCCACCTCAGTGCTGGTCATGCTGCTGGTGCTCACCTTCCTCGGAACGCTGGAGCAGGCGGAGCACGGCCTGGTGGCCAGTCAGGCGCGCTATTTTGAGTCAGCTTTCATTGACCGTATCGACATCGGCGCCTGCTGGCGTGCGCTGGCCTTCAATGCGTATTGGGACATCGGCAATGTGAGCCTGCCGCTTTACATCGTGCCCGGCGGTTACACGCTCATGGCGATCCTGTTCGTGAACCTGCTGTGCGGCGGCATTGTACGCATCCGCAAGTCGCCGAAGACCATCGGCGTCATCATTTCGCACTTCGCGATCCTGTTCATGATCGCCGCTGGCGCGGTCACTCACCATTTCGCCAAGGAGGGCAATTTGAACCTGCGCGAAGGCCAGACGAACGACGAATTCCTGAGCTTCCACGACCGCGTGATTGAGATCGAAAAGGTGCAAACGGATGCGAAGGCCAAACGCACCGCCCTGGTGATCGATGAAGCGATGTTTCGTGATGTGACTGCCGCAGGCAACGGGCGCACCTTCACGAGCGAAAGCCTGCCATTTGATCTCATCATCACGAACTGGAAAAAGAACGCCCAGCCCAAGCGTGATGCCGATGGCAGCCGCAGTGATGCGGTGGACGGCTACTTCCTTCAGGAACTGTCTGCACTGGATGAATCCGGCGCAGCGATGGCGGATGAACAACTCGCCAGCGCCTGCGTGGCCATCGCGAAGGATAAAAAGAGTGGCGAGAAGCAGACGGGCATTCTCTGGGAGCGCGCCGCCGCACCCTGGACGGTCACCGTCGGCGCGGACAAATACCTCGTCTCCCTCGTGCATCGTTCCTACAAGCTGCCGTTTGCCGTCCGTCTGGATCAAACCGAGGAGGAAAAACATCCTGGCACCGAGCGTGCGCGGCGCTTCAGCAGCAAGGTCACCAAAATCAACGGCGACCATGAAGAGAAGCGCTACATCACCATGAACGAACCCGTGCGCAGCGAAGGTTACGCCGTGTTTCAGAGCACCTTCAGTTCGGGGGAACAAGAAGGCACCGGGGTGAAAAGCTCCGGCTTCATGATCGTCGAAAACCCCGCTGATCACTGGCCGCTGATTTCCTGCATCATCGTGGCGGAAGGTCTGCTGCTGCACTTCCTCATGATGCTCGCCCGCTTCATCAAGGTGAACCCGTGGATTTTCTCTCTCAGCCTCATCGGTGCCTTCAATGCAGCCTTCGCGCTCGCGATGTGGAAACTGCTCTAACCGCCCACCGGCCAACGTACTTCTTCACATGAAAACTTTTCGCCTTGTCCTTCTCGCACTGTTCACCCTCGGCGGCCTTGCTGCCGCTGTTGAACTGCCGCCGCTTGATCTGTTCCGTGACAAAGAGATCGTGGAAACCTTTGCATCCATCCCGGTGCAGGAAGCCGGGCGCATCAAGCCGCTCGAAAATGTGGCCAGCTACCGCCTGCTGCGTTTTCGTGCCCGCCGCAGCATTTGGCTGACGGACAGCGGCGAAATGGATGGCAAGCCGCTGCTTGATCCCGCCACGCAGAAGCCGATTACGAAGGAAGGTGACAAGCCGGTGAGACTCAACGCCGTGGAGTGGCTGCTGATGAGCTGGTTCCGCCCGGACATCGGCAAACTGGTGCCGCTCTTCAAAGTGGACAATTCTTCCGCCATCAGTGAGCTGGGACTGACGGCCAAAGCCAAGCGCGACCAGTACACCTTTGCCGAGATCGAACCGGCGCGGCAGGTCATGATGCAGAAGATGGGCGAGTATCGCGTGATCCCCTCCCGGAAACAGACGCCTGAGCAGCGCATGATCGTGCAGCTTGCGGCCAACTTCCTCGATTACGAAATGATCACCGGGCACTTCGATTTTATTCGTGAGCCTCTGGGTGAAAAGCCGGAAGGACTGCCCGCCGGAGTGACGGTGCCAGTGCGCTTATCCAAAAGCCTGAACACACTCGTGGCAGCCATTCGCGCCAACAACGGCCCGCCCATGCAAATTCCTTGGTTCCGGGCTTTTGCCCGAGGCGCGCTGGGTGCGATGATGAGCGGCAACCCCGAGCAGCAGTTCCGCATTTTTCCACCCGCCCCAGGAGCGAACAATGTCTGGAATGGTCCGGGCGAGATGATCTTCACCGCGATCAATGGCGACAAGGATGTCTCCGCAGACCAGCTTACGTGGCTCGCGCAGTATGAAGACCTTTACCTGGCCCTGCCAGATGCCGCCAAGTTCAAGACAGCCTCCAAGACGCTGCTGAGCAAGATTCAGGATGCGGCCAAAGCGCGTGGGGAAGGTCAGTTCATCGCGCTGGAACGCCATTCGATGCGTGCTGACTACTTCTTCTATGCGCAGTGGATTTTCCTCACCGGTTTTATTGCCGTGGCCTTGACCTGGGTTTCGCCGGGGTCGCGCTTTGAAAAGATTGCCCGCCTGTTCGCCTGGCTGCTGCTAGGTTCTGCTACAGTGCTGGCGGTGACCGGAGTGGCGATCCGCTGCGTCATCATGCAGCGTCCCCCGATTACGACGTTGTATGAAACGATTCTCTTCATTGGCTCCGCCTGTGCTTTGCTCGGCCTGATTGCCGAGTCGATCACGAAACGTGGTCTGGGCCTGCTCGTCACGGCCATTGGCGGCACGGCGTGCATGTTCCTGTCCATTCAGTTTGAGGCCTCTGAAGCCACCGATACGCTGCAGCAGTTGCAAGCCGTGCTCATCACGAACTTCTGGCTTTCGACTCATGTGCCGATGATCAATCTCGGCTACGCAGCCTGCATGGTGGCTGCCTTGATCTCCATGATCTACTTCGTCCAGCGCCTCTTTGGAGTATTTAAGACCGGCGAGGGCGATGCTCGCCTGCTGACCCGTGTCGCCTATGGCTTTATCGCGGCCGGTCTGTTCCTCTCCCTGGTGGGCACGGTGCTGGGCGGCATCTGGGCCAACTACAGTTGGGGGCGCTTCTGGGGCTGGGATCCAAAGGAAAATGGCGCGCTAATGATCGTGCTGATGTGTCTCGTGATCCTGCATGCGCGGCTCGGTGGCTACATCCGCGAGATCGGCCTGCATTGCTGCAATCTCGTCCTCGGCTGCATCGTGATCTTCTCGTGGTTCGGGGTGAATCAACTCGGCGTTGGCCTGCACGCCTATGGCTTCACGGACGGCATCTGGCCAAAAATTTACGCCTACTGGTTGAGTCAGTTGCTGCTGATCAGCTACGGGCTGTTTCTGGCGCTGGGCGAACGCAAATCCAAGGCGCCCAAGCCGGCTCCCGTTGAGGCCGTGAAACTGGAAAAATCACCGGCTCACTGAGGGGGACTCATGGGGAAGCGAGCGAGGGGCTGGCAGAGGCTTGGCAAGCATTGCAAACAACTGCAAACAACTGCAAACAACTGCAAACAACGCCAAAGACTGCAAACTTCAGTTTCTACCGATCGCCGCTCACTTCGACTTCCTGAAAGCCACGATGCCCTGGGCGATGCCTTCGGCGATCTTGGCGCGGAACTCGCCGGTCAGCATGCGGGCGCGTTCACTGGAGTTGCTGACAAAGCCGCACTCCACCAGCACCGCCGGGTTCTTGGTGGTGGCACGGATGACGTGAAACCCCGCGCTTTTCACGCCACGATTGGTCATGCCGGTGCGCTGTACCAGGTAGGCCTGGATGTAGGCCGCGAGCATGTAGCTGGAGGAAAAGTGGTAGTAGGTCTCCGCCCCGGCACCACTGCCACCGCGGTTGTAGTTGTAATGGATGCTGACGAAGATGGCATTGTGCTTGCTGTTGCCTAGCGCGGAGCGGTCCTGCAAGGGAATGAAGACGTCACGGCTGCGGGACATGATGACTTTCAGACCCTCTTTTTTGAGCAGTTGTTCCACCCGGCGCGCCGTGTCCAGCGCCAGATGCTTTTCATACACGTAACCGATGGCCGCGCCCCGGTCATGCGCCCCATGGCCGGGATCGAGAACGACCGTGTCAAAGGCCTGCGCCGTGCTCGCCAGCATTGCAACCGTCAAAGCGAACCAGCAAGCGCTGGTGAGCAGGCGGTTCAAAGCATGGCGAGGGAAGGTGAAAGTCGGCATGTGAGTACGGGAGTTGACGGCAGGAATCGCAGGAGCAGCCTGCCAGCTCAGCGGCGTACAGTAATCGAAGATGCAGGGACAGGGTCAAGTGGTTTGCCTGTAAACCTTGGGCGCAAAACACAAAAAAACCGCCGGATGGGACACATCCGGCGGCACAGATTCTAGCTGGGGCAGATTACTGACCCAGTGGCGAAGGCGGCAGTCCACCGGGGGCACCGCCAGGAGCACCACCAAACGGAGCCGGAGGGGCGCCGCCGGGCATGCCACCAGGGAGCGGAGCGCCACCCAGGGCTGGAGGAGGGCCGCCGGGATAACCACCACCCATCGGCTGCTGACTACCCATATTTTGCATGTTGCCGGGAGCAATCTGCAAGATGCGCTGTGGAATGTTCTGAGAGGCCTGGGTAAAGATATTCAAACCGCCGAGCATCATTTTGGGGCCGACAAGACCTTTTTTGCCAGCGAGCGCTTCGACGGCCACACTGCCGTCATTGCGACCAATGATGATCTTGCCACCGGGCCAGGTGCGTCCGGCCTGTGCCTGACCTGCAATATCCGCATTCCACTGCGGTGGCCAGACAATGGTGGCGGGGTTTTCAAACACCACCGGCATGTTGCCAAACGTAGCGTCGGTCTGATTGGCAGTCATGGCCCAATGGTTTTCACCTGGCGTCAGCGCCTGAGCGTAGTTGGGAGGCAGGCCGATGTTATTGTCCGGATTGATGCCGGCAGGGCAGCCAAAGATGCGCTCGTCGGTCACGATCTGTTCCTGAATCATGAACCTGAAGGCGTCATTGGAGGTCTGCGCAAGGCTGCCAGTCAGTGGGTTTTGCACCGTGTCTGGATACTGGCTGTTGTTGTCTTTGGAGAACTGCTTGAGCGACAGAATGATCTGCTTGCAGTTGTTGACTCCTTTCATCTGATTGCCCTGGATCTGGACCATGTTGAAGGCGGGCACGGCCAGGCTCGCGAGAATCGCGATGATCGTGATCACCACCAGCAACTCGATCAGAGTGAAGGCTTGGTTTCGTTTCGTTGTCATTGGAGGTATGTTTTTTTGGGTTGGTTATGATGTTATGTGGTCACCGGAATTAACCGGCACCCACCTGATTAGACCCAACCCGGGGCTGAAATGCGAGAAAAAAATGACATCATCCGAGGCAAGGGGGTAAAGTCACCCAAGATGCCAGGAAAGGGGCCTCTGGTTGCTTGCAAACCAGGGCACAAAAAAGCCGCCGGATGGCGTCCATCCGGCGGCGTGGATTATCTTCAGGCTAGATCACTGGCCCAGAGTCGAGGGTGGCAGGCTGCCGGGCACCCCACCAGGAGCCGGCGGGGCAGCGGGCACTCCACCCAGGGCGAGAGGCGCGCTTGGATCCCCAATGGTGCGTTTTGGAGGCCCTTGGTTGCCATAATCCACCGGCAAGATGCGCTGCGGGATGCCGTCTGCGGCCTGGGTAAACAGGTTCAAGCCACCGGCCATGAGCTTGGGACCGATCATGCCTTTATCGCCAGCCAGAATTTCGACGGACACGCTGCTATCGTTGCGCCCAATGATGATCTTGCCACCAGGCCAGGTGCGACCGGGTGCGATATGACCAGCGACATCCGCATTCCAGACCGGAGGCCAGTTGGGGGTGGCGGGGTTTTCAAACACGAGGGGCATATTGCCCACCGCAGTATCCGTCAGGTTGCCCGTAATCGCCCAGTGGTTTTCACCCGGCATCAGGGCATAGCCATAGTTGGGGCACTGACCGATGTTGCCGTCCGGGTTGTAACCGGCGGGGCAGCCGAAGATGCGCTCATCCGTCACGATTTTTTCCTGGATCATGAGCCGAAAGGCCTCATTGGCGTTCTGGGCCAGGCTCCCTGTCAGCGGATTGGTCACTGAGTCGGGATACTGGCTGTTGTGTTCCTTTGAGAACATTTTCATCGCGACGATGATCTGCCTGGCGTTGCTAACGCCTTTATTCTGATTAGCCATCGTCTGGACCATGTTGTAAGCGGGTACCGCCAATCCCGCGAGAATCGCGATGATTGTGATCACCACCAACAACTCGAGCAGAGTGAAGGCGTGGTTTCGTTTCGTTTTCATTGTATGCGTTTGGTTATCTATCTTTTGTTTATTATGTTATGTGGAAAACGGAAATAGTCCGCTATCCACCCCCATTAAACCCAAACGCGGGCTGAAATACGAGACAAGAATTTCGCCGTCCAAGACGTGGCGGCAGGCGTAGGAGAAACTCACGCCAGGGCTCGTGACTAGATCAGGCTAGCGCCAGGAGGGTCACTTTGAGCTCCTGGCAGAGCCTGAAAACTTCCTCCCGCCCTAGCAGCAGTGTCATGCCTGCCTCGACCGCGATCAAATCCACCCCGGCAGCCGCTGCGGTACGGATCGTCTCCGGGCCCACCACCGGCACGTCAAAGCGCATGTCCTGCTTCGGCTTCGAAACCTTGACCATCGTGGCACCACCGCGCCCCAGCGCTCCGCCCCGCTTCACCGCCTCGTTGGTGCCTTCAAAAGCCTCCACCGCCAGCACGGTGCCGTTTTTCACCACCACCGTCTGCCCGATGTCCAGCCGGCTGCTCTCCTTGGCGATTTTAAAGCCATACTCCGCATCTTCCTGCCGTCGCTTCTTGATCTGCGGCCCTGCCACATGGCCGGGGCCGGGCATGAGGTCTTCGAGAAACGTTGTCGCCGGCAGTAGCGTGATGCCGTCCTTCGCCAACTCGTTCGCGATACCCCCAAACAGCGTCTCCGCATTCCGCTGCTTGAGCTTCGCCATCATGATCAGCGTGCGAAAATCCGGGCGCAGATCGAACAGATTCTTCGGCGCAATCTGCCCCACCATCACCGTCTGCGTCACGCCCTGCTTTTTGAAAAACGAGATCATCTTCCCAAGCTGCCCCACGCGAAACCACTCGATGGCATCCACCATTCCCGCCAGCTCCGGCTTCGTCTCATTCGTGAAGGCCGCCGCCACCAGCTTCTTCACCCCGGCCTTCCGCGCCGCAGCCACAAAGGTTTCCGGATAAATGCCGTTTCCAGCAATGAGGGCGATGTTGTCGAGGTTTGGGTCTGTCATCACAGTTTAAACTTTTCGCACTGCCCCATGAACGCACGCGGATTATCCCATGCCACCCGCTGAATCATCTCGCTGCTCCACCCACGCTGGCGCATGGCCTGCATGGTCTTCGGCACGGCGAGGGGATCGGAGATGCCCCAGTCGCAGGCGCTGTTCATCCAGATGCGCTCGGCGTGGCGCTGCTCCAGCATGTCGATGGCGCGGTTGGGGGTGCACTTGCTCTCAGGATAGAGCGTGATGCCCGCCCAGAAACCGTGATCCAGCACATGGTCGATGGTGTGCTCTTCCACGTGGTCAATGATCACTCGCTCAGGCTTGATCTTGGGAAAGTTTTTCAGCGCGTCAACGATCAAGCGCGTGCCCTTGAGCTTGTCTTCAAGATGGGGCGTGTGGATCAGCACCAGCGCGTCATAATCCTGCGCCACCTGCACATGCTGCTCGAAGATTTTCAGCTCGTTGCGGCTGTTCTTGTTCAGGCCGATCTCGCCAATGCCGAGCACGCCCGGTTTGTCGATGAACTGCGGGATCAGTGCGATGACATCGTCTGCCAGTTTCAAATCCTCCGCTTCCTTGGGATTGATGCACAGCCAGCAGTAATGCTGGATGCCAAACTTCGCCGCACGCTTCGGCTCATACTCGGTGATCTGGCGAAAGTAGTCGTAGAAGCCGTCGGCGCTGGCACGGTCAAAACCGGCCCAGAACGCGGGTTCACAGATCGCCTGGCAGCCGGCGATGGCCATGCGCTCATAATCATCCGTCGTGCGGCTGACCATGTGGCCGTGGGGCTCGATGTAGTTCATGGGGAAAGGGAAGTTGGCGGTTGTTTGCCGGGGTTGGCGATGGTTTGCAGTGGTTGGGTCAGAGGCTTGGCAACAATCGCAAACGACTGCCAACAATGGCAAACCACAGCAAACTTCATTTCTTATACGCTCCAATCGCGCCCTGCATTGCCGCTTTAGCCACCGGCTCCGTACTCGGATCGCTGAAACTCAGGAGTACCTCACGGGCGCGCTGGGGCTGGTCCTGGGAGAGCAGGGCAATGGCGTTTTTCAGCGCCTGCACACGGAAATCGCCCTCCTGCCCGGCGCGCTGGACGCGGTCGAGAAAGGCGGCGAGGTCGATGAGCTTTGAACGCGAGTCCATGAAGCCGAGATCGACCAGATTGACTTGGGTTGGGGGTGTCCAATCAGGCATGATGGGAATGTAGGCACGGCATGCGGCACCGCAACCGCTGGATCATTGCACTGGCGATTCTGCATGCCATGGTGGGAGGCTCATGTCCGACCTCACAACCGACGAACTGTCCCGCTACGCGCGGCACCTGGCGATCCCCGAATTCGGGATCGAAGGCCAGCGCAAGCTGAAGGCGGCGCGGGTGCTGTGCATTGGGGCAGGGGGCCTGGGCTCGCCGATCACCATGTATCTGGCGGCGGCAGGCATCGGCGGCCTCGGTTTGGTGGACCCGGATGTGGTGGAGATCACCAATCTCCAGCGCCAGATTCTCTTCGGCCAGAAGGATCTGGGCCGCAAGAAGCTCGATGCAGCCCGTGACCGGCTGGCGGACATCAATCCGCACGTGGACATCCAGGTTTACCCCGAGCTTTTCACATCAGCAAATGCCATGCGCATCGCCGCGGATTACGATGTCATCATCGACGGCACCGACAATTTTCCCACGCGCTACCTGAGCAATGACATCGCCGTGTGGCTGCGCAAACCGAATGTGTATGGCAGCATCCTGCGCTTTGACGGACAGGTGGGCGTGTTTGCACCGCATCTCGGTGCGCCCTGCTACCGCTGCATGTGTCCGCAGCCACCGCCGCCGGGCATGGTGCCCTCCTGCGCGGAAGGCGGTGTGCTGGGCGTGCTGCCGGGTCTCATTGGCACCATGCAGGCGCTGGAGGCAATCAAGCTCATCACCGGCATCGGCCAGCCGCTGCTGGGCAAACTGCTGCATGTGGATACCCTGAGCATGCGCTTTCGTACGCTGACCCTGCGCCGAGATCCGAGCTGTCCCGTGTGCGGCGACCAACCGACCATCACCCAACCCATCGACTACCAGGGCTTCTGCGGCATCACTGTCTCGGCGCCCTCAGATATTCCCACCATGACCGTTCACGAACTCAAAGAACTCCGCGCGGCCGGCGACAACCACTTCCTGCTCGATGTGCGCGAGCCCCACGAACAAATCATCTCACGCATCGAAGGCGCGGTGCTGATCCCCCTGGGAGAACTCGAACACCGCACCGCCGAACTGCCCCGTGACAAACGCATCCTGGTACACTGCAAAAGCGGTGGTCGCAGCGCGCGTGCCGTCAGCTTGTTGCGCGAAGAGGGCTTTGAGAATGTTTGGAACATCTCCGGCGGTATTATCGCCTGGGCGCGTGAGATTGATCCCTCCATGGCTGAATACTGATGCAAAACGAAACTGAATGGCTCAATGATTTTTTACCTCTGATGCGCTGCCCGGACACGCACCAGCACCTGCGCCGTGCGACTGCGGAAGAGTGTGCTGCAAACAAGGCGGAAGCTGCACTGGCGACGGCCGATGGCTCGCGTGTCTTCGTAATCGACAACGGGATTCCGATCCTGCTGCCGAGGCAGGGGTAGGGATATGTCAGCATTCCGCAAATCGAGACTGATAAATCATGAAAACTAAAACTTCCTGGCATCGGCGTCGTTTTTTTGCGGGTTCCGCTGCTGCGGGGCTGGGGCTCTCCGTGGCACCAGTCATGCAGCATTTATTGACCGCGAGACCAGATGGCAGGCGCGCTTTGTTTGACGGTCGCACTTTGCAGGGATGGCACGCAAGGCCGCGGCTTGCGGTTCCGAAGGAAGCCGATTTCACAGGCATTCCTCCAGACATGCTCACCGCAGCCGTGACCCAGTGGTATGCGGACCGCAAACAACAGGACAAAATTCATCACACAGGCCACTGGGAGGTGGTGGACGGTGCCATCATCGGTGGCCAGGACCCTGCAGCTTCGCTCCTTGGCGCCTACCTCGTCAGCGATCAAACCTTTGCCGACTTTGAGCTGGAGCTGGAGGCCAGGCCGGACTGGCCGGCAGACACGGGCATCATGATCCGGGCGCATGATCTCGGTAGCATGGGCTTTCAGGTGTTGGTGGACCACCGCCCTGGCGGCTGCATCGGCGGCATTTACGGCAACTCCATCGGCAGTTTCCTCGCTACACCCTTTGCCATGACCGGCGACAAGCTCCCTGGCATGCGCACCGGAAACCTGCGTGCCGTCCCGGAGGAAGGCGGCGTCACACACATCCGTCCGGATTCCGCCGCCAGCTTGGAAGACTTCCTGAAGACGTGGCGCGTGAACGACTGGAACCGCTTCCGTATCCGCTGTGTGGGCAGGCTGCCTGTCATCACCACTTGGATCAACGACACCAAAATATGTGAGCTAGACACGGCGAAGATTGAAGCTCCGGGCTACGACGCTGAAACCGTGGCGCGCCAGCTCGGGCGCGCGGGACACATCGCCTTGGAGGTGCATGATGTGTCCATGAAGCATCCGCTCGGCCGTGACCGCTGGGGGGAGGGCGCTCGCTGCCGCTGGCGCAACATCACCATCACAGAGCTGTAACCAGCCAGCGGGCAAGTATCTCTCTGGTCGTTACGCCGATCGTGCCACCATCGGCACTTCCTTTTGCAGCGCCGCAGCGATGATCTGCTCCGAATGCGTTATCGGCAGGGAGTAGTGGCCGTCGATCTCCGACCAGTGCGTTTCCGCCCGCGGGATGAGCTGGGCGATCTGCTGGGTGTAGGTCCACGCGATGTTGCGGTCCTGTTTGCCATGCCAGAAGCGGATGGGAAAATTGATCTGGCTCACTTCAAAGCCCCATTCACTAAGATAGATGTCAGCGTCGGCAATGACACAGCGTGGTCCACGATCCAGTGCGCCTAGAGTCGCTTCCCGCACCACATCATAGATGCCGGGCAGCAGCAGCACACGGCGGTCTTCTGTGCCCAGCAGTTTCATGAGCCAGCGCAGCGGTGCCTTCTGTGGGTTTCCTTTCGCGGCCATGCCGCCCAGGCGCAGGACGAGTCCGAGAATGGTCGGGAAATAATGCCTCAGCTGAATCATGAAGCGGTAGAGCCAGAACATCTGCCGGTCTCCCAGAAACTTCAGCGGGGGCGCGCCGCAGATGATGGAGGCAGACAGCAGGCGCTTGTGCAGCTTTAATGCCGTGACGAGTACGTAGGGGCCGCCGCCTGACCAGCCGATGACGTGGTAGTTGTCCGCGCCGACATGCTTGGCCAGCTGTGTCAGCGTGTCAGGCCAGTCAAACAAAGTTCGGCGCGGTTGGAAATCAGACAGCCCGATGCCGGGGCGGTCCGGGCAGATAAGGCGCATGCCATGCTTTTTGGCATGCTCATGAAACAAGGAGCCCTGCACTCGTGAAGACGGCCAGCCGTGAAAATAGAACGCCACTTCACCCCGCGGATCTCCGTACTCGCAATAGCCCAGCTTGAGGCCGTTGGAGAGTGTGAACGTTTGGTCTGACATGCGGGGGGGCGGAGTGTGGAGTTTCAATGCGCGCCTTCAAGCGCCTTTTCTCCCAGCAATGCGCTGCTCTGCGGGACGTTATGCCGACGCAGACCAAACTGAGTCACGGCCTTGTCCTGCAGATGGGCCACGGCCTCATCGACGGAGTCGGTCCATTTGATCAAATTGAGATCTTCCGGGCTGATCGTGGCGCCTCGGAGCATGTGGTCCATGAACTGGCGCATCTCCGGCCAGAAATCCGTGCCCATGATGACGATGGGAAAGCTCTTGAGCTTGCGGGTCTGGATGAGCGTCAGCGCCTCAAACATCTCATCCATGGTGCCAAATCCACCGGGCATGATGATGAAGCCGTAGCTGTATTTGATGAGCAGCGTCTTGCGCACGAAGAAATGCTCCATGGTCACCCAGCGGTCGAGATAAGGATTGTGGCTTTGTTCAAAAGGCAGTCGGATGTTGCAGCCGACGCTGCGTCCTCCAGCATCTTTTGCGCCACGATTGGCAGCTTCCATGATTCCGGGGCCGCCGCCGGTCAAAACGGTGAATCCCATTTTCGCGATCGCCGCGCCCATGTCCCGTGCCAGCTGGTAGTAGCGGTGCTTTTCGTCAAAGCGGGCCGAGCCAAAGACCGTGATGCACGGGCCGACGAAATGCAGTGCCCGAAATCCGAGGATGAAATCCTTGGCCACGCTGTAGAGCAGTTGCAGATCACGCAGGCGGCGGTTCGGGCCGCTGAGCAGCGCGCGGTCTTCCAACTTGCTGCAAAACTGCTCATCGGCATGGATTTCTGCAGGGGAGACTTGGGTGACGGGGGCGCTGGTCGCCACCGTTCCGGGGTCGGGTTCCCGGTCGAGGAGAGTAGGGGCTGGCATGGTTGGTTTGTTCAACTTGGAAGGTAAACACGGTGTTTTTGTTCACCGCGATGTTGGATTTTTTTTGCAGCGGACAACTGCCAAAAAAAAAGCCCGCAGGCTCGTTCGAGAACCTGCGGGCGCAATGAAACAAAGGATGCGGCCTATCAGGCTGCGTGCGCTTCTTCTTCGTGGGAAGGAGCGTCGGCGTCTTCTCCACGGTTGTTGGGCTTGGCACCGCTGAGCTGCAGCGGGCGGCCCATAAAATCCTTGCCGCTGAGTTCCTGCACGGCGCGGCGTGCTTCTTCAACAGTGCCCATGGTCACGAAGGCAAAGCCTTTGGAGCGCTGGGTGCGGCTGTTGACGACGACTTCGGCATTCTTCACCGCGCCGACACCGTTAAAAAGTTCAAACAGATCGCTCTCCGTGGCGTCGTAGGACAGGTTGCCGACGTAAAGGCGTTCCGTGGTGATGTCTGCCGGATTCACGGCAGGCGGAGCCTCACGGCGCACACGGGGTTCGCGCTGCGGGCGTGGATTGTCATTCGTGGAGCGCGGGTCGGCGCTGCTGCGCTCAACCTGCGGGCGGCTTTTAGGCTTGGACTTACCGAGGCCGAAGAAGCCCAGGATTTTCTGGAAGAGAGAAGGGGGGGCGTTGCGACTTTCGCGGCCTCCTTCACGGGTGGGACGCGGGCCTTCAGGACGGGGGCCACGTGGGCGATTGCGATTGCGGCGGCGGTTGCCGTTGGAGCTGGAGTTGCCTCCGCCATTGCGATTGGGATAGTCGGACATGTGTTGAGTTTTCGTAGGGGTGGGTTGCGTGTTCAGGCAGGGCCGGGGTGCTGGGAGGGGCGGCGGGCGGGAACGGGCGGCTTGCCTCTTCCACGGGTCCGCGGCACGCGGCGGACCGCACCTGCGGCCTGCCACAGCACCACCACGGGCTGCTGCAGTTTTCAAAGCTGGGCCGCACTGGCCCTGCCGGCTCAAAAGTCACCCCCGCATGCAATTGCAGCACGCCGGAGCTAACTTTCGGGCAATCCATCCGCTGGAACGGTTCCTGCTGCGCTGTCTGGGCTAAAAGAAGACGCATGGGGAGTTGAGGTTCAAAGGGACGGGCTTCGGAGCACTGAATGAAGGCTCTGAAAACAGCGGGCGGACTTTATTCAGGGCTGGGGGGCGGTCAACCTCGAATCATGCACAGGCTGCTTGCCCTAGGGATGCTTTCACGCCAATTTGCAGGCATGATCAAACCTGTCGTCTATGTCAAAACCGGCTGCCCGTGGTGTGAAGAGGTCACTGAATACCTTGATGCCAAACGCATTGCCTATGAATCCGTGACTGTTTCCGGCAATCGCGAGGCCATGCAGGCCATGATCGACCTCAGCGGCCAGAGCAAGGCCCCCACCATGGACTGGGATGGTGAAGTGCTGGCCGATTTCGGCGTGGATGAACTGGTGCCGTTTTTGCGGAAAAAAGGCGCGGTGTAGCTGGGGAAGGGGGGCTGCGGCATCTGGGCAAACCAATGACAAATGAGCAAGCCCGAAGCCAACGCGAAGGGTTCTGCATTCGTGTTAAAGATCAAGCCGCCAGCCTGGGTCACAACCTTCGTCATTCTTTAGTCCTTCGGATTTACTCATTCGACATTCACCAGATCCTTGCCTTGCGCGCCAGAACCTGCATCTTGCCTCATACCACGCCCCTCTCCCATGACTTCTTCCGATTCCCGCCCTGCCTTCCGTGCCTCTCTGTTGCCGCTGGCGTTGATTGTTGCCGCTGCCGTCTTTCGCTGGGCCAAGCTGAAAGGCTACGTCACCGTTGAGGCGCTCGAGAATTTCACCCCGTGGATGGCGCTGGCCTTCACCGGTACGCTCATTTTCTCCAAGCGGGTGCCCTTCCTGCTGATCCCGCTGCTGCTCGCGGCGGTGGACATCACCGCCACCGGATTCCATGGGGAGGCGCTGACGGTGTACCTCTGCTTTGGCATCGCCGCCTTGCTGGCCAGCCGTTGGCGTGGCCGCATGGGCATGGTCGGCACCTTGCTCGGTGTGGCTGGCTGCTCGCTGCTTTTCTACCTCACCACCAACACTGTGGCATGGCTCAGCAATCCCGCCTATGCCAAGAACTTCGCTGGTTGGGTGCAGGCCCTGACCACGGGCGAGCCGGGCTACCTGCCTTCCTGGTATTTCCTGCGCAATTCGCTGTTGAGTGACCTCGGCTTCAGCCTGCTGCTCCTGGCCGCCTACAACACCGAAGCCGCTTTCCGCCAGCAGCAGCGCATTCCGCTGCGCCAGCCCCTGGCCGCCTGAGCCGTCGCACGGCCATGAAGCGCATCGCGTGGTTCCTCAGTCTGGTGTGCACCACGCTCGCAGTGCAGGCGGAGACGCTGCACCTCTACACCTGGGCCGACTACATCAGCCCGGAGGTGGTGCAAAAGTTTGAGAAGCAGCAGGGCTGCAAGGTCGTCATCGACACCTTCGACTCGAACGAGAGCATGTTCGCCAAGTTCAAGGCCGGAGCCGCCGGCTATGATCTGGTATTTCCCACCGCCTACATGATCCAGGTCATGCACGCCCAGGGCATGCTGTCCCCGCTCGATCACAAGCTGATCCCCAATCTGCCCAACATCGATCCCGCCGTGCTGGCCAAGGTAAAGGACCAATCCATGGAGCACAGCGTGCCCTACACCTTTGCCTACTCCGCCATCGCGGTTCGCCAGGACAAGATCAAAGACGCCGAGGCCACCTGGGCCATGTTTGACCGCACCGCTCTGGCCGGACGCGTCACCTTGCTGGACGACATGCGCGAGAGCATTGGAGCAGCGCTCAAGTTCCTTGGTTACAGCATCAACACCCACGATGAGGCGCAGCTCGCAGCTGCGCGTGATGTGCTCATCCGTTGGAAAAAGAACATCGCTCGCTTTGACAACGAAGGCTACAAATCCGGCATCGACTCCGCCGAGTTCCTCCTCGTACATGGCTACAGCGGCGACCTGTTTCAGGTGCAGATGGAAAACCCCAAGGTCCAGATCCTGCTGCCACGTGAAGGCGTCACCATCGGCTGCGATGCCATGGTCATCCCCAAGACCGCCAAACAGCCCGCACTCGCCCATGCCCTCATCAACTTCCTGCTCGATCCCGCCATCGCTGCTGAAAACATGGAATGGATGGGCTACTACTGCCCCAACAAACCCGCCCTGGCCCATGTCAGCGCCGAGTTTCTCAAGAACCCAGCCATCACCATTCCTGCGGACCTGCAGGCCAAATGCGAAGTCATCGAAGACCTCGGTCCCGACCTCGCCAAATACACCAAGGTGTGGGATCAGGTAAAGGCGCAGTGAAACTCGCCCACCCGGTTCATATCTCCAATCCTTTCAGATTCCAGGCTGCCATATCCTTCAAGAGACGAAGTTGATGTTTAAGGTTCCATGTGACAGTTCAGCAACATTACAGGTCCCTGCTTGAAAGATGAACAGTTTACCACAGTGGTCGTACCCGCAGTTCGCGATAAACCCAATCATTTTTAGATTTTGTCCTTCAGATGTCAGCACCCATGAGTCGAACCAAACCCATGCGCGCCTGGTCTTTCATCGCCAGACTCGTCCTGTTTGCAGCCCTGTATGAGGCGATCGACAACTGGCCGCTGATCATCCGGCATTTGGAATGGCATGCTGCTGCAGACCATCCTGAACACCTGCATGTGGTTTTGAATGCCTGCGCCAGAAACTCCGGACATTTACTCCTGGGCGTGCGGATCTTGATCTGGCTGGTGGGGGCTTCGCTGGTCAACCGCCTCTTGAACCGGCTCTTCTGGGATGGCTTGCTCGTGAGGACGCTTGGCCGTCCAGTTCCCAGCGTGCTTAAGGACCTCGGCACGTTGTTTGTGTACATTCTGGCCAGTGTCTGCATTGCCGCCGTCGTTTTCAATCAACCCATCACCGGGTTTCTCGCCACCTTGGGGGCCGGGAGCGTTGTCCTCGGCCTGGCCCTGAGAAGCCTATTGTCAGACGTTTTCACCGGTCTGGCGGTGAATTTTGACAACAACTTTGCCATTGGTGACTGGTTGATCGTGCCCTCCAGCACAGGCGAAGGCGGCACCGTTGGCCAGGTGGATGAAATCAGTTGGCGCTGCACGCGACTCAACTGCGAGGACGGCACCACGGTGGTGGTGCCCAACTCGATCCTGGGCGAGGAAAAAGTCATCAACATCTCACGCCCTTCGGTGTGGACCCGCTATCAGGCGGAGATCACGGTTGACTATTCCGTGCCCGTGGAGCGTGTGCGTCACATCCTCCTCTCCGCCTTGCAGTCAGTGGCCCTGAAGGAGGGGTTTTCGAAAGACAAAGCCCCCAAGGTGCTCGTCGGCAAAACCGGCAAACGCGGAGTCGAGTACCTCCTGCGCTACTGGATTCATCCCTGGCAGCCGCTCTCGCCCAGCACCAGCCGCGATCTGGTGCTCACCGCCGCCCTTCAGCATCTGCAGACTGCCGGCATCACGCCCGCCTACACCAAAGAAGAGGTCTATTATGAGCCCCTGCCTGCCAAGCACTTCCAGGGCCACTCGGTCACGGACAAGGTGGCGCTGCTTTCCCGCATCTCCCTCTTCGAACGCCTGGCGGAACAGGAGCTGCACCAGTTGGCGGCGGCGATGGAGCGTCTGCAGCTCAGCCCCGGCGAGACTCTGTTCCGCCGCAACGATGCGGGCAGTTCCCTGTTCATTCTCATCGAAGGCCTGCTCAATGTGCAGGTCGATATCAACGGCGATGGCACGGATGTAACCGTCGGCCAGTTGGCTCCAGGCGACTTCTTTGGGGAAATGTCCCTGCTGACCGGCGAACCCCGCTCCGCCACCATCATGGCTTGCACCAATGCGGTGGTGTACGAGATCTACCGCCCCACCATCGTCCAACTCATCGAAAAGCGCCCTGAAATTTCCGAGTGCATGTCCCGTGCCGTAGCCCAGCGCCAGATGAACCTGGAGCAGGCCCGCGCCCGCATCGCCGACAGCGAGGTGGCGGACAAAGTCCAGAGCATCGCCCGCCAGCTCATGGGTAAAATGAAAAGCTTCTTCCAAAGCAACGAAGCTTAGAGTAAGCCGGCCCAGGTGGGGCTTACTCAGTGACAAGTTTGTTCACCGTGTAATAAGCCATGCGGTGCCAGAGGGGCGTGCCGTCCCTGGCTTTGAGCTGTGGCAGCTCAAACTCATGTACGTAGCCGGTGCGTATCTCGGCGCAGGACACATCGAGCACCAGGCCATCCTCAGACAGTTTCGCACTGGAGATGGCCAGCGGCTTCGCGTCGAGTTCGTCGCCGCCATACTTGCTCTGGACGGGATAAGTGTAGCTCTGGCCCGTGAGCGTGTGCACACTCGTCTTGTCCACAGGCAGGGTGAAGGTGAAGCGGAAGCCGGCTTTCGTAAGCTCCATCTTCTGCACCTCCAGCGGCGTCTTCCTTGTCCACACCACACGCTGTAGACCAAAGGGGCGGTTGCCCTTGCTGTTCCAGCCACGATTTGACTGACCGATCACGAGCGAACCATCCCGCAGGAAATTGACCGCGAGTGCCGCGCACTGCAGGCCGTCGATGAATGGGAAGCACGCGCCTTGATACTCACCGCCAACCTTTTCCAAGAACACGCGGTTCACGCCACTGAGCACGAATTCGCCCAGGAAGAGCTGCTGCTCAAACGGTCCGAACTTGCCCGCGCTGAGATCGCAGGCGATGCCCGTGGCGCTCTGGCCCATCTTCACGTAGGGCAGCCACACGGCGGGTGGTGTGTAGCCCGGCACCGTCTTCATCGCCTCGGCCACAGTGATGCCGTCCGGCTGCTTGGCGGCGATCTTTACCGGAGACTCCGGCCGCATCGCATCGGGAATGGATTCCGCGTGCGAGAAGTACGCGCCTTTGCGTGCATGAAACAACGGTGTGGTGGGCATCCAGTTGCCCTGCTGATCGGTGATGAAGGTGTCGCCTGCGCCGTTCTGGCCAATGCCACACGGACTGCGAAATCCGGCACACCAGGGCTCCAGCTTGCCCTCCGGTGTGGTGCGCACCACCCAGCCGCGCCAGAGCGGGTGCTTCTCCTCATCGCCCGCGCCCTTCCAGGCCTTGCCCATGCTGGAGTTCAGCGAGGTGTAGAGATTGCCCTCTGGATCAAACACCGGGCCATACGCATATTCATGATAGGCACCCGAGACTCCCCAGCCGCTGGCCGCGCTGAGATACTCGTCAGCTTGGCCGTCGCCATCAACATCGCGCAGCTTGGTCACTTCAGAGCGTTGCGTCGCATACAGCGCTCCTTTATGCGAGGCGAGGCCGAGGATTTCATGCAGGCCGCTGGCAAACAGTTTGAACTCCGGCTTGGCGGTATCGGAGGGATTCTGCGCGATCCATACTTCGCCTTTGCGCAACGCCACAGCCAGCTTGCCGTCCGGCAGCACAGCGATACCGCTGGCCTCGAAGTTCACACCCTTCGGCAGTTCGTAGGTTTCGGTGCGGTAGTAGTCGGATTGATCCTGGGCATGGGTGGAGAATGCGCTCAAAAAAAGCGCGGCTCCGAGACCCTTCGCCGTTGCGGTTACCATGACAACACCTCCTTCGCTTGCTTTCCGTTGCTGCTGATCACATGCTCAAAGCCGCCTGGTAACGGACGCAGCGTGTCCTCGACCTGCTGGCCGTCTTCAAGATAGCGGAAGGTTGGCACGCCATCCTGGCCCAGCGTGTAGCCGCCAAACACACGTTTCCCTGTCACCACAGGCAACTCCTTCACATCGGTGCCCAGCGGCTTGATCGGCGGCATGGAGCGGTCCTGCCAGTTGCTCATGGCATCGAGGAATCGGCCTTTCCAAACAATCGCCCAGCGGCTGGTTTTGGCATCAAACGCAGCATTCAAGCCACCGGGAAAGCCGACGCCAATGGCGTGCGTTCCAGCACCTTCAATGAAGCTGCGGAAGACGATCACGCGCTTTTCCTGATCAGGCTTCAATTCGAAATCGGCCGATGACATGAGGCCCTCCGGCAACGGCTGGCCTTCGATCTCGCGCAGGTAGGTCCAGAGGCTCTCGATGTCCTGGTCAGCAGTTTTGCGGCCCACAAACATCGGCGGCATCACCGTGCCGGGCTGCGTCACCTGCGGGTTGAGGAGGAGTTCTTTGAAAAACTCGGGCTGCAAACGCTCCACCGTATGCGTGAGTCGAATCACCGGCGGGCCGAGTGATTTGCGATCCTTCATGCCGTGGCACGAGACACAGGCCAGCCCTTTGGCACCGAGGAGCTGTCGTCCCAGTTCTGCGCGATGGTGTTTGGCTAGACCGCTGATATCGATCTCGATGGGCTTGTCGAGTTTGTCCGCCTCGTTGAATGCGCTGATGAGCATCTCAGTCTGCTCACGCCCAAAGCTCGGCATGTGCGTATCCATGTAGGGCCGCACGCTGCCGTCCTTGCCCCACAGGATTTTTTCAAACCATTCATGCGTCAGCTTGCGCCCGACTTTGTCGAGGGCCGGTGGTGCATGGGCCAGTTCCCCCAGCGATTCCGCCCCCGGATCGTTCACCCCAAAGTATTGCGCGCGTGGAGGTTCGGGGCCGCCTTTGCCATCGCGATCATGGCAGGCATAGCAGTTCAGCCGCGTCATCTGCCAGTCCACCTTCTCCTGCGCCGTCAGCTTCGGCGCATCTTCCTTCTTCACCAGGGCCAGCGCCAGTTTGAGTGCGCGCTTTTCCAGATCATTCAAATCAAAGCGTGGCGTGCCGCTGGATTGTTTGGCCGCGAGACATCCCTTGTCTGATGAAAGCGTTTTCAGCGGTTTTGAAGTGACAGCTTTAGCCGTGGTGGCTGCATCGAGCTTGTGGCATGCGACACAGTTCATCTTTTGGAAAAGCTCGCGGCCTTTCTCAACACCCTGCTTCGGAATCTTCAAAGCCGCGCGCGCTGCGGCCTTCTCCGCCACGCGCCCCACATGCAAATAGGCGGCGATGTCGGACGCATCCTGGGCCGCGAGACGCATGTCTGGCATGCGGCCTGAAGGACGCACCGCCAGCGGATTTTGCAGGAAATGCGCCAGCGCTGTAAAGTCATACGCATCTGCCAGAGCAATCGGCACGGAGGCATTCCCCGGCTTCTCGACCTCCGCATCCGCCGCCACCTTCGGCGGTCGCACATCCCTGGCGGGCTCATGGCAGGCCACGCAGCCGACTTTGTGATACAGTTCCTTGCCACGCTCCACATCTCCAGCGGGGACTTGTGGTAGGTCCTGCTTCAAGCTGCTGAGGTATTCCACCAGTGCCTCCACCTTCTCATCGTCGCCTTCCGCGCCCGCAAATAGTCCGGGCATCTGCGTGCCTTTCTTCCGGTTTTGCGGACTGCGGATCATGAGCCACAACGTGTCTGGATCGAGCCGCGAACCAACCGCGCTTAAATCCGGCCCCGCTTTCGCCTTGAGCCGTTCTTCCCACGACTTCGGCACCGCATGGCAGGTCGTGCAGTTCAACTCCGCCAGCAACAGCAGCCCTCCATTCACCAACGACTCATCCGGGTCTTCCGGTATGTTGAACTGATCAAACGTGTAAACAAACGCGTGGTTGATCGGCTCCGCCTGGAGAGGATGCGCCTGGAGGTGGCCGCAAAAAAACGCAGTGGCCGCAAAAAGGGTCCAAAGCTTGGATGAATTCATTGGGCGTTTTTTGCGTCGCTTTGCGGCCATTCACATCCGCATTAAATGCCCATCTTTGCACGCTCGGCATCCAGGGCTTTGATCCACGGCGCAATGAAGTGCCCCGAGTCATGATAAGTCCGTCCCGAATACATGTGCTGGTCGATGACGCAGGGTTCGTTCACATAGATGCCACCGCAGATTTCGAGGTCGAATTTGCATTTGGCGACAGTGGCCATGCGCAGGCCTTTAACAATGTCGGCACGTGCCGGAATCTCCACGCCGTGGCACACGCTGGCACAGGGCTTCTTCTGCTCCCAGAACCACTGGGTGATGCGCAGCAGATCGGCGTCCTCACGAATGTACTCCGGCGCGCGGCCACCGCTGAAGAAGATGCCCACGTATTCCTCGGGCTTGATGTCCTTGAAGGCGATGTCGGCGTCGATGCTGTAGCCTTCCCACTCTTTGGTGATGGTCCAGCCGGGCTTGATTTCATGCAGCACCATCTGGTACTTCCGTTTTTCCGGCGCAGCCACGACGGGCTTGTAGCCGCCTTCGATGAGGCGGTAAAAGGGGTAGAGCGTGTCAACGGTTTCGGTGGCGTCGCCGACGATGATGAGAACTTTGGCTTCAGACATGAGGTGGGGTGGTTTCGGGAGGAAGGATTATTGAACGGGTGAGAGTGTCCAGGGAACGCACGATCTCATCAGTTGTTGCTGCGAAGTTGAGCGGCGTCTGGTCATGCACGATTAAACGCCAGCGCTGACGCTCCGTCATTCAGACTTTGAATTACCTTCTTCAGGTTTTGCGGCACCTCATTTATCCTGCACGCGCTCAAGCTGCGCACCAAGTGCGGCGAGCTTGTCATCCAGATGCTCGTAGCCACGGTCGATGTGATAGAGACGGTTGATCTCGGTCTTCCCTTCGGCCACCAGACCTGCCAGCACCAGGGCTGCCGAGGCTCGCAGATCAGAAGCCATGACCGGCGCACCCTTGAGTACATTGCCGCCACGGATGCGGGCGGTGGCACCCTGAAGATCAATGTTGGCTCCCATGCGCTTCATTTCTGCGCAGTGCATGAAGCGCTGCGGGAAGATGGTTTCCGTGATGGTGCTGGTGTCATTGATGACACAGGCCAGCGCGCACATCTGCGCCTGCATGTCGGTGGGAAAGCCGGGATAGCAGAGCGTGGTGAGATCGAAGCCCTTGGCGTTTGGATTCGGCTTTACCGTGATGCTGTCCTTGGTGATGTCGATAGGAAAGCCGCATTTGATGAGCGCATCCGTGACGGTTTTCATGTGCTCTGGCATCACTCGCTTCAAGGTGACGCCATCGCCCAGCATCGCACCGGCCACGAGGAAGGTGCCGGCCTCGATACGATCCGGGATGACCACGTGCTCCGCGCCGTGCAGTTCCTTCACGCCTTCGATGGTGATGCGGTTGGTTCCGGCTCCTTCGATCTTCGCGCCCATCTTGATCAGGAAATTCGCCAAATCTTCCACCTCGGGCTCAGCGGCCGCGCCTTCAATGACCGTGGTGCCTTTGGCGAGCACAGCAGCCATCATGACGTTGTCCGTGCCGAGCACGGTGGATCCATGCTTGCCCATGAGATTCATCGGACCGCCCTTGAATCCTTTTTTGGCGTTTACATAAATGTCTCCACCTTCCACGTTGATCTGCGCACCGAGTGCTTCGAGACCTTTCAAATGCAGATCGACCGGGCGATCTCCGATGACGCAGCCACCGGGCAGGGAAACGGTGCATTCCTTCAAGCGTCCCGTCAGCGGTCCGAGCACGCAGATGGACGCGCGCATTTTGCGCACGAGGTCATAGGGCGCGACGGACTTGATTTTCTCTGCCTTCACCACCACGACGCCGCTGGCACGCTCCACCTCCGCACCCAGTTCGCCCAGGATGCGCACCATGTAGTTAGTGTCGCTGAGATCCGGCACGCGGCGGATGGTACAGGTGTCATTGGTCAGCAGCGTGGCCGCGAGAATGGGCAGCGACGAGTTCTTTGAGCCGCTGATGTTGATGCGGCCCTTCAGAGGTGCGCCGCCGTGAACGATGAGTTTTTCCATGGGTGAATGCTTTGTGCTGCGGAATGAGTCAGTGGCAAGCCATTCTTCGTATTCCTCTCACTTCAAAGTCCGCTTGAAAAAAGTTCTTGCCAGAACGGATTACATGCGTAATCCGTGGATCACATCTGTAATCCAACCATGGCTCGCCGCTCTCCCAATCCACCCGCCCCAAAGATTTCCGACGCCGAATGGACCGTCATGAATGTCTTCTGGCAGCGTGGCACCAGCACGCTGGCCGAAGTGGTGAAGGATCTCGAAGGCCGCCTGCACTGGAAGCCGCGCACCGTGCAGAGTCTCATCCGCCGACTGGTGGACAAAGGAGCGCTGGCCGTGGAAGCCGTTGGGCGTGAGTTTCGCTACTCCCCTGCCGTGGCCCAGGATCAGTGCCAGCACGAGGAGAGCCGCAGTTTCCTCGACCGCGTGTTCAATGGACGGCTCACCCCGTTCGTCGCCGGACTCATGGAGCGCGAAGATGTTTCGCAAGATGACCTCGCCGCGCTTCGTGAAGTGCTGAATCAGGCCGAGAAAAAACTCAAAAAGTAGTCCACCCATGAATGACGACGCCCTCCTCCACTGGCTGCTGCGCACCTCGCTGGAAGCCAGCCTCTTGATTCTGGCTGTGCTCGGCCTGCGCCTCATGCTCGGCGTGCGCCTGAGTCCCGCATGGCGCATCGGCCTGTGGCTGCTCGTGGGCCTCAAGCTCATGCTGCCTGCCTTTATTCCTGCGGGATTCGGTCTCGGTGCCTGGTTTCAGCAGGAGAATGCGGTTCTCATCAACAATGCACCGACTGCTGAACTCAGCTCGACTGCGGGATTCGTTCGTCCCATAGATTCAGCAAACCCGCAGACGGTTTCCGACTCAATCGGCCGTGTTTCTGAATCTGCTGGAATGCTCTTGGGATACACCCTGGCAGTTTTCATGTGGTTAATCGGTGCCGCACTCGTCCTCGCCGCCGCACTGCATCGTCAACGCCGTTTCAATCTCGCTCTGCGCCAACGTCCGCTTGCCACGGCTCCGTTGCTTCGCGCTCTCGTCGCCAGCCTGTCTCAAAAGGCGGGCCTGCGGAAATCCGTGCGCATTCACCTCATGCCCGCAGGCACCACTCCGGCTGTCGTCGGTATCATTCAGCCAGGCATCCTATTACCGGAAGATTGGCAGACATGCTTTGATGAGCGCAGCCTGCGCCATGTGCTGCTGCATGAACTCCTCCATGTGAAGCAACACGACTTAATTTGGAACTGGGTCGCCAATGCCGTGCAGGCACTGCATTGGTTCAATCCGCTGGTGTGGTTCGTCGTCTCGCGCTTTCAGGCGGATCGCGAACTGCGCTGCGATGCCGGCGCGCTGGCGCTGCTCTCGCCCACGGAGCGGCTGGATTACGGGCACACGCTGCTGCGCATCCAGGAGACCTTTTTCGCACCACCGGCCATGGCAGGGTTGGCCCCATGCGTGCGCAACCACCCCACCCTGAGTCAACGCATTCATATGATCGCCCACCCAACCGCCCGCCAGCCCGTGCTGCAACTGCTGCTCGTCCTCACGCTCAGCCTTCTCGTCTGCTACTCCTTCACCACCGCTCGTGCGGCGGAAAAGGAAGTCCCCACCAAAGATCGCACCCGCGAAGGAACGAGAACTCCCGCCGCCGAGCAGACCAAGACCGGCACCAGTGAAGCGGGCACTCCTGCCCGTTCCCGTGAGGGAGATTCCGGCTCCAAGCAAACCGGCATGCGCGACGGCGAGGGCGGAGCTCGGAAACCCGGAACAGGTGACGGTGAGGGCTCCCGCAAAACCGGCGCACGCGACGGCGAGGGCGGACCTCGGAAACCCGGAACAGGTGACGGTGAGGGCTCCCGCAAAACCGGCGCACGCGACGGCGAGGGCGGAGCTCGGAAACCCGGAACAGGTGACGGTGAGGGCTCCCGCAAAACCGGCGCACGCGATGGCGAAGGCGGAGCCAGGAAGCCTGGCACGGGTGACGGTGAAGGCGCACGCAAAACTGGCGCGCGCGATGGCGAAGGCGGTGCGAGAAAGACCGGCGCAGGTGATGGTGGCAAGGCTTCCTCGTCAGGCGAGACGATCACTCTCAAAGTCATCAAAAACGGCGAGGCGGTGATGGTAGGCGACAAGGAAGTGGCCATGGGAGGTCTTCGTGGACATCTCAGCACTTTCCTGCCGGACCATGCTGGCGCGAAAATTCTCATCAGCGCCGAAGCAGACACTCCCTACAAGGCGGTGATGAACGCCCTGGACGCCGTGCGCGACAACGGGAACAAGACCGTGGAGATCAAGTCGGAGTAAGAAAGGCTTTTGCGAAGTTAAGTCCACTCTTGAAGCAGCGTCCTGTCAAAATGACGAATGAGTAAGCCCGAATGACGAGGGAATGCCCAATGACGAACTCAGCTACCAGTCTTCGTTCAATGACCAGTTCGTCATTTGGCCTTCGTCATTTGTTAGTCATTCTGATTTTGGCCTTCGTCATTCCGCCGCTCACCCAGGCCGCTACTCCCGCTGAAGTCTCCGCAGCGGTCACTCAGGCTGTTTCCTTCTATCATTCCAAAGCGGCGGTCCACGGTGGTTACGTTTACCGCTACAGCGCCGACTTCACCCTGCGCGAAGCGGAAGGCATTCCCGGCGCTGACACGATCTGGATTCAGCCCCCCGGCACACCGGCGGTTGGAATGGCGATGCTGGATGCCTACGAGGCAACGAAGGATCAGAGGTGTCTCATGGGAGCAGTGGCGGCTGCTCACGCTGTATCTCGCACACAACTGACTTCAGGGGGCTGGGATTACGCAGGACATTTCGATGCGAAGAACCGCACAGCGCAGCTCTATCGGCGCGATGAAAGCGGCAAGCTCATTGAACGTCAAAAGGTGCCAGAAGGTGAAGGTGGCTGGCATGTCTGGAAAAGGCATCAGAACAAGAACAACTATTCCACGTTCGACGATGATGTCTCGCAGGCTGCCGCGCGGCTGCTGGTGCGCGTGGATCATGCGCTCGGAGGCCAAGATGCCGAGATCAAAGAAGCCGCCGACTTCGCGCTGAATGCGATCATTGCCACGCAATATCCTGCGGGCGGTTGGAGCGCGAACTGGGACACCTGGCCAAGCTCGCCGCCACCCGTGGCCATGTATCCGATCAAGCCCGGCAGTTATCCCGCCGACTGGCCGCGCAAGTGGCCAAAGGATTTCACCGGCTGCTATGTCCTCAATGACAACACGCACGCCACACTGATGAGCACGCTCCTCCTGGCATGGCAGTTGCGTGGCAATATGAAATACCTCGATGCCGCGAAACGTGGCGGCGACTTCCTTATCACCGCGCAGATGCCCGATCCGCAGCCGGCGTGGGCGCAACAGTACGATTCCGACATGCACCCATCCTGGAGCCGCGCCTTTGAACCCAGCGCCATCTGCGGCCGCGAAAGCCAGTCTGCCATGTGGGCGCTGCTCAAACTCGCCGCTGCCACAGGAGACAAGAAATACCTCGCCCCGCTGCCGCGCGCGATTGCCTACCTGCGCAAATCGTTGCTGTCAGATGGGCAGATGGCCCGCTACTACGAACTGCAAACCAATCAGCCGCTATACTTTGAGCGGGGTGAGGGGGGCAAAGGTTTTGTGCTGACTTATTCGGACAAGAAGGCTTCCTCCAACTATGGCTGGAAATGGGGCAGCGAACTGGATGCGATTGAGTCGATTGGGAGGAAGATCGGACGGGGTGAGCCGGTGATTTTTCCACGCGTTGAAAAGGAGCGCTGGTCTTCGCCACCGACGGAGGAGGACATTGCGGCGATCATGAAGGAGCAGAAGCCGGACGGCTCGTGGCCCTTGACTGATGAAGAGCGCGGCTGGATGAGGGATGCGGGTGGGAAGAAAACACGGCCAGCGGGCGGCGTCATCTACAGCCTCGATTTTGTGCAGAATGTGAAGGCCTTGAGCGTGTGGCTGAAAGAAAAAGGAGGCGCACGATGAATGCGAGGATGCTTTGGAGCTCTGCACAAGCCGTTGGACGTTCGAAAGCGCCGGAGGACGGGCGCACTCCAGAACGCTGGCGCGTTTATTTCAAGCCCATGCACAACCTCCACGCCATTCTCTTCTTTGCGGCGCTCTTTTGCTGCACTTCAACCTTTGCCGCTGAAAAATATGAAAACGACACGCCGTGGTCGTACCAACGCATTCTGCGTCCGGTGGTGCCGGTGGTGAAGGATGCAGCGTGGCCGAAGGATGATATTGATCGTTTTATTCTCGCGCGGCTGGAGAAGGACAGCCTGCGTCCGATTGGGGATGCTTCGCGTCTCACGCTGATTCGGCGTGCGTCGTTTGATCTGCGGGGACTGCCGCCGACGCAGGAGGAAATTGAACGCTTTGTGCGCGATGCTGCGCCGGATGATGTGGCGTTTGCGAAGGTGGTGGATGCGTTTCTGCAGAGCGAACGCTTTGGCGAAAGGTGGGCACGGCACTGGCTGGATGTGGTGCGCTATGCGGACAGTGTGGGCCGGGTGTGGAATGCGCCGTTTTTGTATGCCGCACGTTATCGCGACTGGGTGATCGATTCCCTCAACGCCGACAAACCCTACAACCGCTTCGTCGCCGAACAGATCGCGGGTGACCTGCTGCCTGCAACCACGGTGCTGCAAAAGCGGGATCAAATTGTCGGCACGGGCATGCTCGCGCTCGGCAGCATGGATCTGCAGGAAGGCAGCTACGAGCAGTTTTTGCTGGATCAGGTGGATGATCAGATTGATGTGGTGTCGCGTGCTTTCATGGGGCTGACACTGAGCTGCGCGCGGTGCCATGACCACAAGACGGAACCGGTGAGCCAGAAGGACTACTATGCGCTGGCGGGCATTTTTTACAGCAGCCGCACGCTCAGCGGTACGCCGAACCGCAATGATGAGGCGCGCGGTGGCTATGTGAGCGCGGAGGCGCTGGTGGATCTGCCAACCGCGCTTAACGAATGCGTCGGCCCACCCACGAAACTGCCAGCGGGCGTGCATTCGATGGATGACATCCGAACGATGGGCAATCCGAAGGAAACCGTGCGCTATGACCACGACCCGCATTTCTGCATGGGCGTGATCGAGGGCGAGATCAAGGACTGCGAACTCGCAGTGGGTGGCAGAGTGTCTGACCGCGAAGCCGCTCCGGAACGGGGCAAGTTCGGCATTCCCGCCCTGCCCCCGCTGCCCAAGATTCCGGCTCAGTCTTCAGGGAGGCTGGAGCTGGCGCAATGGATGACGCAGCCCACTCATCCGCTGACTTCGCGGGTGGCGGTGAACCGCCTGTGGCAGCATCTGTTTGGTGAAGGAATCGTACGTACCGTGGATGACTTCGGCACCACGGGCAGTGATCCCACGCATCCTGAACTGCTGGATCATCTGGCCATACGTTTCGTGGAGGGCGGGTGGTCGGTGAAGAAGATGATTCGCGTGATGATGCTGAGCCGCACCTACCGCCTGGCGAGCACGGGAAATCCTGAACACCCGGATGCTGGGAACAAGCTGCGGTGGCGGATGAATCCGAAGCGACTGGAACTGGAACCGCTGAGGGACACGCTGCTGCAGCTTGCGGGAAAGCTTACGTTTGACCGGCCTGAAGGCATTCAGGTGGTGGGAACGGGTGGCAAAGGGCGGCATGGAGTGACACGTGGCTTGCTCAGCATCGAAGATCCATACCGAACGATTTATCTACCAGTGGTGAGGGACAATGTGCCGGAGCTTTTTAGTACTTTTGATTTTCCTGGGCCGACGCAGATCAAGGGGCAGCGGGATGTGACGACGGTGGCTCCGCAGGCGTTGTTTTTTATGAACAACTCGATGGTGGAAGAGATGGCTGCTGAGATTGCGGGGAAAGCCGGGAAGGATGTGAAAGCGGTGTATCACACCGTGCTGGGACGAGAGCCGAGTGGGGAGGAACTGAGTGATGCGGAGGCTTTGAAGCGCGAGGTGGGGCTTGCGGCACTGGTGCAGGCTCTGCTAGGAACGGCGGAGTTCAGGTATGCGTTTTAATTTAACCTTTTGATCATCTCCATGGAAACAAACGAAGACATTGATGAGGACCCGCCGCTGGTGCCGCCGACGATGGAGCGGATTCTCCACCGCGTGTTCTGCCTTTCGGCTGTGATATGCCGTTCGTTCATTGATGAACCAGACAACGAACATTGCGCCAATCTTCAAGCGGCCATGAAATCGTGGCTCCATGACATGGGGGCGGAAGGCGAACTCGAGCTATGGGAGGCTGACTGCATCCAAGCTCCAACTGGCAGCCTGGAGCCGCAAGTTCGCATCAATGCCTCCTGGCTGGCAGAAGGGCTTGTCGTCCTGATATGGGCGCTCGACTTCCACGAACTTCCCGCGCATGACGAATGTGTTGATCCGAAAGAGGTGACCGATTCGATCGATTTTCTGCACCCAGATGCGGCTGATATTCTGGAAGAGATCGAACTCGAGAGCGCAGAAGAAATTGAAGATGAAGCGAGCAAGGCGTTTGCCGTTCACTGGCGCCTCAGGCAATTCCAGATGGATGGCCGACCGCTCGACTTTTCCAAATTTGCAGAGACAGCCTGGTTTGGGCCGCTGAACATTGACGGCATTGCCTTGAAGGACGGGGATCTGGCCATCAATGGAGTGGCGATTTCCAAGGCATCTGCTGAGCAAGTGGCCTCAGCCACGAGCATCGCGAGAGAACGTCACAGGGCCTTCAACTGGCTGCTTGGTCATGCCGAAATTTACTCCGATGTGGACCCCAGCACTTGATCTTCCTTTTATCTTATGACCACACGCCGCTCCATCCTTCAATCAACCGGCACCGGCTTTGGCTGGCTGGCGTTTAATGCGCTGCATCAGCAGTGGGCGAATGCGGCGGCACCGCCGAAGACGATCAATCCGCTGGCGCCGAAGGAGCCGCATTTTGCGGCGAGGGCGAAGCGGGTGATTTTCATGTTCATGCAGGGTGGGCCGAGCCATCTGGACACGTTTGATTACAAGCCCGAGCTGGCGAAGGCGGAGGCAAACAAGGTGCAGAAGTACATGGGGAGCGTGTTTGAATTCAAGCCGCGAGGGAAAAGCGGGCTCATGATTTCGGAGGCGTTTCCTGAGCTGGCGAAACATGCGGATGAGCTGTGCCTGCTGAACGGCATGCAGACGCGCACGAATGCGCACCAGATGGCCACAGTGGCGCTGCACATCGGCAGTGAGACTTTTGTGAGGCCTTCGATGGGCGCGTGGATCGTCTATGGTCTTGGAACGGAAGCGGAGGATCTGCCGGGCTTTGTCACGATCAATCCTGTGGGAGACGGTGGTGCAATGAACTACGGTAGCGCCTTTTTGCCCGCATCCTTCCAAGGCACACGCCTCGTCAGCGGTGGAGGCGGTGTACCGGACCTTAGCAATGGACGACTCACCGATGCGCAACAGAGGAAGCAGATCGAGTTCATCCAGAAGGCGAACCGCAAGCTGCTCAGCGGGGATCCTGGCAATCCGGAAATCGAGGGTATCATCCAGAGCTATGAACTGGCCTACAAAATGCAGACGAGTGTGCCGGAAGTGCTCGATCTCGACAAGGAGCCGCAGCACATCCGCGAACTCTACGGCATCGAAGATGGGGCTACGGAGCGCTTCGGCACCCAGTGCCTCATGGCGCGGCGCATGGCTGAAAAAGGCGTGCGCTTCATTCAGCTCACTTCACCCGGTTGGGATCATCACAACGGCCTGCGCGACAACCTCGCCCGCCAGTGCACCTCCATCGACAAACCCATCGCCGGATTGATCGCAGATCTAAAACAGCGCGACATGCTCAAGGACACCCTCATCATCTGGGGCGGTGAGTTTGGCCGTGGCAGCGGCTACGACAATGAGCCCTTCAACGGTCGTGGTCACAACGGCGGCGGCTACACCATGTGGATGGCCGGTGGTGGCGTGAAAGGCGGCTTCACCTACGGCAGCACCAATGACATGGGCGACACCGCTGAGACCGGCATCATCGGCACGCACGATTTGCACGCCACCGTGCTGCATCTGCTCGGCATCAACCACGAGCGGTTGACGTATCGCTATGCGGGAAGAAATTTCCGGCTGACCGATGTGAGCGGCGAGGTGGCGAAGGCGATCTTGGCTTGAGAGTTTACCCTCCAATCGCTCGCTTCAGCAGATTCGCCGTGATGCGCTGCACGCGGGCATCGGTACCATGCGGTCTTGAATAGTGGCTCCAGACGGGCATGTGGCCCGGCGGTTTGCTCAAGCCCTGCGCCCACCAAATGGTGGAGGCATTGAAGATGAAGTTCCCTTTTGGGCCATCGAAGATCACGGCCTGCCACTGCTGCGGATTACTGCCGCCCTGGAAAGCGGTGCCTGCGGCGACGATTTCGAGGCCGGGCAGGTCCTTCGGTGCATCGCCATGATACTCCCAGCCGATCATGCCGGGAATGCTGTCGCCCTGCTTCATGCCCGTGTCTTCAAACACCCAGTGCCCGGGCTTGGTGCAGACCCAGTCGCCACCACCGTTGACGGGGTCGATGTTGCGAACGCCCATGAGATAACCTTCGTCCGGCCCGCGATGCGGATACGGACCGTGGTTCTTCTCGCGATCCACGGCATACTTGTAGTCACCTCCGTAGGGTCCGCCGCGGAAGATCCGGCGATTGGGGACGCCGTCGGCATTGGGTGAGAAAGGCGTGACCCAGCAGACGGAATTGCCGGAAAGGAAGAGCAGATTGACGCCCGCATCACGCATCTTCGCCACGCTGTCGTGCTGGCGGATGTCCCAATACTCGTCGTGCCCGATGCTGATGAAGGCCTTGCACTTCAAACCATGATCCGGGGTGATCATGTCGGCATTCGAGCAGTAGGTCACATCATAGCCTTCCTTCTCCAGCCAGTAGGCGGCGGGAAACTCAAAGCACAGCCACTCGCCGCTGCCGACGGACTGCGGATTCTCGTAGATCTGCGCATACTTCGCATACGGACGATCAAAGCTCACATCCGACCACGGCCCCTGGTTACCCTTCGGATCGGTGTAAAGCGAGTAATTGTCCGGCCACTTGTTGTAAGCCTGCCAGGTGTTGTCACTGCACTGAAAGAGAATGTCCGCCTTCCGGTCGTCGGTGACAACGAAGACGATGTAACTCTGCCAGTAGGGGGCGTCCTTCGAGGCTGGCAGCGTGGTGAGCCTGCCGAGATACACCCCGCTCACCCAATCTGGCGGAATCGTGAGCGAGGTCGTCTTCTCCCAGCGGCATTCGCGCAGCCGCTTCTCACCGATCTCCGGCACCGGCTGCTCCTTGCCTTCAAACGGCCCCAGCTCCGTCATCAACCGCGCACCGCAGCCGCCATAGTAACCCGTGCGGAAAATCTCGATCTTAAAGCGCGCCGTCGGCTTCGTGCTCACAAAGACGTCCAGCGACTCGCCCGCCTTGACCGACTGCCTGGAACAGTAGCCTTCAATGAATGAGGTGCGAAAGCCCTCGTTCTTGTCGAGGCGCATGCGAGTAAGCTGCCAGTCGTGCGAGCCGGGCTTGGCGTTTTCTGCGGTGATCAGGGACATGTCGAAATTACGCGCGGAGAAGGCTTAAACGATCAGTACGTCGCTCTGCCGCCGGACAAATCGAACACGGCACCAAAGTAGTTGCGAGCTTTAGCTCGTTCTGGGAGTCTTTCGCGCCTTCCAGAACGAGCTAAAGCTCTGGAGTACTTTTCCAATCAGTACGTCGCTCTGCCTCCGGACAAATCGAACACCGCACCGGTGGTAAACGAGCAGTCCTCCGAACTCAGCCAGGCCACCAGCGCCGCAGCTTCCTCCTTCTTGCCAAAGCGGTTCATCGGGATCTTCGAAAGCATGTAGTCGATATGCGGCTTCGTCATCTGCTTCAGAATGTCCGTCTCAATCACCGCTGGCGTGATGGCATTCACAATGACATTGCTGGTAGCGAGTTCTTTGCCAAGAGACTTCGTCAAAGCAATGACACCGGCCTTGGAGGCGCTGTAGTGCGCGGCGTTAGGATTCCCCTCTTTGCCCGCGATAGAGGCAATGTTCACGATACGCCCGTAGCCGTTTTTAAGCATGTGCGGCACCACTGCGCGGCAGCAATGAAATGGGCCGTTCAAATTGATCGCCATCACCCGCTGCCATTCACTGGGATCTGTCTCCCAGGTTTTCGCATTCGTGCCTGCGATGCCCGCGTTGTTCACCAGGATGTCGATCTTGCCAAAGGCGCCGATGGTTGTGGCGGCAGCCACTTCCACGGAGGCCATGCTCGTGAGGTCCACCGTGGCGGTGTGTACTTTGCCCAGCGCAGAGAGTTCGCCCTTGGCGGCTTCCAGCGCCGCTGCATCGATGTCCCACAGGCAGACACCCGCTCCCGAACTAAGCAGGCGTTCTGCGATGGCGTAGCCAATTCCACGTGCGCCACCGGTGATGATGGCAACTCTGTCCTTGAGGTCGATTTGATTCATGGGCAGAGCAATCGCACTCAGTCCTCCCAGACTTTCAGCAGCTCCACTTCAAAAATCAGGGTTTCATTCGCCCCGATGTCGATTCCCGCCCCCTTTTTTCCATAGGCCAGCTCCGGCGGAATGAAGAAGCGAAATTTGGCACCTTCCTGCATGAGTTGCAGGCCTTCGGTCCAGCCTTTAATTACTCGCTTGAGCGGAAACTCTGCGGGTTCGCGTCCGGCCAGGTAGGAGCTGTCGAATTCCACGCCATTCAGCAACGTTCCGCGATAGTTCACCACCACAGTGTCCTTCGCCTTCGGGCTCTTGCCGCTGCCCGCAGTGAGCACCTGGTACTGCAGGCCGCTGGCAGTGGTGGTGATGCCTTCTTTCGTGGCGTTTTCAGCGAGGAAGGCTTTGCCGGTTTCGAGTGCAGATGGGGACATGGGGAAGGGGGGATAAAAACGGGCGCGCTTCATCACCGCAAGCTTTCGCGCATGCAACCTCAAATCAGGCGCAATGCGCCGTTGGTTTCGCCGAAATCCCTGCCACGTTTCGTGCGTATCCTAGATACCCCCATTCCTCCTTTTCATGCTTCGTCGCCTCATCCTCGCATCTCTCGCGATTCCCTCCCTACTGGCCGCCGCTGAACGCGGTCAGGACGCCTACAATCAGCGCATCCTCCCACTGCTGCAAAAATTCTGCTATGACTGCCACGGCGACGGCACGGACAAAGGAGACTTCGCGCTGGATGAATACCCCGAATACTCCAAGCTCATCGGCGATAAAGTCCTGTGGGATCACGCGCGCCAGCAGCTCGTCACCCACGTGATGCCTCCTGAGAAGAAGGACAAGCCCTCGCTGCCCGAGCGCGATGAAATCGTCGCCTGGATCGACAACACTGTCTTCTGGTTCGACCCACAAAAGATCGACCCCGGTCACATCACCTACCGCCGCCTCAACCGCACAGAATACAACAACACCATCCGCGATCTCCTGCTCGTGGACATGAAGCCCGCCAACGACTTCCCGCCGGACGACACCGGCTACGGCTTCGACAACATTGGCGACGTCCTCAGCATCTCCCCGTTGCTGATGGAAAAATACATTCGCGCCGCCAGCGCCGTCGCGGACAAAGCGCTCGACACCACCGACGTCCCCCGCCTCGATCTCGAACTCGGTGCCAAGAAGTTCTACAATCAAAAGGGTGAAACGAAAGAGAGGGATGGCATCCGCTGGTTCTACAGCAACGCCGACGTCGCCACCAAGTTCACCGCGCCCGCCTACGGCAACTACCTGCTGAAATTCCGCCTCTCCGCCACCCAGGCCGGACCAGACGCTGCCAAGGTTGCACTGCGCGTCGATGACAAAGAACTCGGCACCTTCGATGTCACTGCACGTTATCACGGCGACAATGGTCCGTGGCAGACCATCCAGCAGATGGTCACGCTCAAAGGCGGCGAACACAAAATCGTGGTGCGCTTTGTCAATGATTTCGCCGACCCTCAGAGCCCCGATCCCGACAAGCGCGACCGCAACCTCGCGCTCGATAAGGTCGAAGTCGAAGGCCCCGATGGTCTGCTGCCGCCACGCGGCACCCGCCTCGTTCAGTGGCTCCTCGATGGCAAGCCTGCGGGCCTGCCCTCCATCAGCCTCACCGGTGAAGATTTTGAAAACGGCCAAGGCAGTGCGTCCCGCGACACCGGCACCATCGAGCTCGCCATGAACGGCTATGTGAAGCATCATCTCGATCTCGCCCAGCCCGGCAAATACCGCCTCACCATCAAAGCCGGTGCCCAGCAGGCCGGCGGCGAACCCGCGAAATTCGATGTGCGCATCGGCGGCAAAAACGCCGGCTCCTTCTCCATCACCGCCAAGAGCCAGGCCCCGCAGTGGTTCAACACCGAAGTCGAACTCCCCGCAGGCAAGCACGAGATCCAGGTCTGGTTCCTCAACGATTTCTACGATGAAAAAACCCACGAAGACCGCAATTTCTGGCTGCATCAACTCACCGTCGAAGGCCCCCTCGGTCAGCCCGGCGGCATCGCGGCTGAAGATGTTCCCGCCCTGGTGGACAAGCTCGGCCAGCGCCTCTTCCGCCGTCCCTTGCGCGAGGCAGAAATGGCCAAGTGGCACGGCATCGCCACTCTAGGCCTCAAAGAAAAACTGCCCCCGCTGGATGCCATGGGCTACGTGCTGCGCGGCATGCTCATGTCGCCCGGATTTCTTTATCGCGGCTCCCCCACGCCTGTCGGTGCGCCTCAAAACGGCGTCGCCTTGATTGATGAATACAGCCTCGCCTCACGCCTCTCCTACTTCCTCTGGTCCGCACCGCCAGACGACAAGCTCCTCCAGCTCGCCGCCAAAGGTGAACTGCGCAAAAACCTCGCCGCAGAGGTCAAGCGCATGATCGGCGACTACCGCGCCTGGAGCCTCACCGAGGACTTCGCTGGTCAGTGGCTGCAACTCCGCGACATGGACATCGTCGATGTGGACGAGCGCCGCTTTCCTGAGTGGAAAGGCGGCATGGGCTACGTCTTGAAAAAAGAATCCCAGATGTTCTTCGACAACATCCTGCGCAACAACCTCGACGTCATCGCCTTCCTCAATGCCGACTACAGCTTCCTCAATGAAAAGCTCGCCCGCTACTACGGCATCCAGGGCGTCAAAGGCGACAAATACCAGAAGGTCTCACTGCAGGGCACACCGCGTGGCGGCATCCTCACGCATGGCAGCATCCTCACCCTCACCTCCACGCCCACCCGCACCTCGCCCGTGAAGCGCGGCAAATACCTGCTGGAAAACATCCTCGGCACGCCGCCACCGCCCGCCCCGGGTGGCGTACCACCGCTCGATGAAAAGAAGCAGCAGTTTGGCAAGCTCACCCTCCGCCAGCAGTTTGCCGAGCACCGCAGCAATGCCTCCTGCGCCGGATGCCACGCCTTCCTCGATCCCATGGGCTTCGCCTTTGAAAACTACGACGCCATCGGCCGCTGGCGCGATGAAGAAAAGAAGCAGCCCATCGACGCCTCCGGCTCCCTCGTGCGCGGCCAGACCTTCACCAACCTCGCCGAACTCCGCACCATCCTCGTGCGCGACATGAGCGATCAGTTCGTCAAAAACCTCGCCGACAACCTCCTCATCTACGCCCTCGGCCGCGGCCTCGAATACCCCGACAAACCCACCACCGAAGAAATCCTCCGCAAAGCCAAAGCCTCCGGCAACCGCCTCCAGGACATCATCCTCGCCGTCTGCGAAAGCGTCCCCTTTCAAAAGATGCGCGTAACACCCTCGTCTTCCAAATAAAGAGCCAGTGCTGTTGAGACTCGCATCATAGGCCATCGAATTCCGTCATCCGTGTAAATCCGTTCGATCCGTGGTTAGAAACTCCGGTCTTTGAACCACGGATTTCACGACCAGCACGGATAACCTGAAAACGCGAATGGATGGCCTACGCCCGCCCCGGAATAATCGGAAAGTGGCTTTCCACATCGTTCACTCAAAAGGTGAGGCAACAGACCTGAGTTGGGTTCTGACATTCCGTCTGTTCCGTGTATTCCGTAGGCCCTCCTCTCCGGTTCTAGGATAAGCCCATCGATTTGTTTTGCCACCTCCCACGCTCCCGCCCACACTACCCACCACTTATGTCTTCATGGACCCCATGGCTCTTCGGTGACTGGCATGCCTTGATGCCCATCCCGCTTGCCAATACCCTGCTCGCCGGCATCGCCGCCCTCTGCGGCGCCATCGTCGGCACCGAGCGCGAGAAAAAAGAAAAGCCCACCGGCACGCGCACCCTCGCCCTCGTCAGCCTCGGGGCCAGCGTCTTCACCATGCTCTCCGAGCACCTCGGCAATCACGACGGCCACATCGCCGCCAACATCATCGTCGGCATCGGCTTTCTCGGGGCAGGGGTCATCATTCACGGGCGCTACGGCATCACCGGCGTCACCAGCGCCGCCAACATCTGGACCATGGCCGCCATCGGCATGACCGTCGGTGCCGGGTATCCCGGCGCAGGACTCGCGCTCAGCGTCTTCCTGCTCATCACCCTCACCGTCGTCGGCACCCTGGAGCGGCGCTACATCGGCCCCTGCAAGTTCTCCACCATGCAGCTCACCTACGACCCCGCTGGCGGCAAGACCCTCATCCGCCTCGAAGAACTGCTCGATGAATTCGGCTCCCCCGGCATGCTCGTCACCGAGCACCAGGAAACCGGCAGCCTCGGCACCGCCACCATCCGCTACTGCTGCGTCCACCAGCACCACCGCGAACTCCTCGCCCGCTTCGCCGAAATGTCCGAAGTCCAAACCATCGTCCGCTCCACCTCCCAGTCCCGCTGCGCGCCCTAGGTCCGCTGCTCGTCACTCCGCTCCACCGCACACCCTAGGGGGGCTGCATGCCCTAGCTCTGCTGCCCGCCACTTCGCTCCGCAACACACCAGCCCTGAAAGGGCTGCGTAATACAGCCCAGGGCAAGTGAGCCTAAGCGAGCGCCGCCCTGGCTTTCTGAGGTGCGCTAAAATCCTGGACCAGGGAATAAGGGACAAGCACCATGAAGACCGTGAAGCGACAACGATACAGCAATGATTTCAAAGACCGTGCCCTGACACTGGTAGGCCTTGGCAGGC
>Ga0164296_1000229_pt1 | contig 71037 bp, 48 predicted proteins | sample GEODES057metaG_FD_113533 | JGI IMG/M metagenome (GOLD analysis project Ga0164296, IMG submission 113533) | Dystrophic lake water microbial communities from Trout Bog Lake, Wisconsin, USA - GEODES057 metaG | ecosystem: Environmental > Aquatic > Freshwater > Lake | place: USA: Trout Bog Lake...
GCATGGGAATCCCACCAATCCCACCCCTTTTCAAAACTTTAACATATCGGCTTAAAATCCCCCAAATACCCCTCTTTTTGCCATTTTTGGCACTAAAAGTTGCTAAAACAGGGTTTTTGGAGCAAAATAGTGTTCTGAAACTTCTTGCAGGGGTGTTTTGGGACGCTATAAGTGCCCTGAAATTTCTTGCAGGGGTGTTTTGGGACGCTATAAGTACTCTGAAATTTCTTGCAGAGGTGTTTTGGGACGCTATAAGTGCTCTGAAATTTCTTGCAGAGGTGTTTTGGGACGCTATAAGTACTCTGAAACTTCTTGCAGGGGTGTTTTGGCGTATGGAAACACCGTTGAAATTAAACCTTTGTCAATTTTCGACACTTTAATGTCTAACTATTTTTTTTTATTTAATAATAAAAATGAAATATCTAATGCTTTGATTAGTTTTCCGCCGATGTTGGTGTTCTTCACCAACAACTTATTCAAACCATTTTTTATTTTTTACTTCGATTATGAAGGTTTATTTTATTGATGTTGGTGAAGAACACCAACAATGGCACCACAAAAGTAAATACCTTAAAAATCCAAATAGTTACTATTTTAACCGCTATAGTCTCTAGAAGTAAGCGGATTGAACCTGCAATTAAGATAGCTTGTGGAAACTAAGCACTCAGTGGTGAGTTATGAATTATGAGTAATGAGTTCGGAAGAACTATAATCGTGAATCGCAAGTAGGGGTAACTCGCTTGCGATTTTTCGTCCCTAACGACTTCCGGACTTTCTAAATCATATTTCTAAAGGTACTTCCCTGTATAGCTTTCTTTTACTTTCTTTATCCCTGCAGGTATGCCTGCATAAACAAGGTTGCCGCCTGCATCACCAGCTTCTGGACCGAGGTCTATTAGCCAATCGGCGCACTTGATTACATCGGTATTGTGTTCTATCACCAATAGCGAATGCCCTTGTTCTATCAGTTTATTGAAGGATGCCAACAGCTTTTTAATGTCGTGAAAGTGAAGCCCCGTGGTTGGTTCATCAAATATAAAAAGGATATGTCCCGCCCCTTTTCCCTTACCAAGGAAGGAAGCAAGCTTTACCCGTTGTGCCTCTCCCCCACTCAATGTATTGGACGATTGACCAAGTTTCACATAGCCCAAACCAACATCCTGCAAAGGCTGAATAGCTTTGGCAAGGTTCTTTTCTTCTTCAAAAAAGGCAATTGATTCGTCCACACTCATCTCCAACACATCATGGATACTTTTGCCTTTGTAAGTAACTTCTATCACTTCTTCTTTAAAGCGTTTGCCGCCACACACTTCGCAAGTAAGGTGTACATCAGCCAAGAATTGCATCTCCACTATTTGTTCGCCCTCACCTTTACAAGCATCACATCGACCACCATCCACGTTAAAAGAAAAGTGTTTCGGCAAGAAGCCACGCACTTTGCTTAGTGGTTGTTTGGCATATAAATCCCTGATTTCGTCATACGCTTTAATGTAGGTGATAGGGTTGCTGCGTGATGATTTTCCAATAGGGTTTTGATCAATCATTTCTATTTGAGAGAGGTAACTTGCATCACCCGTGATGGCTTTGTGCAGTCCTACTTTCTCTGCAAACTCTCCCTTCATCTTTTGCAAGGCAGGGTACAATATTTGTTTTACCAATGTTGTCTTGCCGCTGCCACTAACACCCGTTACCACACACAAAACATCCAATGGAAAAGTAACCGTTATGTCTTTCAGGTTATTATGCCTTGCCCCTTCGATAGTGATGCTCCTGTTCCATTTCCGTAAAGACTTAGGCACATCAATAGTCAATTCTCCTTTTAGGTATCTTCCTGTAAGACTTTTAGGATTATCAATCAGTTCCTGATAATTGCCCGCAGCCACTACTTCGCCACCCAAATGCGAAGCCAATGGCCCCATGTCAATTACATAATCGGCTTCCCGCATCATCATTTCATCGTGTTCCACCACCACTACGGTATTGCCCAATGCCTTTAATGACTTCAATACACCAATCAACTTCTCCGTGTCCCTGCTATGCAAACCGATGGAGGGTTCATCGAGGATATATAAAGAATTGGTGAGGTTGCTACCCAAACTACGAGTCAATTGTATCCGCTGACTTTCGCCACCACTCAAACTATTGGCCAAACGATTCAGTGTCAAATATCCCAAGCCAACATCTATCAAAGTTTGTAAGCGTTGGTGTACTTCTATTAGGATACGTTTAGCAACTTGAGTATCATGTTCGCTCAATGTGATATTGTCAAACCAAACCTTTAGGTCTTTTACTTGCATCTCGCAGAGTTCGCCAATGTGTTTGCCATCCACTTTTACATATAGGGCTTCTTTGCGTAAACGGTATCCTTCGCAATCAGGGCATTTCGTTTTGCCTCTGTACCTGCTTAATAAAACACGGTATTGAACCTTATACAAATTGGCTTCTACTTCTTTAAAAAAGTCATTGATACCTTGTAAGTATCTCGCTCCAGTCCACAAAAGCTTGTATTGTTCTTTGGTCAAATCCATGATGGGCTTGTGAATGGGAAAGTTGACTGCACCAGCACCACGGATAAAAGCATCTTTCCATTCGCTCATCTTTTCTCCACGCCAACAAGCAACAGCCCCTTCATAAACACTCAATCTTTTATCCGGGATTACCAAATCTTCATCAATACCCAACACCAAACTAAAACCTTCGCAAGTGGGACAAGCCCCATAAGGATTGTTGAATGAAAAGAGATTAGGCACAGGTTCTTCAAATTGAATCCCATCCAACTCAAACTTATTGCTGAAATGGCGTATCTCTTTTCCATCCAATTCATAATACATTTCCCCTTCGCCCTCATAAAAAGCAATCCCGATAGAATCGCTGAGACGATGCAAATCATCTTCATCAAATTCTTTGGTAACGATACGGTCAATCAACACATAAGCCCCCGTACCCCCTGAATGGGGGTCTTTGGCATTCTTAGCTAACAATCTCTTTTGCAATTCAGCATCTGGGAATTCCAATAATTCTTCTATACGCATCGGTTCCAATGCCCCGCCTTTTTCAGCATTCGGCAATGCCATTCTACTGAATCCTTTTGCCATCAGGATGTTCAGCTCCTCCCTTATTTCTCTGTTGGCGTGTTGTTTAAAAGGAACAATAATCACTATCCTACGACCATGAGCTAGTTGTTGTATGGCATTCACCACATCTTGCACATCATCTTTCTTTACCAAATTGCCACTTATGGGAGAAATGGTTTTACCAGCACGAGCAAATAGGAGTCGCAGGTAATCATATATCTCGGTCATACTGCCAACCGTACTACGAGGAGTTCGCGTAATAACTTTTTGTTCGATAGCAATAGCTGGACATAGACCTTTTATATAATCTACATCTGGCTTTACCATCCTTGCCATAAACTGACGGGCATAGGAACTCAGGCTTTCTGCATAGCGGCGTTGCCCTTCTGCAAAAAGCGTATCAATGGTAAGGGAAGACTTTCCACTTCCACTCACACCAGTAACTACAATAAATTTATTACGTGGAAACTCAACGGTTACGTTTTTAAGGTTGTGCGTCCTGGCTCCTTTTACCAAAATATTATTATTGGACGCTAATAATGTTTGATTCTCATTATCCAACCCTTCCTTTTTTAAATCCTTTTCTATAATCTTTTCCATAAGTGAAGCAATATAAACAGAAGCGTCAAACATAAGTTTATAAAAACACTTATCAATTGCTCTTTTTGAGAGGATATTGGCAATCATATTTTCTAAATCTTAGTAATACAGCGTATTTCGCCATTTTTCCACCATTTTTTGTGAATAACCTTTCAATTCTAAAAATACTTTTTAACATTTTCAATAAAAAGATAATGTATGATTTAATCATTCTAATATTACATCGGAATAGTTATACAAATTCATTTTGTAAAAGCTGTTCTTATTCAATATCCTCGTTTTTGGTATCATAGTTTTACAAATAAACCTATTGTTATGAAGTCGTTTGCTACAGCAACAGATACGCAGCTTATTAGCGTATTTCAAAAAGGGGACAATGCCGCATTAGAGGCATTGATTCATCGTCACAAGGATGCTATTTTTAGCACCATAATTTTTATGGTGAAGGATACCCACCTTGCTGAAGATTTGTTTCAGGAAGCGTTCATTAAAATCATCGACACTCTTCGTAACAATCGTTACAATGAGGAAGGTAAATTTATTCATTGGGCGTTGAGGGTAGCTCATAACCTGTGTGTGGATCATTTTAGAAAAGTGAAATACACCCACAACGTTGGAAGTGACGAGAAAGATATTTTTGAAACAATTGGCGAAGTAGGAAACTATGCTGATAGTAAACTAATACAAAACCAAAGTCACGATAAGGTGAGGCGCATGTTGGATCATTTGCCAGATGAGCAACGTGAAGTAATCGTGTTGCGTCACTTTGCGGATATGAGCTTTAAGGAAATAGCTTATGTGACAAATACCAGCATCAATACTGCACTTGGACGGATGCGCTATGCTCTGCTGAATCTTCGCAAGTTGATGACCGAAAACGAAATGGTATTATAACGATAACAATTGCTTGAAATAATTTGAATGACCCCGTCAGTGTTTTTATAACTGACGGGGTTTTTATTTGTAGGTAACTGGATTAGGAAACATGACAACCGTATTTATTTGAAAGCCTGGAAATAATTGAAGAAAAGGTTTTATTCAAGCTTTTTACTTCAAAGCCCGCGGGCTTCGTCCTTACAACACCACTACGTTCTACCTTTTAATAAAAATATCCTTTGGATTTTTCTCAATTTTAGCTGCGCTAAAACCAGCCACAAGAAAAAACACAGACAATCGTGTTCATTGTGGCTCTTTTCTTTTTAGCCATTGTGGCAACCCAAATGAAAACTTCCATTATTCATAATACAAAATAAAATACCTTCGCCGCCTTAATAAATGGAATAGACATGCCAACAATTGAATTAGCAAGAGTAAATGGTGATTTTGGATTCGAAGCAAAAGACGAAAACGGTCATGCTGTAAGGATGGACAGTAACCCAGAAAGTGGTGGTCAGAACTTTGGTGTTAGACCAATGCAAATACTATTGATGGGCTTGGGCGGGTGCAGTGCCATTGATGTGATAATGATTTTAAAGAAACAACGCCAAGAAGTACGTGACTATAAAATGATTATTAAAGGCGATAGGGAAGTTGGCAAGGAGCCTTCCCTTTGGAAAAACATCACCCTCGAATTTCATATTTATGGTAAAGTAGATGAAGACAAAGCAAAGAAAGCTGTTTTCTTATCCCTCGAAAAATATTGCTCTGTTGCCGCTACCCTCACCGGTTCAGGCACAACAATTACCACAGAAACATTTATACACGAGTAAACAGTGAACAGTAATCAGTAATCAGTAAACAGTGATTAGTTAACCCTGAACATTTTCTGACTACTATTTACTGTTTACTGATTACTGTTCACTGTTCACTGATTACTGTTCACTGTTCACTGTTCACTGATAACTGTTCACTGATAACTGAAAAGAAAGATGCATAAACAAACACAAGCTATACGATTACAATCCACTCAAACACAGGAGAAGGAACATTCAACCCCACTGTATCTTACGAGTAGTTTTACTTTTGATACAGCCGAGGAGATGAGGGCTGCCTTTGCCGATGAAAGCGATGACAATATCTACAGCCGCTACAGCAATCCTACAGTGGATGAATTTGTAGCAAAGATGTGTGCATTGGAGGGGGCGGAAGCTGGGTTTGCCACAGCATCGGGAATGGCGGCTGTGTTCAATTCGATATTTGCATTGCTAAAAGCAGGTGATCATTTAATCTGTTGCAGTTCTGTTTTTGGTAGCACTTACGCATTGGCAACTAAATTTTTGCCTCGTTATGGGATAGAATGTACATTGGTAAAAGCCAACAAACACGACGAGTGGGAAGCTGCCATGAAGCCCAACACCAAGATGATTTATTTGGAAACGCCTACCAACCCTCAGTTAGAAATAATTGATTTGGAGTGGGCTGGTGCTTTCTGCAAGAAACACAACCTTATTTTTAATGTAGATAATTGCTTTGCCTCGCCCCTATTGCAAAACCCCATTGCTTTTGGTGCCGACATTGTTAGCCATAGTGCTACCAAATGGATAGATGGACAAGGACGTGTATTAGGAGGAGTAGTTTTGGGAAGAAAAGATTTGGTTCACGAAATCTATATGTTTTGCCGCAATACTGGCCCTAGTTTGAGTGCATTTAATGCATGGGTATTGACCAAAAGCTTAGAAACCTTGGATGTTAGGATGGAAAGGCACTGCAATAATGCCCTTGCTATTGCTACTCAATTAGAGAAAAACGAAAAGATAAGTTGGGTAAAATACCCGTTCCTCCCCTCCCACCCTGAGTATAACATTGCCATTAAGCAAATGACCAAAGGCGGCGGCATATTGTGTTTTGAGCTAAAGGGCGGCATAGAAAGCGGCCGTAAGTTTTTGGATGCTCTGCAACTATTATCCATGACACCCAACCTTGGCGACACCCGCAGCATTGCCTCTCACCCTGCAAGTACCACCCACTCCAAGCTTACAGAAGCAGAACGTTTGTCGGTAGGCATCACGCCCGGTTTAATACGCATTTCGGCAGGACTGGAAAATGTAACCGACATATTAAATGATATAGAACAAGCATTGGCTAAGAGCTAAAGTTGCCTATATGATACTTACACAAAAAGCCCACGATAAATATCATGGGCTTTTTGTTTTCAATAGATCTCTTCAACAATTCATTTGAAGTTTAAATCAACTACTTATTGTAACAAACGCAAAACATTCAATCAACTCTAAGTGAATATTTTACGACCCTAACCAAATCTCTAGAGTGATAAGAATATGTAATAGGCTAGCTAGTAAACACTATATTTTAAAGCTAAATGAGAGAACAAGGTGAAAAATAAAATAGAACTTGATTGCTTACTTTTTAATGAACATATATCTCACCTTAATCAAGCTTGGTAGCACAATCAATAATAACGGCAGCGCAATGATAAAACCAGAAATAACGGCAATAGCCAATGGTTGGTGTAGTTGTGCGCCAGTTCCAATGCCTAAAGCAATCGGCATCAACGCAATGATAGCTCCTAATGCCGTCATTAGTTTAGGGCGCAGACGTGTAGAGATGGAATAAATGATGGCACTATTTACATCCTGGGATTTAAGATAAATTTCTTCAAACTGAAGATAGGTAAAGATGGCGTTTTCGCCGATGATGCCCACAATCATTATCAAACCAGTATAACTACCAACGTTCAATGGCGTGTGTGTAAAATATAACCCCATGTAACTACCCGAAATGCCTAGAACGGCTATCAAGAGGATAATGAATGAAATGCCGAAATCTTTGAAAAGAAAGAGAATCACTCCAAAAACCAATAGGCTTGCTGTAATAAGTATAATTAATAACTCTTTGAATGATTGTTGCTGCTCGGCATAAGAACCGCCGTATTCGATTGAATATCCTTGCGGCAAAGAAATCTTTGCGTTCACTTGTTTTTGGATGTCTTTGATAACACTACCTAAGTCGCGCCCTTCCAAACGCCCCGTTACCACCCCCATTGATTGCAAATTTTGTCTTTCTATTTCGGCATCACCACTATTCAAATGAACAGTTGCAAGGGTTTTTATCGGTTTGAGTTTCCCATTTGGCAAAAATACCATCGTGTTCTCCACATCTCTTATGCTTAGATTTTTACTGTTTGGATAAATCATCCGAACATTTGTAAACTGGCCCCTATCGTAAACTGTACCAGTAAGATTGCCCTCCAATGCACACTGCAATTGATATTGAAGGCTATTTGGAGTGATGCCAAACTGTGCCAATGCGGTATAATTAGGTTCAATATTAATAGAAGGTCCCGCAATGACAATCCCATCAAATACATCGGCGGTACCTTCCACTCCGGCAACAACGGATGCAACCTTTTTGGAGAGTTCGTGAAGCTTGGTTGGGTCATTACCAAAAACTTTTACCTCAATTGGTTCAACGGAGGTCATCAAATCTCCCAACATATCACCAATTACCTGACCAAAATCTACCCGTAAAGCTGGTTGCGTGGCTTCTATCTGTTTACGTATATCGCTTATTACGTCTTCAGTTGATTTATCCCTATTTTTCTTTAACTGAATAAGATAATCACCACGGTTTGGCTCGGTAATAAAGAACCCCATTTGCGTTCCTGTTCGTCGTGAGTACGCTTCTACCTCTGGAACTTTCACTAACATTTTTTCTACTTCCCGTAGCATTCTGTCCGTCTCTTCCAAAGATGTTCCTGGAGGAGAATTATAATCCAATACAATGCTTCCTTCATCCATTTCTGGCAAGAATCCAGTTTCTAATCTTGGGAAAATATAAAAAACAGAAGCACCAAGAGCAATGATGATGATAACACTTATCCAAGCATGTTTGATAAAGAAACCTACCCAAGGTTGTTTTTTTACATGGTGAGAATGTTGATTTTTCTTTGCCACTTTTACTTCTCCAGCCTTGCGAGTAAAAATCAAATAGATTACCGGAAGTATCAACCACGTAACAAAGAATGAACAAAGCAAAGTGATAATCATGGTGTTGGTCATCACTTTAAAATAAGCACCTGCAACACCAGTCATCAACAAAAAAGGAAGGAAAATAACGATGGTACTTAACGAAGACCCCACCATAGCAGGAAACAAGTAGTCAATTGCCTTATGAATAAGATGGGTAGTTCGCTCTTCTGGGTGCTCTTCGTGGGTTCGATGTATTTGTTCTACCACAACAATGGCATCATCTATTATCAACCCTATCGCAGCTGCCAATGCACCAAGTGTCATGATGTTTAATGTCTGCCCCGTTGCGTAAATGACAATAATTGTAAGTAGTAAAGTAACTGGTATGGTGATTAATATTACCGAACTTGCTTTGAGTGAGCGTAAAAATATAATAGCCACCAGAATAGCTAGTGCCAATCCTATCCATAAGCTATCTGTAACACTTTTAATTGAATCCTTTACAAAGTCTGCCTGCACATAAAACGGCAAAACAGAAACATCTTTTGGGATGATTTTCTTTAGTGCTGCCAACTTCTCAGTCATCTTATCAGACACATCCACAAGGTTGGCGTTGGGCTGTTTGATAACGGCTAGCAATATCCCATCATGACCGTTTGCATTGATTTTTACATATTCCTTCGCTTCCTTAATCTGCACATCGGCAATGTCTTTCAACAGAACAATACGCTTTCCATTGTTGCTGATTACAATTTCTTGCAATTGCTCTTTTGAACTAACAGATGCATCGGTTACAGTTAAATAAAGTAATCGATAATCAGACAGATAACCATTTGATTTGATAAAATTAGTCTGACCAAGAGCCGTATTGACAGTATCAGGGGTAATCCCCAGCGTACTCATCTTTTGAATGTCCAATTGCAGCCAATATTCCTTCTCCTTCCCTCCTATTACCCGCACCTCCGAAACGCCTTCAACCTGGGATAAAAAAGGTTTGATGGTGTACATCGCCAACATTTTCATCTCTATTGGCGATCGATTCTTGCACTCAAGCGAATAGCCAATAACCGGAAGTATGGATGGGTTCATCCGCTCTACAGTGATATCTACGTCGGGGGGCAATGTGTTTTTTATCTCTGCTATCTTAGATTCTATCCGTTGCTGACTGATATCTATGTCAGCATTCCAATTCATGTAAGCCGATATTTCGCAACTTCCCCTGCTGGTGGTGCTTCGTATACTTTTTAAGTCGGGCACTTGCTTTACTGCATTCTCCAATTGCCTCGTAACAGAAATCATCATCTTTTTTACGGGCTGTTGACCCGCATCGGCAATGATTTTAATCTTAGGAAAAGTAATCTCAGGAAACAATGCAGTCTGCATCTTCGAGTATGCAAACAATCCCCCCACAATAATCAAAACGATGATTACCGAAATGGGATTTTTGTGTGTGACAAAATGATTTTTCATCTTTTTTAGTTGTAAGTCATAAGTCGTAAGTCATAAGTTTCAGGAGTAAGCATTTAGTTTAATTTACTTACGACTTATTACTTATCACTTACGACTACTCTTGCTGTATCTGGCAATCCATAGTTGCCAGTTAATAAAATTTTATCCGAAGAAGTCAATGTTGGAGAAACAATCTCAACCCTATCCTTTGTTTCGATACCTTTTTTTACAAACACTTTTACGGCTGTGGTGCTGTCTTTCATTTTCATTATCCAAAACTGACTTTGTATTTCATCCGTCAACACTGCGTCCTTTGGCAATGAAACAATCTTGCTTTTTGCATTCTTTACAAAATAGACCTTAGCCAAAAGATTCTCTGGTATTGATTTATCTGTATCCACTTTAATCATGTAGCTCTGTGTTTGAGAAGCCGCATCCACTGTTGGCATCTCCCCTTCTATCGTCCCATTCAGTGTTGTTCCATCTGGCAAATGCAACTGTAAGTTTCTATTCAAAGGCAAATAAGGCTTCAACTCATAAGGAAGATTCAAGAGGAAAACAAAGTTCTTGGTGTCTGTAATCGTTGCCAATTGTTCATTGTCCTGCACATAATCCCCAGTGCGATAGGTCAATTGGGTTACATACCCATTGCCTGGAGCTTTTATGTGCATTGTCCCTTCAAAATGCAGTGACGGATCTAAATCTTTCACCGTATTGCCAAGGCTTTGCGACTCTTTAGTTTTCAATGTAAAAAGTTCCTGCCCCTTTTTTACATACTTTCCCATCTGCGTATTTACGGCAGTCAGGTAACCATTTGCATTGGCTTTCACGTAGCTTTTAACTAAAAAGGTAGACGTAGCAGTCAATTCCACTGTCTCATCCATCGACCCGATAGTGGCGGAAGTAACAGTAACTGGCGTTCCCTCAGCAGCATCCGTACTATCTTTTTTATTCTCCTTTGGTTCTTCCTTCGACTTGCAGGAAGCGAGGAGGAGAACTGTAAGTATTAAAGTTGTTAATCTCATCAAGTTATAAGTTATGAGTTATAAATTATAAGTTATGGACTACAAATTATGACTTATAACTCATAATTCATAACTTGCTTATTTTCTATTCCAATAGTTTATCTGATTAATTATTTGTAACCTATTTACACTCGTTTGTGTAATCGTATTCTTTGCCGTAAGGTAATTTCCTATCGCCAATATATAATCCGCCATACGCACATCACCACTTACCAATAGCTTTCTATTTGCTTCTATCAATGCCTCACTATATTTCAAATCATCTTTTGCTTGTGCAATAAACTGCTCTGTATATTGTAACTGCTGCACCAATTGAGCTATCTGTTGTGCGTATTGACTCTTAAAATATTGCTCATAATCCCCCCTTGTTTGTTGCGAAATTGCATTCTTGTCATGCTGCATCTTCTTTTGCTTGCCATCATATATCGGCATGGTAATAGTCACCCCAAAGCTCGTCCCAAAGTTTTTATATGGGTCTAGTTGAAACGTACTTATTAGTCCTGCATCAGCATACAAATCTACTTTTGGTTTATAATTATATTCAATCAATGCATCATTGTTCCTTAGTTTCAAACTATCTATTCTGAACTGCTCAGCAAACACGGTATTCTCTATATCATCAACTATTTTAGGTTCTATTGAAGGATTGGAAAGTGTAATTGAGGATGTATCAATGATGCCACTTAGATAATTCAGCGTAGCCAAATCATTCTGCAATTGAATTTTCAGTTGAGATATCGTCAATTCCTGTTGCTTTAGTGTCACCAAAAAACTTAGGTAATCCGTTTGTCTGTAAACATTCTTTTCGGTCAAAGTTTTCAAAATAGACTCTTCTTTGGATAATAGTTTCAGCATCTCATTATTAAATTCCACCTGCTGCTGATCGCCGTAAGCAGTGATGTATTGTGCGGTTATCGACTTTCTAATGTCTTGCTCCGAAACCTTACCAGATACCTCCAAGGTTCGGTTTTGCAAATTGATGGCATCGTATTGATTTTGTAGGTTTTCTTTACTTACCAATCTCTTGGTTGCACTGATTAACTCACTAAAATTTGCACCGTTGGTAATGGCGCTTTCATACCCCCATCCATTATACGTTGGCGCATAAGTGTTGCTGCTAGATGCTGTAACTTGTGGTTTGTAACTGGCGTCTATCCTTAAACTATCTATTGCATTTCCTCTTTTTTGGTTCTTCAAGTCTTTTAATAATGGACTTCTGGTTATCCCTGAATTAATAAATTCATCCAAACTTTTCTGTTGCCCAAAAGAGCATAAATACATAAAACATAAAAAAAGGATGAAAGAGTATCTATTCATTTGCAATGATAATGAAGGCAAACATAGGTAAACAAACGAAAAAAGAAACGACTTTTTTCTGTGAAGGTTATCGAAAACAAAACAACCCTTTTAGCTTCTACTATCCATTATCCCAAGCATGCAAATAAGTTTTTATGCCATCCTTGGTAGAAAGATGGCATGCAAATGAGTTTTTATGCCATCCTTGGTAGAAAGATGACATGCAAATGAGTTTTTATGTCATCCTTGGTAGAAAGGTGGCATGCAAATAAGTTTTTATGCCATCCTTGGTAGAAAGATGGCATGCAAATGAGTTTTTATACCATCCTTGGTAGAAAGATGGCATGCAAATGAGTTTTTATACCATCCTTGGTAGAAAGATGGCATGCAAATGAGTTTTTATACCATCCTTGGTAGAAAGATGGCATGCAAATGAATTTTTGGGCTATCCTTAGTAAAAGGGGGCATTAACTTTTAAAGGTAATTGTAAAAGTAGTCCCCACATTCACCTCGCTTTCGACTTCTATTGTTCCACCCAAAGCAGTAATCTGTGAATGTATAAGGTACAATCCAATTCCTTTACTGTCTGGATTATTATGAAACCGTTGGTAAAGCCCAAATATCCTGTCTTTCACCCGCTTCATATCCATGCCAATTGCATTGTCAGAAAAGATGAGTTTAATTTTACCATCCTCGCCTTTTAAAGTTCGTATTCCTACTTTAAGTACCCTCTCTGGGTGAGCGTATTTAATGGAATTGGTCAATAAGTTCAAGAATATACTCTCCAAATAAGTCTTGCTGAATTTGATTGATTCCACTTCGCTAAAATCCACTTTTATCTCTGCCTTTGCATTACTGATTGTATTGGAGATAGATGCTTTTACGTTATTAAATATATCCTCAAAGTTCAATTTCACAGTAGGAAGATTCCTATTTTCCTTGATGATTAAAATATTGATCAAATCATTCAATGTTTCATGAAGTAGTGCAGTGGATTGTGTAAACCCATCTACAAGCCTTTGAGTGCGAAGGTCTTCAATCTTACTCGTATCAATCAACCTACAAACAGAAAGCAAGTTGGTAAGTGGCGCCCTCAAGTTGTGGGTGGTTATATATCCAAACTGCTTGAGTTCCTTATTGTTATGAATCAGTTCATGTATAAGCTGTTCCCTTTCGCCCTCCGCTTTTCTTCTCTCTGTAACATCCCTTTGAATAGAAACCCAGTGTGTAATTGTTCCAGACTTATCCGTAACTGGAAACACGGAAATATTTGCCCAGAATTGTTCCCCATTCTTCTTATAGTTTATCACCTCCATCTTAGCTGGTTTGAGCAAGTTCATGGCATCCCTAAGTTTATTCCTTTCATGCTCATCTGTAAGGGTACCTGACAAAAATTTAAGGGATTTGCCCTTTATCTCATCCAAACTGAAACCAGTCATTTCCTCAAAGGCTTCATTTACATACAATATCGGAAACCCACCCGATTCTAACTTCTTTGCTTCTCTAATTATTACCGCTTCAGTTGTGTTTTCAATAACTGTTTCGAACAATTTTATTCTTTCTTCCTCTTGTTTTTTCAAGGTAATATCTTGCATTGCGCCAATCATCTTCACCACTTTTCCGTTTTCATCCTTCAATGCAAAACTCCTGTCAAGCACTACGGCATAGTTACCATCAGCTTTCTTAAATCGGTACTCACATTCCCATTTGTCACCGTTCCATTTTATTACCTCGGCTTCAGATTTCAAAACATTCAATAAATCATCCTGATGCACATACTGCCTCCAGATACTGTTTTTTATAGGCATTATACCACCTATTTCATGTCCAAATATTGAGGTAAAGTTTTTGCTGATGAATATTGTATTCTCTATCAAATCTGTTTCCCATACCACATCCGAAGTGGCAAGTGTGGCATATTCATATCGTTGGTTACTCTTAGTTAAATCCTCTTCTATTTTTCTTTTTTCGGTAATGTCTTGCATCGCACCAATCCATCTTATCACCTTGCCGTTCTCATCTTTTACGGCAAATCCCCTATCCAAAACCAAAGCATAGCTACCATCAGCCTTACGTAACCGATACTCACTTTCCCATTTTGCCCCATCACTATCCAAAACTTGCTTTTCAAACTGCACTGCCCGTTCAAAATCGTCGGGGTGTATATTGCTCCACCACACATTATTCATATCACCTTGTACAATCCAGTGCGCTGGCAATTCGTGACCAAAAACGGCAGTGAAATTATTGCTGTAATAAAGCAAGTTCGTTCTTAAATCGTGTTCCCAAACCACATCCGAAGTGGCAATGGTGGCACATTCATATCTTTCGTTGCTTCGCCTAAGTTCTTCTTCTATTTTTTTCTTCTCTGTAATATCCTGCATGGCTCCTATCAGCCTTATCACTTTGCCCTTATCATCCCGAAGTGCAAAACCTCTATCCAAAACCACTGCATATTCTCCATCAGCTTTCCGCAAACGGTATTCGGATTCCCAACTGTTGCCATTGCCTTCTATGACGCTTGCTTCTCTACCAATAACCCTTTGCCTATCATCTGGGTGAATATTGTTCCTCCATATATTATCCGGACCAGGTTCTATACCTGTTGTTTTGTGGCCAAAAACTGTGGTAAAATTGCTCCCCAAATAAAGCGTGTCTTCAATCAAATCGGTTTCCCAAATCACATCATGGGTTGCAAGTGTCGCATATTCATATCTCTGGTTACTCCTTTTTACTTCTTCTTGTGCCTTTTTCTTATCAGTGATGTCTATTATAAAAGAACAATTAAGTTCTAAATCGCCATAAGTAATATAATTTGCCCTTATCTCAACGTCTATGATTGTCCCATCTTTTTTTCTGTGTTGAACGGTTGTCTCAAATGTTTTATTTGACTTTAAATATGCCCAAACATCGGCATACGCAGGTTGCCACTCTTCCGTCTTGTACCCAACAACCAAATTGCCTACTCTCATTTCAGCCATCTCATCCGCTGTGTAGCCGTGCAATTCGAGAGCCGCCTCATTAAAATCATAAAAAGTAGAATCCTCCCTTGCGATAATGATTGAGACATTACTTTTCTTAAAAACAAAGTCAACCAGATTTAGCCTTTCTTCTATTTTCTTCTTTTCGGTTACATCCGTTATTACTGCACAATTTACCTCTATCTCGCTAAATTCTATCACGTTTGCACCTGCCTCAACATTAACCAATCTACCATCCTTTTTCTTCAGTTGCGTAGTAAATGTAAAAGCTCTTCTTTTCCTCAACAATTCCCATCTGTTTTGCCATGAATCATCATTGTAGTTTGGATTTATCTGTGGCACACGCAACTCTTTAAACTCCTCTTTTGTGTAACCAAGCAATTTGTATGCAGCTTCATTAAAATCAAGAAAACTACCATCTGCTTTGATAAAAATCATCGGGGTTGCAGAACGTCTAAACGAAAAATCAACTAATTCAAGCTCCTCTAATATCTTTTTCTTCTCCGTTATATCTTGCAAATAACAGCAAACAGTAATCGTTTTTCCATCACTTCCCACTTCGGGTCGTCCATATCCCTTTACCCATCTTATTCCCCCGTTTTCAATAATGCGGTATTCCACATCCCACGTATGCATATCAAAGCATTTCTTTATTGAATTGAAAAGCATTTCTTTATCATCAGGATGCACCCTCACAAACATGAGGCTATTGTTGGCATTAACAGCCTCCCTGTTAAACCCAGGAAAAAAGGTTTGCATTTCTTTGTTAACGAAACCGAACTCGAACCTCCCATCTGTGAAAAGATTTATTTCAAAAACTACCAATGGGAGGTTGTCAGTAAATCTTCTCACAGCATCCTCACGTCTCAAAAATTCGTCATTCAATTTCTCCTGAAGTATTAGCTCGTTAAACCCCCAATCATGGTATGCTGGTTCGGCAGGTCTGAGATTGGGTTTCAGGGATTTCCAGTAAATGAATGCTTTTTTTTCGTCAATGCAATGAGCGGTAAGCTGTATTGGGGTACTTTTCAGTTCCAGTTCAATTTCAATTGGGCAATCGTTTGAAAAAATCAGGTCAATAAAGTTTTTTAATAATATCCTAGTCTCTTTATCACCAAATTCTAAAAGATTCAATCCAAGATCGGGCAACAAATCGGATAAATAAAGAGGATATGGTTTAGAAACAGCAATCACTGTTCCTAGGTTGTTTATTTCTGTGCAAGCTATTTTTATCATAAAAATTTAGGTAGGGGCAAATCTAATTGATAATTGACAATTCATAAATATCAAGTAAAAATAAGGCTCATTATAAGGAGTAATGTAGGCGTTAAAAGGTAATGCTATCTTTTTGACTGGGATAAACAGTCTTTGATGTGATATAAATAAGGTAAATAATCTTAAAATAGAAAATTTCAACCTGCTATTTCTATTTCATTCTTCTTATTAGTAATATCGGGTGTAAATATAAAAGGTGTGTTTTTTAATGAAGAAAAATATATTGTGCCTTAAAAAATGTTTACGGACGAAGAAAATATTTATTTAACATGAAAAGAGAGTTTTTCTTTCAAGGAAAATATATTATCTGTCATAGAAAATCTTTTTCTTTCAAAGAAAAAGTATTTTCTGTTGTAGAAAAACAATAATCCATGAAAGAAAATATGTTTTCTGTTGTAGAATATGTTTTTCCGTGAAAGAAAATATGTTTTCTGTCTTAGAAAAACAATAATTAAGGAAAGAAAATATGTTTTCTGTCGTAGAAAAACAATAAATAAGGAAAGAAAAACTGGGGAAATAAGCTTTTTTGTTTCTACAAATTGGATTTCACCCCCAACCCATCTCCAAAAGCAAGGGGGCTAAGCGAAAAACTTATTTATACCCGTAATATCTGTCACAAAAAAACACTGATACTCATGCCCGTTAAATATCATCAGCTTGGCCCTTATTTCAACGTCTAGTAAGCTGCCGTCTTTCTTTATGTGCTTTGTAAAGATGGTTTTTGTTTCAGTGTCGCCTATTGTATCCCATTTCTTCCTCCATATCTCGGGGGTATTGTAGTTCTCATCAATTTCATAAATCCGTTTCTTCGACATTTCCTCTCGCGTGTATCCCAGTAGCGTATGTGCTGCATCGTTGAAATCATAGAACGTGGCATCTTTCCTTATCAGATAAATGGGTATGTACGCATTCCTAAAGGAGAAATCAACAAACTTGAGCTTCTTCTCAGCCTTTAGCTTTTCGGTAATATCGGTAATAAATGCACAATTCAATTCTGTTCCTCCATGTTTTATCAAATTTGCCCTCACCTCTATATCCACCGGCGTACCATCTTTTTTGTATCTTCTTGTTATGAAAGTCATGGAATCGGTTTCCTTCAATTCCTGCCAATGTAAAGCCCATTTTTCTTTGTTGAAGTATGGGTTAAGGTCATGTATTTTAAGTGTTTTCAACTCCTCCTTACTATAGCCAAAGGTCTTGATATAAATTTCATTACAATCATATATCGAAGCATCCTCCTTTATATATACGATTGGCGTGGCTGAGTTTCTAAACGAAAACTCTATCAATTTCAGTTGTTCTTCCAGTCTTTTCTTTTCAGTAATATCTGTTACAAATGCAGAGCTTAGTTGAAGTCCTCCATAGTTTATCAACTTCGATTTTATTTCCACATCAATGATAGCACCATCCTTTTTCTTTAGCGTCGTTTGTAAAGTTCTCGTACCACTTCCTCTTTGCCGTTCCCATATCACTGCCCAATAATCTTTATCTATATTTGGGTTTATATCAAATATTTCCAATGCCATAAACTCTTCCATTGTATAGCCAAGTAGGTTACTCATGGCTTCATTGGCATCATAATAAGTACCGTCTTCCCTCAAAAAACAAATAGCAGTAGCCGTATCCCTGAATGAGAAATCTACAAGCTTCATTTTCTCTTCCAACTTTTTCTTTTCGGTCAAATCGGTAAAACAACAATAAACAACCTCAGTATCACCATACATCAAGATATTGGTATTCACCTGCACATCTATATAATTTCCATCTTTCTTCCTGACTACCTCTTGAAACGTTTGACTGCCAGACAAGGCATAATCCACACACTTCTGCCTCCATATTGCTTTGGTATATTTTGGCATGATGTCATAAACTGTAAGCAGTTCGTATTCTTTTTTAGTATAACCAAGCAGTTCGCTTGCCGAATAATTAAAAGCAATTATCCGACCGTCCATAGCTACAAAATGAATTGGAGTAGAAGCTTCCATCAATATAGAATCGAACAACTCCCCCTTCTTTTTTATATCAACTCTGTACTTTTTAGTGGATTTATCATTGCTTCCCAAAACAATTTCTTCAATAACCTTGAAATGCAAGAATGCCTTGTTGGCCGAATATTGATGGGCAGTACATTGCAGGGAATAATTGCGCAGCGTAACCAAAAACTCCACTGTTTGAAAAGTACTGAATATGCCATCCAAATACTTCTTCATCTCCGCATTGGCGTGTGCGTCCCAGCTTTCTGTTATGTTACCACCACCAACTGTAGATAACATATCATATAAAAAAGAAGACTCGGGGGAAGAGACGGATAGCACATCTCCATTGTTGTTTATTTCTAGAGTAGATATTTGATTCATAGATATTGTTTTATATCCTCAATAAAGCAAGAGTTAGAGGGTACTAAAATTTGAATTTAAAAGAAGGCTTCCATTAAAAATTATATTAAATTTATCAAACAGGCATAGCCAAAAATAAAAAATGCTCAGAAAAAGTAAACTATAAAATATTGCTTAACTAAGGAATTATTACTTAAACTAGATTGCAATATTAAAAAGAAAATATTTTATATAGAAATTAAACAATTTTTTAAGGCTAATTTCTGAGTTGATTTCTATTTAAACGTGATTATAAACGTAGTACCCACTCCCACTTCACTTTCAACTTCTATCTTTCCACCTAGGGCTGTCACTTGCGAATGGACAAGATAAAGCCCAATGCCTTTTGCATCTGCATTGTTATGAAATCGTTGATACAAACCAAATATCTTGTTTTTCACTCGTTCCATATTCATCCCTATCCCATTATCAGAAAACAATAGTTTTGTGGTACCATCCTTTTCTATTGTAGTTTTTATCTTTATAAATGGATACCTTGTAGGATGCGCGTATTTTATGGAGTTCGTTAACAGGTTTAGGAATATACTTTCTAAATAAACACTACTAAAGCGAACCATCAATGCTTCGGAGAAATCAGTTTCTACCTTTACTACATTTTTCAGTAGGATAGTTGAAATAGAGCTTTTAACTTTTTCCAAGATATCTCCAAATAGCAATTCATCTGTTTCCAGATGCCTGTTCTCCTTAATGATTAAAATCTTTATCAGGTCATTAAGTGTGTCGTTCAATAGCATTGTTGATTGCTTGAATCCCTCAATCAACCTTTTTGTTTGAAAGTCTTCTATTAACTGAGTGTTTACCCTATTGCAAATAGAAATAAGATTAGTTAGAGGTGCCCTAAGGTTGTGTGTGGTAATATAGCTAAACTGCAACAACTCTTTATTGTTTTCTACTAACTCTGTCAGCAAGAGTATTCTTTCATTTTCTTCACTCTTTTCCTTTGTAACGTCTCGTATGGCACCTATCAACTTTATCACTTTACCATTTTCATCTTTCATGGCAAAACACCTGTCTAAGACTATTGCATAAATTCCATCAGCCTTTTTAAACTGATATTCCATTTCCCACCTTTCTAGGCTGTTATTAATTGTATCTTCCTCTTCTCGCAGCACCCTTTGCAAATCATCAGGGTGTACACATTTAAGCCATATATTATCATCAATAGGCTCCACCCCTTTTATTTCATGACCAAACACCACTGTGAAATTATTACTCAGAAAGAGGGTATTGTTTTCCAAATCCATCTCCCATATCACGTCCGAAGTTGCTAACGTAGCTTGCTCAAATCGTGCAATACTCTTTCTGAGCCTGTCCTCTACACTTTTCCTATCTGTAATGTCTGTAATAAAAGCACAATTCAGTTCCTCGCCCCCATACTCCAAATAATTCACCCTAATTTCAACATCGAACACAGAACCATCCTTTCGTAGATGTTTACTGGTGAATACAATTGATTTTTGCTCCTTTAATCGACTCCATAGTTCTGCCCAAGCTTTAGATACTTCTTCTTTTGCATAAGCAGCAGTCAAATCATCCACCTTCAGCAAAGCCATTTCCTCTCTCGAATAACCATATAGGTCTAATACAGCATCGTTGAAATCATAAAACGTAGCATCCGAACGAGTAATGAATACAGAAACTGCTGTTTTCCTAAATGCAAAGTCAACTAGTTTCAGTCTATCCTCTGTTCTTTTCCTAGCAGATATATCCGTAATAAATGTACAGCTTACCCTTCTGTCACCACGTTCAAGTAAGTTTGCCATTATTTGAACGTTCATCAATGTGCCATCTTTTTTCTTGTGAACGTTTTCCCATTCCATTTTCTTAAAGGCATTCACCTCCTTCCAAAGTTGATCATAACTTTTAGACTTTGTAGCCGCTCTTAGGTCATTCACTTTTAGCAAAGCCATTTCGTCCTTTGTATAACCGTACAAGTCTAGTGCTGCCTCATTAAAATCCAAAAAACTACCATCTTCCAATCCAAGTATTATAGGCATTGACGAATGCCTAAATGTAAAATCAACCAATTCAAGCCTTTCCGTTGTCTTCTTCTTCTCTGTGATATCAGTCACAAACGAACAATGGTATTCATGCCCATTAAATATCATCAACTTGGCTTGCACTTCCACATCTATCAAAGTGCCATCTTTTTTCCTATGTTGAGTTAAGATGGTTTTTGTAGTTTCATTTGAAGTAAATGTAGCCCACCTTTCTTTCCATATTTCAGGGCTGTAGTTTGGATCCAGTTCATATATCCTCATCTTCGACATCTCTTCTCTAGAATATCCAAGCAGTGTATGTGCCGCATCATTAAAGTCATATAATGTTGCGTCTTTTCTTACAAGGTATATAGGTATGTAAGCATTTTTAAACGAAAAATCGACAAACTTCAACTTCTTTTCATTTCTTATCTTCTCGGTAATATCAATAAAGGAAGTGAATGCAAATGAGTTATTGCCATATTCAAATAGGTTCGACCTCATTTCTACGTCTATCAGTGTCCCATCTTTTTTCCTTAGCTTGGTCACATGTGCCACAGTCTTCCCACTTTTCAGTTCTTCCATTCGCAAGGCCCAAGTTGCAGGGGTATGCCTCGTTGCCGTATCAAATACGGTAAGGTGTTTAAATTCTTTTTCGGTATATCCCAATACTTCACAAATACTTTTATTAAAATCGTGAACTTGGGCATTGCTGTTTACAAAATACATAGGCACAGATGCATTTTTAAATGCGTGGTCTATCAGTTGCAGTTGCCCTTGTGCTTTCAACTTTTCTGTGATATCGGTCAGGAATGCACAATTTAGTTCAACGCCTTCATATTCCACTATAGTGGCCTTCACTTCCAAATCCATCCAAGTGCCATCCTTTCTTTTAAGGGGTCGCTGCAAAAGCGTGCTTCCTGCGGCTTTAAGATCATCCCAAAGAACTTTCCTTACTTCAGGTGTGGCATTCGGGTCTATGTTAAAGACTTTTAGTTCTCTAAATTCTTCTCTTTCATAGCCAAACATTGCAAGTGCGGCTTCATTAAAATCGTATATCGCCCCATCTTCCTTCACTAAAAGTATGGCAGTGGCAGCATTCCTAAACGTAAAATCTACCAGTTTCAATTTAGAATCCTCCTTCCTCTTCTGTGTCAGGTCAGTAAAGCAACAATACACCACCTCCGAATCGCCATACCGCACCATGTTTGTATTAATCTGTACAACAGTGCGGCTACAATCTTTTTTCTTGATTACCTCCTCAAAAGTCTGACTTCCAGATAAAGCATAATCTACACATTTTTGTCTCCATATCTCTTTAGAATATTTCGGAATAAGGTCATAAACTGTCAGGCGGTTGTATTCAAACTTATGATACCCAAATAAATCTGTAGCGGCATTGTTAAACGCTACAATGTTCCCCTCCAAATCGACAAAATGAATTGGCGTAGTTGCTTCCATCAATACATCATCAATCAGATGTCCTTTTATCTTCTTTTTACCACCTTCCAAAACTGCTTTTGTTTTCTTGATAGTTAGTATCCTAACCAATTTCAAATGCAACAAAGCCCTATTAGGCAAATGGCTGTAGGCAGTACATTGAAAGGAACGATTATCGAGAGTGATAGAGAACTCAATAGAATTGCCAGTAGAAAACATCATTTTCAGGTAGCCTTCCATCTCCAAATTTGTGCGCTCGTCCCAATGCCTTATAATGTTTCCTCCAACAGCAGGAAACAAATCATATTGAGAAGAAGACTCAGGTGAAGAGACATAAATCACCTCGCCATCGTCAGCTATTTCAAGAGTGGATAATTGAATCATAGATATTGTTTTTAAACATCCTCAAAGACCATTTAGAAACTAAAAGGTAGGCTGTTGAAAGAATTATTAATTGGAAAACATCTCATCGCACAGTACCAGAATATTGAATTTATAACAAGTAACCCGCTATTATTTATGAGATGCAATTTATGCAAATAAAACGACCATTATTAAACAAAGGTCAGCAATTTGATTGAATATTTCATATATCGACAACTATTCGGTAAATACTGCCATAATTGACAATATTTGGCAATAACTCTCACAAATTTTCTAAGGGGAGATACCATTCGCCTTCATACCTCTTCAAAATATCTTAAATAACCCTTGATTAAACCACTCCATAAATCTCATACTGCGTACCCCAATGTTTGTACTGCTTACCTCATAAATCAAACAATCACCTTAAGAATCAAAAGCCTTTTCTTTGCATCAAAATAAGTTATGGGTAACATTGCAACCACAACAAATCATTCAATCATTCAAATCATTTAATCACAATTAATTCAAATCATTTAATCATAATTAATATGTCAGTCAAAAAGATAACTACGAGTACCCTGTTGAAAATGAAGGTAAGTGGAGAGAAAATATCTATGCTTACGGCGTATGATTTTTCTTTTGCACGATTGTTTGATGCAGCAGGGATAGATATATTATTGGTGGGCGATAGTGCAAGTAATGTGATGGCGGGCAACGAAACCACCCTGCCCATTACGTTGGAACACATGATTTATCATGCCCAATGTGTGCTAAAAGGAGTGGATAGAAGCTTTGTAATTGTTGACTTACCCTTTGGCAGTTACCAGTCCAACTCTGAGATTGCATTGGCTTCCGCAATAAAAATAATGAAGGAAACTGGTGCGCATGCCATCAAACTAGAAGGAGGTGAAGAGGTTGCAGATAGCATAAAACGCATAGTAAGTGCCGGCATTCCTGTGATGGGACACCTTGGATTGACTCCGCAAAGTATCAATAAGTTCGGTTCATATACAGTAAGGGCAAAAGAAAATGCTGAAGCGGAGAAACTGAAAAGCGACAGCAAAATATTGGAAGAGGCGGGATGTTTTGGTATTGTGTTGGAAAAGATTCCTGCACTGCTTGCAAAAGAAGTCACTGAAAGCTTAAGCATACCAACCATTGGCATTGGTGCTGGGAAATATTGCGACGGACAAGTGCTTGTGATGCACGATATGCTGGGTATAAACTCCGAATTCAAACCTCGGTTCATCAGGCAATACCTCAATCTGGAAACACTTATAAATGGTGCGGTTAAGCAATATGTGGAAGATGTCAAGAACAACAGCTTTCCCAGCGACCAAGAATCGTATTGACCTTTCACCGATTTATAATTGTCTTTACCAATATTAGCAGAACCCTTTTTTTGCTACCTGTACTTTTGAACAAATGAAAGAAATGACGGCAGCATCTAATAAGAAGTTTTTGACAATTGTGATACACATAGCCGTATGGTCATGTTTTCTCTTGATACCTTTTATCTTCCAACAACACTCAAAAGATTCCCCCACTCCTCCAGTCATTAGCAATCATTTTAAAGCTGTTTTAATCAGTAGCAGCCTCTATCTTATTGCGTTTTATTATATCAACACACAATTGCTCATCCCAAAGTTTTTGTTTACAAGACGGTGGGTGTTTTACATATTGAGTGTACTCGGATTTTTTATTCTCTTTCTTTATTTCCCAGAATGGATTGCGTCTTTGGTTGCCGAACCCTTGAACGATGCAAGCTTAAAGGCGGATGAAATTCAACGTTTCCATAGGCACTATTATGATTCTATTCCTAATATGCCCCCTCATTCGCATTATGGCGGCGGTAGGCACAGGTTCCATTTCTTTCCTGGGTCGTATCTGATTTTTATTTTGGTGTTTGCTATCGGCACCTGCATCGCCGTGATTCAGGAATGGTTAAAGACAGATGCCCATAAAAAAGAAATAGAAAGGGAAAAGCTGAATACGGAATTACTGTTTTTGAAATCACAAGTAAATCCTCATTTCTTTTTCAATACGTTAAATAATATATACTCATTGGCAGTTACAGGCAGCGAAAACACTGCACCCGCAATCTTAAAATTATCGTCCATCATGCGATACATCATTTCGGATGCTCAGATGGACTCAGTACCGTTGGAGAGTGAAGTTACTTTTATCAAGCATTTCATCGACCTTCAATTGGTGCGATTGACGGATAAAGTAAAAGTTGATTTCACAATTGATGGATCAATAGAAAATAAAATGATTGAACCTCTATTGTTTATTCCGTTTGTGGAAAACGCTTTTAAATATGGGGTTAGCACAAAGGAAAATACAGAGATAATTTTCCATTTGAAAGTGAGTGACAAGCGAATCATATTTTCTGCATCGAACAAAATTGTCCATACAGAAAATATTTCGAAAGAGACAACAGGGATTGGCATAAATAATGTAAAAAGAAGATTGGCACTATTGTATCCTGGCAAGCATGATTTGCAGATTTACAATAATTCGGGACAAACTTTTTCAGTAAAACTAGAAATTACAGTATGATGATTACAGCAATTGCATTAGATGACGAACCGTTAGCGTTGAAATTGATAAGCCAACATTGTGAGAAAGTAGGGTTTCTGCAGTTGAAAAAGGTATTCACAAATCCTGATGAGGCAGCCGCATATTTAGCAGAAAATAAGGTTGACTTGATTTTCCTTGATATACAAATGCCTGATATCAACGGGATGCAGTTTTATAAAAATCTTTCCAATCCTCCACAAGTTATTTTTACAACTGCCTTTAAAGACTATGCCGTTGATGGTTTCAACGTAGATGCGATTGATTATTTGTTGAAACCGTTTGAATTTGATCGTTTTTTAAAAGCAATCAATAAGGTAAAAGACCAGTTGGAGTTCTTGGCTATACAAGAGGTCAATTCCAATTCACTGTTTGTGAAAGTTAATTATGAGATGAGAAAAATAAATCTGAAGGACATCGATTTGATAGAAGCCCTAGATGATTATATAAAAATATACATAAAACCAATGCCCGTATTGACATTGATGACCCTAAAAAATGTGCTGGAGAAACTGCCTTCGCAAGAATTTATCCGGGTACATCGCTCATACATTATCCCTATTTCAAAGATTGAGAAATTCAACAAGAACAAAGTTATTGTTGCGGGAAAAGAGATTCCTATTGGCTCTAGTTACAGTAGTGTTTTTGATACTTTAATGGAAAAAAGCAATATATTGGGTTGATTTAAGCCCACTAATTACAAGCTGCTCGGCGATTTATTTATTATCGTTTTAGGAAATCATTTGAAAGCCAATTGCATTTATCTTCTCTATTTTTCAAATTGCTATTATCTTCGATTTAATGTTGACCTACTTAGGTTTGCAAATAATTAATAATTGATGAGTTCTAAAGGAAAAGTTTTGGTGGCAATGAGTGGCGGTATCGATAGTACCGTTACTGCGCTTATGCTGCACAACGAAGGGTATGAAGTGATTGGCATAACGATGAAAACCTGGGATTATGCCACCAGCAATGCCAGTAGCAAGGAGACAGGCTGCTGCAATATTGATAGCTTCAACGATGCAAGGCAAGCTGCCGTAGACAATGGCTTCCCGCATTTCATATTGGATATAAGAGAAGAGTTTGGGGACTTTGTGATAGAGAATTTTGTAGAGGAATATCTTGCTGGTCGTACTCCAAACCCTTGCGTGATGTGCAATACGCACATAAAATGGCGGGCTTTATTAAAAAGGGCAAATGCCTTGGGTTGCCAATGGATAGCTACTGGGCATTATGCAGAAGTAAGGCAGCACACCAATGGACGTTATGTGATAAGTAAGGGCTTGGACGAAACAAAAGACCAGAGCTATGTATTGTGGGGGTTGGATCAGGAATTATTGAGCCGTACCATCATGCCATTGGGGAAATACAGAAAGACAGCCATCCGCCAGATGGCAATGGACATGGGCTATCCTGAATTGGCAAAGAAAAGTGAGAGCTACGAAATATGTTTTGTTCCGGATAATGATTACCGTGGCTTTCTGAAACGCCGTGTTGAAGGATTGGAAGAAAGGGTAGACGGAGGATGGTTTGTAGATAAAACAGGAAAGAAGTTGGGTCAACACAAAGGGTATCCTTTTTATACGATAGGGCAACGTAAAGGATTGGAAATTGCTTTGGGAAGACCAGCGTATGTGACTAGTATCGATCCCGAAACAAACACAGTAGTGTTAGGGGAAGAAGGAGATTTAGATCAGAACGAAGTGCAAGTGATAAAGATAAATTGGGTTAAATACGACGGTATAACTGATGGGATGGAAGCTTTTACAAAGATTCGATATAAAGACAAAGGGGCTTTAGGTAGCTTGTATATTAATGATAATGGCTTGAATATTCGATTCCACGAACCTGTAAAAGGGATTGCTCCCGGACAAAGTGCTGTTTTTTACGAAGGCAACGATGTCATCGGCGGTGGTATCATACAGAAGTCAGTGTTTTAAATATTAGTTAGTGATTCCATATCTAATATCTACTAACTAATATCTCCTTATCTTGCCCTCAATAATATTTGTTTAATTATGAAATATTGCCTTATCGTATTACTGTTTTCTATTGCTGGTTTCAGTTGTAAGAAAGTTACAGAATCACCATCAACTCTAGGGCTTGCAGACATTACTTCTTATTGCCCCATGAAGGTAGGCAAGGTTTTCATTTACAGAATGGATAGCTCAACTGTAGTTCGAGGTAATTTTCAAACATCATATTATCTTGCTAAAGACACGGTTGTGAATACTTTCATAGACAACCAGGGCAGAACTTGCTATACTATGATAAGGTATCTTTCTGATACACTCGGTAATCCAGTACAACAAAATCCTCAAAGCTATTATATAGCATACGATAAAAATAAGATAGAGTTTGTTGATGCAAATAACCGCAGGTATATAAATCTTGTCAATCCAATTTCATTATTTACTGCTTGGAGTGGCATTGGCGATTTTGATTCAGTTCAAATTAACAATACTATTTCTTATGCTGGGTGGCAGTTTCAATATACGTCAATAAATCAGCCATACACAGTTATCGATAGTACTTTTCCCAATACTATAACCGTACTTCAAGATTCTGCAATTACAGGAACGTTGGGGGCTACTCTTTATACAGATATTTATTCCACCGAAGTATATGCACAAGGCGTAGGGTTGATTTACAAACAAATTACAGCGTTGTCCAATCAACCTCCCAATGGTCAAACGGGGTCATATTACGAGGATGGCAGTTTTATGTTGGAACTTAACCTAGTTAGTTATAAGTAATTTTAATTACCGGCAACAAGGTCTACATCACCCCCAAGTTTTGCTTTAATGTTTTGTTTTGAGGCTTCGTCTCTATTCTGACTAAGTTTAAAGACATGTTGTATATCGGTTATTTCTATTTCAAGCCCCACAATCGCTTTCATGTTGTCTTTTACATACTCCATAGTAAGATTTTTTACTGCCGCAGGGCTGTTTTCATTTCCCTCAAAGTGATTGGTAAGCTTTACCAATAAATTATACAAGCCTTCGTTGTCCATAAACCGAACAATTCCTTTTACATGAACAGCCCTGTAGTTCCAAGTACTTGCAATGTTGGGTGTACTATACCAACTAGCACTTACGTAAGCACTTTCTCCTGAAAAGATTGCCAACACGTTGGGGTTTTGTTCAAAAGCAATGGTATGGTCTTGCTTGCGCATTATATGTGCTTGCAAGTATATTTTCCCTTCTCTTTCTTCAAATAAAACTGGAATATGCGTAGCTACTGTATGGTTCTGTTTATCTACGCCACAAAGGGTTATGAACGGGTGTGCGTGCATGAATGCCAGTACTTCTTCTGGGTTATTGGCTTTAAAATAAGGTATGTTGTACATAAATAACGATTACTTTCATCAAATATATTCTATTTTATAAGAAATCAGATTGATAAAGGGCAAAAAAAAGGGCCAGGATGAAAATCCAGCCCCGTTTAAAATCCAATATCCTATGAAAAACCAAGGCAAATATAATAGTGTAAATGATACACATTGTTAGTTATGATAAAAAAGATTCATTTATTTGCGAAAACGTTTTAGAAGTAGATTTGATTAGTCAATGCTTTTTTTAGGGACATCCATTTATATTTACAAAATGAAGATTATTTTATGCAGTATTGGTAAGCCACACGACACTAATTTAAAAGTTGCCATAGAAGACTTTACTAAGCGCATCTCCAATTATTATCCTGTGGAATGGCTTATTATTCCTCCTCCAAAGAATGCAGGGGTACTATCTGCTGATGATCTTAAAAAAGGGGAGGCAGCTACTGTTTTGCAGCAATTGAATAAAGAAGATTATCTAGTATTGCTTGATGAACGAGGAAAGAACATTGGTTCGCCTGAGCTAGCTGAGTTGCTCCAACAAAGGGGCAATGAAAGTACCAAGAGAATTGTTTTTTTGATTGGGGGAGCGTTTGGTGTGGATGATACCGTTTTTAAAAGGGCAAACTTTACTTGGAGCTTATCCAAATTGGTTTTCCCTCACATGATAGTGCGGTTGGTGCTGGCAGAACAGGTTTATAGGGCATGTTCTATTATCAGGAATGAGAAATACCATCATGTTTGATTTGATTTTATAACCTTATAAAAGAAACCGAGGCGGTCACTTTTCTTATAAGCTAAAATGCTTATCAAAAAGGGAAGTAACCAATTGAAAATAGTTGAGATTGCAATCAATGTGTCTGGAATTGCAATTGATGTGTCTGGAATCACTATTAATTGTCTGGAACTCCAATCAATGTGTCTGGAATTACAATCAATGTGTCTGGAACTCCAATCAATGTGTCTGGAACTGCAATCGATGTGTCTGGAACTCCAATCAATGTGTCTGGAACTCCAATCAATGTGTCTGGAACTCCAATCAATGTGTCTGGAATTACAATCAACAAGTTTTTCTTCCCCAAATTATAGGTTAGTGATGATGTATAAGTTGTAGGTTGAAAGTTTGAGGTAAAAAACTAGAGGGTTTTGACCTTTTTTTATTTTCACAACAAATAAATTACCCATTATTAATTATCAGTTTATGCTTAACATATCCAATAATTCGACATCTTTGGAGTAGAAAAGAGGTGTGCGTTAAAAATTAGCTTGTAAGAACCCTCCTTTCTGTAACCTTTATTTGAGGAAGTTTTGTTGGGAATTGGGTTGACTAGTAGACACAAGACATCCTTCGGAAGTCTTGTGCCAGAATGAAACAAATGATTGAAATAATGGACTGTTTAAGCTTTTTCGCTTGCCATTTTCCTCAAAAACATATTACAAGTAATCGTTTTACGTTAGCACGTAATTGCCATCGGTCGACCAGTAATTCATTTCGGGGAGGCAATAATCGTTATCGGGGCGGTCATAATTGCTTTCGGTCTGCCCATAATTGTCTTACGTGGTATGAGTAATCGTTATCGGTCTTGTCATAATCGTTATCGGTGTGGTAGTTAAGCTCATCGGTTTACGAGTTAAGGCTATCGGGGAGGTAATAATCGTTGTCGGACAACCAATAATTGCTTTACGTGGTATAAGTAATTGTTATCGGTTTGGTCATAATGGTTATACATTGAGGAGATTTTTAACTTAACAATTTACTATCTTTACAAAATAAAGGAGAGTGTCTGTTGAAAATTAGCTAATAAGAAGCCCTTCTTTCTGTAAACTTTATTTGGATTAATATGCGTTGAAAACGGGGTTAACCCAATAGCCACAAAACCTCCTTCGGAAGCCTTGCGGCAGAATTGGAATCGAAGCTAATAATTGGATTTGTATGTTTTGTAAATATGTGTATCACCAATAAAACGCAGTGTATCATTTTTAATAATTGCCTTATCAAATGGCATAAATGTTAGTTTCTTTTTTAAAAAAATAGTATCTCCCGCAATAGTATAATTAGTCCAATCATAATCATCATCTGATATTCTATTATATTCATTTACAAAAAATTTCCCATCCTTTTTAAAAGAAAAATTAATGCCGCTATGCCCACTGTTGTTTTGACCTGTAATCAAGCTTGTCTCAAACAAATCAGGTGTTGCTTCTATTTCTTTCTTAACATCTTTCTTTCTGGCTGCACTATAGAATTCTATTATGAACAAGGCAAGAGGTATCAAAATAATGTACCAATTGAACTTATATCGAACATTATTACGTTCTATGTAATCAACAAAAATGGTGATAATTAAATGCGATACTAATAAAATAATTAATGCAGGGATAGCTAGTATAATAATCCAATTCTCATCCCAATTTGTGTATCCACTTGTGCCAGAGAAAAAGTTTTCAAATACTATTTTTCCAAACCAGACCAGATAAAGTGTATAGAAAATAACATCTACAACTGTGGGGGCTTTTGTTTGAATATCCTTTTTCATTTGGTATCAGTGTTTATCAATAGTTTATTAATTAAAGTCTTATTCGTTTCAGGAAATATGTATTTTTCTATCAGTACTGCCATACAAAAACCAATAAACGTTCCTATTGCATAGCATAGAATATCACTCCAAAGAAAGCCTACACCGAGCATCAACCTGCCCAAAGTGAAGCTTCGTAGATAAAGCATAAAAGGACTTTGGTTCAATTGCGAAAACTCATCCAACACACCTAAACCATAGTTGATTAGGGCGAGTTTCCATATAATAGTCTTAGTGAAAAATATCCGCAGGAAAAAAACAAACATCCCTGCCCATATAATATCGCCGCCATAAACCACTATCAAATGCGGAAACCAATCTTTGTGACTACGGGTTGCCAATGCCAACCAAGTACAGAACACAAACAATACCGCATACAATATTTTACGTTTCATTATTTTTAAATTATGGGGAGGAGACAAGCCTCCTCCCCTATTGAAGAATTGGACGAGGTTATGCTATTGCATTTTCGCCATACCAGTTAATTTTTCTGCTGCCAAACATTACCAATGCAAGGATGATAAACAAACCAACACTGCCTACCAAAAGTGCCGCATCTTCTAGTTGGATAAGTATGTAGATGAACACGTACAAACAGGTGAGCAGGCTACCAAATATGCTCGCCGATTTAAAGCTTTTGAAGTGACCTTTTGCATATAGGGTTATCAGCGAGATGGTTGCTAAGGATGCTAGTAGATAAGCAAAATCAAAGGTTAGAAACTCACTTATGGATAACAATAGCGTGAAAAAGATAACCAACGCCATACCTATCAAGGCGTATTGTACGGGGTGCATTGGCTTGTGCTGCGTCAGTTCGATGATGAAAAACAGTGCGAAAGTGAGTCCGATAAAGAGTATGGCATACTTTACACTTCTCATCGTTTTGGAATATTGGTCGGTTGGTTGTATCATATTTATCCCGAAAGCAAGGTCTTGTTTGCTGAAATTAAAATCATTCAGCACAGTTCCAAAAGGCAGGTTGGCACTGTTGAAACCCCATTTAGCTTGGAAGCCATCTTTGGTTACATCACGGTAATTTGGTAGGCTATTGCCATCAAACTTAGGGTCTGCCCAAGATGACTTTATGTTGAAATTACTATTGCCACTCAGCGGAACAAAATGCAACCCCTCACTGCCCTTTATTTTCAGGTGCATATCAAAATTGATTGGTTTGCCGAAGTCTTCTTTAGTAAGGGCAATACTTGCCGACAACCCACTTGCATCCACTTGTTTTGTTTTAGGCTCTTGGCTGTTGTTGTCGTCCGTAGTTTTTGGCTTAATGGTTACTGTTTCTATGTCGTTATAAGGCAATCCGGGTACAAAGTCGTAGTTGGCACCATTAAAATTGATAGATAGTTTCTCTTCAATCCCTTTAAAATCGGATATCCCATAGCAAATCTTTGCTTCATTTAATTGCAAAGAATTGATATTAATGTCTTTTGGCAACGTAATCTTGAAGCTGCCAGAAGTGCTGATATCGCTTCTATAAAGCAATACTTTATAGATTGAACGTAGCCTTATTTCGGGAACGATACTACCATCCACATTCAAGTTTTCGGGTAATAAGAAGAGTTGTTTTGTGATTACACTATTCTTCTTGGTGCTATCCTGCGAGGTTACCTGATAGGGAATGTAGATGTAAGGACCGGAGAGCGTTTGCTGACCCGACCAGCCACTTGCTACTTCGTCCACTACTTCTTGCTGCCTAGTTTCTCGTTCTTTTACCAACTGGCTGACAAAAGTGGTGGGTATCATCATCACTAATATCAACCCTGCCGTAATTAAACCCTTGATAAGCGTTTTGTTGGATGTAATTCCGTTTGAATGATTGCTTACAGTAGTGCTTTTTGCAGCTAAAACTGTTTCCGTTTTTGATGCTTTGATGAAGTCTTCCTCATCGTGAAACTGATTGTGTTCCATAATTGTGTCATTTTTTGTAGTTAAGAAATAATTGTTTATTTTTTTATGTAAGAGTGCTATAGCAATGAGGGAAGGAGTAAACAGGGCAAGGGTTGAATAGGTTAATTCCAAAATTCTTTGTGTTGAATAACTAGAATCTAAGAAAGAAAATAGTACCCCATAGCATAAAGTGCATAGGAAGCAAGTGAGAATTAGGAAAAAATATTTGATTTTACTTGTGGTGTTTATAAAATTTATTATAGGAATTGCAATAAGCAATACAAGAAAGATGGGGATACTTGCTATTGTAGAAATGAAGAAAATTTCAGGAGATATCGTAAGTCCTGTAAATTGATTTCTTATACCCCACCAAATTGTTATTCCAACAAAAAATACCACATTGGTTAGTATCCAAATTGCAATTGCCATCATACTTGATGCCCCGCTATTTTTATTCATAAAAGTGCTTTGAATTTCAAAGTATTGATGCAAAAAAAATTATTTAGTACTGTTTATCATTTGCTCCAAGGCGGCAAGGTGTTGTTTGAATGCTCTTTGGCCATCGTCCGTTGCTTTGTAAGTTGTGTTTGTCTTCCGCCCAATGAACCCTTTGAGAACTATTATATAACCACTGTCTTCCAATCCTTTAATGTGGCTAGCAAGGTTGCCATCCGTTATCTGTAAGAGTTCCTTTAGGTCATTAAAGTTTATTTCATCATTCACCATCAGGGCACTCATTATGCCGAGCCGGATGCGATTGTCGAAAACTTTATTCAAATGCAGAATGGGATTCATTGCTTTGTTGTAAAGACTGTAAATAATTTGTATTAATCTGTACCTGAATGGTTATTGTCTTTCGTATTTCAACCACATAATCAATCCATATATTATGTGTAACCCACCAAAACCAGCAGCCCAAAACCATAAACCTTTGCCAATGAACCATAAGTTTATGATACCTAATAAAAGCTGTGAATATCCAAGGTATCTCACTTCTTTCAGCGTATATTTTGACGCATTTATCAACGCCAACCCATAAAAAATCAAGCAGCCAGGAGCAATTAAGCCAACAATGCCAAATTGAATTAACTTCACCAGAAAAATACCACCAACAAATAGTGGCACACTTAAATTGATAAACAAACGTTTTGAGGTCGAACCCCACACAGATACGTTAGTTGTTTTACTTCGTAGAAATGTAAACACAAAAGATGATACAAGTGATGCCATAAAAGTGAGTGCAGCAATTTGTACTAGCTTATTATTTAGCAAATCACTTAAAGAGAAACTGCCATTAAGGGAAGATATATACAAGTCATTATCTAGGTTCTGCAAAACAGCACCATCACTTTTGATAATTGCATGACGCGCAAAATAAGCCCCAACTAAAGCACAGGTTCCAGCGGCTATACCACTTAATCCACTTAAACTAATGAAACGGCTGCTCCTCTCCATCATCTGTTTTATGTGCCGGAGTTCTTCTTGTTGTTTTACATCTTCATTGTTCATAAAAGCACTTTGAAATGCAAAGTAAACGAATTGTTTTTAACTATTCAAATCTTTTTTGAAAAAAAATGGAATTATTTCTTTTTTTAGTTTTTGCTATTTGATTATTTTATATCAAAGCGGCATCCCAAACTGACAAAGGAGCGCATATATATATATATATCGATACTAGCTTTCTAAGCGAAAAAAGTCCTTACGGGTTTTGATACTTATCCAAAATAAATAGGCTCGATTAACCTAGATTAATCGAGCCTATTGTATATAAGATTTAAAAAACTAAGCTGTAGCTTTTGCTTTTTTAGCCAACTTACTTTTTAGGTTAGCTGCTTTGTTTTTGTGTATGATACCTCTTTTTGCTAACTTGTCTATCATAGAAACAACATTAGGTAATTTATCTGAAAACTCAGTTGTTCCAACTATTGTTTTCAAGTCACGTATAGCATTACGAGTTGTTTTGCCATAGTAACGATTTGCTTCGTTGCGCTTTGCTGCTTGCCTAGTGTCCTTCTTTGTAGCCTTATGATTTGCCATTATCTAAATATTTTTTGGGAGTGCAAATGTAGGGGTAAGTTTCGGTTTATTGAAATGTTTGTATAATATTTATTTTATGGTGCCAAATACCGATAACGTTTTTTATAAAATAATTAAGGTGACGTTGATAATTATTGCCTTTTCATTGGTATAGAATGCGATATTTGCGCCGAATTGTATATTAGTTTCAAAAACGGCTTAATAGGGCACCAATGAAGGATTTCTCGTACATCACAAACTCACACCCAAGTTACATTGAAAATCTTTATCAAGATTTTCTAAAAGATCCCAACAGCATCGATCCAGATTTAAAGAAATTCTTTGAAGGATTTGACTTTGCAGTGGCTAATGGCGCAGCAGGTGCACCTAGTGTTACAACTACTACAACAACTACTACTGTAGAAGATGTAGATTGGATGAAGGAAATAAGGGTGTACCGACTTATCTTGGGATACAGGAACAAAGGGCATCTTTTGGCCAAAACAAACCCTATCCGTGAAAGAAAAGACAGGGGAGCGAACCTTGACCTTGCTTTCTTTGGCTTGTCGGATAAAGATTTGGATACTATTTATCAAGTGGGAAGCATCATTGGCTTGGGAGCTACCACTTTGAGAAATATATTAGCGCACCTTCAAAAGGTTTATTCTAACCACGTAGGTATAGAATTTAAGTACATCAGTGACCAGAAGAAAGTAGATTGGCTTACCAATGAAATGGAAAAAGCTTTTTTTAAGCCACTTGAATTGGAAAAGAAAAGAAGGATCCTTGAAAAGCTGAATCAAGGGGTAATATTCGAAAAGTTCCTGCACACAAAATATATTGGTCAGAAGAGGTTCTCACTTGAAGGTGGAGAAACAACTATTGCTGCATTGGATGCTATCATTACTACTGCCGCTGATTATGAAGTTAAAGAGGTGGTGATAGGGATGGCACACCGTGGACGATTGAATATACTAGCCAACATAATGGGAAAGACTTATGAGCAGATATTCAGTGAGTTTGAAGGAACAGCCGTAATGGATCAAACTATGGGCAGTGGTGATGTTAAATATCACATGGGGTATGGTAGTGAAGTAGTTACGCCAAATGACAAAGAAATCCATTTGAAATTAATGCCTAACCCATCTCACTTAGAAGCTGTAAACCCTGTTGTTGTGGGTTTTGCTAGGGCAAAGGCAGATGTGTTGTATGACAGTGATTTTGATAAAATATTGCCAATACTTATACATGGTGACGCCTCTGTTGCAGGGCAAGGTATTGTCTATGAAGTGCTGCAAATGAGCTATTTGAAGGGCTACTACACTGGCGGGACCATTCACTTTGTAATCAATAACCAGATTGGTTTCACAACAGATTTCGAAGATGCACGTACCGCAGATTATTGTACTTCCGTTGCTGCAATGGTTCAAGCACCAGTACTGCACGTGAATGGCGACGATGCAGAAGCAGTTGTTCGTTGTGCAGAGATAGCTGCCCGCTACCGTCAAGAATTTAACAAGGATATATTTGTGGATATGGTTTGCTACCGTAAGCACGGTCACAACGAAGGCGACGATCCTAAATATACACAGCCAAATTTATATGCACTGATTGATAAACATGCCAATCCTCGTGAGCAGTATGTAAAATATTTGATTGAGAATGGCGAGTCTGATGCACAAGCACTAGCAAAGGAAATGGAGCAGAAGTTTTGGGCGGATTTACAAGAAAGGTTGGATGAAGTAAAACAATCGCCATTGCCATATAAAGCACAAAAACCTGAATTGGTTTGGGAAAGTATGGTAAAAGCTAAGCCAGAAGATTTTGATTACTCTCCAAACACAGCTATCACTCCTGAAACAGCTACTTTGTTATTCAATGGATTGATGAAATGGCCTGATACTTTCAAGCCTCTAAAGAAGGTAGAGAAGCTGATACAAGATAAAATAAAGCTATTAGAAGCAGAACAAAAGATTGACTGGGCTACTGGCGAATTGATGGCTTATAGTTCCTTATTGCTTGAAGGCAATATTGTGAGGATGAGTGGGCAAGACGTACAAAGAGGGACGTTCAGCCACCGCCATGCAGTATTGCGTGACGAAGAAACAAGTAAAGGGTACAACAGATTGAACCACTTTACAGAAGATCAAGCTAAGTTCAGGGTTTACAACTCATTATTGAGCGAATATGGAGTGTTAGGATTCGAGTATGGTTATGCACTTGCCAATCCGAATGCATTGGTGATATGGGAAGCACAGTTTGGTGATTTTGCCAATGGTGCACAAACAATGATTGATCAGTTCATTACCGCTGGTGAACAGAAATGGCAAAGGCAGAATGGCTTGATGATGTTATTGCCGCATGGGTATGAAGGACAAGGTCCAGAACATAGTAGTGCAAGATTGGAAAGATTCCTACAGATGGCTGCTGAATTGAATATTGTTGTTACTAATGTTACCACAGCCGCTAACTTGTTCCATGTAATCAGAAGGCAGTTGGCTTGGAATTTCAGAAAGCCATTGATTAACTTCTCTCCAAAAGCAAATTTGAGAAATCCTGTTACTTTTAGTAAAATAAGTGAACTATCAGAAGGAGGTTTCAAGGAAGTGATTGATGATGCTTTTGTATCTGATCCCACACAAGTTAAGAAGGTATTGTTTTGCAGTGGAAAGCTATCTTTCGAGTTGGCTGACAAACAACTAAAGGAAGATAGAAAAGATATTGCGATAGTTCGTTTAGAACAAATATATCCTTTGCCTGTAAAACAATTGGATGCTTTATACAAGAAATACAGCAGGGCAATGTGGTTTTGGGTACAAGAAGAACCTTTGAACATGGGTGCAGCTTCGTTCTTGCAAATGAACTTAAAGAGCATCAATTTTGGTGTAATCAGTAGGAATACAGCGGCGGCCACTGCCACAGGGTATTCGAAAGTACACGCTAAAGAACAAGCTGAAATTATTGACATGGCTTTTGCTATCTAATAATATGGCTTCATTAAAACATTAAACATTAGAAATAAAATTTTATGATTGACATTAAAGTACCCGCAGTAGGCGAATCCATAACGGAAGTTACCCTTCTTAAATGGACAAAGAAAGAAGGCACTTACGTTGAAAGGGATGAAATTATTGCAGAATTAGAGAGTGAAAAGGCAACCTTTGAAGTGAATGCCGAACAAGCTGGGACATTAAAAAGGTTGGCACAAGAAGGGGATACTATTTTAATTGGTTCTATCCTTGCACAGATTGATGATTCTGCTGCAAAACCTGCAAGTGATGCTCCTGTTGCAGAACAGCCTAAACCTGCTGTTGAGGCCGCTCCCGTTGCTCCTAAACCTCCTGTTCAAGTAGCTGCAACCGAAGTAAAAGCTACCCCTGTGGCGTCTGCTATCATTGCTGATAAAAAAGTAGATACTACTGCTATCACCCCAAGTGGTGCTGGTGGAAAGATAATGAAAAGTGATGTATTGGATGCATTGGCTAATCCTGGCAAAAAGGCTTTTGCAGGCAATGAACTCTTTACACGTAATGTTCGTGTGGAAAAGATGAGCAACCTCCGTAAGACTATTAGTCGCAGGTTGGTTGAAGCTAAAAATACCACTGCTATGCTTACCACTTTCAATGAAGTGGACATGGGCAAAATAATGGAAGTAAGAAAGCAATATAAGGACAAGTTCAAGGAAATTCATGGGGTTAATCTTGGGTTTATGAGCTTCTTTGCTAAGGCTTGTGCCATTGCCTTGAGCGAATGGCCTGCTGTAAATGCTTATATTGATGGGGATAGCCTAGAGTATCACGATTATGCCGACATCAGTATTGCAGTTAGCACTCCTCGTGGTTTGACAGTGCCTGTTATTCGTAATGTAGAAAGCCTTAGCATGGCTGAAATAGAAAAGACTGTTGTTGTTTTGGCTACAAAAGCAAGGGACAGCAAGCTTACTTCCGAAGATTTACAAGGCGGTACATTTACAATAACCAATGGTGGTGTATTTGGTAGCTTGATGAGTACGCCAATCATCAATATCCCCCAAAGTGCCATATTGGGTATGCACAAGATACAAGATAGGGCGATGGTTATTGATGGTAAAGTAGAAGTTAGACCGATGATGTACCTTGCTCTTAGCTATGACCACCGTGTTATTGATGGTCGTGAAAGTGTTAGCTTCTTGGTAAGGGTAAAAGAGCTGTTGGAAAATCCTCAATTGTTATTGATGGGGAAAGACCCCGTTAAGACTTTGTTGGAACTGTAGGTAGTTATGAGTTATGAAATATGAGTTATGAGTTAAGGCATAAAACAAAAAAGCCGCTTCATTATTTGAAGCGGCTTTTTTGTTTTACAAACCTTTATAGGGTTCAAAACGATATAAAGGTTTTCTTCTGCGAATGGGATATTGCCGAACCAGTTGGGATTTCCAGTTAAAAACTGGGTTGACTAATACGCACAAGTGATGTATCGCAACACTTGCGCAAGTGGGACACTACTGTTAGCTGTAGTTCATTTCAAGTTCAAGGTTTGTTATTAGTTTCACTATTTGGTCTGCCATGTCGGCAACAACAACATCCTCTGTTTTGTCTATCAATGGTGCCAAAGCGAAGAATATCTCCCTGCTGTTTGTTTCGTAAGGTGCAATATTTAATTGCGTTGCAACTGTTCTACAATGCTTTCTCAGATGCTCAGTCATTATCCAGTATTTACCTGTTGATAGGTCGTCTTTTATATTTATCCAAAAAGGTGTATCTGAATACTCTGCCCACAAATCAAGTTTTAGGTTTAAAGCAATACCAAACTTATTCATTTTGAAATATCGTGTATACCCATATCGTTGTGCTGTTGCATTAACCCCTTTTGTATCTGCGTGTCCTCGCTTTTTCAATTCGTCAATTACCTTGTCAACCAAGTCATAATAAGAGTTGATTCTCTTTGCATATTTTGGTGATAGGTCATCACCTTGAATTGGAAGAAAGGCATTGCTGTCAATTGTGTCGCACAAACCAATAATCTGGTCTATATCTGAAATAAGCAATTGCTCATTGTTTTGAACCAAATTGGTTTTGACAGTTTGCAATATCTCATTCCACGTTTTTACTTTCAAGTGTATGTTATTGTCGAAAATAATTGAATGGGTCTCTTTATTTGTTTTACAGTCAAGCTGTGCAGCAGTTACCCGTTTTAGTAATTCGTCAAAAACAGGTCGAACCCTAAGTGTAGGACAAATAAATAATAATGCAGAATCTTTTTGAAGACGCTTTAAGTAAGTTAGAGGTTGATTGTCTGTAAGTGATGCCCAAAATTTAGCTTCAAGTATTAATACCTCTTTGCCATTAAAATCATAAGCAGAAATATCAGGTCTTTCTAATTTATCTCCAACATTTTGCGTTATGAAACTCAAATCGTCAAAGTCCAAATTACAGTCACTTTTAATAATCCTGTTGATGGCAAGCCTTGCCGATTTTGACTTTTGTAAGATGTATGCAAGACCTTCCGAAGCTATATCTTCCTGTGAACCTTTAATTCTTGAATAAAATTGTCCTAATAGTGATTGCATTTATTTATTTTTATCTTCTGGTAAAGTGCCATTTTTTAACCGCTCTTCATAAGAGTTTTCTTTTTTGCAACGATTAATGATTATCGTTTCTTCCACTGGTGCACCCATTGTCCAATAGGTCATTCCGTCATGGTCAAAATAAGTAATTGACATTTTGTAAAACGAGCCTACGTAACCAAAAGCCCTAATGTGTTTTACTGTCTCCACAAATAGCGTTTCATCTACTTTGCTTCTTACTATATACTCGTGAGGCCATTCGGGCATTGTCTTGGCATAAGTCCACTTTTCTGAACTTATAAATTCTTTAATCGTGTCGTTAAACTCTTGCATATAGGGTGTGTTTTGAATTGAATACAACTCTTTAATTGACACTACTCGTAACAAAAAGCTTGATTTCTAGATTATCCTTCAAACCCTTTGCCCGCATCAATTCAATGGCGAATATAGGATTTTATTTCAGCGAGTGCATCTTGTATTGTTCCTTATGCGTACTTTATGTATTGTTGGTATGCGAACATATTGTATTGAATTACCTCATCTATTTATTTTCTTGGAAGGTTCTCTTCTCTTTGCTTTCAACTGTCTTTTCTATAAAAACCTTCAACAACCAAACTATTATCTTTATTATGAAATGATGTGTGGCGGCTATGTGAGCGGATTTAGTATACCGAAATTGATTGCTAATGGAAACTAAGTAGCTAGTGTTGAGATATGAAATATGAGCTACAAAAGAAAAGCCCTTGAAGCGAAAGTTTCAAGGGCTTTTTGTTTTAGGTCTATGCTAGTCACTCATAACTTATCACTCATAATTCATAACTAATAAGTGTATCCCGCTAATGTTGAATAAACCCTTCCTCCTTCTATTGTTTGTACAACACCTAAACCACATTGAAACGTTCTTGTAGTCGTAGAAATTAAGGTAGAGACTCCATTTTGTATAGAGTATAAAGTTTCCTGAACTTGTGTGCCATTTGTGTAAGTAGTGCCGCCTAAGCTAAAACTTAACCCCGTTTGCAAAACTTGGTGGGTATATACATAAGATACTCTTGTAGGATTGGATATACTCGGAAAAGTATCCGTCCATGATGTACCAACTGTTTGGTTTTGTTTGCAATAAATCATATTGCTTGCAGGATAATCCTCCACTTGTGGTATCAATTCCCAGTTATCACCCACACTATCTACTGCATAATAAACATACAATCGTCCATCCCCAGTAGGTATTTTTGATCCATAGTATGTAATTCCATTGATAACCGTATCCTTTGTAAATGTCTCTGAACTAATCCCTCCATTAGCCAAACTAAACAGCACGGTTGTGCCAATTCGATAAGGGGATGAATCACAATTTAGCGCATTGGGGTTGTTTATGATATAAGGCTTCTGCGAAACGGTAATATTCACGGGGCTAAGTACGCTATCGCCTCCATAAGTAGTTATCGTTACCGTTGCAGTACGTACAGAGTCAGTATTGTTGGATGCTATAGCAGTTACAATTACCTTATAGCTTCCATTCACAGGGTAACTATTTACGTTTACCCATGAAGCACTTGATGGGGTTATAGTAACATTCCAATTCAAATTAGTTGAAACTGTAAAAGAATCAATACTACCGATAATTCCTCCAAGCGTCAATGACGAACTATCTACAGCAAGTGTCCCTTTTATGTGTGGATAGTTCTGATTATACTCATCGATTACAGTTGTTTTATAGCAGGCACTGAACAGGAAAGTGCCTAATACAGTTGCGATAAGAAGTGACTTTTTCATTTTATTATCTATTTATTATGTTACTATGATTCTATTTTACAAGTATTTGTTGTGCCACAGGGACTTGTATTCAACTATTAAAAAGTTAAATAAGTTGCCTTATCTATTCTAAGTAACAATACTAATACCACATTGATTTGTTCCACAACTATATCGGCAACATTAACCTGTAATTAGGTTAATCATTAATCGAGCTGTTTGTTTAGCGAAGAAAATGTTATAGAAGGTTTTGAAGTTTATATCTTTCTATTCACCTTGGATTTATGAGGGAGTAAATTAGTATCAATAAACGATTGAAAGTTTTAATTCGCAAAGAAATTGACAATCGTCTTAACTGTCTGCCCATCCCTGTAGATATTACTGTGTCCCAATCCTTTGGTGATATGAAAGGTAACGTGCGGCAATTTCAATGCCTGAACAGGCAACACATCTTTGTAAGGGCAAATCGCATCTTCTTCATCGTGCAACCAAAGAGTAGGTATGGATATTTGTTCAATTGCGCGCCTTGCATCAAAATAACTAACGGGTAGTTTCCCTAGTTTAATAATCAGTTTATACATCCGTTCTTTTACCCTTTCTGGCAAAGAAACCATTTTGGAGAAACTGTCGATGGGTCTTGTTATTTCCACCGCAGGTGCAATCAAAACCAATTTCTTTAAGTTGGGTAAGTGTTCAGAAGCTAAAGATGCAGCCAAGCCGCCAACGGAGTGAGCCATAATGCCATAGAAAGAGCCAAAGGTTTTTTCTATTCGAAGGATGGCATTTTTGTATTGTAATGAGTTGATTGTCTTTCCATCGCTGATGCCATGCCCCGGAGCATCGAATGCCATGATGGTAAAACCCTCTTTCTTCAAGGGACGTATGTATTTTTCGAATCTGTAACTGTAGCTATCAAATCCATGTAGTATCAATATCTTTTTGTCGGTTGGAGGAGTGGTTTCGGGTTGCCATTTCCATCCTCTAAGGGTCAAGTCTCCTTCAATGTCCACGCTTATATGCTCCCCTTTTTCAAAGATAAGCGGCATCGGCCTTTCAGGTTTTCCACTGAAAGGGGTACAAAATAATTTAAAGGCACTTCGGGCGGCTTTACGTGGGGCAAAGAGTCCTAATAACTTAAATTTTGTCTTATAATAGCGTAGAGCGATTTTTTTCGTTAATTTCATTTCTCAAAGTCGGCAAATATATGAATGTAGTAATAATAGGAACGGGCAACGTAGCATCGGTATTGGGAAAATTAATAATCAGTAAAGGTCATAAAGTAATAGAAATAGTAGGAAGAAGCTCTCTTGCGACTGCTGCTTTGGCTAAAATATTAAAGGCAAATGCCAATACTAATTTCTCGGCAATCAACGAAAACGCCGACATATATATAATAGCGGTTGTGGATACGGCAATAGAAATCGTGGCAAAACAGTTGATCTTACAAAATAAACTTGTTGTTCATACGGCAGGTTCTGTTTCCATCAATGTATTGAATAAACTAAACAATGGACACGGCGTTTTGTGGCCGATACAAACTTTACGCAAGGAAATGAAGGAGATACCCGAAATACCTTTCGTGATTGATGCCAACAGCGAAGCCACTTACACCACACTGCTTGCTTTTACCAAAACGTTGACTGATACTGTCTTTCGGGCTAATGATGCAAAACGTATAAAGTTGCATCTTACTGCTGTGATGGTATCTAATTTCACCAACCACCTCTATGCTTTGGCCGAAGATTATTGCCATAAGGAATCATTGGAGTTCAAACTCTTGCTGCCATTGATTGAGCAGACAGGGAACAGGATAAAAACAAACTCACCACGAACAGTTCAAACAGGGCCTGCCGCCAGAAAAGATGAGGCAACCATCAATAACCACCTGAATTTATTAAAAGGCAATCCCTCCCTCCACAAAATCTATCAATTATTGAGTGAGAGTATCAAGGATTTTTAGAAAAGAACTACTCCAGGGCAAACTTATCTGTTGAGGAATCATTTAAATGTTATCGTAAAAGTCGTACCCACACCCTCTTCGCTTTCAACTTCTATCTTTCCGCCAAGCGCAGTAATTTGCGAATAGGTAAGATATAGCCCAATGCCTTTGCCATCCGTATTAGTATGAAACCGTTGATACAAACCAAATATCTTGTTTTTCACACGCTCCATATTCATCCCTCTTCCATTATCTGAATAGGATAGCTGGGTATGTCCATTGGCATCAATACTTGTTTTTATCTTTACCAAAGGATACCTTGTGGGGTGTGCATATTTTATTGAATTAGTAAGGAAGTTAAGGAATATGCTTTCCAAATAAACATCACTAAAGTATGCCGCAGGGGCTTCTGAGAAATCAGTATCTATTTTAACTACATTCTTAAGCAGTATTGTTGAAATAGAACTTTGCACCTTCCGAAATATATTTTCAAAAACACACTCCGTTATGGCAATATGCCTATTCTCTTTGATGATCAAAATATTAATCAAGTCATTCAGCGTGTCATTCAGCAACATGGTAGATTGCTTAAACCCTTCAATTAACTTTTTTGTCAACTCATCTTCTATATTATTTGCATCGACCTTCTTGCATATAGCCATCAAATTGGTTAATGGTGCCCTAAGGTTGTGCGTAGTAATATAACTGAATTGGGTAAGTTCTTTATTGTTCTCCACCAATTCATTTACCAAGTGTTCTTTTTCATCTTCTGCATCTTTCCTGCTGGTAATGTCAGTTTGTATCGCAACCCAATGACTGTATTTGTTTTTGCTTTTGTCGAAAACAGGAAAGCCCGAAACCTCCGCCCAATAAGGCTCTCCGTTCTTTTTATAATTGATTACCTCTACTTTCCATGGAACAAGATGCTTGATTCCACTTCGCATTATGGCTCGCCCAACATCATCCCTTACATCTCTACCTCTATGCAAAAAGCGAGGGTTTTGCCCTTGCACTTCCTCTAAAGTATATCCAGTAATTCTTGTAAAAGAAGCATTGGCATATATTATTGGTGTATCCTTGCCTTCGGAGGCATCTGCAATAACAACAGATTGGGATGTTTCGGTAAATACCTTCTCCAATAGTTGCATCCTTTCTTCTGCTTTTTTTGCTTCAGTCACATCCTTACAAATACCAACCAAACCATACACATTACCTTCTTCATCTTTCAATGGGATTTTACTAACCAGTATATCCCTTTTACTGCCATCTTTACTCACCAATAGCCCTTCAATATCTATCAATGCTTTTCCGTTGGCAAGCACTTCCATATCTTCAAAGTATCCTTTGTTTCTTTCTGTATCCTTGTATATTTCCAAATCAGTTTTCCCTATTGCATCAGCTTCTAACGATAGGCCCATGTAGGATACATCCAATAGGTTCGCAATCAATATCCTTCCCATATTGTCCTTTACAAATATGGAGAAGGGCAAGTTGTCTATCAATGTACGTAGCAATTTTCTTTCCTTAAGCGATGCTTCTTCCGCCTTTTTCTTCTCCGTAACATCGTTAGAAAATGAACAATTAAGCTTTATCCCTTCATATTCAATATAGTTGAAACTTATTTCCATATCCATTACTGAACCGTCCTTTTTCTTATGCTTGGTTTGATACTTCAATGCCCCTTGCTCCTTGATGGTTGCCCAAACATTAGAAAAATTATTCTGAAACTGAATATCTTCTTCCACAGCATTCAATTGCCTTGCTTTTAAACCACTCATTTCTTCTGCGGTATAACCGTACAAGCCAAGGGCAGCATCGTTAAAACTGAAAATACTGCCATCCTCTTTAATAAACAATATTGGTGTTGAGGATTTTTTGAACGCAAAATCAACTAGTTTCAATTGTCCTTCGCGCTTTTTCTTTTCTGTTATATCAATAAAAGAAGAAAAGCCCAACTCTTGGCCACCATATTCGAATATGTCAGTCCTTAGTTCTACGTCAATCAGAGTATTGTCTTTTCTTTTAAGCTTGGTTGTATCCGATGTGCTTTTAGTTTCTTTAAGGTATTCCCAACGCTCGCCCCAACTGTCTGGCGTTTGTCTTGTTGAAATATCAAACACTTTAAGGTTCTTATATTCTTCCTGGGTATAGCCCAACAAATTACAAACAGCCTCGTTGCAATCATAAACATTGCCATTTTTGTCTATCAAATGTTTTGGCGTAGCCGAATGCCTGAATACAAAATCAGTCAGGTGTAGTCTTTGTTCAACCTGCTTCTTTTCGGTGATGTCATTGATAAAGCTACAACTCAATTCCTTCCCTTGATATTCTAAAAAGTTGGCAATCACTTCAACATTCATCAATGTGCCATCCTTTTTCTTATGAATGCTTTCCCATTGCATCTGTTTCAAATCCTTTAGTTTCTGCCAAAGCTCCACATTCTTCTTGGGCATTGAGACAGACAATGCCCCTGTTTTCAAGCTAAACAATTCTTCCCGTGTATATCCATATAATTCACTTGCTGCCTCATTAAAATCATAGAGCGTACCATCTTCTTCAAGCAATAAAATGGGATAGGAAGCATTTCTAAAAGAAAAGTCCACAATATTTAATCTTTCTTCGGCTTTTTTCTTTTCTGTAATGTCAGTAAAAAAAGAACAAATCAACTCTTGCCCAGCATGGTTTATGAATTTAGTTTTTACCTCCACATCTATTATCGAACCATCCTTTTTCTTTAGTTTGGTGGTGAGTGGTGTATTTTTATTTTCTTTTAATTCGTACCACCTGTATGCCCAATATTCTTTGGTGATGTAAGTATTTAGGTCAAATAATTTCAGTGTCTTAAACTCTTCTTTTGTGTAGCCAAGCATCGAGTTCATGGCTTCATTAAAATCATAAAACGCTCCATCCCGATTCACAAAATGAATGGCAGTGGTTGCATCCCTAAAAGCTTGGTCTATCAATTCCAACTGTTTCTCTACACTTTTTTTATCGGCAATGTCTTCAATGCTTTTTGCTACTTCTCGCTTGATTGATTTAAGACAAACTAATGCCTCCTCTTTTTCGTGGCTATATCCCGTGCATTGTATAGAGTGGTTTTGTATGATTAAAGAAAACTCAATACCATTCGGATGCCTGAAAATGCCATCTATATATCCTCTTATTTTTTTCTCGTCTTGGTCTTGCCAAGCTGCTATTATGTTGTCGCCTACTTTGGGTAGTAAATCATACAGGGGGGATGTAGCAGAGGAGGCAACCGAAAGCACGGCGCCGTAACTATTTATTCTCAAAGTGGATAGATGAACCATAAAATTCTTTTTTAAACCCAAAGGTTAACTCAAACTGACAAAATACTCTTCAAGACAGACAAAACTATCATTGTCTGATTGTTTATCTCATCACACATCAAATACCAAGTGTACACTAAGGGGGTAAAAAGCAGGGTTGCTTTTTTGATAATAAACCAAGTTCAATAATAAAAGGACAATTGGGGTGAAACTGTCATTCCCTAACTAAGCAATCATTTATAATCAGGGTGCAATTTAAGGAAAAAACGAATCCGCTTAATCGGATAATAAAATAAAAAAGCTTTCTGCAAAAAAACTTCCAAAAACATTACTTCGTCAGGAAGCTCTCGTTACAACAAGATGCAAATAAGACGGATGATAATCCGTTTCTACTTAAAGGTAATTGTAAACATAGTTCCTACGCCTTCTTCGCTTTCTACTTCTATTTTGCCTCCTAGGGCTGTTATTTGTGAATGAATCAGGTAAAGACCAATGCCTTTGCCATCGGCATTGCTATGGAAGCGTTGATACAAACCAAATATCTTGTTTTTAACCCGTTCCATGTTCATACCCCTGCCATTGTCTGAGAAGGTGAGTTTGGTACAGCCATTGGCATCTTTAAATGTTTTAATCTTTACAATAGGATATCTTGTAGGATGAGAATACTTGATAGCATTAGTCAATAGATTCAGGAATATACTTTCTAAATAAATGCAGACGAAGCTTACAGTGGTTGCCTCGGAGAAATCGGCTTCTATTTTTACCACATTCTTGAGCAGTATAGTAGAAATGGAGGCTTTTATTTTTTCCAATGTTTCTTCAAAAACACATTCGGCTATAACGATATGCCTATTCTCTTTGATGATTAAAATCTTTATCAGGTCATCGAGTGTGTCGTTTAGCAATGAAGTGGATTGCTTGAATCCTTCAATAAGCTTTACTGTCATCTCATCCTCGATAAACTTTGTATCAATCTTCTTGCATATAGATATAAGGTTGGTTAATGGTGCCCTAAGATTGTGTGTGGTGATATAACTAAATTGTATCAACTCTTTATTGTTTTCAATCAATTCATCCAACATGTGTTCTTTCTCTACTGCCGCTTCTTTTTCCTTTGTCACATCGCGCTCTACTGCTATCCAATGGGTAAACCAACCCTTTTCGTTTGCTACAGGGGCGATAGTAAAATTAATCCAAAACTTTTCACCATTTTTTTTGGAGTTAGAAACAGTTATCTCGCAAGGTTGCCAGTTTCTCATTGCGGTATGCAACCTATCCAATTCTTTCTTGTCAGTATCTTCATTTTGCAAAATCCTTGGTGTCTTACCAATTATTTCTTCTGAGGTGTAACCCGTCATCTTTTCAAAGGCAGGGTTTACGAACAATATCCTTGGGCCAGGCAAATCAAATGGCTCTGCTTCTGTGATTAAAATACTATCTCTTGTATTCGTAACTACGGATTCCAATAGTTTTAATCGTAATTCCTCATTTTTCTTTTCAGTAATGTCAGATTGTATGGCTACCCAATGGCTGTATTTACCTAGGGCATCATCGAATACTGGGAATCCTGCAATATCTGCCCAATAGTGATCGCCATTCTTTTTGGTATTGATTACGGTTACTCGCCATGGAATAAAGTTTTTGAGGGCATGTCTCATTGTAATACGCCCTTCATCGTCCCTAACATCTCTACCTTTATGTAAGAACCTGGGGTTTGTTCCTTTCACTTCCTGCACCGAATAGCCAGTAATGTTGGTGAAGGCTTCGTTTGCATAAATGATAGGGTTATTCATTCCTTCTGTGGCATCTGTTATCACAATAGACTGATTGGTTTCTGTGACTACCTTCTCCAGCAGTTTCAGCCGTTCCTCAATCTTTTTCTTATCGGTTATGTCTATGATAAATGCACAATTCAGTTCAAGATTCCCCTTTTTTACTAGGTTGCATCTTACTTCGAGATTTCTCCAAGTTCCGTCTTTTCTTTTCAACTTTTTGTAAAGCAACAAGTTTTTTGATGCCCTTATATTTTCCCAGATTGGTTTCCTTGTTTCTTGGCTTGCATCAGGTTCTACATCAAATACATTCAAGTCTTTCATCTCTTCCTTTGTGTAGCCAAATAGAGAAAGAGTTGCCAAATTGAAATCATAGAATGTGCCATCTTCTCTTAACAATAGTATTGCAGTGGAAGCATGTTGGAAAGTGAAATCGACTATATTTAGGTGTTCTTCTTGCGTTCTTCTTTCTGTTATATCGGTAATAAAGGCACAATTATATTCCACGCCCCCATAAGTTACAATATCTGCCTTTACTTCCACATCCATCCAAGTGCCATCCTTTTTCTTAAATGGCCTGTGAAGTAGAGTTGTACCAGCTTCTCTCAAATTTTCCCAAATCTTTTTTCTTACTTCTGGGCTAGCATTCGGGTCGATGTCAAATACTTGCAAATCTTCCATCTCCGTTTTGGAGTAGCCAAACATGGACAATGAAATCAGATTGAAGTCGTGGATGGTACCATCTTCTTTTACAAGGATTATGGCCGTGGATGAATTATTGAATGCAAAATCGACAAGTTTTAGTTTTTCAAGCAACTTCTTATTTTCAGTAACATCGGTTATGAATGCACAATTGAGTTCGGTTTCGCCATATTTTATTAGGTTTATACTCATTTCTACATCTATCAATGATCCATCTTTTCGTTTCAATTTCCGTTGAAGTTCTAATGCCTTCATGGTTTTTAGGTTGGTCCACAGTGTAGCCCATCCTTCTTTGTTATTATAGGGATCTAAGTCCAAAATGGTAATGCTTTTGAATTCTTCTTTTGTATAGCCAAGCATAAACGGTATTGCCTCGTTGAAATCGTAGATGGTGTTATCGTCGTTTATCAATAATATGGGGGTGGTTGCGTGCCTAAAGGTAAAATCTACTAGTTTTAGTTGTTCCTCTATCTTTTTCTTTTCGGTAATGTCTGTATAAAAAGTGCAGTTAAGCTCTTGGTCGCCAAAGCTTATCATGTTAGTACGCACTTCTACATCCATCCAACTGCCATCTTGTTTTTGCAGTTTCGAAAACAGGGTCAGTTTTATGTTATTTCTTATTTCGTCCCATTGGTACTGCCATTGTGCAGGATTGTAGGTAGGGTTTATATCGAATACGGTCAATTGATGAAACTCCTCCATGCTGTAGCCAAAGAGGGTGGCGGTGGCTTCGTTGAAGTATAAGAAGCTGCCATCCTCCCTGATGAACGCTATGGGTGAATAGACATTTTGGAAGGAGAACTCAGCGAGCTTTAACCGTGCTGCTTCATTTTTCTTGAGGATCACGTATTGTAGATCGTCGGAAACGCTTTGTTCAATGTGTTTGAAGTAAAGAAATGCCTTGTCATCGGCATAATGGTGGGCGGTGCATTGGAGGGGGTGGTTGTTGATGGTGATGGGGAACTCGATACTGACGGATGAATTGAAGATTACTTCCAACCGTTCTTTTATCAATTCATTGGTATGATTGTCGTAATGGCTAGTGATGTTGCCATCTTCATTGGGAAACAAGCCATTGAGCAAATAGGTGGCAGGTGCGGCGACTGAAAGTACTTTGCCTTTGCTATTGACTTCTATTGTAGATAAACTAATCATAATGAGTTATAAGTTATGAGTTATGAGTTATGAACTCAAGCAAATGGGTAACACTAGATAAATAAATGGGGCATACAGATGTGCGGTAGGCAGAAGATACTTAACTGGCAAGGGACACTTTGTGTCTTCCGGTAAAGGTAGATACAAATAATGGTTAAACAACGTTATAATATTGGGTATTGGATTTAATTATTTTTTGGCTGCTGTTAGTGTTAGTGGCTAGTTGTTTCTCTGATAACTAACAACTAACCACTAACAACTAACCATTAACAACTAAGATTTTACCATTTCGAAATCTAATTCTATTATTTCTCCTCTAATTATTTTAATAACTTTGGATTGAGTGACGTAGCCGATGGCGGTTACGGTGGCTGTAAAAAGTTTTTGGGGGGACGATGGTGATGGAATAGACGCCGAGCAAATTGCTGATGGTGATTTTTTCGGTGCCCACAAGCACGACTATCGCATCGCCGATGCCGACACTTGTGATGCTATCGGTAATATTGCCTGTGATGCCGCTGTGGTGAACGCCTATATTGATGGTTTTGGAATTGAGTTTGTAGCCGCAATAAAATCGGGGTATGTAGGTAGGAATCCGCTAAGCAATAAGTCGGATTAATATCTGCCTCTATGGAGGCTATTTGAATGTTATTGTAAAAGTTGTTCCTACGCCTTCTTCACTTTCTACTTCTATTTTGCCGCCGAGGGCTGTTATTTGTGACTGAACGAGGTATAAGCCGATGCCTTTGCCTTCGGGGTTGTTGTGGAAACGCTGGTATAAACCGAATATTTTGTTTTTTACACGTTCCATGTTCATCCCCAATCCATTGTCGGAGAAGGTGAGTTTGGTGGTGCCGCCTTCATCTTTGAAAGTTTTGATATTGATGATTGGATAGCGTGTTGGATGGGCGTATTTGATGGAGTTGGTGAGCAGATTGAGGAAGATGCTTTCGAGATAGACGTCGCTGAAATTGACTGTGGCCACCTGGGAAAAATCTGTTTCTATTTTGACAACGTTTTTTACTAATATGGTTGAAATGCTGTTCTTTACTTTATCCAATGTGTTGGAGAAGAGCAATTCGGAAGTTTCTAAGTGCCTTTTTTCTTTGATGATTAAAATATTTATCAGGTCGTTGAGGGTATCGTTTAGGAGCATTGTAGATTGTTTGAACCCTTGAATTAGCCGGACGGTCATACTGTCTTCAATTTTACTGGTATCTATCCGATGGCATATAGTGACCAAATTGGTTAGCGGTGCGCGGAAGTTGTGCGTGGTGATGTAGCTGAATTGGGTAAGCTCTTTGTTGTTCTCCATAAGTTCGTTTAGGAGATCTTCTTTTTCTGCATTGGCTTCTTTTTCTTTGGTTACATCTCGCTGAACGGCCACCCAATGGGTGAAGCGACCATTTTCGTCTGCCACGGGCGCAACCCTTACATTAACCCAAAACTCTTCGCCATTCTTTTTGGTATTTAAGATAGTAACCTCGCAATGTTCCATATTTTGGAGTGCAGCACGCAGTTTGTCGAGTTCTTTTCGGTCGGTATTTTGATTTTGAAGGGCCCGGGGCGACTTGCCAATTATCTCGTTTGGGGTGTAGCCAGTCATTTTTTCGAATGCTTCGTTTACAAACAAGATTCTAGGCCCTGAGGAGTCAATTACTCCCGCTTCTGTTATCACAATGCTGTCGTTTATGTTTACCACTGCCGATTCCATGAGCCTCAACTTGGTTTCTTCTTCCTTTCTCTTGGTTATATCCTGTATTGCCCCAACCAACCTAAGCACTTTGCCGCTGTTATCCTTTAGGCAGAAGCCCCTGTCGAGTACTGTTGCAAACTCACCATTGGCTTTTTTGAGGCGGTATTCCGATTCCCACTTGTCACTTATCCCTTTTGCGGCTTCTGTTTCTTTTGCAAGCACCCTTTCTTTATCATCGGGGTGCAGGTTGCGCCTCCAACTATTGTTTTCGCCGTATTGCAAACCAACAGAAGGATGCCCAAAAAGGGTGGTAAAGTTTTTGGATAAATAATTACTGTCGGTTGCCAAATCCCACTCCCATATTACATCGGAAGTTGCTATGGTTGCGTTTTCATACCTTTCGATGCTCTTAGCCAAAGCTTCTTCTGCCATTTTACGGCTGGTAATGTCAGTCTGCATAGCTACCCAATGGGTGTATTTACCTTTGTTTTTATCGAATACAGGAAAGCCAGAAGCTTCTGCCCAGTAGTGTTCGCCATTTTTTCGGGCATTAATTATTTCAACCTTCCAAGGCAACAGGTTTTTGATGGCGGCTCGCATTGTTTTGCGGGCTTGGTCGTCGCTAGTGTCCATGGCATTGTGCAGAAGTCTGGGGTTTTTTCCTTTTACTTCTTCTAATGTATAGCCCGTAATCATTGTAAAAGCATCGTTTGCATAAATGATAGGCGTGTCCAACCCTTCTTCAGCATCGGTGATGATGATGGATTGGGTAGTTTCGGTTACAACTTTTTCTAATAGGTGCAGCCGCTCTTCTTCCTGCTTTCTTTTGGTAATATCTTGAATGGCGCCCACAATTTTTGAGACCTTGCCGTCCTTGTCCCTGATAGCAAAGCCCCTATCCAACGCCATGATATAGTTGCCATCAGCTTTTCTGATTCTGTATTCATTTTCCCATTTATCACCCTCTCCAGCGAGTACTTTATTGATATATTCGGTAATCCTAGGTAAGTCTTCGGGGTGTATGTGTTGTGTCCAATCGTTGCTAGAAAGGTCTTTGATGTTGTAATGATCGTATCCTAAGAGTGTATAATAGTTTTTACTTAAGAAAACAGTATTGTTTGTAAAATCTACCTCAAAGATGGCATCGGAGGTGGCGATGGTAGCGTTTTCGTACCTCTGATTGCTTAGTATTAAATCTTCTTCAGCCTTTTTCTTTTCGGTGATGTCAATAAAAGAGGTGAAGGTCAACTCTATACCATGGTACTCGAAAATGCTGGTTGTTATTTCGACATCAATTAAAAGGTTGCCTTTTTTTCTAAGTTTAGTTTCATGGACTTGGTTACGACCTGCCTTCAATTCCTTCCAACGGTCCTTCCAGCTTTCGGGCGTATGCCTTGTAGAAATATCGAAAACCGTTAGTTTGCCAAACTCTTCTTTGGTATATCCTAGCGATTTGCATATTGCATTATTATAATCATAGACTTTGCCCTCTTTAGTTCCGAAGTACATAGGGAGGGCTGCGCTTTTGAAAGAATGTTCTACCAATTTTAGTTGGTTATTCAATTTATTGATCGTGGTTATATCCTTACAAATACCAATTAACCCTGTTACTTCGCCATCTTCATTCTTTAGGGGTACTTTAGCTACCATTATATCCCTTTGGGTACCATCCTTATTTATGATTATTCCTTCTTCATCAACCACTGGCATTCCTGTTTGCAATACTTTTAAGTCTTGGGCATAACCACCATTCCCACTTTGATTTGCATATATCTCCAAATCTGTTTTGCCCAATGCTTCTTCCTCCGAATTAAGCCCCATGTACTCTACATCTAGCTTGTTGGCTATTGTTTTTCTGGCTTTTTCATCCTTCACAAAGATTGAAACTGGGAGATTGTCAATTAATGTCCTAAGAAGAGTTTGCCCTTCGGCGAGATCTGATGTATATTTTTTTTCATTAGTAATATCTATCAAGTACGCACAAAGTGATAAGCAGTTGTCATCCTTCCTTATTTCGGGTCGGCCATGTCCTTTTATCCATCTTGTTTCGCCATCTTTAAAAAGTCTATACTCAACATCCCATACATTTAATTCAAACACATCCTTGATTGAATTCATCAATATTTGCTTGTCGTCGGGGTGTACATTTTCAAAAAGCAAGCTATTGTCTCTATTAACAGCTTTGGTACTTTGACCAAATAAGGAGTTTTCGAACTCTCTATTTACGAAACCTAGCTTTAAACTACCATCTGGATACAAGAATACTTCAAAAACGGCGAGGGGGAGGTTGTCGGTGATTCTTTGCAAAACACTATCAATGGACATTGGCTTGGAAGGCAATAGGTAATCTTGACGAACAGAAAGATCTTTTTGAACAGTTTCGAGAGAAGATTGATTGTTGGTTTCCCAACATATATAGGCAGTGTCTGAGGAGTGCCTTAATGCGGTGCATTGTAAAAGATACTTATTTATTGTGATGGAAAAGGTTGCTGGAATACCAGTGCTAAAGACCTGCTGAACAACGTCTTTAAGTTTGTTATTGGCAGATTGGTCTTCAAAAGAAAAAAGCCCACTACCAATAGATGGCAGCAAGCTTTCCCAAAAGAGAGTATCATTAGTGGAGTGGGCCATGATGACTCCCAAATTATTAATTTCAGAAGATAGTACTAGTTTCATTAATTGAACTTATGTTACTTATGGAAATATTATAAACTTGTAAAGGTAAATTTTTAAATTTTCATATTTATGACTTACATCATAAATTGCTGAAGGGAATTGTTATGTGTTTACTAAAAAAAGTTAGGTTAGGAAGTTGGGAATTATAGAGGATTATTTAAACCAATAAAGTATAATTCAATATTTCATAAATGCGATTGCAATAATCCAACAATTTGCTCATGGTCTTTTTTAAGTTCTGCAATGAAATCTGCCGTTTCTTTATCGTTACCTTCCTTCGAGAAATGATGGATATATTCCTTTAAGTTGTCTATTAATATTTCATGATCGGTCATCAGTTCCTTTAAAAGCTCTTTACAATCTTTTTTATTATTTTCAGAGGCTTTTAAGTGCGCAATTGCCAAAAAAGAGGGGGAAGCGGAGGGTACATAATGCCCAAAGAGCCCAATACGTTTTGCAATACGCATAATAAAATTTTCGAGTCTCTCAAATTGTGTTTCGAAGGTTTTGTGTATTGCATAATAATCCGAACCTTCTATATGCCATTGTGCATACCTGGTTTTATTGCTAAGAACATATTCATCTGCCAATATCTTGGCTAACTTGCTAGAGGTTTCTTTGTGTGTATCAATTTCTGTGACAGTACTATCTTTCATAATTTTCTTTTTTATCAGTAAAAACAAACCAACCTTTTGATATTACACTATTGACCAAACATTTATTGGGTTAAAAGTTTTTAAGGATAATCAATTGCAGGGGCTTTAGATAAAGCCTTATGTATGACATCTTTATATCATTGAACAACCCTTGAAACACTTGGATGTATGAGCTGGTATCGTAGCCATATATTGTTCCTAAAAAAGAGCAATCTTTATCGGCCGGGCGATTGAGCATAATAAACTTTTCGTAAGCCTCCGACTTTGATGTATTGTACACCAACACAATTTCTTTTTCTTGCAATGCAATTGAAAAAGAAAGAATGTGGCTATCGGGTAAGTCGATAGGCAAATCTGATTTGTATTTAGATATTCTATTGCAGTATATGCGCCCATTGTTTGCAAAATGGTTGTGCTTTTGTAACTCTTTTAGCAATTGGGTTGCTGGTGGTTGGGCACTATCATTGTGTTTCATAAAAGATGTATCTCCTTTATAAATTGGCATATTGTTAAATCCGAAGAAACGGAATGCCATGCCAGCAAGTTGTTGTTCATTTTTCAATTGCCTTGTTGGAGCAATAACCGAAGATGTATAATCTACAGGCTCAATATTAAACTTTTGATGTTTTTTGTCTACAAAATCCTTAATCAAAGCAGGAGACATGGGCACAAACCCAACGGAAGCAGATGGCAGCATAACTAAATGTTTTTTAAATAGACTAAATGTTGAAAATGAATTGTATGGATGTAAAGGTGGTGGTAAGTGAAGGGGTAGTTGTTATAGAATTATGGAAATAATTTATATAATTCCTAGGTTGGGGGAATAAGTAGAAAGTATCTGATTGCATCTTGATAAAAAGAGGTTGTAAGATTGAATGTATGGCTCTATGATAGCATCCAAAAGGTGTATAAATTATAAACTTGTAGATTTATTATTCATTATTTGCCAATGTTACTTATTTTGCAGGATTACCTTTAGCACTTGCTTATGAAGTTGATAAGCCCAACCATATCTCGTCTGGCTCGAATAAGATATTGGCGCATAGAACAATGGATAAACAACCCAATTGCTACACAAAGGGATGTGCTGCAAGATTTGGTGACGCACGGTCAATTTTCCGAGTTTGGTAGGATATGCGGATTTGATAAATTATTCAACATAAGGGACTTCAAGAAAACTATTCCCATAAGTGAATACGATGATTTGAAACCTTACATTGAAAGACTGATGGAGGGGGAAAACAATCTGCTTTGGAACACACCGGCAAGCTGGTTTGCAAAAAGTAGCGGCACTACAAGCGACAAAAGCAAGTTCATCCCGATAACCCAAGAAAGCCTAACCAACTGCCATTACCAAGCCTCCAAAGATGTGCTGACAATGTATTACAACTTCAATCCGGACAGTGATTTACTGACAGGAAGAGGGTTGGTTATTGGCGGCAGTCACCAAATGAGCCTCTTAAATAATGATATTCAATATGGGGATTTAAGTGCCGTATTGTTGCAAAATGCACCCGTTTGGGCAAGTTGGATACGCACCCCCGACCTTTCAATAGCATTGCTGGACGAATGGGAAGACAAGTTGGAGCAACTGGCAATGAACACGGTTTATGAAAATGTAACTTCTATCTCAGGCGTACCTACTTGGACATTATTGCTGATAAAAAGAATCTTGCTAATGACTGGCTGCAAAACACTTAAAGAAGTGTGGCCCAACCTAGAACTATACATTCATGGTGGCGTTTCTTTTGTACCATACAGGGAACAATTTCAACGGTTAGTGGGTGAAGGTGTTAAGTACATGGAAATATACAATGCCAGTGAAGGATTTTTTGCTGCGCAGGATAGTCCAAACGCCGATGGAATGTTGCTGTTGCTGAACCATGGGATATTTTATGAGTTCATGCCGATAGAAGAATATGGGTCGAATGACCCCAAAACAATTGGGCTAAACCAAGTGGAAATAGGAAAACAATATGCCCTTGTGGTGAGTACCAATGGTGGGTTGTGGCGATATTTGGTGGGAGATACCATACAATTTACGACCACTTATCCATTCAGGATTAAAGTAACTGGACGGTTAAAACATTTCATAAATGCCTTTGGCGAGGAAGTAATGGTTGAAAATACCGACAAAGCAATAACCATTGCTAGCAAAAAAGAGGGTGTGGTAGTTAGTGATTATACTGCCGCTCCAGTTTTCTTTAGTGATAGCGACAATGGCTGCCACGAATGGTTGATAGAGTTTGAAAAAGCACCTACCAATATGGCTGAATTTGCTTATGAACTTGACTGTGCCTTGAAATCTGTGAATAGCGATTACGAAGCAAAACGACATAAGGACATTGCGCTAAGGATGCCGATTGTAAAGGCATTGCCCAAGAATACTTTCAACAATTGGTTGTATAGCAAAGGAAAATTAGGCGGGCAACATAAGATACCTCGCCTAAGCAACGACAGGAAATTGGTAGAGGAGATATTGTTGTTTAGTGGTAAAACGTAAATCGTGAGGAACGAGAATCGCAAGTAAACGACCCCAACTTGCGATTCCCGTTCCTCACGACTCACCACTCACTACTCACTACAAAAAAACATTATGCAGATTTCATCGATTATAGACGTTTTAGAATCATTTGCCCCACCCGCCTATCAGGAAAGCTACGACAATAGCGGATTGATTATAGGGGATGCAACTCAGAAATGTAAAGGTATTTTGTGTACACTCGATGCCACAGAAGATGTAATAAGGGAAGCCATAGCAATGGGATGCAACTTGGTGGTGGCGCATCACCCAATTGTTTTCAGTGGCTTGAAAAAGATAAATGGCAAGAACTATGTGGAGCGGGCAATCATAGCTGCGATTAAAAATGAAATTGCCATTTATGCCATTCATACGAATGCAGACAATATTCTTGAGGGGGTTAATGATGCGATTGCCAGTAAGTTGGGATTATTGAACAGAAAGATATTATCCCCTAAGAAAAACTTGTTAGCGAAACTAATCACATTTGTGCCTTTGGATTATTTGGCAATTGTTAGGCAAGCCCTTTTTGAAGCAGGCACAGGAAACATTGGCAACTACAATGAAGTTAGTTTCTCCTCGGAAGGAGTAGGAACATATACCGCAAATGAAAAAGCAAATCCTTTTTTGGGAGAGAAGGGCAAAAACCATGAGGAAGCAGAACGTAGATTGGAAGTTATTTTTCCGATTCATAGCCAAAGAAATGTTATTAAAGCTTTAAAAAATGCCCACCCTTATGAAGAAGTTGCTTATGATATAATACCTCTAGCAAACGAATACCAAGAGGTAGGCAGCGGATTGATTGGCAATTTATCTGAGCCATTGACTGAGATTGAAATATTGGTTAAGATTAAGGAAGCCTTTGGGTTGAAGGTTATTAAACACACACCATTATTAGGGAAACCAGTCAGTAAAATAGCAGTTTGTGGTGGTTCAGGGAGCTTTCTAATAAAAGATGCAATAGGCGCGGGAGCAGATATTTATATCACTGCGGATGTTAAATATCATGAGTTTTTTGATGCCGATAATAGGATTGTTATTGCGGATATTGGGCATTGGGAAAGCGAACAATTTACAGTAGATTTATTGATTGATATTTTAAGCACTAAATTTCCTACTTTTGCCGTCCTCAAAAGCGAGGTAAATACAAATTCGATTAGGTATTTTCTGTAAAGAGGTAATAGTTTTACACATAATTTCAAATAAACATAATGGCTACAGTTAAGGAGTATTCAGTAGAAGAAAAGTTAGTTGGCTTGATAAAGCTTCAAAAAGTAGATACAAAGCTTGACCAAATAAAAGTCCTAAGAGGTGAATTACCTATGGAAGTAAGTGATTTGGAAGATGAAATCCAAGGGCTTCACGCTCGTAGGACTAGGATTGAAGAAGAAATAAATGGCATCACCGAGTTCATTGAAAGCAAAAAGCAAGCTATCAAAGATGGTGAAGCTACTTTGGCTAAATATGAAAAACAATCTGACAATGTAAAAAACAGCAGAGAGTTTGAAGCCTTGAACAAAGAAATCGAGATGATGCAGCTTGAAAACAAACTTGCTGAAAAACACATCAGGGATGCCAACGAAGAATTGTCAGAAAAAGCAAGGGCTTTAGAAATTTCCAAAAAACAAATCGCTGTTAAGGAAGGGGTGTTGAACCACAAGAAAAGCGAGTTGGAAAAGATTATTGCTGAAACAGAAATTGAAGAAGTTGAATTGGTAAAACTATCTACCGATGCCAGGGGTACAGTGGATGAAAGATTATTATACAGCTATGACCGTATCCGCAGAAACTATCGCAATGGCTTGGCAGTTGTTCCTGTAGAAAGGGATGCTTGCGGTGGCTGCTATAATTCAATTCCACCACAACGTCAAAGTGAAATCAGGTTGCACAAGAAGATTGTTGTTTGTGAAAACTGTGGTCGTATATTGATAGATACAGATTTGAATGATAGTGTAGAGGTAAAGTAATTGCAACTCACTTAGCTCAGAAATCAGGATAAAACAATAAAAGTTACAACTTAAAGAGCCGCATTTAGTGGCTCTTTTTTATTTTCGTCAAATGATTAAACCATATTTTGCTATCCTTGCTTTTCTTCTCCTCGCTTCAATTGCAAAAGCGGAGAAAGTGTATGAATTTAATAGTACCTGCCAACAGGCTTATCAAGAAATCATTAAACTAAAAATAAACAATGGGATTGCTTTGATTGAAAAAGCCAAACAACAAAACCCTGACAACCTGATTCCCATTTATCTTGAAAGCTATGTTGACTTGGTTTCCCTGTTTTTTAATGAAGATGCCGCTGAATACGCTTTGAAGAAACCAAAATTAGAAGAGCGCATTAAACTATTGGAACAAGGTCCGCAAAACTCCCCTTTTTATAGATTTTGTTTGAGCGAAGCGTATGTACAAAAAGCATTCATAGAAATAAAATTTACAGAGAATTGGCGAGCTAGTTGGGATATAAGAAAAGCTTTTATATTGATTAAAGACAATAAAAGGTTATTTTCCACCTTCACCCCTAATGATTTAATTTATGGTGGTCTGCAAACTGTTATTGCCACTATCCCAAGCGGGTATTCCTTTTTTGCTAACCTCATTGGGCTGAGTGGTTCAATGGAAGACGGGATGACTTTACTTAGAAATTTCGCCAACAGCAGCGACCCCTACGCAAAACTATTAAGCAGCGAAAGTGCTTTCATCTATTGCTATGTGACTTATCATATTGGCAATAAAAAATTAGATGTTTTTACTTTTATCCAAAACAAAAAGCTTGATTTGGTTAATAATTATCTCTTGGGCTACATGGCTGCCAACCTTGCCATTGCAGACAAACGCTTAGAGATGTCTAAAAACATCATTCAGAACAGAAACAAATCCGCCGAATATTACAACCTTCCAATTTGGGACTACGAAATGGGTTTCATCAAACTTGACCATCTTGAAACGCAAGAAGCAATCAACTATTTCGAATCTTATCTCGCAAAATTCAAAGGGAACTTTTATTTAAAGGACACTTATCTCAAACTAAGTTGGTGTTATTACCTGGAGGGAAATATTAAGGCTGCCGAAGCCGCAAGAATGAATATACTCAAAAAGGGAACCACGGATACTGATGCAGACAAGCAGGCTTTGAAAGATGCAAAAAGTGGCGTTTGGCCTAATACATTATTGCTGAAAGCTAGGGTATTATCCGATGGAGGATATTTTCAGGAGGCATTGTCTTTGTTGAATGGCAAAAACATTAATAGTTTTACATTGGAGCAAGAAAAGCTGGAATATGAATATAGGCTTGGTAGGATTTATGATGACCTCAATAAAAATGAAGATGCTATCCAGTATTACACTGCTGCAATAAATATAGGGTTAACAAGTAAAGAATACTATGCGGCAAGGGCGGCTGTGCAGATTGGCGAGATTTATGAAAGGGAAGGTAAAAAGAAGCTTGCAGTGACTTATTTTGAGAAGTGTATTAGTTTAAAGGATCATGAGTACAAAAACTCATTGGATCAACGAGCAAAAGCGGGTATTGAAAGATGCGGAGAATGAGACTAGTTGTGAGTTATGAAATATAAGTTTTACTTGCAACTCACCACTCACCATTCACCATTCATAACTTATAACTCATATCTCATGGATATTAACATAAACGAAATACTGACGGTCACCTTCACCCTCTTTGCTGTAATAGACATTGTAGGGTCTATTCCCCTGCTGATTGCACTAAATGAAAAGATGGGAGGAATAAAAGCAGCCTTGGCAACTTTTGTTTGTGGTGTATTAATGATTCTATTTCTCTTTTTCGGTAAGAATATCCTACAAATACTAGGGCTAGATATTAAATCGTTCGCCGTAGGTGGTTCTATCGTAATCTTCTTATTAGGCTTGGAAATGGTTCTGGGACATGAAATATTTAAGGCCGATAAAGACGGAAAATCAGGTAATGTTGTACCTATTGCTTTCCCAGTTATTGCAGGAAGCGGCACCCTAACCACTATCATGAGCCTCAAAGCTAACTACGACGAACTGGTCATTACTATTGGCATCCTCATAAACCTCATCATCATCTACATTGGTTTGCGCTCACTCAAACTCATCGAAAGGGTCTTAGGTCAGGCAGGTCTTTTGGCTGTCCGTAAGTTCTTTGGCGTAATACTTATTGCCATTGCAGTCAAGATTTTCAGTAAAAACATCGGTTCTATTGGAAGGTAAATTAAAAGTGCAACCACCACCCGTAGTTAGCAGTTGCACTTTTAATATGCTTGAAATTAAGAATTGCTATTAATTACTAGTTCGTTATTTCGTTTAATTAGCAACCAATTCTTGCTTTGTTTCTACCCATTTGATGATAGTTTCTGCTTCTTCCAATCCTGCGCTGCATACTTTTACATTAAGTTCTCCATCGTATCCCATCAATAAGTGGAGCATGTTATATGCACTATTAAAACTTGTCAATATTTTTTTATCAACTTTTCCAAGTTCTTCCTGATACCAGTCTACGCTTTTTCTACCTTTCTTTTTTACTCCAAACAAGCCATCGAGTGCTACCAAAACTCCATTATAGGCAGTGTTTCCAGCCATCTTTACATACTTTTTATCTTTGTAATATCTGTCTTCCTTCTGTGCCTTTTCCCGTAATATTTCTTTTGCGTTGTCTAAATACCGATGTGCTTCTATAATGTGTTTCATTTTGTAAAGATAGCAACTGCTTATAGTTTTGAAACCAAAAAGTGCAAACACCACCCGTAGGTAGTAGTTGCACTTTTTTTAAACCTGACAGGTCTTCAAGACCTGTCAGGTTTTGGTAACACCTTATTCCTTCACAAAGCCTGCCCCACTAACACCACCATCAGTAGTTTGAATACGAAGATGATAACCCCCTGCTGGTAAACTACCAACAGACAATGTAGGATTAGTAGCATCCTTCAATGAAACAATCTTCACCACCCTACCCATATTGTTTATTACTTGAACGGATGATATATGACTGCCTTTAATAGTAACATTATCTCTACTAGGATTCGGATACACTGTTAACTGATTACTGTTTACTGTAAACTGTACAGAGACTACCTTGCTGAAAGATGTTGCCCCATCCTTATCTACGCTCTCCAACCTATAGTAGTTGATGCCATTGGCGGGGTGGTTATCTGTGAAACTATAACTATTTGCCCCACTGCCTATTGCCTTTGCAGTACCTATATCTGTAAAGGAACTGCCATCTGTGCTGTGTTGGATGATAAAGTGGCTGGTATTTAGCTCGGTGGCAGTTTGCCAATTGAGAATAACTAAACCTACTTTGCTAGTAGCTTCAATTTCATTTATTTCTAAAGGAAGAACAGAACCGCTATTTGTGTATTTTGCTACAAACATTTTGGAAGAAGACCCAACAGTTGCATTTCCTCCTATATAAAACAAACCATTCATATTATCCGCAAGAATATAACGTAGGTCAACGGATTGACCATTTATTGCAACGTTAGTTTTATAAAGTTGGTTACCAGTTGATGATAAAATTAATATGGAATCACCTGCAACTTGATAAATATTATCCTTTGCATCTATTGAGAAAGGTAGTGCATTAACTAACCCTTTCTGACTCCAAATAAGATTGCCATTCTGTCCATTATAACAATTGATAGTGCCAGTATCAATGTTTACAATAAAATTACCCGAAGACAAGATAGATAAATTTCTTACACCATCCTTTTGGGGATTTATCACATCATCCCACAATAACACACCTGTAGTTTTATCAAATTTTGCAACTCCTGAAATTAAATATCCTCCCTGACCTTCATAAGACATAATAACATTACCAATTGAATCACATTTTAATACTTCTGCTAATTGTGAAGTATGCTGGTTAAAAAGTGTCGTCCATATTGTATTTCCCAAGGAATCCACTTTTCTTAATACTATTCCATAATATGGAACATTGGTTTGATGTTTACCATTGAATATGTAATTGCCCAGTCCGTCTTTTGTCATCCTACCAGCCCAACCCTCATACCAGTCATAATCTGTAATAATATTAGTTGTTATACTATCGCCAGCATTGTTTATCATGTGAAGTTTTGAGAGATTTACAGAACCAGTCCAATTCATTGAATGAGAGTATGAAACACCTGTTCGTTTGTCTATCTCGAAGGAAGTTCCAAGTTCTCTACTATCTGTCGTCAAATTAAGATGATTAAATAATGCATTTCCATTACTATCTATTTTACTTATAAGTATTCTCTCATTACCTGTAATATTAATTGCACCTAAAGTATGAAAATATCCATTTATGTCAATTTGAATAGCCCTTCCTGCATCTGTACCTGAATTTGGATATGTGTATTGAAATTTAATTTTGCCATTGCTAGTATTTAATGACTTAATACTTATGTCATTATTAGAAGTGCCTATAGCACCAATAGTAAAACCATCGGTAGAGATTGCAAGTTTTTGTGAAATGGGATTCATAAAACTTCCTGCATCCTCATCATAAGCTTCAAAAGAAGAAGAAGTGCTATCAATTACTGTTAACCAAGCTTTTGAATAAGACTGACTTGAATTATTTGAAAAAGTAAACCCACCCAAACTCGCAGTGCCATTAAGAGAAATAACTACTACATTACCACTTGCACCATTACCAACTACAGCTGTTATAGTACTATCATTCAAAACATTAAATGAAGTTGCAGCCACACCACCAAAAGTTACTGAAGTTGCTCCTGTAAATGCTATCCCTTTTATAGTTACGGTTGTTCCAGTTGCTGCTATTGTAGGATTGAAAGCAGAAATATTTGTTTTAATAATGCCATATCCCCCTTCATGATATAATGTTTGTACATCTGTACTATCCAATGCACGGTTATAAATACGAATATCATCAATAGTACCATTATAGTAACAGCACCTTGAATCAAAAGCATCGAACCTTGACCCTATATTAAACTTAGGGCTAGTTAACTGCCCCAAAGCACCAGGACTCATAACAGTAGTTCCGACTTTGTTATTGTTTAAATAGATTGTTGCACTACTATTAGTAAAATCAATTTCAGTTACTACAAATATCCATTTTGAGGTTTGAACCGACTGATTACCCAACCAATATTGACCATTGGAATTTGGTGCGTTATAATTTATAATACCAAAGTTGTTTGAATTTGGAGAGTTAACCCAATTTTCAACATCTGAATTATTAGTTGACCTTAAATCGAATATATCTGTATTGCTAGTACTATTGGAGCCAACATTTATCCAATAAGCAAAACTTATTATAGGCGAGGAGCTTGTACTTAGTGCAGAAATTGGGTTTACAAAAATATAATTGCTACTGCCATTAAAACTATAAGCACAATTAGTATTACCAAACCTATCTGTAGTTAGTGTAGCACCATTCACAGTACCATTATTTCCATTACCACTACTATCTATTGCATTGCCTGTAAAAGGATACCAAGCTACTAAACCATTTGTAGGGATACCAATATTAGCATTATATACAAACCCACTTAAACTATCCGTGCCATTTGGCGAAACAACGACCACATTACCACTCGCACCACTACCCACTACTGCTGTTATGGTACTATCATTAACAACACTAAAAGAGGCGGCTGTATCACCACCAAAGCTTACTGCTGTTGCACCTGTAAAACCACTTCCTTTTATGGTTAAAGTAGTACCTGTTGCTGCTGTTGTTGGAGTGAAGTAAGAAATATTCGTAGATATTTTAGTGATATATGCTAATTTACCAATCACAACCCCGTTACTATTTCCTGCATTTGTTAGTGTGTAGCTGTCAAAAATACATTTTCCATTAAAAGCAGATGTTGTGTAAATGTTCCCTAATGTGTCTACCTTAATACTTGTAGGTACATTAAATGTGCCGTTGATATTTTTAGCATAAACAAAATTGCCGTTAGCATCATATTCAACTATGGTAAAATTTTCTGCTGTTGAACCATCTGTAGCAACAAAGGAAGAATCGTTTACAGTTGTAGAACCTATGTAAGAATTTATAATAAATAAGTTTCCGTTTTTATCTATATCACAATTTACGTCACTTTCTGCGTCGACACCTCCATAGCTTTTGACCCAGACAAAATTACCAGAAGGGGTTGCTTTAAGTAAAAAAACATCTGTACTTCCTTTACTCGTTAAGACGTTAGAACCAACATGAATGGTGTTATTAAAATAACCACTTAGATAAACATTTCCCAATTTATCTAGTTTTAGCCCATTGTCCCATATACTAGTTGACCCAATTCCTCCTATATCTTTTGCCCAAAAGAAATTACCTAATGAATCCAATTTTGTTAAGAAGCAATCACCAGTACCACTAGCTGTTAATGAAGTTGAACCAAATGAGCCTGAACCAGCATAATTACCAGCCCAAAAACAATTCCCGCCACTATCAACAGCTAAAGACCTCCCACCACTATAACCACTTGTATTAATTACTTCTGCATAAACGATTTTTCCATTTGGTCGATATTTAACAAGGATTGTATTCCATAAATTACTAGTTATATTTATGCCACTGAAGTTATTATTACCCCATATTTGCCCCGTTACGTACACATTTCCTAATTTGTCAACAGAGATGCCATTACCAAAAGCATCGAGTGGTCCGTTTCCAGTGTTGACCCATACAACATTTCCATCTGTATCGTATTTGGCTGCATAAAAATCGTCGTAACCTTGTGATACAACAGTAATTGTATCGAAAGTTGCAGTCTGTTTATAACTAGCTGTTAAATAACTATTACCTTGTGCATCTGCAGTTATCGCATAACAAACATCATCATCTACACCACCTGCACGCTTTGCCCACAATACTTTACCTTTTGCATCATATTTCGCAAGATAAATATCATACCCTCCAGCAGATGTAAGGACAGTTGTGCCTATTGTAATTGTATTTTTGAAACTACCAGCTATGTAAACGTTACCAGAAGCATCGATTGCACTTAACCCGGAAGGGTCTGAACCAGAGGGTGCTGTGCTAAAAAAAGGATTCACCCAAGAATAATTATACTTTACTTGTGCTTTAATTGTTGTTGCAATCATCATTGTAATTGCAAGAAGAGAAAGAAGATGTTTTTTCATTGTTGTTCGTTTTAAAGATTAACACTCGAAATTTAATGCTTGATTCATGTACTTTAATTCATAAATAATTGTATCACTAGAAGTGTATCGACCATAATCAATTGCTTCAAAAAAAATACTATTCTCAGCTACTCCCTGAAATATTTTATATGCAGTCCCTCCCTTTTCAAGTATAATATGCTTAGGAGTCAAGCCCTCATTAGTATAGAAAAGTGGTTGTCCTTTAACATAAATCAATTGCATTATACTCTGAAGGGCACAACCGCCAGCAATCCCTTCGCAAATAGCTTTTAGATAAACTACATTGAAGAACCGTCTTAGGATTACCTCTTTAAAGAAATTGGCGTTTTCTTGTTCAAAGTATAAAATTCTTTGAATTTCATTTTTAGTATTTGAACGCTCCAGCTTAACTTCTAGATAAAAAGCTTTTGAATTTTGTAGATTATCGGAGGGTTGACAATTGTTTACATTATAATATTCTGGGTTTATTCCATAATTGATAACAGTATAGTCTAGATGGAGTGGAATGTACTTGTGTAAATAGATAATTGAACCATAATCATCAAATAAATCAATTTCATCTATCATTCCAGGGTCTTGAATTATAGTACTACCCGATTTTTTTAATTCATTAACTTCATTGCCCAAACAGTTATATACAAATAAATCGGGTTTGCAAAACTTTCTATTGTTGTTTACTAGTTCCGAACTAAGGTTGAAATTAGAAAAGAAATAATTTGCCCTAAAATCTTTTCCTGCACTAACATACCACAAAGTTTTTGGATTTATTGGTAATTCCAAGATTTCCTTAGGTGGGTCTTTGAATAACTTTCTTATTTCCATTTTTATTTAATTTCAAACACCCTCTTTATCCAGTTTAGGCACTCTGTAGCTAATTTTAATAAAGTGGCAGCCGCACTTCTTAACAAAAGAACTATATGTTGTGTGTGGGGTGTATATGTTATGGTGCAGATGTAAGTATCATCGGCTATACAAGGACTGTATGATTTATTTGGTGCAAAGCACTGCTGTTTCGAAAGAATAAACAATTTTTTGCAGTGCTATTATGCTACTTTAAAGATTATTATACTACTTTTACGGTATGAACAACATAGGAGACAACATAAAGAAGTTTAGGGAACTGAAAAACATGACCCGTGAACAGATAGCTGCCGAACTGAAAATGAGCCTGAGCAACTATAGCAAGATAGAAAGGGGCGAGATAGACCTTACCATCAGTCGTGTGCAGGAAATAGCTAATGTGCTGGAAGTGGATATGTCGCAAATATTAAACTTCGATGCAACTCAAATATTTAATACTTCCAATAATCAACTTGTACAAGGCGTATATGCCAAAGCAGAAAATATGCACTTTCACGGTGATGATTACAAAGAGAAATACATAGCCTTACTGGAAAAAGAAGTGGCAAGATTGAAGGCTGTGTTGGGAGACGTGTAGGAAGTAGGTTTTATAGGAAGGTTTCGCTTGAAGCGAAGCCTTCCTTATTGCAAAGTTGCCCCTATTAGATTTGACAACTTTTTAAAAGTTGTCAAATCTTTGGTACGTTGTCCCATCTAGCTCAGGTCTGTAAAAAATCGGGGGCTAGCGCATGGCCTCTGGCCTGTGCTTAGCCGTTACTAATCTTTACCAATAAAACCTATTTCCAACCGCCACTCGCTCAAATAAACTTTACAGAAAGTAGTGTTCTTATTAGCTAGTTTTCAAACTGACACTTCACTCTGTTGCTGAATCTGTTCGTTAAACTTTTTGCTACCCTCCGCCAAGTAGGCTTTTATTTGCTCAAAACTCATCCCTGACATCTCCAAAGATATTTTTTCCTTTATTTCCCTAAAGGTTCTTACGGTGTCAAACTCCTTTTCTTTTGTTTTATTAATCTTCATTTTGTAATACTTCTTTTGGTGAACGAATTTCCAATGATATATAATTACTCCGGATATTAATGGAGTTGTAGCCCCTGATTCTATAAACGTTTACAATGTGCTTAAAGTTCCAACTTACCAGTATATCCACCTTGTTTATTGTTGCGGCCGCTATGTGTATACAGTCATCAAAGCTCGTCGCCCCAACTACTTTTTCATTCACATACATTAGAGCCAAAGATAGTATTTCATCATCAACAATCACTTTCTCTAAACACCCTTTTGGGATTTCAGCAAAATACTCCCTTACTCTTAAAGGGGCAGTTAGCAACTCTCGTTCAGTAAGGTCTGAATAAACACACAAGATTTGCCCCAGTTTTACCCTTTCGAAGAGTTGCAGGGTCGTCTCATCAAATTCTACATCATAAACGCCACCAAAAACCGAAGTGTCAAAGTAAAACCTTTGTTTCATTATGTAAAGATACTTGTATAATCCCCTTTCTTGCTAAGTAATCCTTATGATGTCTTGTGTCTACTAGTCTAATCAGTTTCCACCCAACACTCCCCGCTACCGCACGTCAAATCAGGGTGTTGCTGCCGCAAGTCTGTGACTTGTGGTATGTAAACAAGTCTTCCCTGAATTTCTTATTTCTACCACCCAGCTAGTCCACTTCTTCGCGGCTGTTCGTGGATGTTAGCGTAGCGCATCCCGAACTGCCGATAAAAAGTATTTTTAATCCTGTTAATCCCAAAGATGCAGATTTATTTTGTATAACAATAAAAATAATAAGCTAAATCCACCTAACCATTGTTCATTATCAATTATCAAAAAACTATGAATCAGGGCATAAAAAAAGTATCTAAAAAGCCCTTTTTCATGTAAAAGTCAATATAGCGTATGTTCAATCGAGTAAAACGTATGTAAAAGTCAATATAGCGTATGTTCAATCGAGTAAAACGTATGTAAAAGTCAATATAGCGTATGTTCAATTGAGTAAAACGTATGTAAAAGTCAATAAAACGTATGTTCAATCGAGTAAAACGTATGTAAAAGTCAATAAAACGTATGTAAAAGTCAATAAGTAGTCCCTCAAAATTAAATATAGATTATTACGTTAATTATGAGTGGGAAGGAAATCAAAGGTAATATCACTATCCCCTGAGGATAGGAAACTCTTAGAGAAGGGTTATAAACAAGGCGC
>Ga0164296_1000231_pt1 | contig 70782 bp, 62 predicted proteins | sample GEODES057metaG_FD_113533 | JGI IMG/M metagenome (GOLD analysis project Ga0164296, IMG submission 113533) | Dystrophic lake water microbial communities from Trout Bog Lake, Wisconsin, USA - GEODES057 metaG | ecosystem: Environmental > Aquatic > Freshwater > Lake | place: USA: Trout Bog Lake...
AGGATCGAGGCAGGCAAGAAGCTCATCATGGCCTTGACGAAAACGCCCATCACCTGTTCAATCGTCCAGAGGTGACTCACTTTTGAACCGCGACCCGCTGCACTATTGATCCGCGTTTTACATTTCGGCCACGAGATCCTCGACAACCTCCATTTGCTCGTTGGTTAATGGAAACGCCTTCCCCTCCTTCACACGGCTCATGATCTCGGCGGCCCCGCAGATCAACCAGTTCAGAATTCCGCTGGCTTCTTTCTGCAGGAGCACTTCGTCGAATTTCGCGATAGGACCCCCGAGTGGTGTGCGGGCAAACTTAATGATCCGTATGCGTCGTGCCCAGGCGCTCGCATCGCCTTCGAGGCTTACGCGCAGACGATTGTTGCAAGTGATCAATATGTTGTGCTCAGCGACAATGACTCGCTTCGCCCCACCCTTTGCCTCCATCGTCAGTGGGTCTCCACCGGTGAGCGCTTTGATGACGCTTGCCCCCCTTTGCGAAAGAAAATCGGCCTTTACATCAGACCCGACCAGCAGCGAAGCTTGGTCCAGATCGTCCAATTCAAACCGTTCGTCGAGTAACGCCGTGCGTAGGTGCTTGACATTACAACGGCCTATGATTGCAAGGAGGATGCGTACGATTGTGCCCTTGCCGCTTCCGGCTTCGCCAGCAAGGATTAGGAAGACCTGAAACAGATTTCTTCCCAGGAGAAACATGCCGCCGAATCTCTGGAGCAATTTCGCATCGTCCGTATTAATTGCAGCATATACTAGGTCATTCAGAAAGCGGGGGCAAGTGGCGGTGGCATCGAACGAGATGGGACATTGATTGCGGCTAAAATACTTATAGGAGAACGCTCGCAACTCGGGTGGGGAGCAATCCAAATGAAGCATGCCGTTAGCCAAATGGATGATGCCGCTTGGTCGGCCAGTGAGAACATCTGGACGATGAAGGAGCCCCTTTAATATCATGACCATCTCCCCAAGCCTTCGTGGGTCTCGCTTGTGAGACAGCACCTGCTGACCGGTCTCCCTCGCATATCTGAGGAGGTAGCTGGCCAGGGCATTGCGCATCTCTTCATCACGCACAGGATTCCAGACCCCTGTTTTTTCATCGTATTGATAGAATTGAGACGCCGGTGGATCAAAGAGCACAAGTGTTTCGATCTCATACCTCGCGCTCCAGTAATGCGGATTAAAATCCTCAACGCGCGGCCCCTTCTGGCTGTCAAGCCCGGTAATCCGGAAAGGCTCCCCATATTTTTCGATGAGAACGGCATCGTCAACATCATCATCGACCGTGTCCCATGCTGAGGTCAGTGGAATACCAGCATCGCTGTTTTCAGCGTGCTCCTCGCGAGAATGTTGATCAATGATGCCGGGATCCTTGCCTTCAAAATGAATGCAGACGTCACGCACCTTGCGGCTCTGACAATGGCCGTGTTTGCAGTTAAACCGATGCCGACGCTCATTTGTAAATATAACGGTACCGCTCGAACGCGGGGTCCACCCTGAGCCTTCATCAGTGTGTTCTCTTGCCCAAGGACACTTTACAGAGTACATGCCCTTAGCCTCATCGAGCAGTTCTCCCAGCATCTTTGCCTCACGAAAAAGTGAGGTGAGATTCACTGAGCGCGCATCCTTTCCAAATTGTCGCCACCACGCACTGCGGGTATCGTCATGCGTCTTTTTCGGCTTCTCTGCCTGCGCAGACGGGGGCTGAACTTCGACTGGAATAGCAGATGGATTCTGATGCAGGCCTGGATCGTCGGAGACAAAACAGAGCCGCGTAGGCTCCTTCACGGCTGGGTCGCTGGAGAGACCGTGCTGCATTTTGTAATAAGCCATGGCAGCACGAACTCCATCGTCATGCTCAAGGTCTCCGATTGGCACTATCACTTTTAGTCCATCGCCACCGGGCGAGATGAAGGCAGCGGCGGTGTGCGGATCAGCGGCAACAGCTTCCTTGGCAGAAGTCAGGGTTCCGTCGAGGTGATCGAAGTCTAATTGAATGAAGCCACTGTGATTAGCCAACTGCTTATCTTCGCCAAGGGTGCCCGACGTTGTGAACGACGGCAGATGCCTTTTGGCTTCTGTGTACGCTGGCACTCCGTGCTGGTCCTTGACCATACGCAACTGGGTGACCTGCTGTCGATGTGAGCCGCCTTTGATCTCATCAAGGACGCTCTGAAGGCTTGCGACCCTGCCGCCTTGGCGGAATGCGTTGTTGAAAATGGTAACCTGTGCGGACAGGCTGTTGGCACGATGTTGTGGTGAAGTGCCTTCTGCTTGAAATGAGTCAGATCTGGAGTAAGTGTTCATGGTAGTTAAGAGCATCTTCGGGGACGCGATTTGCTTCACAGGCGCGCGCGTCCCCGGAGATTAGTTCAAGGGTTTAGGCTTCAGTTGCTGTGGGGCTGACTGTTTTAATTCTTGGTCGGAAAGCCGAGGCGGTTTTTGCTTGTTTCCGATGGCGCTCAAGGAATGCTTCCAGATCAGTCTGAAGGAACCTGACATAACCGGGACGTTCAATGCAGGCTAGGCACCTTGACTTTCTCCAGTCGTCGAGTGTACGGGGCGCGATTCCAAGGAATGCTGCTGCCTGCTTTTTTGAGAGCAACATTTCGTTCATTGAGTGCAGGGGTGTTTTCATGCGAAGTGGCGATTTTTGACGTTGCCAGAGCATGCCAGATTTAGCGAACCACCGGATTTCCACGCTGGGTGGCTCCAATTCCACGCAAGTGATCGTGCATGAATGCGTGATCGCTTTTCAGTGGAGCTGTAACAGGCTCATTTTCCGCGCTGGACCTGCTATTTTCCCAGTTGCTAGGACCTTTGCGAAACCAAGTGACCGCAAGCGGAATTTTGAAAAAAATCACACTCCCTGACCATTGTCGGAGTATCGAGCGCTAAATGTAGTATCCCCGCCATGGACACCGGTTGGATTGAGGAGGAGTCAGCAAACACGCTGACGCTTGCAGCACCAACCAACGACTGAGGAGCCTTCCTTCAAGGCAAGCACAAGTCCCAGGTGAACATCTGGTGCTGGCCTGTCGGATCAGGAGAGGTGTGGGGCTACCGGACCGCTCCAGCCTTTGACTCCAAGGTTCCTGCCGGGGTGTCACCCAAGGTGAAGGCTGACAAGCCGATTGGCGAGTGGAACACGTTCCACATCTGCATGAAGGGCGACCGTATGACAGTCATGATCAGCAGTTAGTCAATTATCGAAGACGCCCGCTGCCTCGGCAGGCCAGGCCAGGGACCACTGGCCATGCAACTGCATCGAGCAGAGAAACGGGTGAATGTGCGCCCTGCCGCTGTAGGCTCGCGACATATGTACCAAGGAGGTTGGCCAGCGAAATCAGCTACGCTATACCGCATTAATTTATTCAAATCCCTTCCGCGTGGTAGGCAAGTGGGCTTCCACTTGGGATTCAACTCTTCCCCCTCTCCTTTTGTATCCGTTTTGTATCCGTTTTGTATCCGTTTCCAGCCACAAAAATCCGCTATTCCTCGCGACTCCCCGCAATTCGCTTCACCCCTCAAAAGTTCACTTTCCCCACGTAAAGTGACTTTCACGATGGAGCCAGCAGTCGGGGTCGAACCGACGACCTGCGGTTTACAAAACCGCTGCTCTACCACTGAGCTATGCAGGCGTATTCGTGAGGGGCAGTGACAATAATCGCCTGTGTTCATTCGGCAAATGGATTTACAACCGGATTAGACGGGGGATGGTCAGCCCCCTGCCCTCCTCCTCATGCTCATCACCAGCTCTTCCAATGAACGCATCAAACACGCCCGCCGGGTGCGCGAAGGCCGTGAGCGTGATCTGATCTTCGTCGAAGGCGAGCGCCTTGTGGCCGAATGTGTTTCCTCAGGGCTGCCACTGCAGGCCTGCTTCACCGCCGCCACGCCTTCCGCAACGCAGTTGGCCCTGCTGGAACGCCTTTCCTGCCCGGTATTCCAGCTCTCGGAGTCCGTGCTCGAATCCTTGAGCGACACGACCTCTACCCAGGGCATCATCGTCATCGCGGAGCGCCCTTGGCCGGCACTGGATCAGCTCTTTGCCAGCCCCACCCCGCTCATCCTCGGCCTTGATCGCATTCAAGACCCCGGCAACCTCGGCACGCTGGTGCGCACGGCGGAATCCGCCGGCGTGAGCGGCCTGTTCTCTTTCGCCGGCTCGGCGGATGCCTTCTCGCCCAAAACCCTGCGCAGTTCCATGGGCTCCGCCTTTCGCCTGCCCATCCTGCCCGATGTCTCGGGTCTCGGAACTATCGAAACCTGCCGCAGTCGTGGCCTCAAGACCGTCGTCGCCACCGGCGAGGCCGACCTGCTGCATTACGACTACGACTGGCGGCAACCCACGCTGCTCATCCTCGGCAACGAAGGCCGTGGTGCGAGCGCCGAGATCCTGCAGGCCTGCGACGCCCGCGTGCGCATCCCGCTGCACGCGCCCGTGGAATCCCTCAACGTCGCCGCTGCTGGAGCCGCGATCTTGTTTGAAGCGGTGCGGCAGCGCCGGTAGCAGGCCGTGGGATGGGTGTGGCGACAGCCCGCCCGTCTGCCAGCGTGCTGCAAACAGACCGGCGCACGAACGTCCTCGCAGTCAGGCGGTTTGGGGAGCGTGCCGTGGGACGTTGCAAAGTCTTCGGCGCCAAACACACCCAACGTACGCTCACCCGATCTCCGGCAGCTCCCACTCCCCACGGAAAGGCCGCGCATTCATGAGTGCATTCGCCGCTTCGTCATTCGTAAAGGTCTCCGACTGCGGGTCCCACAGCAGCTTGCGCTTGGCCTTCAGCGCCATCGCTGTGAGCTGCGGCAGAGTGTCGGAACGGACCGCCGTTTCGATGTCGCAGATTGCCCGCTGCTTGGTCTTGATCGCATCCACAAAATTGCGCGTGTGCTCGATGCTGGCGATGAGCTTGATCGGCATCGTGCCTTCCTTGTTGGCGGGGTCACGCAGGATGGTGTCATCACTCGCCTTGATGTTGCCACGCAGCACATGCACCCAGCCGTTTTCACCGATGAACCGGGTGCCATGGCCGATGTCCATGTTCCTCTCATTCACAAAGGTGATCGGAGCCGCATTCGCGTATTCCATGCGCATCTTCCACGTCAGCATGGCATCGCAGCCGCCATGGTCGGGGTAGGTCGCCTCGCCTTCGATGCTGATCGGCCCCGTGTCATCGGTGCCATTGCCCCACTGGGCGATGTCGAGGTGGTGGATGCCCCAGCACGAAACCATGCCGAGCGAGAAGTTCGTGATGTTCTCGTGATTGTCGCGCTTGAGCTTCTCCACGTTGAACGAAGTCATCGGTGCGGGTCCCACCCAGCGGTCCCAGTCCACCTCCGCAGGCACCGGCTGCTCCGGAAAATCAGGGCCTATCTTTCCTCCAGGCACACCCACCTGAATCTCCCTCAGTTTGCCCAAGCGCCCGTTGCGAGCCAGTTCGCAGGCCCAGCGGAACTTCAGGTCGCTGCGCTGCTGCGTGCCAAACTGAAACACCACGCCCGTCTTCTTCACCGCCGCGCGCACATGCTTCGACTCCTGCATCGACATGCCCATCGGCTTCTCATGATAGATGTGCTTGCCATTGAGGATCGCATCCGTGGCCGGGATGCTGTGCCAGTGGACGGGCAGCGCCATCAGCACGGCATCGACCGACTTGTCGCGGTTCAGCTCGCGGAAGTCACTCATCGTCTTCACGTCCGCCTTGCCGTAGCGTTCCGCCACCGCCTGCTGCGCACGCTCAAGGTTCTTTTTGTTCACGTCGCAGATCGCCGTCACCCGCACATCGTCGTGATTCAAAAAGGCCCGCATGTCATGCGTGCCCTGCGACCCCACACCAATGACCCCAAGCGTGATCTTGTTGGACGGCGCGGTCTCGGAGCGCAGCACATGCGCCGGAATAAACACTGGCGCGACGCCGGTGGCGAGAATCTGAGACAAGAAGGAGCGGCGAGTATTCATGGTGGTTGGAAATGGGCTGACTCATGTTACGAGATTTGGCCCAATGTATTGCAAGACAAAGTTGGGGCGAAATCATGCAAATAAAGCCAAGACCTTGCACAAGCCGTATCTCCCCTGCACTTCTCCTCATGTCTGAACACTCTTTTGATTTCATCGTCATCGGCGGCGGCAGCGGCGGCTACGCAGCAGCCCGCACCGCCCACAGCGCGGGTCTGCGTGTCGCAGTCATCGACGGCGCATCCGAACTCGGCGGCCTCTGCATCCTGCGCGGCTGCATGCCCAGCAAGACCCTCATCGAATCCGCCAACCGCCAGCTCCACATCCGCCACGCAGCCGAGTTCGGCCTCAAAGCCACCTCCCATGGCGTGGATGTCCGCACCATCCGCGACCGCAAACGCACGCTGATCGCCGACTTCGCCAGCTACCGCCAGGGCCAGCTCGAAGACGGCCGCTTCGCTCTCTATCGCGGCCACGCCCGCTTCATCGACGCCCATACCGTTGAAGTGCTGCCACGTGATGGCTCGGCCTCTTTCCAGGCCACTGCCCACAGTTTCTGCATCGCCACCGGCTCAGACGTCACCGTCCCCAATGTGCCAGGACTCACCGAAACAGGCTACTGGACCAGCGATGACGTGCTCGACGCCGACACCCTTCCCAAAACCATCGCCGTGCTCGGTGGCGGCGCCATCGCCCTCGAAATGGCGCATTACCTTGAGGCCATGGGCTGCGCCGTCACGCTGCTCCAGCGCAACACCCAGCTCCTCACCGGCCTCGACCACGAATGCAGCGATGTCATTGCCAAAGCGTACACCGAGCGAGGCATGAAGGTCCATCTCGGCACGCATCTCAGCAACGTCTCCACGCACGAAGGCCACAAGCGCATTGAGTTCACCCAGGACGGTCACACGCACGCCATTCTGGTCGATGAAATCCTCCTCGCCATGGGCCGTCAGCCTGCCACACGCGGTCTGAATCTCGAATCCGCCAAAGTCGCGCTGAACAAAACCAAGATCATCGTCAACGACCGCATGCAGACCTCCCAGCCGCACATTTTCGCCGCTGGCGATGTCTGCAGCCCGCTCGATGTCGTGCACATCGCCATCCAGCAGGGTGAAATCGCCGCACGCAATGCTGCATCGCTGATCAAAGGCAACGCAGCGGACGTAACCATCGACTACCGCCTCACCCTCTTCGGCGTCTTCTCGCACCCGCAGGTCGCCGTCGTCGGTGCCACCACCGAAAAACTCAAAGCGCAAAACACTCCCTTCTTAGAAGCCAGCTATCCCTTCAATGACCACGGCAAATCCATGGTCATGGGCGAAACCGCCGGCTTCGTCAAAATGCTCGCGCATGCAGAGACCGGCGAGATACTCGGTGCCTGCGTCATCGGCCCCGAAGCGACCGAGCTGATCCATGAAGTCGTCATCGCCATGAACTTCCGCGCCACCGTGCAGCAGTTCATGGCCATCCCGCATTACCATCCCACCCTGAGCGAGATTTGGACCTGCCCGGCAGAGGAAATTGCCGATCAAATGGCCGGGTGAGCAAGATAGTGCATCACAATCCCACTAAAAGGCGGGGCACGAGAGACGTTACCATCACAACGTCCAACCCATGCGCCAAGCCCTTCTCATCTTCCTGGCCTTCCCCGTCCTTCTCACGGCGGAGTCCGCCAAACTTAAATACAACCGCGATGTGCGGCCCATCCTCAATGAAAAGTGTTTTCATTGCCACGGCACGGATGCGGCCCATCGCAAAGGCGACCTACGGCTGGATCTGCGTGATCAGGCGATCAAACCTGCAAAGTCCGGCGACATCGCCCTCGTACCCGGCAAGCCTGAGCTGAGCCAGATCATCGCGCGTGTCGAATTGCCCCACGATGATGACGACGTGATGCCTCCCGACAAAGACGGCAAGCCTTTGACCGCTGAGGAGAAGGCCATCCTGCGCCAGTGGATTAGCGAAGGCGCGGAGTATCAGGGCCACTGGGCCTTCCTCAAACCCGAGCGCTCGCCAGTGCCGAAGATCACCGATCCCAAGTTCACCATCCGCAATGAGATCGACGCCTTCATCGCCGAGCGCCTGATAGAAGAAGGTCTGCACACCTCGCCCGAAGCCGACCGCGCCACGCTGCTTCGCCGCGTCACCCTCGATCTCACCGGCCTGCCACCCACTCTTGAAGAAATCGCCGCCTTTGAAAAAGACACGTCACCACGCGCCTACGAAACCGTCGTGGACCGCCTGTTGAAGTCCGATCACTATGGCGAACGCATGGCCATGCAGTGGCTCGACTTCGCCCGCTTCGCCGACAGCCATGGCTTCCAGACAGACAGCAGCCGCGCCATGTGGCCCTGGCGCGACTGGGTCATCAAAGCCTTCAATGACAACAAACCTTTCGATCAATTCACCATCGAGCAAATCGGTGGCGATCTCCTGCCCAATGCCACGCGCGAGCAGATCGTGGCCACCGGCTTCAACCGCAACCATCGCCTCAATGGCGAAGGCGGCATCATCGCAGAAGAGTGGCGCATCGAAAACATCATCGACCGCGTGGAAACCACCAGCTTCACCTGGCTCGGCCTCACGCTGAACTGCTGCCGCTGTCACGATCACAAGTATGATCCCTTCTCGCAAAAGGACTTCTATTCGTTCTTCGCTTTCTTCAACAACATCGCTGAGAGCGGCACCATTCAGGGCGCATCCAACCGCAGCGGAGGCAACTCCGATCCCGTCATCGCTGTTCCCAACGCCGCCGAAGAGCAGCAACTGGCATCATTGCGCAAAAAGATCGACGCCGCCCAGGAACTCGTCACAGAAACACAACTGCAACTCCCCAACCTCGTCGCCAGTTGGGAGTCCAGCATGGACAACCCCGATGCCCTGAAGAAACCCATGTGGAATGTGCTGCCAATCACAGAAGCCAAATCCCAAGGCGGCGCCACCTTGACCAAACAAGCAGATGCCTCATGGCTCGCCGCAGGAGCCAATCCCGGCTCCGACACTTACACCGTCACCGCTCCTCTCGCCGAAGGCACCTTCACCGGCGTCCTTCTTGAAGCCTTGCCAGATCCCTCCCTCCCCAATCAAAGCCTGGGCCGCGCCCCCAATGGCAACTTTGTGCTCACCGGCATCGAAGGCACAATCACCGCGCCCAGCTTGAAGCGCCCCCTCAAAGTCACCTTCACCCGCGCCGAAGCCGACTACGCGCAAAAGGGTTACGATGTGAAGCTCCTGCTCGACAAAGACCCCAAGAACGGCTGGGCCATCGACGGCAACGACCCGCAGAAACGCGTCGAGCGCAATGCCATGTTCATCGTGGAAAAAGCGCTGCGCGTTCCCGCCGGGGCCACTCTCACCGTTCGCCTGATTCACCAGTCCAAATTCGCCGGACACAACGTCGGCCGCTTCCGTCTTTCCTCCACCGATGCCGAGCCCGAACTCGCCAGCATTGATGGCGCCGGCGGCCCGCCTGTCACCGTGCTGGCCGTGCTGAAGACCCCCACCGAAAACCGCACGCCCAAACAGCGCACCGAACTGGAAAAATACTACCGCACCACCGTGGACAGCCCCCTGCGCGATGCCGATTACGCTCTCGCCGCAGCCAAAGCTGAATTCGAAAAATACGAGCGTGCTGTTCCCTCTGTGATGGTCATGAAAGAAGGCCCCGTGCGCGATGCCTTCATCCTCAAACGCGGCGAATACGACAAGCCCGGTGACAAGGTCAGCATGGTCACGCCTGCTGTGCTGCCTCCCATGCCGAAGAATGCGCCCGACAACCGCCTCGGCCTCGCGCAATGGATCGTCTCGCCTGAAAATCCCCTCACCGCCCGCGTGTGGGTGAACCGCGCGTGGGAAAAATTCTTCGGCTACGGTTTGTCCAAATCCACCGAGAACCTCGGCACGCAGTCCGAGTATCCCGTGCATCCTGAGTTGCTCGACTGGCTTGCCACCGAGTTCATCCGCTGCGGCTGGGACATGAAGGCCATGCAAAAGCTCATCGTCATGAGCGCCACCTACCGGCAGTCATCCAAGCTCACGCCCGCATTGCTCGAAAAAGATCCCGAAAACCGTCTCCTAGCACGCGGCCCACGCTTCCGCCTGCCCGGCGAAGTCGTGCGTGATCAAGCGCTGGCCATCGCAGGATTGCTGGTTTCAAAACTAGGCGGCCCCAGCGTGAAACCCTACATGCCCGAAGGCGTGTGGGATGATACCAGCAAATATGGGGACCTGCGCGGCTACAAGGCCGACACCGGCGAAGGCCTGTACCGCCGCAGCTTCTACACCATCTGGAAACGCACCGCAGCCCCGCCCACCATGCTGCTGTTCGATGCGCCCACGCGTGAGATCTGCACCGTGAAGCGCAGCCGCACCAACACGCCGCTGCAGGCGCTCTCCCTGCTCAATGAAGTCACTTTCGTCGAAGCCGCACGCGGCCTGGCGCAGCAGATGATGCAGCACGGCGGCACCACACCGGAGCAACGCATCGCCTACGGCTTCCAGCGCGCCACCGCCCGAGCCATCGAACCCGCAGCGCTCAAACAACTCACCGAGGGTTTAAAGAAGCGCCTCACGGAATTCCAAGCCAAGCCAGCTGAAGCCACCGCCCTCATCTCTCAAGGCGCAACCAAGGCCGACGCTTCGCTCCCTCCCGCTGAACTCGCCGCCTACACCACCACTGCCGCCGTCCTCCTCAACCTAGACCGCGTCATCACCCGCGACTGATATGAATCATCCCGCCCTTCAATTTCAAGACCGGCTCAACCGCCGCATTTTCCTCAAGAACTCCTCGGCTGCCATCGGTGCCGCCGCGCTCGGTTCACTCCTGCAGGACGAAGCCGCTGCCGCCTCACCCGCGCGCTACTTCCCCAACTTCGCCCCCAAGGCCAAGCGCATCATCTACCTCTTCCAGTCTGGCGCGCCCTCCCAGATGGATCTCTTCGATCCAAAGCCGCAGATGGAAAAACATCGCGCCGAGGATCTGCCCGCCAGCATCCGCCAAGGCCAGCGGCTCACCACCATGACCTCGGGCCAGAAGGCTTTTCCGGTAGCGCCGTCGATCTTCAAATTCGCCCAGCATGGGCAGGGCGGCATCTGGTTGAGCGAGTTGTTTCCCCATCTCTCCACCGTGGCCGATGAGATGTGCGTGATCCGCTCCATGTTCACCGAGGCGATCAATCACGATCCCGCCATCACCTTCTGTCAGACCGGCTCACAGCTCGCCGGGCGGCCCAGCATCGGTGCCTGGCTCAGCTACGGCCTCGGCAGCGCCAATCGCGATCTTCCCGCCTATGTCGTCATGACCTCGTTCGGCACAGGCCGTCGCGATGACCAGCCACTCTATGACCGCCTGTGGGGCAGCGGCTTCCTGCCCACGCAGCATCAGGGCGTGCGCTTCCGCAATTCAGGAGATCCGGTATTGTACCTTTCCAATCCCGCCGGTGTGGACCGCCCCATGCGCCGCCAGATGCTCGATGAAATCGCCGCGCTCAATCAGCGCGACTTTGAAGCCTTTGGCGACCCCGAAACCGCCACCCGTATCTCCCAGTATGAAATGGCATTTCGTATGCAGATGAGCGTCCCCGACCTCACGGACACCTCCAAAGAGCCGCAGCACGTGCTCGACAGCTACGGCCCCGATGTCAAAAAGCCCGGCACCTTCGCCGCGAACTGCCTGCTCGCCCGCCGTCTCGCCGAGCGCGATGTGCGCTGCATCCAGCTCTTCCACATGGGCTGGGATCATCACGGCGGCCTGCCCGCCGCCATCCGTGGCCAATGCCGCGACACCGACCAGCCCACCACCGCGCTCATCAAAGATCTGAAACAGCGCGGCCTGCTCGATGACACCCTCATCGTCTGGGGTGGCGAATTTGGCCGCACCATCTACTCCCAGGGCACCCTCACCGCCACCAACTATGGTCGCGATCACCACCCGCGCTGCTACTCCCTCTTCATGGCCGGAGGCGGTGTGAAGAAAGGCACCACCTACGGCGAGACCGACGACTACAGCTACAACATCGTCCGCGACCCCGTCCACGTGCACGATCTCAATGCCACCCTCATGCATCTCCTCGGCATCAATCACGAACGCTTGAACTACAAGTTCCAGGGCCTCGACATGCGCCTCACCGGCATCGCAGGAAATCTCGTGAAGGGCGTTCTGGCATAGCACGGTCCAACTCGTTCCGTAGTAGCACGGGCAATCCTGCCCTTAGCTAGCGCTCACTTTGCGTGCAAGATTGCCCGCGCTACATCCCCTTCCTCTCCCGCTGCCGCGCCCGAAACTCCCCCGGCCCGCACCCGACCTGCCGCGCAAACATTCGGCTGAAGTAGTGCCTGTTCGGAAACCCAAACTCGACAGCGATTTGATCAATCGTCTTGTCCGTCAGCGCCAAAGCCTCACCCGCTAGACGCACACGTGTGCTCAACACATATGCCGCCGGGGTCTGCCCCGTGTGCTCACGAAAGGCGCGGATGAATCGCTCCACGCTCATCCCCGAACGCTCCGCGAGAAAGGGATTGGTCAGTTTGCCATGCGGCGCACGCGCGATGAGCGCCATTACTTCCACCAGCCGTTCAGGCATCACCGGCGGCGCATCCGTTTCCAAGTTGGAAAAAACCGTATGCAACAACGCAGCGCTCAAATGATGCAGCCGATGATCTCGCAGTTCGCCAGGAGACTCTCGATGCGTCGCAATCAATTGCCCCAGCATCGCACGCAGCAGTTCGTCCACCGCAATCACCATGGGTTCCGCTGCCATCGTCACACCGGGCCTCGCTGTGGTAAAGTGCAGCCAGAAGTGACTCGCCTTCACCGGCCCGCAGCAGTCGAAGACCGTGTCTGCTGGAATCAGCACAGCACACTTCGGCCCCAGCGGAATCTTGCGTCCCTCAAACACGAGATGGCAGCCCGGTTTCGTATTGTAATAGAAGCGCCAGAAGGGTGAATCCACCCCTTGGTGATTCCAATCCTCCAGCGCCGGCTGATAGCCGCTCTCATGAATCAAAAACGGCGTCCAGCCTGACTGCGCCACGCGCGCGAGGTCCACGCCCCACGGGGTGGTGTAGTTGAGGTATTTGCGGCGGATCAGCATGCTTTCTCTGGAATCAGATACGTCAATGCATGCCACATCTACCAGCTATTCATTCCCGCCTCAGCAGAATAAGACACAAAACATCCATAAAGAGGCATAGGCGGCCGCCGTTTGTTCTGGCAGCATCCTTCCACTCATGCACCGGCTTCTCATTCTCCTCCTCGCCTTCCCCGCCCTGCTCCCGGCAGCACCCGCGAAGGTGAAGTTCAACCGCGATGTGCGCCCCATCCTCTCGGACAAATGCTTCTTCTGCCACGGGCCTGATCCGAAGAAGCGCGAAGCCGATCTGCGATTGGATGAGCGCGCTGCCGCCGTGGAGGCAAAAGCCTTCCTGCCCGGCAAAGCCGAGGTCAGCGAGATGATCCAGCGCATCCTCACCACCGATGCCGACGATCACATGCCACCCGCCAAGTCCAAGCTCGGCGATCTGACGCCCTCTGAAATCGCCATCCTGAAGCAATGGATCAACGAAGGCGCGGAGTATGAAGCACACTGGGCCTTCATTTCCTTGAAACCTGAATCCACCAAGGATCAGAGCATCGACAAGATCGTCGCCGCAGGACTGGCAGAGCTTGGCCTGAAACTGCAGCCCGAAGCCACACCGGAAACTCTCATTCGTCGTCTGAGCTTTGACATCACCGGCCTGCCCCCCTCCCCTGACGAAATCAGCGCCTTCGTCACCGAACACGAATTCAATCCAACCTCCAGCATCCAGCATCTGGTGACCAGGCTCCTCGCCTCACCTCACTATGGCGAGCGCATGGCGGTGGACTGGCTGGACGTCTCCCGCTACGCCGACAGCTACGGCTTTCAGGTGGATCGCGAACGCGACGTCTGGCCCTGGCGCGACTGGGTGGTGAAGGCCTACAACGAGAATCTGCCCTTCAACCAATTCATCACCTGGCAGCTCGCAGGCGATCTGTTGCCCAATCCCACCGACGAACAAATCCTCGCGACCGCATTCAACCGCATGCACCAGCAGGAAAGCGAAGGCGGCAGCGTGGAGGAGGAGTACCGCGTGGAATACGTCGCCGACCGCGTGCAGACCGTCGCCACCGCCTTCCTCGGCCTCACCTTCGAGTGCTCACGCTGCCACGATCACAAGTTTGATCCCATCAAGCAGAAGGACTATTACGGCCTGTTCTCCATGCTGCAGAACATCGACGAAGCAGGCCTCTATTCCTTCTTCACCCCTTCCCCGCCCACGCCCGCGCTCATGATGATGGACGCCCCCACCAAAGAGAAAATGGCCGCTCTAAACGCCAAAGTAGCCGCGCTGGAAGCGAAGCAAAGTAACAGGGGCATTCCTGCCCCCACTCTGGACCTCCGCGACGGCATCCCCACCTCCCTCGAAGGCCAGCTCGCCCACTTCACCTTCGACGAACTCAAAGGCCGCAAACTCGCCGACTCCCTCCATCCCAGCCCGCCTCCAGCCCCCCCACAACCCAAGCCCGACCCCAAGGACAAGAACCCAAAAAGCGCCGCCCCACTCGACCCCGCCGCCAACCTCAAAGGCGAAAACAAACTCGTCCCCGGCAAGTTCGGCAACGCCGTGCAATTCACCGGCGATGATTCGGTGGACACACCCCTCGGAAACTTCCAGCGTCACGAGCCCTTCAGCATCTCCCTCTGGCTGCAAACCCCTGATGAGAAAGAACGCGCCGTGGTGCTGCATCGCTCCCAGGCTTGGACTGACGCCGCCAGCCGAGGCTATGAGCTACTCATCGAAAACGGTCGCATCAAGTGGTCGCTCATTCACTTCTGGCCCGGCAACGCCATCTCCATCCGCACACAGGCCAAGGTGCCGCTGAATGAGTGGACGCAGGTCATCGTGACCAACGACGGCAGCAGCCGCGCCTCGGGTTTGAAGATCTACGTGAATGGCAAAATCGCCACCGTGGACATCATCAAAGACCACCTCACCAAGAACATCACCGGCGGTGGCCATGACAACATCAGCCTCGGCGAGCGCATGCGTGATCGCGGTTTTAAAAACGGGCTGGTCGATGACCTGCGCATTTTCAATCGCGACCTCTCCCAGCCCTTTGATGCCAAGCTGGAACCGCTGCTGGCAGAACTCAAAGCCGCCCGCGCTGAAGTCACCGCCTTTGCCGATGCGCAAAAAGAAATCATGGTCATGCAGGAACTCCCGCAGCCCAAGAAGGCCTATGTGCTGACACGCGGCGAGTATGACAAACGCGGTGACGAAGTCGGCCCTGCCACTCCCGCCTTCCTGCCCCCCTTCCCCAAAAACGCGCCGAAGAACCGTCTCGGCTACGCGCAGTGGCTCACCGCGCCCGAGCACCCCCTCACGGCCCGCGTCACAGTCAACCGCATTTGGCTTAGCCTCTTCGGACGCGGATTGGTCAAAACTACCGAAGACTTCGGCAGCCAGGGCGAGCGCCCCCTGCATCCTGAACTCCTCGATTATCTTGCGATGAAGTTCATTCAAAGCGGCTGGAATGTGAAGGCGCTGATTCAGGAGATCGTCACCAGCAAGGTCTACCTTCAGCGCAGCATCGCCGATGCAAAGACCATGGCCGACGATCCCGAGAACCAATGGCTCGCACGCGGCCCGCACTTCCGCCTGCCTGCCGAGATGATTCGCGACAACGCCCTCGCAGCCGCCGGCCTGCTCAAGCTCACCATGGGCGGAGCACCCGTCTATCCATACGAGATGACCGAAGCCTTCAAGCCCATGGGTCCCAGCGCAGGCGATGCCGTCTATCGCCGCAGCCTCTACACCAACTGGCGCCGCACCAGCCCACCGCCCGCCATGGTCGCCTTCGATGCGCCACGCCGCGCCGTCTGCATCTCCAAACGCGAACGCACTGACTCCCCCCTCCAAGCCCTCATCCTCCTCAACGGCGTGCAGTATGTCGAAGCCGCCCGCGTCCTCGGCGAAAAGCTCCACCTCGAAACCAAGGGCGACCTCCCCAAGATGATCGAACACGGCTTCCTCCGCTGCCTCAGCCGCAAGCCCGATGCGAAAGAAGTGCAGATCTGCACCCAGCTCTATCAAGAACAACTCAGCCATTTCAAAGCCGTGCCCAAAGAAGCGGAACTGCTGCTCAAAACGGGGAATGCCAAACGTGATGTCTCCATCCCTCTACCAGAAGCTGCGGCGGCTGCTATGCTGGCGCAGACGCTGCTGAACCACGATGCCTGCGTGGTAAAACGGTGAGATTGCTTCCTCCAAACAAATTCAATACACTGCCCCGATGAAAACCAATCTCGTTCCTGCGATTGAAAAGCCCTGCCCGGTGAAATGGGAGTCCATGGTCGGCGATGAAAAGCGCCGCTACTGCAAGCACTGTCAGCTTTATGTACACAATCTCTCAGCGATGACAACGAGCGAGCGAGATGATGTTCTGGCACCTGGCTCTGAGAGCAAGTGCATCAGCTACCTGACTTGTGCAGACTCGAGTGTTCCCGCAGGAAAAGCACGACTCAAGCTCCAGCCTTTCTCTAGACTGCCTCAATGGCTGGCCGCGCTCATCGCCATATTCACCTCTTCTTGCACTCAAAATTACCGGATTGGTGGGAACCCCGTACCACCTCTGCCTTCGAACTCGGCTAAAAATCCCCATACAGAAACAGCTCCGTAAGTCAGCCCCACTTACTCAAGCATGAATATGAATCCTCCACCACTCACCCGCCGCACCCTCCTCAACCGCTTTGGCATGGGCCTCGGCGGCATTGCCTTAAATGAGCTGCTGGCCCAGGGCTCCGAGCCCGCAGACCACGGTGTTCTCGGCGGCACGCACTTCGCGCCGAAGGCCAAGCGCATCATCTACCTCTTCATGTCCGGCGGACCGTCCCACCTGGACCTGTTTGATTACAAGCCGCTGCTGAACAAACGCAACGGCGAGCAGCTTCCCGACTCCGTGCGCGGCGGACAGCGGCTCACGGGCATGTCGGGTAATCAGTCCTCCATTCCGATGGTGGGCTCTCCCTTCAAGTTCACGCAGCATGGTCAAGCGGGCGGCTGGTTTAGCGAACTGCTACCACACACGGCGAGCATCGCCGACGATATCTGCGTGGCGCGGTCGATGTTCACCGAGTCGATCAATCACGGCCCCGGCGTGACCTTTTTCCAAACCGGCTCCCAGATCGCGGGCAGACCCAGCTTTGGCTCATGGCTGAGCTACGGACTCGGCGCAGAGAATGCCAATCTGCCCTCATTCACCGTCCTCATCACCAAAGGCAAAGGCGGACAGCCGCTCGGCTCCCATCTCTGGGGCAGCGGCTTTCTGCCCACCAAACATCAAGGCGTGCTCTTCCGTGCCGCCAAAGACCCCGTGCTCTATCTCGGCAATCCCGCCGGTGTCAGTGCAGATAGCCGCAGGCTGATGCTGGACCGTCTCAAAGAACTGCATGAGCATCAGTTTGCCGGAACCCCCGACATGGAGATCCAGAACCGCATCGACCATTACGAGATGGCCTTCCGCATGCAGACCAGCATCCCCGAAGTCACCGACCTGAGCGATGAGCCGCAGCACATCCTCGACAGCTACGGCCCCGATGTCAAAACACCCGGCACCTTTGCCGCGAACTGCCTCCAGGCGCGTCGTCTTGCCGAAAAAGGCGTGCGCTTCATCCAGCTCTACCATCAGGACTGGGACCACCACGGCGGCCTGCCCGGCGCGTTGCCCAAGCTCTGCAAAGAAACCGACCAGCCCGCAGCGGCGCTCATCAAAGACCTCAAACAACGCGGCATGCTCGAAGACACCCTCGTCGTGTGGGGCGGCGAATTTGGCCGCACTGCGTACTGCCAGGGCAAGATCAGCACCAACTTCGGCCGCGACCACCACCCGCGCTGCTTCAGCGCCTGGTTCGCCGGCGGCGGCATCAAGGCAGGCTCCGTCTATGGCGAGACCGACGACTTCGGCTACAACACCGTCAAAGACGGCCTGCACATCCACGATTTCCACGCCACGCTGATGCAACTGCTCGGCATCGATCACGAACGCCTGACGTACAAATTCCAGGGCAGGCGCTACCGGCTCACGGATGTCATGGGCAAAGTGGCGAAGGGCTTGCTCGCCTGACGGCCGATGGTAACGAATAGATGAGATATAGTACGCCCGGAGTGTTTCCCACACGCTGATCGACGGGCAGCGCCCATTGTACTTCCGGGCAAGTACGATAGACACTCTTGTCTGTCGATCAGCGCTCCCGCAGACTGCCATGGGGCACGAGTTCCTCGAGACATACGCCTCGGCGAAGCAAGCATCCCGCCCAGTCCACACGCATGCCTGGAGTGTTTACCACACGCTGATCGACGGGCAAGAGTGCCCATCGTACTTCCGGGCAGGACCACGGCCAGAACCGCAACCGAGACGGTTGCACTACGGGGAAACGCGTGTTCATTACCCCTCCCAAAATGAGCCAAGCCAGAACCGCCAAGCAGCACCGCAAAACCGCCGAGACCGACATTGAGATCGAACTCAATGTCGACGGGTCCGGCCAAGCGCAGATCGACACCGGAGTGCCGTTCTTTGACCACATGCTGACGCTGTTCACCAAGCACGGCCTCTTCGACCTCAAGGTGAAGTGCGTGGGCGACATCGAAGTGGACTATCACCACACCGTCGAAGACACCGGCATCGTGCTCGGCAACTGCTTCCGTGAAGCCCTGGGCAACAAGGCGGGCATCGTGCGCTACGGCTTCTGGCTTCTCCCCATGGATGAAACCCTCGCCGAAGTCGCGCTCGACCTCAGCGGCCGGTCCTTCCTCAGCTATCACGCGCCTGAAGGCGTCGAAGCCATCGGCGGCGTGAACCGTTTCAGCTACCAACTCGTGGAAGAATTCCTCCGCGCTTTCGCATCGAGCCTGCTGGCGACGCTGCACGTCGAAATCCGCCGCGGTCGCGATGCGCACCACATGGCCGAAGCCATCTTCAAAGGTCTTGCCCGCGCACTGGATGCCGCCACCAAGCACGATCCCCGCGTCACCGGCATCCCCAGCACGAAGGACGTCCTGTGATGAAACTCGGTGTGCTGGATTATGGCGCAGGAAATCTGCGAAGTGTGTTGAATGCCTTCGTCGCCATCGGCGCGCAGGCCAATCTCGTGACGAAGCCGGAGGACTTCGCCAACATCGACGTGCTCGTGTTTCCCGGTCAGGGTGCCTTCGGCGACTCCGTGCGCATCCTCAAGGAAACCGGCCTGTGGGAGCCGCTGCGCACCTGGCTCAAGGCCGAAAAGCCCTACCTCGGCATCTGCCTCGGCTACCAGCTCCTGTTTGAAAGCAGCGAGGAATGTCCTGGCGTGGAAGGCCTCTGCGCCGTACCCGGCAAGGTCCGCAAATTCAATCCCGCCAGCGGCCTCAAAATCCCGCACATGGGCTGGAACGTGGCCCAGTGGGAGGCGAATCAATCCGCCGTGTGGAGCGGATTGCCGAATCCGACTCACGTCTATTTCGTGCACTCCTACTACCCGGACGTGCAGGATGAATCCCTCGCCCTGTGCCGCACCGACTACGACGTGAGCTTCATCAGCGGCATCGCGAAGAAGAACCTCGTCGCCGTGCAGTTCCACCCGGAGAAAAGCCAGGAGGCAGGACTCACGCTGCTGCGCAATGCGTTGAAGGTGCTGGAGGGGTGATGATGGGTATTGTTCGGATGCTCGTTCTCGATCCCGGCGCGTCATTTCCAGTTCGAAGGTTTAAAGTTGGGTGACGATCGACGTTCGCATCGCGTCTGTATCATCGCTTGTTCTGCTTATAACCCCAACGGGGTTGCGTATTTGAGCCCAGGCTTCACAGAAGCCTGGGTGCTCGAACGCCCCACATCGTTCTTCAAGGGCCAACCCCAACGGGGTTGCGTCCATCGTCGCTGGCCCCATGATATGCTTCAATCCCACGCGTACGTTTCATCCCAGGCCTGCCCATGGCGGCGCAAAAGCTCACGGTACTCGTCTTGAAACGTGATCCTCCGATGGTGCTCTTCTTGATTGGCGACGTAACGCACCACAGCCTCCGCCTTCGATTCTGACACGGAGAAACATCCATAACCCGCCTGCCAGTGAAACTGGCGGAACAACCCGCCTCGTTTGTGGATCCAGCCAGTGGACACGCGTTTGATCTCCTTCACAAATTCCGCAATCGCGAGCGTGCGTGAGAGCGTGGTGAGCAGATGCACGTGATCAGACACGCCGCCAATTTGGAGTGGCAGGCAGTCCAGTTCCTTGGCGCAGCCGCCCACATCGGCGTGCATCTCGGCGCGAAATGCCGGATCGTGGAAGACGGGTTCACGGTCCTTGGTGGAGAAGACCGTATGAAGCAAAACGCGGGCCAGGGATTGCGGCATGGCGGAAGTTTTGGATCATGCGGGGCAAGGACGCAACCCCATTGGGGTTGCACGAAATAAAAATGCTGGGTGGCTCGGTAACCCAGGGTTCTGCGAACCCTGGGCTTAAATACACAACCCCGTTGGGGTAGGCTGGCATTGTTCTCGGCTGATTACTTGGCTGCTTTCTCCAATAAAACAGCCGCATTGGTATCCACATCATAAACAAGGCCCAGATAAGGATGCTGCTTTCCACTGACGAATACATCCCATGGGACCTCTTCCCGGTGTTTGGAGAGCCGCATGGACAGTTTCCACCGCGATCTCAGTCCGTCGTTTTTTTTATCAATCAGTTCCCACTCTCCCGTTTCATTCACATACTCCAGTTCATCACGGGAATTCGTCCATGGCAGGTGCTTCGCTTCAAATTTGCCATTTGCATGCAGGATCAAATCTGCACCCTCTTTGTCTGCGGTCTGCTGCGGCTTCCCGTTCTGCTCAAAGACCTCCCATAAACCGACCAGATCAGAGGATTTCAGCTCCTCCGTATGATAACTGCGCATGCAGCCTGACAACGTGACGGAAAGCAGCAAGGCAAGTGCGGCTGCTGCGACGGAGCAGCAAGTCATCTGGGAGAACATCATTGTTTCACTAATGGCAAAGGTGGAATTTGTCACTGGCCTCCTGGCGCAAACTGCAGTGATCGAGGACACCAATCACACTATCGGCCTCAGTCTTCATCATTCGCACCCTGCCCTACTTCACTCGATCCACCGCTTCCTGCAGCACCGCAGCCTGCCTCTCCGCCATCTCTTTCGCTTCTTCCGGCTCATGATCATCCCACCCTGCCAGATGCATGAGGCCGTGGACGAGGTAGAGGGCGACTTCGTGGTCGAGGGGCTGGCCGTGTTCACCGCCCTGCCGCAGCGCGGTGTCGGCGCTGATGAGGATCTCGCCGTGGTGGAAGGTGATGACGTCCGTCGGCGTGGGATCGTCCAGGAAGTCGGCGTGTACGCGGGCGATGTCGGCGTCGTTGACAATGGTGATCTCGATCTCTTTCAGCGTGGCGAGCGGGGCGTCGGGATCTTTGAGCGCAGCGAGGCAACCGGGCAATGCGGCCTGGCCGATGCGCCGCAGCCAGGGCAGCGGGATGGCGTGGGCTTTCTGCCGGTTGTAAATGCGGAGCTTCGGCAGCGGCATCAGGCGGCGGAGGCAGGGGGCGATTTACGGCTGCGGGGCTTCTTGACGGTGACTTCGGCCACGGAGCCGCCGGTGAAGGAGGCTTCGACGATGTTGGCCGAGGCGGCCGTTTCGTCCTCTCCAGCGGTCGGGGCTTTGGCTTCCTCACGGGCGGGTTTGGACTCGACGGCTTTCTGGTACTTGATGCGGCCATGCATCATGCTGAGCAGCGTCTTGGCAAAGCTCTTCTTGATCCTGGCGAGTTCCGCGATCGTGAGGTCGCATTCATCGAGCTGGCCGTCCACCATGCGCGCCTGCACGATGTCATCCACCATGGTCTCAATGCGTGAGGCATTGGGTTTTTCCAGCGTGCGGGAGGCGCTCTCCACGGCATCCGCCAGGGAGATGATGGCGGACTCCTTGAACTGCGGACGCGGGCCGGGGTAGCGGAAGGTTTCCTCGCTGACCTGCGGCACGTCGTCCTCCTTGGCCTTGGACTGCTTCACGAGGCGTTCCACCTCGGCCTTCTGATCGAGGGCCTGGCGGTAGAAGAAGTAGGCGAGGGAGCTGCCGTGGTGCTGCTCGATGACGTCGATGATGCGCGAGTTGAGGTTGTGCTTGATGGCGAGATCAACGCCGTCTTTGACGTGCGCGATGATGACCAGCGCGCTCATGCGCGGGGTGAGGTCCTCGTGCGGATTGGCCGCAGGGTCCATGTTCTCGATGAAGTACTCCGGCTTGCTGAGCTTGCCGATGTCATGAAAGTAGGCAGACACGCGGCACATGCTGGCGCTGGCACCGATGTGTTCAGCCGCAGCCTCCGCGAGATTGGCGACGACGAGGCTGTGATGGTAGGTGCCGGGGGCCTCGATGCTGAGACGGCGCATGAGCGGATGGTTCAGGTCTCCGAGTTCCAGCCAGGACACATCCGTGGTGACGCCAAAGACGCTTTCCAGCACTGGCAGCAACCCGCCCACCGCCAGGCCGGTGACGGCACCCATGATCAGCGGCAGGCCCACGATGCGGCCGATTTTTTCCTCCATGATGACGCCTGCGGCCTCATGCAGGAGCAGCGAGTACGCGGTGGCCACCAGCCCGACGTAGAGCCCCGCCATGAACAGCCGGTTGCGGCGGCGGACACGCTTGGTGAGCAGCACGCCGGTGAAACCCAGCAGGGCCGAGGTGGCCATGTAAGTGGGTGCCGAAATGGAAATGCACACCAGCACACCGAACAAGGTGGCGTAAATGGCCCCAAACAAGCCGATGCGCCGCCCGAGGATCACCGACAGCACCACCGGGGCAAAGGCATGCGGCAGCACGATGGCCTTCAGCGTCTTGCCCCAGCTCTGCGCAAAGGAGGCCTCCAGCATCAGCACCACCAGGGCGAGATGGGTGAAAATGGTGCCCAGCACCAGCAGGAGCGCGCCATTGTCACAGACGTCCGAGCGCAGCACCACGCGCTCATGCACCACCATGGCAAAGCCAATGGCGGCGGCATACAGCATGTGCAGCCAGGTGACGGCGGGCAGCCCTGCCTCCACCTGAGTGCCCAGGCGCATCAGGAGGGCGATGCCAATGAAAAAGAACACATAGGCCGCGACGGTCCCCGCCGGATGGGTGCGCATCTCGTCAATGAAATCGCCCTCCTGGTGCTTTCGGCGGGTTTTACCGCAGGAAAGCCCTTCGCGTTGCAAGCGGGCACGACGAATGGACTCGAACATGTTTTAAATTAAAGGGGGAGTGACTCTGATCCTACCATACATCGGGGTTCGGACAAGAATCTTTCCCCACACCTTCAGATTGACTGAATCATTGTGTCTCATTTTTTCGACTACGCCCCGATTGATAGGCCTCAATGATACGCTGCACGACGGGCAGACGCACAATGTCTTTCGGGGCAAAGGCCACGAAACGCACGCCTTCCACGTCCTGCAGCAGCTCGACCGCCTCTTTCAAACCGGACTTCACATGACGGCGCAGGTCAATCTGTGAGGGATCGCCCGTGACCACGCAGCGTGCGCCATCGCCCAGGCGGGTGAGGAACATGAGCATCTGCTCCGTGGTGGTGTTCTGCGCTTCGTCCAGGATGATGAAGGCGTTTTTCAGCGTGCGGCCACGCATGTAGGCCAGCGGGGCGATCTCGATGCTGCCGCGCTCGATCAGGCGCTCCGCCTCCTCTGGCTCCAGCATGTCGTAGAGCGCATCGTACAGTGGGCGCAGGTAGGGGAAGATTTTCTCCTTCAGGTCTCCGGGTAGGAAGCCGAGAGCCTCGCCAGCCTCCACGGCAGGACGGGTGAGCACGAGGCGCTGCACGACCTTTTCTTTGAGATAATGAAGCCCCTGCGCCATGGCGAGGTAGGTCTTGCCCGTGCCTGCGGGGCCGACGCCGAAGACGACCTCGCACTCGCGCATGGCCTGTACGTAGGCGATCTGCCCGCGCGTCTTGGCCAGCACGGGCGGGCGTTTGCCGGAGCCGAGCAGTTTGAGCTGCATGATGGCCTCCGCCGGGGCATCGCCAGCGTCGCGCTGCACGCTCTCCACCACCAGACGCACCATGCCAAAGGAGACCTCGCCACCATTGCGGCGAACTTTTTCGAGCTGGGTGAAGACATCACGCGCGGCGGCATTCTTGTCCGCCTCGCCTTCCAGCCGCACCCAGCCTTCGCGGCTGGTCACATTCACGCCAAAGGCATCCCCGATCAGCCGCAGACTGCCGAGGTCATTGCCGATGAGTTTTTGCAGGAACTGCGGCGTCTCGTAGGTGAGCGTTTCGACGGGCATGTGGGAGGAGAATAGAACTGGCAAATCAGACCGAGGGTCCGGTTTCGCGGTTAGGGTTTGATTGACGCATCTTGACCACTTCAGGTTTGGCACGCTGCTTCCGCCACTGCAGCCTGCTATAGTCGTCCAGCACCTCCAGAGTCTTCATACCGATGTGAAGATACACCAGGAGTGCGGAGATGGGGAAAGCCGCAAAATAAAGAACCACCCAACGAAATCCTCGCTCCAAGATCCAAGTCAGCGGCAGTATGAGGGCTGCCAGACACATGCTGCCTTCAGTGAACAGCAGCGCCAGGATCACGTAGCAGACATGACGTGGTGAGTACTTGAGCAGCAGTCCGGCAGCACTGCACATCAGAAACACGCCGGTGAAAAGTTTGGAACTGATTCCTCCATGCCAGTTGCGTATCCCGAGGCCGAACCAGACCAGCCCGACAATCAGGCACCAGATACCCAGCGTTCGCGCGTCACCTTTGTACTGCTGCTCCTCCTGGGGTGGGGGCGCATCCGGGCCAGCCACCGCCTCTGGGGCTCCGACAGCACCGGTCTCTTTGTGCTTCCGGCACAGCCTGCAGTAGTCCGTCTTGTAAACCACCAATTGTCCACAATGCGGGCATTTTTGAAACTGCTTGCTCTTGCTGGGCTCCATACGTCCAGAGTCCCGGCATCAACGATAACCATAGGCCAGCGCCCAGGGCACGCCGGGAGTCGCCTTCGACTTGAGCTCGAACACGATTCGGTAAGTGCCGGTCTTCGGCGGATTCACACGCACGCTCATGTAGAACTTGTCGCCCTTGGCATTGATCTGCACCGGCTGGTTTTTCTCGTCGAAGACCTTCATGTCCAGGGTGACTCCTTCCTGGCTCGTGCCGAGCCAGAAGGCGTATTCGTTGCCTTTGAAAAGCTGGTGGGTGATCATGAGCTTCTGCCCGCTCTTCACCTCGCCGTTCCAGTAGTCTTCACGCACGATGAAGCCCTGCTCCACGAAGGGAGTGGCCGCCTCCATCGCAAAGTCATGGGACTCGTCCACCGTGGCCTGGACCAGGGTGGCACCCAGCAGCAGCACAGCGGCTGCGGCTAGCGCGTGCAGACGGGACCAAGGTCGGTTCATTGGGGGGTAGCTTTCCATGGAAGAGAAGTTGCGGGAGAGGGACACCGATTACTTTTTCGCGAGAATTTCAGACAGCAGGCCGTCGCAGGTCTTGCCGATGCTCGTGACCGCATCCTTGGTGAAGCCATCCACCGCGCCGTCCATCTGCTCCAGCACGGAGGCGAGCCCCTTCTGGATGGATTTCACCACATCGTGATCGCGGGTGCTGCCGGGCATTTTCGAAATGGTGCTGACAAAGTGCTCCACCAGCATCGGCTGGTTGAGCAATTCAGCGCGATCGGCGGAAAAACTCTTCTTCACCACCGAGGTCACGGAGGCGGTGCCACGCAGCCAGCCACCCAGGCTGACGCACTGCGAGAGGTCCATGTCCTTCATGTTCTCCATGGTGTCGCGCACCGTCTTCTGAGTCTGGTCAAACTCCTTGCGGATGGCGCTCCAGTTGCCCTTGTCCGCCGCATCCAGAATGGCCTGGGCGTGGGGCAGCACGGATTTGCTGAGGCCGAGGCTCTTGGCCAGGGAGATGACGTCATGGCCGATGTCCTTCACCGCGTCCTTGTCCTGGGCCTGCACCGCCACAAAGCCCTCGGCCACGGTGTAACCAAAGAGGAGGGAGAGCTTGGTGCGGTCACTCGTGCTGGGGATGGTCTGCTTGCGCAGTTCGGCATTCCAGTTCGGCTCGCCCAGTTTGTCGAGCACGGAAAACACTTCGCTCGGCACCGGAACGATCACGTCATCCACGACCTTGCCTGGGAAAGCCAGCGGGTCGAACTCTTGAACCCCCTTGGTGCCCTGAGGAGCGGCGGCGAGAGGCAGGCTGCCGACCAGCAGCAAGGCTGCCGACAGAGCGGGACGAATAAACAGGGAGCGTTTCATGACAAAAAGTACCGGGGGTGGGAGCGCAAATGGGATCGGGCCAACTCAAACCCCATAACCCCCAAATCGCAACTGGTTTGACTGGTAAGAGTGGGGGGCGGGGCGGAATGACGAATGTCGAATGCAGAATGAATGACCAGGCTGGAGCTTCGTTTCCCGTTTCCATCCTAGAGGCTTAAAAATGGAAACGAAGGAGGGACGCATACCCACCGCAGGTAGGGCGGCTTGTCCTCAAGCCGCCGTGGTCTATCGCGGGTAGGCACACGGGTAGGACACTCCCCGCTCCGCTGCTGCCAGTCGTCTTTCGCACGTTCATCCAGCTCTCGGCGGAGGGCTGGGGACAGCCCTCCCTACCTCGCGCTGGGCGTACGCATACCCAACGCAGGTAGGGCGGCTTGTCCCCAAGCCGCCGTGGTCTATGGCGGGTAGGCACACGGGTAGGACACTCCCCGCTCCGCTGCTGCGAGTCACGCATGGCCTCCGCTACCGCCATTCACCCCGCTCTCGGCGGAGGGCTGAGGACAGCCCTCCCTGCCTCGCGCTGGGGCAAGTCACCCTCCCTTCATCAACTCATGCCCCGTCCATCGCATTTGGTGCTGCCATTCCTCAGGACTAGCGCACAAACCTTTCCGTACGGGATTATGCCGGATGTAGTGATACTTGGCCTGTTCTTCCTCGGCACTGCGCAGACGATGATCGAAGAATCCATCCTGCCACGCGATGCCCAACTGCCGTGCCGTGTAACGCCTCCAGCTTTGGAACAAATCCGCCATCACCGCCTCCCGTGGAAAACTCAGCAAGGCATGGAAATGATCTGGCATGAGAAGCCAGAACGTAATATGCCACTTATTCGCATCGTGGTAAAACCGCGCGGCATTCAGCAATCCATCAGCAACGGCTGATTGTGTGAGCTGATCACGCCCGCGTTCCGAGCAGTTGACGGTCACAAAAAACAACGAACCGTCTTCGACCCAATGCGGCACGTCATGAGGGAGTTTCTTCCGATCCGGCAGATCAGCGCGCTGCACGTGACGAAAATGCCTGATGAGGCAGCCGCTTGCAAGAACCGATTGGTGGCGGAATCGGCAGGGCGTGCGCATACCCAGCGCAGGTAGGGCGGCTTGTCCTCAAGCCGCCGTGGTCTATCGCGGGTTTGCACATGGGTAGGATAACCCCCGCTCCGCTGCTGCGAGCAACGCAGGCCTCCGCTGCCACCAATCCTCATTCGCACACACATCCCGCTCTCGGCGGAGGGCTGAGGACAGCCCTCCCTACCTCGCGCTGGGTGCTCGCATGCCCCCAGGCCTCGTTTCCCGTTTCCATCCTAGAGGCTTAAAAATGGAAACGAAGGCGGCGTGCGCCCTCCGCATCAATCCAGCCCCGCCCCATAGACGGCCATTCGTCGCTCCTCCACGGCCTCGTACTCGCGGCCTTTCTTCCTCACCAGGCCGGCGTTCATGAGCTTGCGCGCCCATTTGCTGATGGTGCCGCACTGGACGCCGAGCATCTCGGCCAGTTCGGTGGCAGTGACCACGCCTTCGCGGATGTGGGACAGCATGGCGTCGAGGTTGCCATAGGGCTCGCAGGCGACGGCGATCTGACTGCCCGTGTCGTTGGTCAGGGTCCAGCGCAGCGGCATGGCATCGCGCCCCTGGCAGTTGCGGCATTTGGAAAAGCGGGTGATGAACACCTTGGCGCGCGACTCATCTTCCGAGGCGTCCTTCAGGCTGAGAATCCAGTGGGCCGGGTCTTCGCGCCGGGAGGCCCCGCGCATCTCGCCGTTGCGCCCGGCGTGGTGGACAATGATGACCGTGATGCCGCGCCTCCGCAGGCTCAGCAGCCAGTCCTTGAGCTTGTCAAAGTCGTCGTTTTCATTCTCGCGCATGCCGCTCTGGCTGGTGCTGAGATTGTCGATGATGAAGACGGAGCTGTCCGGCAGCATGGCAGAGAGGCCCGTTTGGTGCAGCGGGTTGATGATGTTCACACTGAGCCCCTGGTCCATGTACAGGTGCTCATTGTTCAGCCAGCGAAAATTCAGCGAGGTGATGCCAACCTGCTCCGCACGCAGCCTGACGTCCTTGCGGTTCATTTCGGCATCGAGGAAGAAGACCCTGCGGGTGCCATCTCCGGCCTGCCACGCGCCCAGTGCAGTGCCCTCGGTGATCGCCTTGCCAATGAACATGGCCAGCCAGGTCTTGCCATCGCCACGCGGGGCAAAGAGGTAGCCCAGGTCCCCCTCCATGAGCCACTGTCCCAGCAGGCGGGGGCGGGGCGTCTGATCGCAGCAGGCCAGCTCCGCCGGGGTGAGCAGCGAGCGGGTGAAGTCCGGCGGCTGCGGCGGCTCAGCCCCCGGAGCGGCGGCACTTTTGGGAAGAAGGTCAGCGAGGCGGGCGATCTGTTCAGTGATGTCCTTCATACTTATGTCAGTGTGTGGTTGTTGGTAGCTATGTGTGGTATTTGTTTATCTGAAAATTTGGTTGAGCTCGTCCTGGTTCACGGCTCCTGCGGCAAGCAGTGCGCCGAGGTCTTTGCAGCCATCGGGAAGCTCCTGGGACTCCACCTGGGCACCGACCTCCCGCAGGGCTCTGAACCAGGAGGCGGCGGCATTCATGCCGGCTGTATCCACATCGGGCACGATGCGGACGTGGCGGCCCGAGAGAGCTTTGAGCAAGGCGGGATCGCGCTCCAGGCGTGAGGACGCACTGGTGGCCGCCAGCACCGTCCATGACGGCTCCATGTCCACCAGCGCATACGCAGTGAGCGCCTCCAGCAGGCCCACGGCCCCCTCCACCAGCAGCACATGCGGTGCCTCAAACAGCAGGCCGTGCCCCACAAAGGCCCCCTCGCTGCCAGGCAGGTTTTTAGCCTTGATGGGCCTGCCCTCCGCATTCGTCAGCGGCTGGCCATCCATCCGGCGCACCTGCGCAAAGCGGCCCTCGTGAATCACATAGCACTCGTGGCCTTCCAGTTCGCAGGCTTTGAGCAGGCCATAGCAGTGGGCGATGTAGAAACCCTCCCACGGGATGCCGCGTAGCCGCGCGATGGCATGCATCTCCTCATGGCTCACACGCCGCATCTTCGGCCACTGGCGGCGCTGCCAGGCCCTGCGCTCAGCCTCGTTATCCATGCCTGGGGCTGAATGCGCCCTGGAGGCCATGGGGCGGTCTGGCAGCAGGTAACCCTCCGCCTTGCCCGAACTGCTCGCGGCACTGCGCAGCTTGCGCCGCAGCTCAGCCTCCGACCACGGCGGCTTGCAGTCCCGGTTCCAGGCCAGCAGCAGCGGCAGCGCCTCCTCCACACTGAGGCTGAAACCCCGCACCAGCGCCTTTGCAACGGCAAAGGTGGCACGGTCACCGCCCTGGCCATCTAAAGCCACTGGAATCCTGGCCAGATAAGCGCTGGCACGCTCAAGGGTCGTTTTCTTGGCAGCGGGTGGCGGCAGGCCACGCCGATGGGCCGCAACAGGTTGAGTCGATAACATAATCTGTTATTTCTTTTGATGTTATGGTATGCGTAATCTGCGGAAATGCCTTGAAGCACCGCCGCATGGGCGCAAAGGCCCCTGACTGCGCCATGCACCGGGTGGTGGCTCCGGGCATCCGCGTCTTACAGGTACTGCGACCCACAGCGCCCGTCCGGGTGATCACCCGGCCAGTCACCAGAACCGCCTGGCACCGCATCCGCGTGGCTTAACGTGTTCAACACGCCAAGCCCCCCCCCCAGAAACTGCGCCGCCCGCCGTTCCAGCTCTATCGTTGAACCGGTCCGGCTTGGTGATTATCACCTTCTTCCACCCGCTGCCATATTCAACCACAATTTGCAACAATCGCAGCCTCCCGAGGGGTGCAAACCGCCCTATTCCTTCGTTTCCATTTTTGAGCCTCTAGGATGGAAACGGGAAACGAAGGCGCATGCCCAGCGCAGGTAGGGCGGCTTGTCCCCAAGCCGCCGTGGTCTATCGCTGCGTATGCATGCGGGTAGGAGACCCCTGGCTCCGCCGCTTTGCGCTCCGCTGCTACCAGTCGTTTTTCGTCTGCTTACCTCGCTCTCGGCGGAGGGCTGAGGACAGCCCTCCCTACCTTCTCGCGCTGGGCGCACGAATACCCTGCGCAGGTAGGGCGGCTTGTCCCCAAGCCGCCGTGGTCTGTAGCGGGGCATGCACACGGGTAGGGCACGCCTCACTCCGCTGCTGCGTGGCCCTATGCGCTCCGCTCCTGCCAGTTGTCCTTCGCCTGTTCATCTCTCTCTCGACGGAGGGCTGAGGACAGCCCTCCCTACCTCGCGCTGGGCGCGCGAATACCCAGCGCAGGTAGGGCGGCCTGTCCCCAAGCCGCCGTGGTCTGTAGCGGCGAATACACGCAGGTAGGTCGCTCCCCGCTCCGCCACTACTTTGCACACGGATATTTGCAGCGCTGTCTCAAACGTGCCCGACGAGAAGGTTGCGCTTTTAAATTCAAATGCTCTTCTCTAAGCACGGTCCATTCTCATACGCACAAACGGTAATTTCTGGGTACGGTGGAGGATCTAACCATTAAACTGTCGAGCCGTATCCACATTAATGGCAGAGAACTGCGATACTGAAATTTCCTTCTTCCGACGCAAGCGGAAGGACGCGTTGATGCTCTTGATTGTCTGGGGCCTTCTCAGCGGCATTGTCGATATTCTTTGGTATTTCAGTCAGTGGTCACTCTTCCTGAGTTTTGTGGTCCAATTGGGAGTCCAGATGGGCGCTACCTACTCATGGTGCAAGTACGATGCCCAGATGCGACGCTTTGTGATGCCGAGTGGAATGATGGGGTGCATCATCACAATGTCGCTGATCGGCGTGCCGTGGTACTTTATTCGAAGTCGTGGATGGTTGGGAGCCGCCAAGTGGGGCTTTGGTTTACCGCTGATTTTCCTGAGCAGCGTCTTGTATTTCAGCGCTTGGATTGGTGCGCGCTCAATGGCTGCCATGCTGGGTTATTTCCAGTGATGCAGCACAGCCTAACTTTTCGCGCTGAGCACGCGAATACCCAGCGCAGGTAGGGCGGCTTGTCCCCAAGCCGCCGTGGTCTATCGTGGCTCATGCACACGGGTAGGACGCCCCCGGCTCCGCCTCTTTGAGTTCCACTGCCACCAGTCGTTTTTCGTCTGCTCACCTCGCTCTCGCCGGAGGGCTGGGGACAGCCCTCCCTACCTCGCGCTGGGCGCGCAAGATTGCTCATTCAAAAATCAACAATCCTTTGTCATCAATCGTCAATCACGCATGCCCACCGCGCGCAGGGGCAGGAAGGATTGACGATTGTCGAGCAATCGATTTTGGATTGTTGAGGTTGAACCCCCTACCCCATCCGCGGCAGCACCTCGACCACATCCGCGAGTACTCTTCCGCTGCCATGCCTCAGCTCATTGCACCGCCCAAACAAAATCTGCCCGCTCGTCGCGCCGAGCAGATCGGCGAGGCGTTGGTCCACCGAAATGCGGAAGTAGCCGCGCGGATGGCTGGAGTGGGGGACGAGGTCGCCGCGATGCTTTCGCCACGAGCCAGTGGATGTACTAAAAGACGAGGGGGTGTCCCTCCGGCAGGATAAGTTTTCGAGATGGGCGGTCAACCGTATGGAATATGGAGCGGAACGAGTCAGCGCCATTTTGATTTAAAAGTCGTGTGATGAATGACTTGATAGCATAAGGGCGAACTGTAAAATCAGCAGCCATGAAGGATGTAGTCACCATTACATGTGCCGAATGTGGCTTGACGGGAGTTAGCTCGTTAGCGCAGATTTGTCCGAATTGTCAGAAAAACCCTCACCCTGCAAAGTGTATCAAATGTGGAATTGTTGTGCCAAGATCCAGCCTGGATTCATCGAAGATGTGCAACACTTGCCAGAAAGAATCCGAGCGTCAGAAAGCGGTTTATCAGACAGGGGCCTGTGCTTGCTGCGGAAACACTGTCGAGAGAACTGATCATAGCTTGGCTAGTGCCAAGACTGGACCTGAGTTTTTATGTCTAGGCCGTCCTTCAGGGTACTGTCAGCACGGTACTGACCTCACAGCAAACAAAACTCTTGATAAAGAAATCGGATACGATAAGCAGCGTTATCTAAAGGAATGGACAAAGGCTTGCACTAAATGCGGCCACCCCGCCACTTGGTTTGAGTGCCCCATTTGCAGAGAAATCAAATTTGGCGAACCCATCGAGGTGACTTGGCGACATTGGACTACAAGATGGGGAACCTACCGTGATTCGCGCTCAGAGCGCAGAGAAGAGTCTGCTAAGATGCTTTGCTGTCAGGGTTGTGAACCAAAAGCGCGAGCACTTGCAAAACAGCATCAGACTCAAGCAGAAAAGGAGGTCTATAATCAGACCAAAGGTTGCGGCTGCTTGTCAGTAATTGTGGGAATAACATTCTCATTAGGTGGCCTTATTCTTCTTCATTTACTGACTACCACTTGGAGCTTCTGACCACCCTAGGGGTGCGCTGGAGGTTCCGGGCATTGCGTGAGGCCTCGGGCGTTGAGACAACGTATTTTGTCTGCTTTTTCAGCGTTGGTCATTTCCAGCAAAGCATGGACAGATGGGGATTTGGCATGCTTTAGATCATTTTCAGGGAATCCTGGCTTGCTGTGATTTGTTGGCCTGTACCTAAAGTGTGGCCCTCTTCTTGACAAATGTTCGAGTCCTTTCCCCACTTCGATAATCAACAATCCTTGCTCATCAATCGTCAATCACGCATGCCCACCGCGCGCAAGGGCAGGAAGGATTGACGATTGTCGAGCAATCGATTTTGGATTGTTGAGGTTGAATCCCCTACCCCATCCGCGGCAGCACCTCCACCACATCGGCCAGCACCCGCCCACTGCCATGCCTGAGCTCATTGCACCGGCCAAACAAAATCTGGCCACTGGTCGCGCCGAGGAGATCGGCGAGGCGTTGATCCACCGAAATGCGGAAGTAGCCTCGGGGGTGGCTGGAGTGGGGGACTTGGTAGCGCTCTAAGATAGCGCCGAAGGGCACCAGGCCTTCGAGCACGAGCTTCTGCGCTTCTTCGGGCAGGATGTCGAGGTGGATGCCGATGGCTCCGAACTCGATGGGCTTGCCGTCGCTGCGGCGGTGCAGCACGGAGGCGCGCACGAGGTAGTTGCCGATGCGGGCGCGGGCGGCCACGTCGAGGTCGATCTCGCTGGCGTGGAATTCGCGCAGGTGCGGGGTCATGTCCTTGTCATGCACCAGGAGAAAGCGCTCCTGCTCGGCCAGATCCTGGGGCTGCACAAAGGTGACGCGCGGACGCACGCTGCCGATGCCGTAAAAGAAGATCAGGGGTGCCAGGATGTCCTCGTCCTGCCGGGGGGCCTCGTTCATCGCCGTCGGTGTCGTTCGGTTATGCCAGAAGGCTTCAGGTGTAGCGGGCATACTGGCGGTGCTGGGGCAGGAAGAAATCATGCAGCAGGCGGTCCACCTGCAGCAGGCCATCGCGCGAGAGCGTGACGCCTTTCTCATCCAGCGTGGCAAAGCCTTCCTTGGCCAGGTAGTCGAGCTGCGGGCCGAAGTGCTGGCGCGGGTCTTCGCCGAATTTTTTGACGTAGTAGTCGAACTCGCTGCGGCCGAGTTTGAGCTTGAGGATGAACTCGCGCACAAAGCGGTCTTCGGGCGTGGTTTGGTAGGCGCGGAAGATGGGCAGTTTGCCAGCGTCCACCGCCTGCATGTAGGGGCCTACGTCGGCCTGGTTCTGGTAATGCACACCGCCGAGATGGCCAAAGGAGGCCACGCCGCAACTCAGCAGGTCTGCGCCTTCCCAGAGGGAGTCGCGATAGACGAACTTGATGCGCTGTGGGTCTTTGACCACGGTGTAGGCGCTGGTGACGGTGTAGCCGTCTTTTTGAAATTCGTCGAAGGCGTAGCTGACCCAGTCGCGCTTGGTCTGCCAGTCGGCCACGGGGGCGGTGACCTTGCCCTCGGCCTTCATCTGCTGGTACATGGTGGTGTTGTAGGGCACCTCCATCTGGTAGATGGTCACGGCATCGGGCTGCAGGGCGATGGCCTTGCGCACGGTGTCCTTCCAGTTTTCCCAGGTCTCGTTCATCATCCCAGCGATGAGGTCGATATTGATGTGCTCAAAGCCGAGCGTGCGGGCAAAGCGGTAGGCTTTTTCGATCTCGCCACTGCGGTGCGCGCGGCCATTCGTTTCGAGAATGTGATCGTCGAAATTTTCCACCCCGAGGCTCAGGCGCGTGACGCCGATGTCGCGGATGCCGGTGAGCTTGACCTCATTGAGCGTGCCGGGCTCCGCCTCAAAGGCGACCTCCGCCGCTTCGTCCCAGGGGATCATGGCCTTCATGCGATTCGTCAGGTCCTTGAGCTGCGACACGGAGAGGTAGCTGGGGGTGCCACCGCCGAAGTACACGAAGTGCGCCTTGCGACCCTTCAGGTACGGCTGGTTGGTGAGGTGCTCCATCTCGCGCATGCCGGCGTCGATGTAGGCCTTCACCTCCTGCGCGTTCTTGTCGGTATAGACCTTGAAGTAGCAGAAGTGGCAGCGCTTGCGGCAGAAGGGGATGTGGAAATACACGCCCAGCGGGATGTTCGCCGGGGCTGGCTGCTGCAGGATGGCCTCCACGGCGGGCACCTCATCCGGCTTCCAGAAGGAGAAGGGCGGGTAATTGGAGACGAAGTAGTTTCCAGCCTCGGTCTGTTCGACCTTTTTCTCCGGCACGGGAGTTTCGAGCGCAGTTTGCATGATGGGGGTAATGATCAATAACGACTACCGCAGGAAGTTCTACGAGCAAAATGTGCGCGAAGCAGGGCCAAGGGGAGATTTTTCCAAAGATGCGGCGGGGAGAAGCAGAGGGGCACTGGGTTGTGCGGCAGCGTGTCTCTGCAAACCCGCGCCAGATTCGGCAATGGAATGTATTGGCAAAGGAATGCTCTTTCTGCGGAACCTTCAGGTTTCAGCTCATTCCTCTGCCAACACATTCCTCTGCCTTTCTTTAAACTGTCCTTCTCAGCCACAGCCCTCTACTTCCCATGCGCCAGCACCACGCGGAAGCCGATGGTGTTCCGGCGTGTTTCGGGAGGCACGGGCGTGCGGGCGGAGGAGAGCAGTTCATCCTGGGAGGCGGAATGCCAGTTGCCGCCGCGTGTCGTGCCCAGCACGGGCTTGGCGGGTTCATCCGGTTTGTGTGGCGGCACGGGGGCAAAGTCCGTCTCGATCCATTCGGACACATTGCCCGCCAACCCGGTGATGCCACGGTCGTTCGGCGGCAACGCCGACACCGGAGCGAGGAAGGGAAACTTGTCTTCGTAGCCGGGAATGGCGCTCTCAAGACTGGCTTTACGCGCGCCGTTCATGTCGGCCAGATTGTCCACATCCGCTGGCGGCGGCCAGTCAAAGCCCCAGGGATAAATGCCCCGGATGCGGCCGTTGCGTTCCTCCGGCGTCGCGCCGCGTTCCAGCGGCAGCCCCACCGCGCGGCTCCATTCTTCATCGGTGGGCAGCCGGTACAGATCCTTCGGGCCGATGAGTCCGGCGTTGCGCTCGCGCTCGGTCAGCCAGGCGCAGAAGGCGCGCGCTTCGTTGCGGTCCACCCCCGAGACCGGCAGCGTGCCGCCGCCTTTGTTGTTGCTGTTTTCCACGCGTGCGGGGCGGCGCGCCTGGACTGCCTTGCAGTACTCCATGAAGTCACGATGGCGGGTTTCCCAAGCGGAGAACATGACGTCCCCCAGCGGCACCAGATTCATGCCGAGGCTGTTCGCCTTCCACTGGCGGCCAAAGGTCACGGCCTTGCGCGTCTGCATGTCGGTAAAGAGTTCGGCCTGCTCCCCTTCCCTGACTTCGCCCTCCAGCACCACATCGGCAAAGCCTTCCTCACGCAACTCAAACTCCACCGGCCCGGTGCGCACGCGGGGCAGCTCCAGCGGCGTCTCGCCGAGGAACTGCTCGTGCTGAAACACCCGCACCTTCTCCGGCTGGCTGCGCACCACCACGCTGCCATAGGTCTGCCGCTCCACGCGCAGATGAAAGGCGCGCCAGTTCTTTTCCTCCGTCTGCTCCCCTTTGTCCGTATCGCGCCCCTCGGGCATCTCATCCGGCGCGGACTGCCCGCTCTCTACAAAGTAGAAGGGCTCCACCTCGTAGCGATGCTCCTGGCTCAGGAAGGCGGCGCTGCGATCGCGATCCGTCAGCCAGTAGCGGAAGGCTTCGGCGTCGCCATCCGGCACGACGACGAGGTAGGCGGAGTCCTGGTCCTTGCCACGCTGGAAGCGCACCACCTTGCCTTCAAACGATCGGCCCGTGGCTTCCAGAAAGCGTTTGAAAAACTTCATCTCCACCGGCTCGGCGCTGAGGTGCCCGCCGGGGCCGGGCTTGAAGACCATGCCCAGGCTGTTGAGCCAGCGCTCGCCCTTCTGCGGCAGGCGCGAGGCCTCCAGCTTCAGATCATACATGGCCGGTTTGTCATCCTGCGCGACGTGGTCGATCTCGACCTGTTTGTAACCAGGCAACCGTAACTGGTAGATCACCGGCACGCCTTCAGCGGGATTGAGTTCCAGGGGCGTCTCGCCGAGATTTTGCTCACCGGCAAAAACCACCGCACCCGGGGGCGTCGTCACAATCTTGAGCCGTGGCACCGTGGTGTTCATGGCCATCAGCGTGCGTGCGCGGTGGCTCTGCGCCAGCCACATGCCAAAGCCCACCGCCAGCAGCAGCGCCACAGAGCCGATGGCCACCCACGTCCACATCAACCGCCGAGAGGAAGGCAGCGGCTGGCCGCGCAGCGCCAGGGCCATCTCCCGTGCATTGACAAAGCGGCCCTTGGCCTTGGGCGCGCAGGCAGTGCAGACCACATCCTGCAGCCGGTGCCAGACCTCCAGCGTGGCCCCCGTCTCCGAGCAGGAAGGCAGGTCCGGGAAGTCCAGGCGATCTTTGCCGGTGCTGGCCTCATACAAGACCATGCCCAGGGAGAAAATGTCCGACGCCGCCGTGCCCGGCCCTTCCGGGGCCACAAACCCTTCGGTGCCCACAAAGCTGCGCTGCCCCAGCAACGCCACCAGCCCGATGTCCGCCAGTCGGCAGATGCCATCAATGAAGATGAGGTTTGACGGTTTGACGTCCCGATGAATGAGCTGGTTGCGGTGCAGGTAGTCCAGCCCCTCGGCGATGGTGGCACCCAGTTTGATGCACTGCTCGGCGGGGATGAATTTCTCACGCTTCATCTGCAGGCCCAGCGTGTGCGGCTTGTAGGTCTCCGCGTTGATCTCGCGCCCGGTCTGCAGATCGTCCGCCAGCTCCATCACGTAGTAATAGAAACCCTCCTTGTCCGAGCGTCCCACCTGGAGGATCGGCACCAGCGCCTCATGACGGCGGGAGATGGGTTCAAACATTTTGATGGCCTCAAACTCGCGCTCAAAGGAATCCGGGCGGTCATAGTCCTCCCGCCACACCACCTTCACCGCCCGCAGCACGCCCGTGACACTGCGCGCCAGCCACACCTCCCCAAACGCGCCATGACCAATGAGACGCAGAGTCTCGTGGTCGCGGATATCGGGCGCTGTACGTGACTTGGGTTGCATGTACGAGGTTGGGATGCTGGATTACACCGCAACCGCCCCTGCTTGTCGAGGCGGGAAGTGGGAGAAATGGGGTAGGGCGAAGGCCTATTCTGCGCGTGAAGCCGCTGCATCTACTTCCTCGTCTGGATGGATCAATGGGGCATACGAATGCCAGGCGGTGCGGCGGTATAGCGATGAGAAGTATGGATACGCCTGTCGGCCTGTGGCGAAGAATGATTCCAAATTGATTTCACCCGCCCTTGTGGAACACTCTTCCATGACTGTGACCGCCACGCTCAACCCCAGTGAGATTCGCCCGCTCCTGCAAAGCAAGATCGGCCACATGTCCGATGACCAGGTGCAAAGCCTGCACCGGGTGATGCAGAAGCTCGAAGCCCAGCAACTGTGGGATGAGATCAAGGCGGATGGCGCTCGTGATCGCGCCGCAGGCAAGTTTGACCAGCTCAGCGAAGTCATCGACCAGGTTCGGACCGAAATGGCGGCATCCAGGACATGACCGTCGTCATCGACACCAACGTCGTGATTCAAGCCTCAGATGGTTCGCACCCGTTTTCACGAATCATCGACGGCTGGGTTCAGGGTAAGTTTCTATGGGCGGTCTCGACCGACATCCTGCTCGAATATGAAGAGGTGATGACCCGCATGCTCGGTGGAGCGCGTTGGCTGAAGTTCATCAGGTTCATGGACTTGATCGATGCTGCGGATGGTTCGCTGCTGCGAATCGCCACGTTCTTTCACTTTCTGGCCATCCCGTTCGACCGGGATGACGACAAGTTCGCAGATTGCGCGATCAGCGTGCAGGCGGATTTCATCATCACCGAGGATCGGCATTTCAAGCCGCTGGTTGGCTCCGGCTACAAACCGCAACCGATTTTGCCAGAGGAATTCACCGCGAAGTATTTGTAACTCAAGGCGTTCCCTTGATCCGCACCAGCACGCGGTCGCCGAGGGTGACGAGTTTCTCAAGCTGGCCCTTCAGCGGCGAGGCCTCGGACTCACAGTGGTTCACATCGCGCTGGAGGAAGATGCACAGCACGCTGGGGTACTTGGCGGCAAATTCCTTGGCACCGGCGGCACCGCGCAGCATGTGCAGCGGCGGATGCGGGGTGAAGTAGGGCTGCAACTGCTCGGCGCTGGATGGGAAGAAGATGACACCGGCGGGCATGCTGCCGGTGTAGTAGGTCACCGCACGGGCGATGAAGCTGGAAGTAATGATCGGCTCCCCAGGCTGACGAACTTTTTCCGCCGCAGCGGCGATGTCCCGAGTGGAGGTGTAGGTCGGGATCTTGTCGTCCACGCCGTATTGCATCATCATGACGATGGCCGCTGTCACCATGACCGTGGTGCCCGCCCAGGCGGCCGTGCGACGCATCAGCAGCAGCACCATGGGGATGGAGATAAAGGCCGCCACGGTGTAAATGACCGGAACCAGGTCTTTGATGAACACGTTGCTCTCCTTGGGCGGCAGAATGAGCGAAACCACGGCGGCAGCACCCAGCACCAGCACGGTCTGCACCACCGCCAGGACCGAAGCCAGGATGCGCTCTCCCAAACCACTGAAGCCCTTGCCCAGCCACTCATCCAGCGTGTGGCCCATCACCAGCGCGATCGTTACAAAGAGGAAGAAGGTGTAGGTGGGCAGCTTGCTGTTGCAGATGGTGAAGAAGATCAGGCTGGGCACGAACCAGCACACCAGGAAGAGCAGGCGATTGTCGGTCTTGAGGTTCTTCACGGTGCGCACCACAGCGGCGATGAGCAGCGGAATCCACGGCAGCGAACCGACCACGTGGATGGCGATGTACCACCACCAGTGGTTGCTGTGGGGGTGCTCGGAGCCGGTCAGGCGCTCCCAGTTTTCATGTACAAAGAAGCGGTGCCAGTACTCCATGCCATACTTCTGAAACATGACGGCATACCACGGCCCGGCGATCAGCAGCCAGGCGATGAGTCCCAGCCACAGGCCTTTGCCACGCCAGGGGGAGCGCTTGCCGGTAAACCAGAGATAGCAGATGGAGCCAAGCGTGGGCACCAGCAGGCCGACGGGCCCCTTGGTCAGCATCGCGAAGGCAGAGGCAATGAAGTGCAGGATCATCCAGCGGTCGCGCTTGTCCTCCTCCTCGGTGGCCAGCCAAAAGAAAAACACGGAGGCGCTGATGCACAGCGCCAGGCAGATGTCCGTGAGCATGAGACGGGACATGATGGCATACTCCACCCCGGTGGCCAGCACCACGGCGGCACAGAACCCGGCGCGGGGAGAGAACATGCGGCGGCCAAACCACCAGGTGAGAAAGACCAGCAGTGTGCCAGCGGCGGCCGATGGGGCGCGGCAGGCGAAGGGATTGTCCCCGAAGATCTTCATGGAGATCATGGACTGCCAGTAGAAGAAGATCGGCTTTTCAAACTGACGCTCGCCAAAGATGATCGGCGTCAGCCATTCATTCTTCTGCACCATCTCCCGCGTGGTTTCCGCATAGAAGGGCTCATCGGGGTCGATCAGCGGCAGGTGCCCGAGACGCCACCAGAACATGACCGAGCAAATGGCGAGGAGGGTGAGGAACTGGGAGCGTGTGGACATCAATCAGGCAGGGTTGGATGGGATGAAGATCTCTTGATCGCGTGCATACGCGCAAAAGCGGGTGCTGCTAAGGAAAAGTTGCGTTTCATGGCACTCGATGGCCGCGAGCTTGCGGGCCTTTTGGCGCAAAGTGAGATCCAGGGTGAGACCCGTGGCCTCCGGGCAGAACCAGCGGCGGTGGATGAGGTAGGCCCACTGCGGCAGATTCATCCCGGCCAGGCGCTGCGCCTCCTGAATGAGGGACCAGGAAGCGTCGTGGTCAGGATGGTTGTCGTCCTGGGAAGGCACCACCAGCAGCGTGGGGCGGAAGGTTTTCAGCTCGGCGACGTGCAGTGCCAGCGCGGATTCATCCCTCTGCTGCCAGAGCCCGGTCAGCCCCTGGTCGGGCAGGCCCAGGAAGACCGCCGCGTCGGCCTGCAGGCCCAGCGTTTGGACGGAGCGCAGCGCCTCCAGCCGCCGCCGTGCGCCCCAGCGCTGGCGGCAGGAGGCATCAATGCTCCAGCGCTGCTCCACGTAGCGCTGCGGCCAGGGATTGTTGTCGCCATCGGTCTGAAACACGACCCGCACCTGCGCCCCGACGGCCACCGCATGCTGGATGAGACCGCCGCAGCCGAGCGCCTCATCATCCGGGTGGGGGGCAAAGACCAGCACACGATCCTGCGGTGATAGCGTGTGGGTGGAAGGCATCAGGGGTTGGTCGGAAAATGAGGCGGGGGCTTTCCCATACCCGGCTTCTTTCCGCACGCCAGATGAAAAGTTTGTCACTGAAATTGTTTGTCACCCGATATTCTGGTTGGACAGCCCCCTGGAAACCATGGAAGATTGACTGCCCCTCCTATCATGCAGGCCGCCAGCCAGACAACTTCCCAACCGTGCAAGATCGCTGCACTCATACCGGCCTACCGTGAAGCCATGGCCATTGCCGATGTCGTACGCCGCACGGTCCCGCATGTGGATCTGGTGCTGGTGGTGGACGACGGCTCGCCGGACAACACGGCAGAACTGGCCCGCGAAGCCGGTGCCGAGGTGATCAAGCACACCGTCAATCAGGGCAAGGGCGCCGCGATGAAAACCGGCATGAAGACCCTCTCCGAGCGCGGGTTTGACTACATTTTGCTGCTCGACGGCGACGGCCAGCACGCCCCCGAAGAGATCCCCCGCTTCACCGCGTCCGCACGCGACGGCTCCGCCCATGTGGTGGTGGGCAATCGTTTTGAAAACATCAAGGGCATGCCCTTGAAGCGCCGCCTGGTGAACACCCTGATGTCCCGCATCATCAGCAACACCTGCGGCGTGCCCATCCCGGACACGCAGTGCGGCTTCCGCATGGTGCGCTCCAGCCTGGTCACCTACATCATGGGCAGCAGCGACCACTTCGACTTTGAGACCGAGATGCTCCTGCTCGCCAGCCGTGCCGGATTCCGCATCCACAGCGTGCCCGTGAGCACCATCTACGGCAGCGAAACCACCAAAATCCGCCCCGTGCAGGACACCATCAAGTTCATCAAACTGATGTACCGCTGGCGTCGCCAGTCCAACACCAAGGCCAACGAACTCGCCGCCGATCTGCGCGAAGCCGGTGCCGGGAAGTAGCGGCAGGACCACTCAAAGCCTGTTGAGAAGAAAAATTCGTTCGCCATGGACGACCTTCCTGTAGACAACCCCATGCTTGTCGCTGCAGCGTTGGTCGATCAAGTGCTGGCGGGTGAAAGATCACCCTATGCCGTGCTTGAGGACTGGCCAGATTCGGGTGCCTGCGATAGATTGTTGCTCAACCACGCCTGGACTGCGTTGCAGCATTTTGCTGATGACGAAGACCTGCATAAAATCGATGCAGATTATCTTGCTGCCGAACTCCAAAGATTGAAGCACCACGCATCGAAATTGAGATCGTGAGACAGCGTGCCGACATAAGAAAGAAGAAACTCCAGGATGCACCACGAAGACATGCTCAATATTTGCCAAAATAGGCAAGCAACATTCACCATCGTCGAGAGCATGTATGGGCGTCCATCTGCAAGATGCCGCACGTAAGTTGCGTTGCCTTGGTCCCCCCATGACAGCGGTGCCGCCTCCGGTGCGAATGGTTAGAAAATCGCATTGAAGCGCGGCGCGTGCTCACGATGTTTCATTTCCATCCTCCCATCCCCATCCATGTACCACCGTCCCCGACCCTCCTTCGGCTGTTTGTTTGCCGCCTCTCTGGCTCTGACCGGAATCTCCCAAGCGAATGACTGGACGAACTGGCGCGGCCCGCTGCAGAACGGCGTGAGCCTGGAACACTACAAGAAGGCCGGCAAACTGGACGACAAACCCACCTGGTCCGCAGACATCCGCAGCCGTGGCACGCCCGTGGTGGTGGATGGCAAGGTCATCCTCTGGGGCTACAAGGGCGAGACGTCGGACCTGATCGAAAGCGTGACCTGCCTGGATGCCAAGACGGGCAAGCAGCTCTGGCAGCACGAGATCCCGGATTTCCTGAGCGATTCCATCTACAACCGCTACTCCATCGGCGCGCCGACGGTGGACCCCGAAACGAAGCGCATCTACCTGACGAGCAACGCGGGCAATTTCGTGTGCTATGAACTCGACGGCACCAAGGTGTTTGAAATCCCGCTGATGGAGGAGTTTGGCCGCATGACCTTCCCGAACTCCCGCGTGGGCAGCCCGGTGATCGAAGGCGAGTTCGTCATCATCCACTTCATTTTCTCGAACTGGGGCGCGGACGGCCCTGCCGCAGACCGCGTGTACGGCTTTGACAAAAAGACCGGCGAACTCGCCTGGTGGACGCTGCCCGGCGTGAGCCCTCCGGTGGACAGCTCCTTCTCCACTCCGGTGCTCGCCACCACCGATGGCAAGCGCGTGGCCTACTTCACCACGGGCTGCGGCCACATCGTCTGCGTGAACACTCACAACGGCAAGCCTTACTGGAAGATGCCCATCTGCAAAAACGGCGTGAATCCCTCCGTCATTTTGCACAAGGGCAACCTGATCGCCATTCACGGCGATGAGAACGTGGACAACTCGGAGAAGGGACGCATGATCTGCATCAAGCTGCCGGAGAAGCTGGCAGCGCCTGTGCCACCCGTGCTGGAAGCCACCACGCTGGAACCCAGCGTCGAAGTCTGGCGCAACCCCATCGGTGCCACGAGCAGCTCCCCTGTTCTGGTGGGAGATGTGATCTACCAACTGGATGACGGTGCGACTCTTTATGCCATCAATGCAGACACGGGAGTGCTGAAGTGGAAGAAGAAACTCAGCAACGCCAACCTGCACTCGTCCCCGCTGTACGTTGACGGCCTGCTTTACTGCCCCATGCTGGATGGCAAGCTCGTGGTGGTGAAGCCGGGCGAGGCGGATGGTGAAATCGTCCAGGAGATCAAGCTCGGCGAAAACATCCAGTGCCTCGGCGCACCGACGGTTTGCGATGGCATGCTCTACGTGACAACCACCGAAAAATTCCACGCCTTCAAGATTCCAAACAAGGGCATCAAGGTGGATGCCGCACCGAAAGTGGAAATGCCCAAGGCCGGCAAGGCCGTGGCGCTGCAGATCATCCCTGCTGAAACCGTCATCATGACCGGCAACAAGCAGGCCTTCCGCGTCCGCAGCGTGGATGCCAATGGCTTCCTCGTCAGCCCCAAGGTCGAAGGCGTCAAATGGGAAACCTTCATCCCGCCAACCGCCAAGGTGAAGGCCACCATGGATGCCAAGTTCAACGAGGCGGGCGAACTTGTCGTCGCTGCAGATGCCAAGTCCAGTGCCGGCGCCTTCAAGGCCACCTCACCTGAAGGACTCGTCGGCACGATCCGTGGTCGTGGTCTGCGCAATCTCCCCCTGGTGGACAACTTTGAAGAATTCGATCTCAAGGACGAGCAGCCCACCGAGCACATCAAGTTTGCCTACCCGCCGCTGCCATGGATCGGTGCACGCTTCAAATTCGACGTCCGCGAAGTCGCCGGAGCCCCCGGCAACAAGGTGCTGGCCAAGACCTTTGACCGCCTGCTCTTCCAGCGCGGCACCGTGTTTGTGGCCCCTTCCCACCTCTCCAACTACACCATGCAGGCCGACGTGATGACGGACGGCAGCGCCCGTGCGAAGTCGGACATCGGCCTCATCAACCAGCGCTACATGATCTGCCTGCGTGGCAACGCCGGCAAGCTCGAGGTCAGCTCCAACCCGGAACGCCTGAAGCAGGAAGTCGTCTTCAAAGTGGTGGCCAACACCTGGTACACGCTGAAGACCCGTGTGGACGTCGCCAAGGATGGCAGCGGTGTCGTCCTCGCCAAAGTCTGGGACAAAGCACAACCCGAGCCCCAAGCCTGGACCATCGAAGTCAAAGTCCCCCGCGCCCACGCCAACGGTTCCCCCGGTATCTTTGGATTCACCCCGCTGAACCAGAAGCGCGTCTATCTGGACAATCTGAGCGTCACACCCAACAAGTAACTCCCTCCCACCGGAACGCGCCCCGAAACTTTGTTTTTAAACCACATGACCACGAAACTTTCTCCCATCCTCGCCGCAGCCCTGGTGGCTGCGGCCTCGCTGAATGCCGCCGACTACACCCAGTGGGGTGGCGGCAACACCCGCAACATGGTGTCTGACGAAAAGGGTCTGCCGACTGATTTCAATCCCGGCAAGAAGTACGGCCCCAAAGCCGCACCGAAAGAAGCCGGACGCCTTCGCCCCAATGCCCAGGACGCCAACAAGGCCCCCGGTGCGGAAGACATCGACATGAGCACCACCAAGAACTGCCTCTGGGTGGCCAAGCTGGGCTCCCAGACCTACGGCACGCCGATGATCGCCAACGGCCAAGTGTATGTGGGCACGAACAATGAATCGCCACGCAATCCGCAGGACATCGGCGACCGCGGCATCATGATGGTGTTTGATGAGTACACCGGCCAGTTCAAGTGGCAGATGGTTTCCCCCAAGATGGGCAGCGGCAAAGTGAATGACTGGGAATACCTCGGCATCTGCGCCAGCCCGACCATTGTGGGTGAGAAGGCCTACGTGCCGAGCAATCGCTGCCAGATCGTGTGCCTGGACGTCAAGGGCATGTCCAATGGCAACCAGGGCATGCAGGACGAAGGCGCCTTCATGGCCCCTCTCGACAAAGACGGCAAGCCCACTGCTCCCCTCACCCCCGGTGACACGGATGCGGACATCCTCTGGGTCTATGACATGTACAAAGAACTCGGCGTCTTCCAGCACAATGCCACCGCCGGTTATCCGCTGGTGATCGACGGCAAGGTCTTCGTCCCCACCTGCAATGGCGTGGACTGGACCCACACGAACATCCCTTCCCCGAACTCCCCGAGCTTCATCATGCTGGACGCCGAAAAAGGCACCCTGCTGGGCGAGATGGACCACGTCGCCTCCGAGCGCGTGCTGCACTGCTCCTGGTCCTCCCCGAACTCGGTCGATGTGGACGGCAAGAAGCAGATCGTCTTCGCCGCCGGTGACGGCTGGGTCTATTCCATGGCTCCTGAGACGCACAAGGACGCTGAAGGCCTGGACATCCTCAATGAGTTCTGGCGCTATGACGCCAACCCACCGGAGTATCGCAAGAACTCCGCCGGTGAGCCGATCAAGTACGTCGAGTACGATGGCCCGAGCGAAATCATCGCCACCCCGACCATCGCCGACGGCCTCGTCTATGTGAACATCGGCCAGGACCCTGAGCACGGTGAAGGCGTGGGCTGCCTGAGCTGCATCGACCCCAAAGGCAAAGGCGACCTCAGCGGCAAAGCCCTGTGGACCTTCAAAGGCATCGAGCGCACCATCTCCACCCCGGCGGTGAAAGACGGCCTCGTTTACGCCGCCGACTACACCGGCCGCGTCTTCTGTCTCGATGCCAAGACCGGCAAGGAGTACTGGAAGTTTGACACCAAGGGCCACATCTGGGCCAGCCCCCTCGTCGCTGACGGCAAGGTCTGGATCGGCAATGAAGAAGGCGAACTCTTCGTCCTCGCCGAAGGCAAGGAGCTCAAGGAGATCACCACCATCGAGTTCCCTTCCCCGCTGCTCAGCAGCGTGGTGGCTGCCAATGGTGCGCTGTATGTGACCACCCACACGCACCTCTACTGCTTCAAGGAAGGCGCGAAGACGCCTGAGGCGAAGTAAGCGGCATTCAAGCCGGACAATTCACGAAGGCGGGCCGGAGACGGCCCGCTTTTTTTGTTCCCCTGCGTTGGGCCTCAAATGAATCGCACCAAGCGATGAGGCATGAACGTGAGGCGCTGTTCACCCCACTGTTTTAGGTGCGAAAAGATTGTTTGCGATACCGTAAGCCGTCAGACGATTGCAAAGGTCATCAGGATCCTTCCAATACTCTTTATCAAGCCTGTCCAGTTCTGCAGCCCATGCTGCTGGAGGGGCTGATGGATCGTCCGGCCCCCAGGGCAGTAATTCCAGCCTCTCTTCATCATCTCGCGGCGGCGCCGAAGAACTCGGAAATAGAAGTTCGCATGATCGCGCCAGGATCCGCCTGCATTGCCACAAGTCCAGCTCTTCAAGGGCTTCCAGTGTCTCCAAATAGCGTTCGCCAGAGCTGTTGGAGTAGAACTGATGAAGCCCACCATTGTTGACTTCGCCATTTAAGACACAGCAAAGGAAGTAATTCTTCTCCACCGATGACAACCCCTCATAACCTTCGGGCGTGTGATAAATTCGGCGAATAAGGGCCGTCCAATAATCCCTTTCGGGGTTCGGCTTGCGCTGCTCCGCATAAAACGCCTTTGACTGTTCCAGAGCGGATCGAATCCCCTGCTTGCAAGCCATGCACACCCCTCCAGTGGCCACGGCAGTAGAGGGCAAAATGGTGGCACCACATTCTTTGCATGGAACTCGGTCGCTCATGATCGTTGTTTGAGGGATAACGAGAGTTCCGTCGGATGCAAAGAGGCTATTCCATTCGAATCACCTTCCCTCGGTAAACCTCAAATAATATCCATCCGGCGACATCACTCGAAAATCTCGCACGCCCCAGGGGCGCATGACAATGCCGGTGGAGATGGGCCAGCCTTTGTCCTTGAACTTGAGCGCAGCGGCGTAGGCCTTGTCAATCTCCGCCACGACGATGCCGATCTCGATGCCCACCCCCATGCCGCTGCCGGAGACCTTGCCATGAAACGGATGACCCGGGCCCCAGTACTTGGGATCGATGAAGGTCAGTTCCGCCAGCCCTGACTGGACCTGCACATAGCCCGGCTTCCTATAAGTGGCCTTGAAGTCCGCCACGCTGCCGAAGAACTCCACATAGTCCTCCACGCGCTGCGTGGCGAATTCCATGAAGACCAAGCCCGGCTTGCGCAGCGAGGGCGCGGTGTCAGTGGTGGTTGACGTCGTCGCTGATGGTTTGTCAGCCGCAGGCTTGGGGGCATCTGCCGCGTGAGTATGGAGCGCCAGGACAGCAAAGAGGCTGATGACGCAAGAGAGGAGTCGGCGGCATGCTTTCATGCCTGGACCCAACGTCATTTGGAATGCTTTGCAACTAGACCGGTTCTCAAAAAGAATGTCCTTTTGATCCGGCGATCGCAGCGGCCCCAGTGGCAAGACGGAAGCGCCGCCTGCTATTTGAAAATACCAGGCAAGCGACCAACGCCGCCAATGGAGCCGCTCCTCCGCCGGGCAGCGTGACAGACCTTTTGAGAACCGGTCTAACCTGCGGTGGCAAAGGTGCCAGCCCAGCCATCCCACTGACGCAGTGCGCATTGGCCACACTGCGCTCCGCATTCGTCACCTCACCTGCCCTTCTTCTCCCGCACATGCTTGAAGGCCGCCGCCTGCATGAACTTGTTGGCCGCCGGAGTGCTGGCATGACCGGTGAGAATGTCGGTGTGGATCGCCTTCGGCATCGTCAGCGCGTTGTAGGCCGCATACACGCTGGTCGGCGGGCAGGTGGTGTCGATGAAGCCCACGGTCACCGCCGCGCCCTCGCACTTCGCACGGATGGCAAAGTTGACGTTGTCAAAGTAGCGCGACGCCTGCAGCGCGGCGGCGTTCGGCTTTCCATCAGCACCGTTGGGCACGATCTTCGGCCAGCCGCTGATGCGATTGGCCTGGCTGCCGGTGTGGTCACAACCCGCTGGCACGCCCGCGCAGATGAACGAGACGCGCGCATCGAGCCCTGCTGCGGCAAACGCCTGATACCCACCCTGGCTGGCACCATAAACAATCAGCGTCTTCCCATCCCACTCCGGCTGCGCGGTGAGGAAATCGATGGCGCGGATCAGGCGCAGGAACATGCCTTTGAAGTAAACCGTCTCGCGGTCCTGCGGGTTTGAATTCGGATAGCCCTTCAGCTCACCCGCCGCCACTGCGTCGTAGAATTCCTTCGGCTTGCCGTTGGGCAGACCGTGCGCGTTGATGTCCATCGACAGCATGCCGCCTTCGTTCAGCGCCCACGAGACGCTGCCAAGGCCCGCACTGCGCACACCCGCCCCATGCACATGCAGGATCGCCGGGAGTGACTTGGCCTTGGCCTGCACCGGCTTGCCAAAGTAACCGCTCACCGGTTTGCCCACGCAGTCGATCTGCACATCAAAAGCCGCCACACCTTTCGGAGCGCCTGTCGTCACCGGTGTGAGCGTCGCTTTCGCGGGCACCTGCGACAGAGCGGCCTTTTGGGCATCCCAGAACGCATCAAAATCCTCCGGCACCGGCATGCTGGGCTTGAGCAGCAGCGGATCATAGCCCGCAGCCGCCATGGCCAAGGCCTTGTCACTCGTGGCGCGCAACAGCAGGAAGCCCGGTTCATCCAGCTTGCCGATGAGTGTCGCCTTGCCGTCCTTCACATTCAGCGTCTGCGGCGGCTGGGGCTGCACCCCGTCCTTGGAAAGCACGCACACCACTTTCCCATCTGCCAGCGGCTTGCCGTCTTGCTGCGCCTCAATCGTGAAGGTGGCCGTCTCGCCCACATGATACAACGCATCGGGATGATCGGCGCTGGCCTTGAGCGTGAGCACCGGCGCAGGTGTCTGTGCTTGCAGACTGAGAGAGATAAGGAGCCACAATGCGGAGAGCGGTTTCAATTTCATGCGCCCGAAGCTCGAACAGGGCTCGCTGTGAATCAATCTTCATTCTCCCCCATGATCGTGCGGACCTTGTTCTCCATGCTGCTGGGAACCGCAGGCCTGGGAGTCAGTCAACGGCACCGCCAGTCGAGAACCACGCCCACAAAAAAGCGCATGGTCCGGAGACCATGCGCTTGAATCAATTCGAGGATCAACTCACTGCGGGAAATTACTCCTCGCAGCAGCCGCCGCCACAGCCGTCGTCAGCAGCGCCGTCGTCGTCGGAGTCACCATCGTCGTCGCCGCCGTCGTCGTCGCCGTCAGCGTCGTCGCCATCTTCTTCATCGGACTCGCCGTCGCCGTCGTCGTCGGTGTCGTCAGCGTCGCTGGTGCCGTCATTGTCGTCATCGTCATCGTCCTCGTCGGAGATGCCGTCGCCATCGGCGTCGTCATCGCAGTCGGCGGCTTCGTCAGCCAGGGAGCCGTCGTCTTCTTCTGCATCGTCCTGCTCTTCATCAATTTCGGCTTCGTCTTCCGTGTCTTCTTCGGTGGCGGTAGTTTCGTCATAGCTTTCCACGGATTCTTCCAGGGAGGAAACTTCGCTCACGTCAATGGAGGAATTGATGGAGGTGGTTTCGTAGTAGTTGCCATAGTTGTTGATGCCGGAGTTGTAGTAGTCCCAGCCGTCATAGTAGCCCCAGGCCGAACCGCCGAAGATGGAACCCAGCACGCTGACAACCGGAGAGAGCTTGCCCCAGCTGGACTGGTAGTAGTCTGGATAGTATGACTGGGTGATGTTGCCATAGGCACCCAGGCAGTTGCGCAGGCGGCCAGTCTGATACTGATACTTGGCATAGGTGCCACGGTCGGTGCCCTGAATGCCGGCAATTTTCGTTGCCAGGCCGATCAGGTCCTGCATCATGCGGGACTGGTAGGACTTGGGTTTCGCGGTAGCGGCAGCCTGCTTCAGGTTGCCGATCAAAGCTTCCATTTGCGGACCTGCTTTTTGGATTTCAGCGAGTTCGGCATCCGTCAGCTTGCCTTTTTTGCCGCCTTTCTTCAGAGCGGCCACCGAAGGACCATAATGGGTGAGGTACAGTTCATAGGCAGCGTTGAGGGATTTGACACCACGGCCCACTTGGGATTTTGGGTGTGCACCGCGAATGATGCCCCAGGTGGTGGCAAGCTGCGTGACGCCCATACCGGTGGCGTCGAGACCTTTGAGCATCTCCTCGCTCTTGGCCTGAATGCCTTTGTCAAGCTGGTCGAGGCCCAGCGAGGTGGACTTCAAGGCACTGTAGAACGGCACCGCTTGCTTGGATTTCGGACTGATGTCCTTGGAATTCTTGACGATGAAAGCGACGGACGCCTGCATGTCTTTCACCAAGGAAGCAGGCGTGGGAGGGGCACCCTTTTTGTTGTGGGCCTTGCCCTTGGCTTTGGCTTCCTGGCCGTGCACTGGCAGACCAGAAACGCCTAGAAGGCTGAGACTGGCGATAAACGCGATGGATTTGAGGAGGATGAGTCGAGATTTTATAGGCGAGAGCTGCGAGTTTAGGCACACTAAATTTTTGTGCCACAGCTTTTCGCGCTTTTTTTGAAAGATTTGGATTACTAAAGACGGTCAACTTACAATTCTGTAGCAGAGCACGCCACATCTGGTTTTTGTACCGTTGAGCAGGCCTTCGATTCATCTGCCACCAGCGATCGACTCTTCTACCTGTACTTATCATCCACGCACGCATCAATCCAGCTTCCCCCTCTGACATCTCCCTTGATCGTGCTGCACTTGTTCTCCATGCTGGCGCACCCCCATGCCCAAAAAACGCGGATGCCTGAAGCTGCTTCTGCTGCTCGTCCTTGTCGGCGTGCTGCTGGCCTGGCTTGCCGGTGAGGTCTTCTTCAATCTGAACAGCAATCTCGTCGCCATCAGTGTACGCGACTCCAAACAGCCGCTCCAAATCCTCACCAAACGCGGCGAATGGAAACCCGCCACCGCGCTGACCGCCGGAGATCTCGACGCTGCGCTGATCGAGCGCCATCGCGAGACGGGCATGAGCTGGGCCACGCTCAAAGTCCGGCGCGCGGGCGGTGCCCTGGCCAGCATCGCCCAGCGCGTCTTCGGCGCGGAAGTCCAGATCGTCACCCTCTCCGCCGACCGCTTCGACTTCATGACCACCTTTCAGCCGAAGTTTGCCCTCACCACCGCGCGCGAGCGCATGGCAGATGGGAATTTCTGGTTCGCCATCACTGCGAACTTCCGCGATCCCAAAGGCCGCCCCATGGGCTGGGTCTATCACGAAAGCCGTCAGGTCAATCAACCCTTCGGCGACTGGAGCGGCTGCTTCTTCGTCAAAGACGGCCGCCCCTGGTGCGGGCCGAAGTCGCTGCTCAACGAAGTCCCCGGACTCATCCAGGAAGGCTGCCAGGTCTATCCCTCCGTGATGAAAAACCACACCACCTTCTCCTACGTGGACCTCAAGCCCGATGAGCATTTCGACGGCTCCAAGCTCAGCTACCGCTCCCTCGTCGGCATGCGGCGGGACGGCACCATCGTCTTCGTCCTCTCCGGCGACGGTGGGATCATGAACGTCAGCGAAGTCACCGAAATCGCCCGCAAGCTCGACGTCCAGCACGCCACACTCCTCGACGGTGGCCGCGCCCTGCAATACTCCATCCGCACCGACGACGGCCCCTGGCACTTCCACGCCTTCAATACCGAACTCCCCTTCAAGCACAAGTGGTTCGAACGCCAGCGGTCACCCGTTTACATTGGCGTGAGGCGCAAAGCACCGGTGATTGTGGGTGGAGCTGCTACTCCTCCTTTTTGAGCCTCTTCTGCCAATCCGGATGCTGCTTCTTATACGCCTGAAACGCCGCATGCTCCTCCGTGGAAATCTTCCCATCCTTGCTGGTGTCGATGAAGGGAAACAGCCACTCCCAGCCCGGCTTCGCTTCGCTCCAGGCTTCCTTTGACTCCCACTCACCCGCCTCCACGGCACCTGGGACGGGCCGTACGGATGGGCCGGTCCAGGCGAGGATTTGACCGCGTTCGAGCAAGCGGCTGCGGAGCTTCGTGGCATCAACTTGCTGCACCGGCACACCGGCGTGAATCGCCTGAGCAGCAGCCACGCCGGCGGATTCTCCGAGGACGCAGAACACCGGCTCCATGCGTGCGGAGGCATAGGCGATGTAACTGGCCGAAAAGCACACCGGCACCAGCAGATTGCTGCAAGCCTCGGCCTTCGGCGTGAGCGCACGATACGGAATGGGATAAGGATGCCCCGTGCCCTGGGAACCACCGACGAACATGTTGCCCTCCGTGGCCACGCCCATCTTTCCGGTGGCGGGATCAGCCACGGCGTAACGACGCACGGGATAGATGTCCACGCCATAGAGCGCCAGCCCCACACTGTCCTCCACCTGCGTCTGGTTCCACACATCCGCCAAGGTCAGCACATAGGGCCCCTGCATGCGCCGCGATATGCGCACGTAGAGTTGATTCGGCCAGCCGTCGGTGTCGGCGTGCTTGGTTTTGTCCAAGCCAAGTGCCGCCGTCTCGGCACGAAACTTCTCCGGCACGCGTGAATCCGTGCTCAAAAAGTGATGCAGGCCGCTGAGGTAGTCCTTGTGCTGCCGCCACACGCGCGACTTCACCTCCCAGTTCCCATCCTGATAGTACCGACTCACTCCCAGCGGTGAGATGGTGACCAAAGAATCGCGCTTGTAGTTGTACTCACCGCTGTTGAGCCAGCCGGGGAAGATGTCGCGCAGCCGTTTGAGCAACTTCGCCTCTCCGCCCTCCGTCGTGCGTACGAGGTGCTCCACATAGCGCCCGACCACTTCAAAATCCTTCGCCTCATAATCCGCGGGTGTTTCAAACGCGATCCGCTTCTCCGCATCACGCGTCACGTAGAAGCGATAGTTGTAGGCCTGCGTGTAATCATCCGCCGCGCCCTTCGGCAAACCGTGGTCCGCATCCACCAGCGGCAGCAGCCCGCTCTTCGCATCTCCCGGCACTACGTAGGGATCGATGGGTGTCCAGTTTGTCGTCGGCCCCACACCGGCGAGTTCTTCATGGAAAACCTCCTTCGCTTCGCGACCCACCGCATACGGCACCGCAGCCGCTGCCATGACATCGCCCTCATAGCTCGCATCAATGAAGACCTTGGCTTCAATCATCGCCGCGTCGGATTTCGCAGCCTTCGGCGCAGGCACGCCGTTTTTGTCCGGCGGAGCCAGTTCCAGCACGATCTGCGTGATCGCTGTTCCCGTCTTCCCTGCCTTTTGCATGCGATGCTCCAAGAGCACCGGAATCTTCTCTTCCTCCAGCCACGCCGCGAACGCCTGGCGGATCGCATCGGGTTGCTTTCCCAGCTTGAAGACGCGGCTCGTCGTCAGCCCACCCACCGCCTGGGTTGCGGCACAGTCCTGCATCGGCTTGATCCCCGCGCCGAGAATGCCTCCCACCCAGCGACTGGGCTCCACGATGAGCACCGAACATCCCTCCTGCCGCGCCGCCACCGCGGCCACGATGCCTGCGGGAGTCGCGCCATACACGCAGACGTCCACTTTCTGCGAAGTCACTTTAGCATGCGTAGTATGAAGCGCCAATAGGACCGATAAGATTAGGATAGGACGTGTCATGCTCCTATCTGGCCACAGCTTGAGAGTCTGTCATGCGGCATCTTTTTTGAGTACGATAGACACTCCTGTGTGTTGATGCCAAGGACTCCGTCGGAGCCTACAGTGCGCAAATGTATGCCACATTCCAAAACGTCCGTCCTGCAACGTGACTCGCCGGTTTGAGGTCAAGAGGACAACAGGGGTGCTGCGGGGACGCTGACCGACGGGCAAGAGTGCCCATCGTACTTCACGGCAGACTGCCCATCTCCAGCGTCTTCCAGCGATGGTTCCAGGCCTTGGTGAGTTCTTCGACGAGGCGTTCAAGTTGACCGAGTTCCTGAACGGGCAGGCGCAGCAGCGGCACGCCGGTGGAAGCGAAGAGGAGGTTCACGAACATGTCGCGCTTTTTGGTTTCGGCGCGCTCATGGCTGGCATCATCCAGCTCGATGCCCAGCATGGGCATCCAGTCGTCATTACGGCAAATCAAGAAATCGACGTGCTTCTGGCTGATCATTTGGAAAGCGCCGTTCGTCTTTTCATGCTGAAACACATCCGCCAGCCGGGGCTTGATCTGAATGTGGCAACGCTGCTGGGTGATTTGCTGCAAGCACGCATGAAACAGTGCCTCCGTAGGGGTCAGCAGGGGCTTGGCCGAGTACTCATACGGCATGGCGACACGCATGTCAGGATCAGGGGCGATGAGCTTCATGGCGAAAGGGCGATTATGGTATTTATATCCGTATCTTTCCGCCTGACAAGCCCTGTCGGACCACTTCATTTAAAAATAGCCCCCGGATTAAGTGATGAAATTCACCACAACTGTCTCCCTCGCCCTTTCCTCCTCTTCTTCCTTAGCGATGCGCAGACGTTCCTTCCGCTGCTCCTCCAAGTCCGCCATTTCCTGATCAATCTCCGCGATTCGTTCCGCGGTGAACCGCAGGCTCTCCGGAATAGGCGCTCCGCAGTAACCGCAGTGAGTCAGACGGCGATCATAGAGCAATCGCTGACAGCTCGGGCATTCGTTGTTCATCGCAGCCGTATGTTGAGAACCAAAGGCATTAAAATCAATGCAAAAGGCTCATCATCCTCACCCGCCAAACGCATGGCTCGGCACGCCCTGCGCACCGGGGCGGCAGACGAAGAGGCGGCCGGCGAGGGGCTCGACGAAGCCGGGCTTGTGGCCGGTGGTGATGTAGAGATCGCGCAAATCTGGGCCACCAAAGGCACAGGCGGTGGTTTCGACACAGGGCAGGTCGATCTGCAGTTCCACCTGCTGCGTGGCTGGATTGAAGCAGACCACCTTGGCACCGTGGCAGAAGGCGATCCACAGGCGGTCTTCGGTGTCGATCGTCATGCCATCGGGCGAGGTGGGATCGGCGCTGGTGTCCCAGACAACGCGCTCGTGAGTGATGCCACCGGTGGCGATGTCGAAGTCAAAGGCGCGGATTTTTTTGCTGGGCGTGTCGATGTAGAACATCGTGCGCGCATCACCACTCCAGATGATGCCGTTGGAGTTGGTGACGGGGGAGATTTTCTTTTCAACCCGCAGATCGGCATGCAGGCAGTAGAGCGCAGCCTCAGGGCGCTTTTGGAGGCAGATGGTGCCGGCCCAGAACCGCCCTGCGGGATCGCACTTGCCGTCGTTGAAACGGTTGTCTGGACGGTCCGGCTCCGGGTCTGCGATGGGCGTGCTGATTCCGGTGGCTTCATCGAGGAAGTAGAAACCATGGTCCCCCGCCCAGACGAGTCCGCCGCTGGCACGTGGCACCACAGTACCGACACGCTGGCCCACGTCCCAGACTTGCTCCTCGCCCGTCGAGGGAGTGAGGGCGATGATCTTATGGGCTTCAATATCGACGTACAGCAGGCGGTCCCTGTGCCAGATCGGGCCTTCGCCCCAGACGGAAACGTGTTTGGAGACGAGTTCAGGAGTCATGGTGTGAGAGTATGAGCAGGACGCTTGGGCAGCGTGATGAAAGCCTCGGCGAGGTAGTGCGGAATGAGGGGCTGGGCAATGAGTTCCTCAAGCTCGCCAGCGGGCAGAGATCGCACGATTTGCGCCAACTTTGCCGCATCCGGTCTGGCGGTGTGCAGGGTGGTCAGACCCAGCGGCGGCTTGGCGTCAAAAGTGTACACTATTTCGCAATCGGCGACGCGTTCACGGGCCACCTCGGCGGAGACGATGTCGAGATCGGGTAGCAGCCTGCCGTTTTCAACACGGGCCAAATAGAAGCTCTGACGGCGGGCATCGCCGATGACGTGGTAATTCGCAGGCGCTGCAATGTCCGGCGCGGTAAGCGAAGACCAGCCGATGCACCAAACGTTGCGTGAGAGTGCTATGCCTTGAGCGGCGGCGATGGCGATGCGAACGCCGGTGTAGGAGCCGGGGCCGTTGCCAATGACGATGCCGGTGAGTTGATCGCCAGCGGCGACGAGGGCTTCGCGGAGCGGGGCGAAGACTTGGGCGTTGTGGGAACGTTCGGACTGGAAGGAGGAGCGGAAGAGGACGTCATCGCCCCGTACGACGGCGATGCTGCCGTGGGCGGTGGAGAGGTCGAGGGAAAGGAGCATGAGAGATGAAATGACTAATGAGTAAATCAGAATGACGAATGAATGACGAAGGTCGAATGACCAAAGGGATTCGTCATCATTTTGATGATTCGGTGACGATGCGGGAGCCGTCTGGCTGGGGTTCGATGTAGAACCAGCGGGCGTCGGGTGGCAGGAGGTCGGGGAACATGTCGGCCCATTCGACGATGATGACGCCGGGTTCGGTGAGGAACTCGTCCCAGCCGATGCCGATAACTTCGGTAGCGGAGTCCATGCGGTAGAAGTCGAAATGGAAGACGGGCAGGCGGCCATCGAGGTACTCGTGCACCAGGGTGAAGGTGGGGCTGGTGACGGCGGCCTGCGAATTCATGCCGGCGACGATGCCGCGGGTGATCTGGGTCTTTCCTGCACCTAGTGTGCCGCACAGGGCGATGACATTTCCTGCGGCGAGGGTGGGCGCGAGCTGTGTGCCCCAGGCCAGGGCGTCTTCGGCGGTGTGAAGGGCGGTCATAATTTCAACCATTTATGAACAATGATTGGCCAGTTAAACGAGATCAATCCATAAGCGTAAACTATGGGCAGGAGGGCCAGCAATAATCCACATGCTTTCGCAGCCATAGGACCACGGCGGAATGCTGCGATGACTGGCAATAGGCTTAAACTAAGCAATAGGGCAACAAGAAGGTTTTGTTGGAGGGAGTAGTAATCTCTGACACCAAAAGACGCAGCCCCCATTACCAAAACGAAGACTTGTAGAATCAAACTGACCGATAGCTGCGCTACATGATTCTCTTGCTTCATAGCATCATGCGTCAGCACTGAGGGCGAAGTGGTCCCAGCCGGTGCTTTCGAAGTCGGGGGGGCGGCCTTCGCCGGGGGGGACGAGTTTGCCGATGATGGTGAGGGGGAGCTTGGGGAAGGCGGCACTCCATTTGGCTTTGAGGGAGCGGACGCTGCGGGGATTGACGGCGAGGAGGAGTTCGTAGTCTTCGCCATCGCCCCAGGCTTGATCGAAGGTGCAGCCGGGGTTGCAGGGCAGAGAGGCCACGTTCACTTGATAGTGCGTGCCGCTGGCGAGGGCGAGACGCGGGAGGTCTTTGGCCAAGCCGTCGCTGATGTCCATCATGGCATGGGGATGGGCGTTTTCAGAGAGCCAGCGGCCTTCTTCGAGGCGGGGCTGGAATTTGAGATGCTTGCCGTTGATGGAGCCGCCGAGGCGGCCGGTAACGAGGATGACATCGCCGGCTTTGCCTTCGCTGCGGGAGAGCCAGCGTTTGGAAGGGACGGTGCCACTCATGGAGATGGACAGCATGAGCACGAGCCCGCGGGAGGTTTCGCCGCCGACGATGTTGATGCCGTACTCCTTGGCAATCGCGCGCATGCCGCGATAGATCTCGGAGAGGAACTCTACCTGCATGCTGGGGGGAGCCACAAGAGTGATCATGGCATGGCGCGGTGTGCCGCCCATGGCGGCGAAGTCGCTGACCACGCGGGCGATGGCTTTGCGGCCGATGAGCTTGGGCGGTGTTTCGAGGGTGAAATGGACGTCCTGCACGAGGGCGTCGGTTTTGAGGAGGGTGTGTTCGTCCTTGGTGCTGCGGACGACGGCGCAGTCATCCCCTGCCCCGGCGATGACATCGCTGTCGAGCTTCACGCCGCGCATGAGTTTGCGGATGAGGTTGTCTTCTCCGATGTCGGCTAGAGTGGGCACTAGGGGGAAATGACGAATGACGAATGTCGAATGCCGAATGAACGACCAGATGCCTCCAACGCGAATGGGCGCGAATGTCCGCGAATTGACAAGAATGGCTCTGGGGCTGATTTGGATTCGTGGTTATTTGTGGCCATTCGCGTTAAAATCTGAGGCTGTGCGTGCATGGGTCACTGCTTCACCAGCACATTCGCGCCATCAAAATGCAGGAGGCGGTTCTTGAGGCCGCGCATGGCCTGGCGGTGGATGTAAACTTCGGTGCCGCCGATCTGGTGACGGTGCTCGGTGGCGGCCTGGGCGCCGCTGATCCAGGTGAGCTGGCACCACTCCTGACCGCTGAGCTCGCCCTGGGCGCAGCGCACGTAGTCAATGTGCAGGACATCCCCCGGATGACCGATGGACTCGATGTTGTGCTTCGACTCCAAGAAATCCGCGAAGGCCTGCGAATAGATCAGGCCGTTGCGGAGGCGATGGAGAACCATGGACATGTTTTAAAGCGACAAAGCGCGGGACGGGCTGGGCCGTTCCGCGCTTTGTGGGAAGACGAGAGTGTCAGCCAGCGGGAATCAGCCGAGGGCGGCGGTGTAGCGGGAAGCGACTTCGGTCCAGTTCACCACGTTCCACCAAGCGGCGATGTAATCAGGGCGCTTGTTCTGATACTTGAGATAGTAGGCGTGCTCCCAGACGTCGAGGCCGAGGATCGGGGTGCCGCTGCCATCCATGAGCGGGTTGTCCTGATTCGGGGTGGAGGTGATGGCGAGCTTGCCGTCCTTGACGATGAGCCAGGCCCAGCCGGAGCCGAAGCGGGTCACGCCAGCTTTGCCGAAGGCTTCCTTGAAAGCGTCGAAGCTGCCGAAGGTGGAGGTGATGGCTTCACCGAGCACACCGGTCGGAGCACCACCGGCATTTGGGCCCATGATGTTCCAAAAGAGGGTGTGGTTGAAGTGACCGCCGCCGTTGTTGCGGATGGGGCCCTGGACGTCGGCAGGCAGCTTGGAGATGTTTTTGCAGAGGTCTTCGATGGAAAGAGCTTCCAGGTCGGCCTTGCCAGCGATGGCGTTGTTCAGATTGGTGACGTAAGCGTTGTGATGCTTGCCGTGATGGATCTCCATCGTCTGCTGGTCGATGGTGGGCTCAAGCGCGTTGGTGGGATAAGGCAGCGGGGGGAGGGTAAAGGCCATGGTAGGGTGGGTGGGTTTGACGGTTCCGGGGGTAATTATCGCGAATATGCACCGGAGCAAGTGGGAGAATACCCCAGGATGAACGAAAAAGTCGCGGCAGCGGTGACGTTCGTATAGCACCCACCAACCATGAAACGTGCCCTGCTCCTCCGCCTCGCCCTTGGCCTGATTTTGACCTCATTCCTTTCCTCCTGCGGGTCTGAATTTCGATCAGCGTGGAAAAAAGGAGGCTATGTAGTTGCGCCCACCTCTTGTATTTCGGCCTGCGGCCCCATCACAAACCACCTACCGCAAAGCAAGTGGGAGGGCACTTGGCTCAGTGCCGCCAATGGTCATCACGGAGCACTGCGATGCGTCACGTCCAGCACCATCAATTACCAAGGCGACCACGAATTCTTCTACCACGCCACCTGGAAGAAGATACTCAGCGGCAGCTACAAGGCCGTCCACACCGTGAAAAAGCAAAAGGACGGCACCTACACCTTCAAAGGCGATCACAAAATGCCCGACTGGGCTGGTGGCCTCTACCATTACGAAGGCACCATCAAGGGCGATGAGTTCAAGGCCTGCTACCAATGCTCCATGGACAAAGGAACCTACACGATGAAACGCGTGCGTTGAGCAACCAACCGGCCAGACGTGGGGTTCATTCCACGTCACGTTTGTGACATTCTCCATGAAGTGGTTCCACAGCTTTCGCGCCAAGCTCATACTGACTGTGTTTCCCGTCGTGGCGGGGATCACGATCGCCACGCTGGTGCTGGCGGAGGTGAAGTTCATGGAGTCCTACCGCAAGTTGTTCGAGGAGCAGTTTGACTCGCAGATTGGCAACTACTCCTCGGCGAAAAAGAAGCGCATGGACGGACTGTCCAACGTGCTGGACAAGATCGCCAAGCAGCAGGACTTGCTGACGGCGATCTCCAAGAAGGATTTTGGAGCCGCGGGGCAGATGCTGCGCTCGCAACTGGAGTCCTTGTCCGGCGACCGGTTGCTGAGCGAGCTGCCGGGTGGCCTGCTGCGACTGGGAGGCAGCGGACCGGCACCGAACCTCACTCAGGCACTTGCAGGACACATTACCGGCAACGACAAAGACAAGGAGAAGAACAAGGCCCCCTTGGCAGCCCGCCTGCCGTTTTCCCAGATTCCCTACATCGCCGTCATCGACCCCGAGGGCAACTTTGTGGTGGCCCCGAAAAAAAGCGCCCAGGGTGGACGCGACATTTCGCCCCCGCTGCCAGCCAAAGAAAGCGCCACCAGCGCCGAGTTTCGCCGCAAATCCGGCAAGCTGCAGTGGTTGGGCGGCCGCAAGCTGGAGGACATTCTCAAGGAGCAGGAGGTCGGCTATTTGCGTGTCGAGTTTGGCGAGGACAACCGCAATGAGCAGGTGCGGGAAGTTTACATCACCCCTTTGCGTGAACCGCAGTCCGGCCAGTTCCTCGGTGCATTTCTCTTTGGCCTGCCGCTGCAGGTGCTGGCTGAAAAAGTGCTCTATGAGCAGACAAAACACTCTGACCTCGGCGAGATCATGAGCGGCGTCTGGGTGGAAGAGGGATTGGTCAGCACCACGATTCCCAAGAACGAGCGGGAAATCGTCGCGGCACACATCGCCGACTCGATTCACCACACGCACAAAACACAGCGGGGCATGGCGGTACCGATCCATGGTCAGCGCCATCAGATTTACTACCGGGTGCTGAACCCCGGCTCCCCTTTCCCGCTCGCTGCGCAGGTGAACCTGTACCCACTCGCGGCGATGGACAATGAGCTGGCCGAGCTGCGGCGCGATGTCGGTGTGCTCGGCGTGGTGTCGTTGTTGATCGCTCTGATGGCAGTGCTTTACATATCGCGCGGGCTCTCAGGCCCCATCAGCGAGATCGTGAGCGGGACGCACCAGATTGAGCATGGGAACTTCGACGTGCGAGTGCCGGTGCGCAGCCAGAACGAGCTGGGCAAACTGGCGGCCTCCTTCAATGAAATGGCTGCCGGACTGGCGCTGCAGGAGAAGTACCGCAGCGTGCTGAATGCCGTGGCGGACCGTACGGTGGCGGAGCAGTTGATCACGCAAAGCGGCACTCTCGGAGGTGAAATCCGGCACGTCAGCATGCTGTTCTGCGACATCCGTGGCTTCACCGCCATCACGGAGAACATGCCGCCAGCGGATGTGATCGAACTGCTCAATGAACACATGACCGCGCTCACGGATGTGGCCTATCAGCACGGTGGCATCGTGGATAAATTTGTGGGGGATTTGATCATGGTGCTCTTTGGCGCGCCGCTGAGTACTGGCGAAGACGCGGTGCGTGCGGTGCAGTGCGCACTGAGCATGCTGCGCGTGCGGCGAGAGCTGAACGAAGTGTCCAAACACTCCATGGAGGTGGGCATCGGTCTCGCCACGGGGTCGGTCGTAGCGGGGTGCATGGGCTCGGACCAGCGCCTGAGCTACACAGTACTGGGCCACCGGGTGAATCTGGCCTCCCGCCTGTGCAGCATCGCTCAGGCGGGGGAGATCATCATGGACGAGGAGACCTATGAGGACGCCAAGTCTTTCATTGAGGCCGAGCCGATGCCGCCGATGCAACTCAAGGGGATTTCCGAAGCGGTGCATCCGTGGCGTGTGGTGGGGGTGTGAGAATGACGAATGAGTAAATCCGAATGCCTAAATAATGACGAAGCCCGAAGAGCGGTGGTGAGGAGGCTGCGTGACTGGGCTGCCCGGTGTCTTCCAGACCGCACTCGGAGAGTGCGGACCACGCCGCGCTGGAGCCTTCGATGCGGTGGGATATTTTGGGAGGGCTTGTTGTGGAGCAAAGGCGGCTACTTTTTTTGCGCTGGCGGGGTGCGAAAGCGTATGGATGGAGAGGGAGTTGGATGGACTGAGTGGATTCGATGGGCCATCCTTTGATCTCCGCTGTTCGTTATTGATTTGCTTTGTTCGGCTCTGATTTTGTCATTCCCTCTTCATGTCCAACGCCCGCCAAAAACCTGATCTACTCGCCAAGCTGCGTGATGTGCCGCATGTGCCGGGCGTGTATATCATGCGGGACCGGCTCAACAACGTGATCTACGTGGGCAAGGCGCGGGATCTGCGCAAGCGGCTGGCGAATTACTTCACCCCGGCGCGCTCGAAACTGGCTGATAGAAAGACGCGGGCGCTGATTGCGAGCATCTGGGATTTCGACCTGCATGAGGTGCGCAATGACACCGAGGCGCTGGTGCTGGAAGGCCGCCTCATCAAGGAATTCCGCCCGCGCTACAACGTCAGCTTTCGCGACGACAAACGCTACTTTCTGGTGCGCGTGCATATGGGCGATGCCATGCCCCGCTTGTCCACCACCCGGCTCAAGAAAGAGGATGGCGCGCGTTACTTCGGCCCCTTCCCGCACGGCATGGCGCTGCGCACCACGCTGAACTGGCTGAACAAGAAATTCGGCCTGCGCGTGTGCCGACCGCTGAAGCCCGGAGAGGCGGACTACAAGCACTGCTCCAACGACATCATCAAGAACTGCTCCGCACCCTGCATCCTGCGCATTTCGCAGGAGGATTACAAAAAGCGCGTCGAGCAGGCCTGCGAGTTCCTGGATGGAAAATCGAAGGATCTCGTCACTGCGCTGGAGGGCGAGATGCAGCATGCCGCCGCTCGGCTGGACTTTGAAAAAGCCGCCGAGCTGCGCGACATGATCGAGGATTTCAAAAAGACCCTCATTCCCTCCCGCACCTTCGAGCGTGGGGCGCGGGCGCGGGTGATCCGCAGCATTGACCCGATGGCGGATGTACAGGAGCTCAAGGAACTGCTGCACCTGGAAAAAGCGCCGCTCGTCATGGAGTGCTTTGACATCGCGAACATCGGCACCGCGCACTGCGTGGCCAGCATGGTGCGCTTTAAAAATGGCGTGCCGGATAACTCGAACTACCGCCGTTACCGCATCAAATCGGTGAGCGGGCAGAACGACTTCATCAGCATGGCCGAAGTCATCCGACGACGCTTTTCGCGCATCCTGCTGGAGGGAAGAAAAGTGGCGGGGGATGATGCGGAGTTTTCACAGGAAGCTCCGGCTGAGGCGCTGGAACGCATTGCAGCAACCAGCACCAAATTCGTCACTCTGCCGGATCTCGTAATCGTGGATGGTGGCAAAGGCCAGCTCGGGGTGGCGGTGGCGGAGCTGCAGAAGCTGGGGCTGCATGAGCTGCCGATCATTGGTCTGGCGAAGGAGCACGAGGAGGTCTATCGGCCGGGGGAGAGCCATCCGGTGATCATTCCGCATGAGCGCGGGGCTTTGAAGCTGCTGCAGAGAATCCGTGATGAGGCGCACCGATGGGCGAATGGGTATCATCAGCTTTTGCTGGGGCGGCGTGTGGCGGAGAGCCTGCTGGATGACTGCCCGGGGATCAGCAAGACACGCAAGGCGGCGCTGCTGAAGGCGTTTGGCTCGGTGACGCGGCTGCGGAAGGCGACGGTGGAGGAGATGGCGGAGGTGCCGGGGATCAGCAAGGTGCTGGCGCAGGGGGTGAAGGAGTTTTTGGAGAGTCGGTGAAGAGGTTATCTAGCGGGTTGGTGCTGGTGCCGGAGAACTGAAGCCGGAACCGGAACCCGACCGCACTCGGAGAGTGCGGACCACTTCAAGATGGATGGATTTGACGCGCCACACCCTGCGAGAGGTTGAGGGATCAGGATGATCCCTCTCCTGCCGGAGTGCGTGCGAGTAACTCCCCTGCGAAGACATGCATGCCACTTCGACTTCACCATTCCAAAATGGGGCGAATCTTGTTTATGGTCCGATGAGGTGACCTGTGGTATAGGACACTCATGCAAATCCTCGAACAAATGGGGCTCGCGCTGGGACTGGCTTCGCTGGCGGGGCTGAACCTTTACCTCACGGTGTTTCTCACCGGTCTGCTGGTGCGCTTTGATGCGCTGCATCTCGCCGCGAAGTACCAGAACCTGGAAGTACTGGGGCATGACTGGGTGCTGATCGCTGCGGGGGTGCTGTACGCCATTGAGTTCGTCGCGGACAAAGTGCCGTGGCTTGATTCGCTGTGGGACAGTGTGCATACGCTGATCCGGCCCGTGGGTGGGACGATCCTTGCCGCGCAGGCGCTGGGCCATCTGCCGCCGCATGTGGAGGTGATCGGTGCGCTGCTGGCGGGTGGTGCGGCGCTGACGACGCACAGTGCGAAGGCGGGGACGCGGCTGCTGGCGAATCATTCGCCGGAACCGGTTTCGAATGTGGTGCTGAGCATCGCGGAGGACATCACGGTGGTGGCGGGGACGCTGGTGATGCTGTTGAAGCCGGTGCTGGCTTTGTTTATCTTTTCGGCGGTGCTCATCATACTCTGGCTGGTGCTGCCGCGCATGTTCCGGGTTATACGGCGTTCGTATGAGATTGTGCGGAGCAAGTGGCAGGCGATGTTTCAGCGGGGTGCGTCACCTGGCACTGTCTGTGCCAGGTAGTTTGGCCGCCCATCACTCCATCACCTCGCCAGGATCATCCAGTGCGTGGGCTTTGAGATCTTCGAGATCGACCCATTCGAGGGCGGATTCATGGGTGGCCGAGAGACACACGGGTGGGGCGCAGCCGGCATCTAGGGCTTCCTTCCACCGCGTGACGCACAAGCACCAGCGGTCGCCGGGCTTGAGGCCGGGGAAGTCCCATTCGGGAGCGGGCGCGGTGAGATCGTTGCCGCTCAGAAAAGAGAAGTTCAGGAACTCATGGGTCGCCTCAATGCAGACGGTGTGCAGGCCGACATCTCCGGGGCCGGTGCGGCAGTAGCCGTCGCGGTAGAAGCCGGTCATGGGTTTGCGACAGCAGCAGGTGAGGGGGTTGCGAAGAACGTTGGTACGCATGGGGGGTTACATTTTCCAGGAAGGGCCGGTGGCTTCAGAGATGGAAGGTCTGGCGATGTTGGACAGTTCCTTGGCGGTTTCGTTGTCCTTCATTGTGACGCCATCGCTTGCTGATTTGATTTCGAAGGCTTCGCCCAGCTTGGTCTGAATGTGATTGCCGCTGATCTCGGTTTCAGCCGGTGGCAGCACGGCTTTTTTGTCGCCGCTCATGCCGATGAGGATGTTGTGTTTGCAGTTGATGAAGGTGTTGTTGATGATCTTGGCGCGCTTCACCTGGAAGTAACCGTTGGGCACGGAATCGGGGATGCCGAGCATGATGCAGAGGGCGCTGCGTTCGTCGTCGCCAGTGAGGTTTTCAAAAAGATTGCCGGTGACGACGTGGTCTTCGCCAATGATGCGGACGCCGCCGGCACCTTTGGCACCATCGCCGAGGAAGATGTTGTGCTCCACCATGCAGGCATTGCCATGACGCAGGGTCAGCGTGCCGGAGACGCCTTTGAAGGTATTGCGACGATAGAGATTGCCGCAGGATTTGTTGGAGATGCACTCGGCTTCGCCATCGCATTTCTCGAAGAGGTTGTGCTCGACGATGCAGGAGGCGGTTTGCATGGAGGTCTTGCTGTCGCCGAGGCGGATGGTTTCGCCGCCGTTCTTGCCGAGTTTCCGGCGAGGGCCGAAGTGATTGTGATCGATCTGGTGTTTGCCCTGGTCTTTGGATTCGTTGGAGAGCCAGACGACCATGGTGGTGCCCTGGGTGGTTTTGCCGGCGATGTAGCAGTGGTCCACGCGGTTGCGTGCGCCGTAGATGGAGACGAACTGGGAGGAGTCTGCGGAGGCGAGCTGGGTGTCGTTGGTGACGGAGCAGTTGGTGATGCGGGAGTCGGAGGCGAGTTGCTTGGAATCTTTGCGGAGCTCGATGACCTGCGGGCCGGTGGGGTTCTGAAACCAGAGGCCGTCGACGATGATGTGGGAGCCGCCGACGGAGAGGCGAGAGGTGCCGGTGAAGATGACCTTGCCGGGTGTCTTCGCTTTGATGGTGACGGGCTTGGCTGCGGTGCCTTCGGCGTGGAGTTTTAATTGGGCATCGGCCCAGGTGCCTTCTTTGAGGATGAGGGTGTCGCCTGCGTTCACTGTTTGAGCGGCGGCGGCGAATGCGGCGGCATCGGCTATGGGGATGTCTCTGGCCAGAGCGGGAATGGCGAGGGCAAGGGTGAGGAGGATTGGGCGCATGGCTGCATTAAGAGATGGAGCCCGGGGCATCGGCAAGCATGATTTCCGGGTGCCGTCACAAGTCTGCCATTTGCTTTCGGGGGTCGGCCCGTCATGCTGGCGAGCATGAAACCCAACCTTGTCTGGTTTGACATTCCGGCGGTCGATCTTGACCGGGCGATTCGTTTTTATTCGGCGGTGCTGGGGAGGGAGATGAAGGAGGAGAACTTTGGTGGGGTGCCCACGGCGATGCTGCCGACGGGGGACGGTGGACAGCAGGGATGCGTGGTGGTGGTGAAGGATTTCAAGCCTTCGGCGGACGGCATCATGATCTACTTGGATGTGAACGGGCGGCTGAAGGAAGCAGTGGCTGCGGTGAGGGCGAATGGGGGGGACGGTGCAGCAGGATGTGCACTCGATTGGTGAGTATGGATTTCGGGCGGAGGTGCTGGATTCGGAGGGGAACTGCATTGCGCTGCATGCGGAGGGGGAGGGGTGATTTATGAGTGCATGAAGAACAGCCCCCATGCGAGAGTCTCCATTGCTGTCTCTCTCACATTCAATATCCTGACACTGCCATTCGAATCATGAACATTTCGCCTCCATCAGCTCTTTGCTCACTCTGTTTATTGCTCGTTGCATGTTCTTCAGGGCCTCCACGCTTAACAACCGCAAAGGAGATCAAATCAATGGAGGACGCTCAACACGCCTTTTTCCCAAATAACGGAGAATATACTATCGGCGATTTTGTTCTTTCGCTTCCTGTCGGCTATTACGAGGGCACCTCGCGTCGATTAGCTTTTGCCAGCGGTATTCTCCGTGACGCAACGCCAAAGCCCGTTCTTGAGCAAATCGATTACCTTGAATTGCCAGCAGGTGCTCTAGACCCGAAACGCCAATTTCTCCTGCTCGATCAGCACCACATCCTGATCCATGGCGAACCTTTCGACCTTGTAACAAGGTCTCCTGCCGAATTAACGGTACTGGAGCGAAAGGATGCCTCTTGGACTGATGTAACCGCTCGCTGTCTGCCTGATTGGACGAAGCATCCTGACACATTTGCGATTGAGCCTGATACGAAACGCATTCATCTGACCTTTAAGGAGCCGGCTCGACGAGTGACGTGCGTGTGGGGTAAAGGAAAGTTTTCCCTCATGCCTCAAAAGGAATAGCCTCTTGCTAGAGAAAATCAGTCGAGCCAGTTCTCCACACGCAGAACTGGCACCTGATTGAAGTCACGCGGATTGCGGGACAGCAGAGTGGCCTGGTAGGCGATGGCGATGCTGGCTATGCGCAGGTCGAGAGTGGCGATGCGTACTCCTTCCGAACGCAATCGCGTGAAAACTGCGGCAGTGTCGTGGTCCCATTCCAGCAGGGTCCATTTGTTGAGTTCTGACAGACTGCGGCCAAACCGCGAGTAGGCGTGGACTTGTTCATCGACATTGCGGGCCTTGTTGAGCAGCGCGAGCCAGCCGCGGAGGATTTCTTCGCTCACGACGATGGGCAGAAAATGATCTTCCGTGGACTCCGCCAGCCGCTGCATAAGGGCGCGACCTTTGGGCGTAATGAGATCGAACTCGGAGAGATTATTGGTGTCAAGAATCAGCATGCTCTGACTCCACCGTCATGCTGTGCCGGTATTCCTGGCCCAAGCGAACGGCCTCGGCATAAAGTGCGTCGTTTTTCGCCCAACCGGCGGTTTTCAACCAGTCGCGCTTTGCCGGTGGCGGCGTCTTTTTGGAGGCGGGCGTCATCGATATATCAGAATCATCCACACCAGACTTCATGACTAAGCACTACTCCAAAACAATCAGGCACACAATCAACGCTTTCCCCCTACCCCGTATATCCCCCCCCTGTCTTCCTCGGCTGAAAATCATTTTGCCTCAGATTCACAAGTTTGGGAGCTTCAATTGTCATATCCGTGCAAGGATGGCCTTGGCAAGTTGGCGGAAATCTTTACCGGCATCTTGGACGGCATACGAATGATTTCCAAGAGCGCCATCGGCCGAGGTGAGCTTGAAGATAGGTTTTCGTGCCTCCATGGCCAGGGGGACAAGGCTGCGGTAATTTTTCAGTCTTGCCAGGCAATTGGGATCAGATGCCTGCGCAGGAGCATCTCCTGACTGATCAAGCACCTGCTTCCTGTAAGATGCAGGAATGCGGTCCGCCCAGCGCTTGTAGGCCATGACTGGACGAGACAGGCGTTCACTGTGCTGCTGGATGACATAGCCCACCGGCTTCATGCCGCCTTCCGGCAACGGAAATGAAGGAGAAGGCCAATTCTCCAGACGCCTCTTCCAGTCTGCACGCCAACGCGCCAAGGTGGGACCCAAATTACTAAGCCCCTGCATGGAAAAAAGATCCGCCGCCAGCGGAATAACGACATGATCAGTGCCGATTAGAGCGGAGCGATTGATGGCTCCGAGGTGGGGGCCCACATCAACCATTATCAGATCTGCATTCACACTGTGGGCCGCCATTTGGGCCGCCTGCCAAAAAGCGGTGAGGATACGAAAGGGACGGTAAAGGCTGCCGCTTCCGAGGCTTAGCGGCCACTCCGTGGACAACTGATCCTCAAAGCCTGCCACTCTCAGGTCTCCTGGGAGGAGGTGCAGCCTAGAATTGATCTGGGTAAGTATCGGCTGCAATATATCTCCCACTTCAGTAAGAGGCTGGATACAGCGAAAAATGGTATTGGGTCCGGCCGGAGAACCCTCCCAAAACTCTTCCCAGCAATCAAGATCCCAAAGTTTCTCGAGCTGCTCTTCGGGAAGAAAAGCAGAGGTAAGGTTTGCCTGCGGATCCAGGTCCACCACCACCACGCGGCGGCCCATTTCAGAAAACATCCAAGACAGATGATAAACCAAGGAGGTCTTGCCAACGCCCCCCTTGTTGTTGAAAAAAGTAAGAACGGGGACTTTGCTCATCAGGCCGGGAATAAGGTTGTGGTCACGAAATTATCCTCCACCTGAAACTCAGGGGGTGGGTTCCCGTTTTCGCGGAGGAGCTTTTTGGCTGTTGCGATGCCCATGCCAAATTTTTGCACAAATCCGAGCACCTTCATGGCCTCCGCCATGTGAGGATTACGATAGTCTGTGACACCTGGCCTGCCAAAGTTTGCCCGAGTGACTACACCATAGGGGCCGCCCGGGCTATGAATCTCGATGCGGTCATTGAACCAGTAAACCCGCACAGGGGCATGAGTGTTTTCATAAGTGCGGTGCATCACCGCGTTGCGCGCAATCTGCTGAAGTGCAGCCAAGGGATAGCTGGTTGTGCGTCTCTCAGTGGTCTGAGAGACGAAGTCCACGGATGTCATCGCATGCGCCTTGAGTTTGTCATCAAGACGACGCAACATCTGTGAAAGAGGGCCGTCAATGTCTTCCTCATCCGCGATCGGGTCACCCCATTCGACGCCCTGAATGCGCAAAAACTGGATGTATGCCCCGGGCAGCCAGCTGCGTGGGGAGTTTCCCAGCACAAGAATGCCCAGCACCGTGGGCGTGGGCGAATCCACCGTGGTGATCATCCGGCATGCAGCCAGACGCTGCTCCAGTGTGCGCTCATTTGCCTCCAACACATCTGGGGCAAAGGCATTCGCCAGATATTCACCTTCAAAGAGAGCGCGGTTGAGTTCGGTGATGTCGCAGGAAGGCAAAGGTTGCACATCGAAGGGCAGGTCTCGATGTCTCCGGCGCTCATTAAGGATGCGCTCGTCCTGAGCGGAGGCCTTGTCCCGTCGTGGGCCGGTGCGGATCCAGATCCTGCCGTCGAGCCGGACAGGAGGCGCATCTGCCGGCATGACAGTGAGCACTGCCATATCGGCACCTTTGAGCAGACGTTTTTCAACCATCAGTGTGGGAGGTGGAACAATTTTGCCATCCGTTTTGATGTTTGCCAAGGTCAGAAGAAGACGGTCATCCACCATGATACAGGCCGGGGAGCCATTGTCCTTCGCGCCAATAAAAACGACCCCAGGCAGGGCATGGCCGGGGAGGTCGTCGGCAAAGGCACACACGGCTTCCCTCACCTTTTCGGGTGCAGAACCCGCCCAGGCTTCCTTACGCTCCGTGCGGTCAGACTCCAAGTCATCAAGCAGTGAGGTGCGCTAAAATCCTGGACCAGGGAATAAGGGACAAGCACCATGAAGACCGTGAAGCGACAACGATACAGCAATGATTTCAAAGACCGTGCCCTGACACTGGTAGGCCTTGGCAGGCCG
>Ga0164296_1000233_pt1 | contig 70518 bp, 89 predicted proteins | sample GEODES057metaG_FD_113533 | JGI IMG/M metagenome (GOLD analysis project Ga0164296, IMG submission 113533) | Dystrophic lake water microbial communities from Trout Bog Lake, Wisconsin, USA - GEODES057 metaG | ecosystem: Environmental > Aquatic > Freshwater > Lake | place: USA: Trout Bog Lake...
AAATTGGAGTAATACCGGGCGTAAAGTTCTTTGCATTATAAATGTAAGGAGCTACGTGGTTGCCTACCAACTCTTGTATGTTTTCTAATTTTATCATTTGTATGTTGGGTTGAATATGTAACACTCCAATCTTTCGATCATCCACGGTGCACTTTCGTCCTCTAATAAAAGATCGCAGATCTTTTTATAAAATTCCCTAGGTCTCAATTTAGCGTGATCTCTTGTGATTCCAAAGTGTCCGCCTGGGATGAATTCGTACTCCTCTGGTTTAAAACCTACAAATAATTTTTCCCAATATTCATCAACTTTTATGTTGTGAATTGTATCCTGTGGGTATCCGTTGCTCTTGCACGCAAGGACATTACCGCCTACGAAATGTTTTGATTTATTCAATTTCCACATTACGCCTCCCCTAGCAGAAGGAACAGTTATTGTATTAAAGTGAAATCCGTAGTACCCTCCGATTCGTAATTGGCACTTTATCTTTGAAAGATCACCGTTAACAACTTCAATTATGTCTTCCCAATGATCGAAAGGATAGTCCTGAGCAAAAAAAGTGATGTCGGACAAACTGTTGTACCTTTCGTAAAGGTGATTAAAAAACGTGTGAACGCACCTTCCTACGTTGGGCTCTATTTTAATTTCGTCGTCCCTTTGAGGTTCTTCGTCTCCCTTTCTGTACACTGTAATTTTAACATCAGAATTTATTTCTTCCAACCAATCCAAATAATTGTCATGAGCCGCTATCACCAATTCCTTTATCATATTGTATCGTATAGTGCGTTTTGCTTTTCCTGCCTCTTTATGTCTTTAGGATGAAATAAAGACCAATTTCCTTCGTCATCTGCAGGTAGATAGGTGTAAATCATACAACCTTTTAATCTTTCATGAACCTTTCCTTCCCATCTAATGTCGCTCTTTTTCTTAACAACCCTAGTTTGGTAATCAGGATAGTTTATACGACCCTTAGAATCTACCTGCCACCTCCACTTTGAAATGTGTTCCTTGGTTATTCCTGAGACCGTGTTGACTCTGGGAACGTGTAAGCACTCAAACACTGGGTTACTGGCCAATAACTCCTTTAAATGGGTCATAAGCGCATTAGATGGGTACTCGTCAGCATCTATGAAGAAAATGTAATCCTTTTTGCACTCATCCATCAAATTATTTTTGAAGTCAGCGAAGTTCTTTTTTAGGGGAAATTTTATCCACCTAAACGAATAAGAATCTAACGATGCGTTAGACTCCCATTTTTTTACTGTCTCCAAAACTTTATCAGTCACTTTCTCTTCGTCGACTTGAACCACTATTTCGTCTTCGTCGTCTACAGCGTAATTGGTTAAGTTCCTTAAAAGTCTTTGCAATTCTTCGTGTTCATCGCACGCTGTTATTGCGTAAGATATTGAATTTTTCATATATCAAAAAGTTGAATGTAATCAACGGCCCCAAAAAAATCTTTATCGAAATCCTTTGTAGAATTCGGATCCGATTTGTGAGTTTGGCCTTTGTACTTAGGATGTCTTTTTTCTTGTTTGGTGAGAGGAACGCTCTTTGTTGCCCTCCACCTCCAATCTTCGACTCCCTTTCCAAAAGCATACACTGTTCCCTTTCCTTGAACGTTGATGGTCATTGGGTACCAAAATCTATCGAGCTCGTCCGTTTTCTTCAAATCCTTGTACAAGAGGGGGAAAGAATCGTCGTCCTCGTACTGTTCAAAATCAAATTCTCCCACTCGCATAATATCGTTGGTCTCAAATCCGCACGCCATGCAAGAGTATTTAAAATGAAATTCGTTTATCGGTTCCACGTTGCAGCACTCTTCTTGTTTGCACAACGGGCACGTGGTTAAATTGCTCTCAATCATGATTGCACTTTTTCTTGTTTTGGAATTTGTATTTTTTTCAATTGAGGAAGCTTCAGTTCCATTTGCTTAGGAATTTTTTCCAAGTGAGGAACAAGTGCCTTCTTCATCTCTTCAAGCGAGAATAGAGTTTTTAACCTGTGCGCCTGTTGTTTTGCCTTTTCTTGATACTTTGGGTACTTTTCAAAAACGTCCCTTAAGAAATATTCTACTTGTTTTATGTCGGGAGCGAACCAACCAGATTCTGGAATTAACATGTTCTCCACTACCGCTGATGGGTGGATCTGTCTTATTTGCCCTCCAACCATGCAATTGAAATCAGCAGACAGAAAGTCAAGGTGTCCAGAATAAGCGGAAGCTATTATGGGTTTTTTAGAAAGGCTAAATTCCAATAATGGGCGCCCAAAACCCTCCCCCTTTGTTAAGCTGATCATTGCTTTCACTTTCTCATGATTATAGAGGTAATTCATGTCCTCGTCGTCCAACTCCCCGTGAATGAGGTACATGTTTGGAAGGTCCTTTGAATTTACACTCTTTCTTATCATGTCGATCTTTTCCAAAATGGAATCCCTGTCCATGATGCTTGCTCCGCCCCCTGATATTTTTAAAATCAATCCGGGTTTGTTTCTTTTGTTTTTGAATGTTTCCAAAAACAATTTTATTGTCAAACCCACGTTCTTTCTGTCCTCTCCCATATCACCCGGTAACCAATGACCCACAACTAGATAATTAAAACTTTCCTTTATGCTGTCCAGCTTCGACACCAAATCAGTTTCTGGAATGTCTTTGTCCTCTACAAAGAAATATTTGTTTAAATCGACACCCTCAAAAAGCACTTCTATGGGTTTTGAAACTTTCACTTCCCTTGTTACTCGACCTTGGGGATCTTTTTCTTGAAAAGCAGACTGTTCGAACACGTTTTTTGCGTGTTGAGAGGACACTAAAGTTAAGTTCATTCTATTGATACCGTCCAACCAGCTTGGGTGGCATAGAGTGGTTTCTATTCCCGCTGTGACCCCAATGTTATGCTTTCCTATCGGTTGGAATTCGTTGGGCACAGTTATTTGACACCAAAGATCCGGTTGCCTTTTCAATTGACCGGTTGTGTTCATTAGGGGTATTAACCAACCCCACTCCTCAATGTTATCTTCTATGTAACCCCATGGGGTAGCTCCCCACCTCTGGGGTAAAATTTCTATTTCCCAATCGTCTTTCTTTAATTCCCAAATTGCTTTTACAAAATCCCTACTGTGAGAAGAGTACCCACTGTAACAATCTATTGGCGCACTAATTACCGCATATTGTTTCATATATTTTTTTAATAAGTTAATGGATGGGGTATGCTCTTGGGCTTTAATTCTTCTATCTGAACGAATTCAAATTTATCCCTTGGTTTCCACTTTTCAAAAGTTTCGTTTATTCCGTCAATGATGTTCTTTGCCATCCATCTAGCACTCATCATGGATTCGTCAGAGGACACCCACTCCCTAGCGGATTTTCCCAATTCTTCGAATTTAACTGGATCTTTTATTTTGATCTCCCACAGGGACACTATCTGATCTGCTATGTCCCTGAAATCCGCCCTATCGTCCCAAATGTAGGGCGTGGGTATGGATCCAACCAAACTCATATTGCTAGGAAATACTGGAAACGCCCAATCCCCACACTTTTTGTACCTGCGGAAATGATTGGAAGGAATTTCCTTTGACGGCGAAAACCATTTGCCGGACTCGTCTTCGAATCTCATTTGATCCTGCATGCCGCCGGTTACGGTAGCTATTATGGGTTTTCCGCACATCATTCCTTCAGTGAGACTCAATCCCCAACCTTCGTTGGAAGACACAAGAGCAACAGCGTCGCAAATGTTGTACATCAAATTCATCTGGTCTACTGGCAAAACGTCTGAATTTATGATAACGTTCTTGTGATCCTCGGAGCAAAGAAGATTTATAACCGCGGGAAGGTCAGTACCGTTTTCGTCCATGGGTTGTGTGTGCATGAGAAGTACACACTTGTTTGCTTTTTCTTTTCCTATGATATCGCAAAATTTAGACCATGCAGCTATCAAATCCGAAACGCACTTTCTTCTTATGTTTCTTGCGTTATAGAATAGGACGAATTCAAACTCTCTGTCCTTAAACAATCTTCTTTTCATTTCGAGCATTTTATTGTGCTCGTCCGCCATGAATTCGTTAACCGGAAAGAAGTGCTTTTCGTTGATACCGTGAGGTACATATTTAATCACTTTATCTTTTGCTTTGTCTCCCAACACCATTTCGTTAATTACCTTTGTTTGTTTGGAAATGGCAAATAAAGCATCGCAAGACTCGTAAAAAGATTTGTTATACATTGGCGCGGGGAGGTCATCCCAAATGTTCAAATAGATCATTGGAATTTCTCGTCTTATCTCATTTTCCATTTGAAACAACCAAGTCCAATACCTTGGATCGGTGAACATCATAATGGCGTCGGGATTTTCCTGCTTTATGATGCTCCTTACCAGTTCTTGAGTACCGTAACCGCTGATGGGGTATACAAACACGGAAGCGTCCGTGATTCCCATTATCTTGTTTGTGTCCTCGCAAATGTCCAACCTCTTTCCCTGGTCTGGGTGATTAATGGCGCCACCCAAATTCACCCAATTAAAAACATGGGAAGTGTTCACCACAATTTCCCTTGCCATCGTGGATATCCCAGATGTCATTCTGATTCCTCAAATGTCGTCACACAGGAGCAGGATTTTTTTCCTGTCTTCTCTCCTAATGTGACGACATATTAATTCATTTTTATTTGTTTCTGACATTTTAATATTTATTTATTAAATTTTTAGTTTTGCAATTTTAAAAATGATACCTACTCATATAGATCCTATTTGGTACTTTCCTGCAATTTCTATTTGATATACTACGAAATTAAACATTATTTAACTAGCCCTGGATTTTCTGATCCTGTGTAATAAACGTTAATTTGGTTGTAAATTCTTTTTCTGAACTCTCCGTCTGTCATGTAGAGGTACAGGGTTCTTTCCACCACCTCTTGCAAGTTCATCTTAGACTTTATGCATGTAACTTTGAAATCTTCGTAAAGAGTCTCTGGTATCTTCAGGGACGTTGTCGCTTTTTTTGTTTTTGGTATCATTGTTCTGTTTTCCAATAAATATCTACAGAAATGCGTAAATATATTTGGATATACAAAAAATCTACTTCCTTGAACACAGATCTGGCCTATTTGCAAATTCGCAGTACTTACAATTTTCAGTACTTTTTTCATACTCTTTGTCAATGTATTTTGCGTCCTCAGTAAAACAATCCTTTACGAAAGCTTCAAAATCTTCCACTGCTTTTTTTAATTTTATCTTTCCCTGCGCGGGTTTAATTTCTTGGGCCCAATGGGTGGGAAAATCATCGCTTATAAAAGGTCTCCTCTTGACTACCATGAACATAACGTCCACTTCGTCTGGAGAAATTTTTAACGCCCTAGAATAAAAGTGCTTGTACAGTAAAACTTGATTGAGTTTTATATCGTCCCGCTTATCGGATTCTTTCCATCCTCCCGTAGAAGTTTTAAAGTCAATGATCAGGTACTTTTTTAAAATTTTATCGTAAAATATGATGTCTATGTAACCCTGTACTATGACGTTGGGTATTTCTTTGATCACGTACTGCTCCATTGGAATTTCTATTCCAATCAGTTTTACATTTTTTGTAGAAAAGTACTTTTTCCTGTGCTTTTTTATCCAATCCATTATATTCAATCCGTCCTGAATGAAGGCATTGAAGTCTTCTTTTTGAACGTAGTGAACACCTGAGTTTTTTTCCAAATCCTCTTTGTAATTGGCGATCATCCTCTCCTTTAAAAAATTTTCGTAATCAAATTCTTCTGACTTTTTAACGGATTCTTCGTACATCAACCTTAAATACTCCTGTATGGTTTCGTGAAAACTCGTACCAAATATCATGTGAATCGATGGCTTAAAAACTTTTTGTTTCTTGACATAGTTCAAGTACCACCTAAATTTGCACTGTTTGTACATTGAGTACTGACTGTACGATACGGATTTTTGATAAGCGTAATTTATGGTTGATTCCCTTTTTGGCATTGCTTATTTTTTACCCTCCACTATATTTTTTATCTTCTTCAAGTAAAGAATAGAATCCAAGTGTTCCTGTATTGCGTGCTCTATCCATTCAGACAGTGAAAGATCATTGCGATCCATGGTAGTTCCGTACTTTAATTTTCCCGCCACGGATCTCTCTATGAACTGGTCTATTACGCTGTCCACAACGGAATCAGTTTTTTTAACGATTCTTTCGCTGTTAACATCGATGTAAGTTTCAAGAATTTCAACTGTACTGTTATTCACCGTCTTTCTCTTTTGTTAACTGTTCCAATAATTGGGGAGGTAAAAGTTCTTTGTTAAGATTTCCGCACGAAGAACACAAAAATACGGGAATGGGAGTCATTCCGTCCTCGGGTTGGCCTGTTATGAACCTACTCACTTTTCTCAACATGAGGGCTTCAGTGAATGTTTGATTACCGCACTCGCACTTTACTGGAGTTGTTTTGTCAATTGTGATGTTTAACTGTTTTTGGGGTTGCATTTTTTAATTTATTTATTTCATTAATGTAAATAATAAAAACGTCAAAATGAAAAATAAAATTTAAGTCATAAAAAAAGGGGCTCACGCCCCTTAGATTAAGATGTATGTAATTAAACAAAAATTAAGACATCGCTTCTTGGCCTATTAAGTGAACCCCCACATTTGCAGCGCTACCGCTAGTGGATACAGCCACCGTTAATATATCAGGTAAATTACCCCTGATAGTATTGTACAAAGGAAATAAATTGCTCAGATCGAAAGTTTGCAAACCCGAGCCGCCGGAGGGAGCAACAAAAGCGTACACAATTTCACCGCTTCCTGAAGTCAACGATGTTGCTGATATGTCTCTAGTCGCGAATGAATAGTTCGAACCCAGTTGGTTCATTGGAATAAAATTTGATCCGGTAAGAATGATTGGATTACCTGGAACTGAAGATATTAATTCCACCGTTGCTAAGTTGTCAGAGGACAAAACCAACGATATGGGAAGTATTTGACCCCTATTGATGAGTCCTATAGTGAATTGAGACCCAGAAGTTTGCGCGGACTGGGTCATGGGCAATCCCGTAACTTGGTCCACAAAATTTATAGAGCTCGAAGTGTTGCTAATTATTCTCGCCACTTGCGATCCTGTTGGGAAATACACAGATTTTCCCAACCACTGATTCACCGACCAAGAAGCCGAAGCTATGGTTATGCTGGAAGTGGTTGCTGATAGTACTGATCCTGTAAATTCTTGTGTGCCCATGGTGCGATTTTGCAACGATAGCACTGGAAATCTGTAAGAATTCGCGGGAACGTTTCTCCTAGGCTGCGAGGGATTAATACCGTAAGAGTAAGTGAATCCCCTCTGAGCGTCCCTTCCGCCCTCGACTATAACCGAAACGCCGTAGTGAATGAAAGTGGTTGGAGAAGATATCGTTTGTCCCAGTGAACCGCTATTTCTAACTTCGTATCTAACTGGTAGATTTCCGGTTCTTGACCAAGGACCGTTTGCAACGTTTGCTGTATTAATTGTGTGAAATACGTATTGTTCGCTGTTTAAAGTAACCCCGAATCTTACAGTACCTGCTCCGTACCACGCGTACTCAATCCAAAGCATTTGAACATTACTCCAATTCAAACTTTGTGCCGTAGTCAAATCCCCGTTCCATGAATTTAGTGGTGTTTTTACGGTCACGGGCAAACTTCCAGTAATACCTGCATCGGAACGAACACAAACGTACATTCCGGATGGATTCAAAGAAGATGTCAATCCCTGTTCGAAAAACACGCCGTTGGAATCATCGAAGAATCCGACTCTAGTATAATTTCCAGCAACAGGACCTCCGAAATTTGCATTGGCGGACATATACATGGTTTTTCCAGGTTGGTACCTGTGATACGGCCTGGATTGGCGAATTGCAATATCATTAGATCCTGTACCTACGCTCATTACAACACCGCCCAAACTTGAAACTTGTTGTACTGAAGCAGATCCGTACGTAAGACTTTCCCAACGTAGAGGTTGAGGACCGTATTCAAAGTCAGCTTCGTACACGTTTTGGTGAATTGTGACCTTTTGTCTACCGAAGTTATCCGAAGATTTTTCTGACGGTTGGTGATTGACAGCGTATCCACCGTTGGAAATGAGAACACCGCTCAAACCGTAATTGGGATTTGTTAAATTAAATTGAGAAGACATGAAAATATATATTTTTAATAAATATCATGACCCTCTAAGGGAACAAAAAAAGGCCCCCAAAAATTGGAGGCCGATGTATATCTAAACAATCCAGAAAAATTAAAATTTTACCAACGAGTCTGCTGCGTACGTCATGACAGGAGAATTTCTCTTGTATCTAACGTTGTAACCCATTCCAGTAACAATCCCGATCGCGCTAGCAAGCGCTTGGTTGGACTTGTACTTTGGATCTGGGTTCAGGTCAATGTCTATCCACCTGGCTACTATTCCCACTTCAGCTTTTAAAGCTTCGGCTACTTCCACGGAAAACCACACTTCGTTCAACAACCTTATTGTGTTGTCCTTTTCCCGAATGGTCTTAAACCTAGAATAAAGAACATGGGCGCCCTTGTGGGGTTTGTAAAGACCCACAACAGTAGCGTAAATCGTCTCTCTCTTGTGATTTTGCGAATCGCACCCTATCAGTATTTCAACTTCAGGATTTTTTTGCATGTAGTCCCTAACGTAACTTACCAACTCTACTTGCTTTTTACCCACGAGCGTGCTAAATACTTTTTCCATGGCCTTTATTGTTTATTAATAATTATGTTCAATCCCAGTACCCGTGACAGGAGTCGAACCTGCAAAAAAACTTGGGTTTAAACCAAGCGCGTCTACCATTTTCACCACACGGGCGTTGTGTACCCGCTGTCGGAGTCGAACCGACAAAAATTACGGTTTGAACGTAATGCGTTTACCAATTTCGCCAAGCGGGCAAGTGTACCCCGGGAGAGACTCGAACTCTCAAATCCCTGAGCCTAAATCAGGTGGATATGCCAATTCTCCTACCAGGGCAATAACGCAGTCTTTCCTGCTGTCATCGATTTACAATGCCTACACTAATCGAGAAACCCTGCGCTGACAGGAAAGGACTTGAACCTCTACGTGGTCTTTAGAATCGGAACATTGCGCGCTTTGTGGTCAACCCATTATCCCGTTTTTGTCAGATGCTCCACACCCCCGAGACAAGGGGGCTCGTCTGCCAATTTCGACACCTGTCAATTTTTAGTAGTCCAACCGGGACTCGAACCCAGAATTGCTCCTTAGGAGGAAGCAGTTATGTCCAATTTAACTATTGAACCGTTTGTGATTCCGAGCAGGGTCGAACTGCTATACTTTGCTTAGAAGGCAAATGTCCTAATCCATTAAACGACGGAACCGTAAGAGCGGCGGAAAGGAATCGAACCTTCATCTCCAACTTGGAAGGATGGAGTAATAGCCATTATACGACCACCGCAAAATGTTTTGAGCCCAAACCCGGAACCGAACCGGAAACTTATGCTTACAAGGCATGCGTTTTTCCAGTTAAACTATTCAGGCAAAATAATTTCGTACCGTACACAAGTGTCGATCTTGCCTGAGGGTCCTTATGAGGAACTCTTGTTCGCCGGAACGTACGGTGTAATAGTTTTAAATGCTTCTTCAGTATTTGATATAATAATCAAACTTAATCGTTGCTGCGTCCTCGAATCGAACGAGGTTTATTTGGCTTATGAGACCAACCAGATACCTTACCTCCCGCCAGCTATGTAATTATTCAAAAATTTTATATTTTAGGAGTCAATGCGATGAAACTCTTGTTCCCCGCTTGGTGCTCCGTCCAATCCATGTTAAAAGCGTACGCCACGTACAGCGCAGTTGCTTTATCTGATTCTCTATTTGTGTCGTCGAACAGAATCGGTACGTTTCTGGGCAACAGATCCAAATTGTTTTTTATGTTCGGTCTATTGGGACCCACCGGACCGTCGACTACGCACGCATCGTAGTGATTGTAAGTTAAATAATTTTCCACTCTTCTTCTATCGTACCAACCGTACAAGAGAGGGGTGTGAAAGACTATTTTTCCGGGTTCATCAAAGGGTTTTAACTTTTCGTAATACTCTTCGTTGTCTTCTATGGATACTACGTAAGAAAATATTTTTCTTAACTCAAGTGTGGCCGCTCCCGAACCTAATTCTAACAAAGTGGAACCCGGTTTTTTTGCCACTTTGTTGGCCAGCATGTCAAACATTTCAACTGGCATTGACCAACCCTCAAAAACTTCCCTGTTTACCTATTGCATGAATAACCTTTTGTTGTACTGGAGGAAGGACTCGAACCTTCAACCTCGATGGTATAAGCATCTTGCGCTAACCATTGCGCCACTCCAGCAAATTTAACTACCCACCCTTTAAGTAATCATCTCTGTGCCGCCATCCACGTCATGCGCTGGTTATGCATGGCGGGTAGTGTAAATTTTTTGTATAGATATAAAACTAACCAATTCTTTTTTGGTGCTTACTATTTTAAAACCGTTATTATATATATCTATTGCGTAAATTACTTTTTCGAAAAATTTCGGTTGTTTTATAAAAGTTTTTACGGATTGATATCCATTTACAACAATTTTTACGCTCTTGGAATATTCCATTTCTTCTCTGTCCCTAAGGGAAATTTTACCGCTTCCGCCGTCAGTAGAAAGTACAATGCTTCCAGTAGCGTCCTTTACAACTACATAAACTTCTGCTGTATCGTTGTTCATCAATCTATTTTCAACGTCGAACGATATTTCAAGTTCGTCTGTTCTTTTAGCCGATTTGACCCTCTTTACTTCTCCGTTGTTTTTTACTTTAAGGGCGGTTACGTTAATCGAACGAGCGAACAATGTTGAACCAACGTCAACCATCGATTTTAATACTTCGTTGGTGTCCTTTACTGATTGTACCTGTTTTACTAGGTCGTCTCCCTGTTTTTGTAATGTATCAACTTTCCCTCTTAGTTCTGAATTCGCCTTTGCGATCTCTTCGTTTTGTGCAAGCAAAGAATTTATTTTTTCCTCTAATTGCTTGATCAACTCTTCGGCTTTCTTTTTTTCCGCTTCGGTCAAATTCTGTTTCGTTATCAACTTCCTTATTTCCCTTCTCAAACTGTTAACTTGGGAATTTTTACTGACCAACTTTGACTGCAACACACTATTTTCAGTTAACAGTGAATCCAATCTCACAAGGGCAGCGCTAAATTCTTTATCAACGTAATCCTTTTCGACAGAAATTTTTGAATATAGTTCGTCCTGCCTTTTAGTGATCTCTGCGTGCTTGTTATTGTTGTAGAGAGCAACTCCCCCAACTTGCAAGAGCTAGAAAAAATAGTACAGAGATTACAAGATTTTTTCAGTGTTTTTTGATGTCCATTTTATTTAATTTTTAAGATGAACTATACATAGTGAAAAAACCGTGCCAAACTGTCGAATATTCCCACATTTTTTAAACGTCCCACTCCCTGCATCCGTGTTCGAAAGCTTCCTCAACAGAAAGTGTGGGATCATTTTTCATGGCCAACAAAGCAAAAACTATCACTTCAACGTCCAATCCACTTTCTTGTACGTATTGAAGCCTCGAACATATTTTGTCCATCGCCGAATCTATGTCCGATACTTCACTATCCAAACCGCTCTTCATTTGTAAAACTGTAGAAATTACCTCTTCGCCCGTTAATTCCGTATCCATAACTTTTAAATTTTAGAATTCTGTGAGAGATTCGAACTCCCGTCTCCGGCTCCTTATGCCGGTGCTCTAACCACTGAGCTAACAAAATCGACTACTTTTTAGAGCTTTCTGCAGGAGCTCAATTTAGTAGTGGGACATGAAAGTTATTCCTGTTTCTGCAGTCCAGTTTCGCTTTTCCAATCCCTTTGCTGATCTACCGGGAATTGAGCCCGATTCCTCCCGCCGCATTGCGGGTATGCACCTTACACCACAACCATGAAGCCAGAAATTTCGAACTTTCCAGCCCGGGGTCAATTACTCCCCGAGTTTGCCGAGAGTGGGAGGTTCGAACTTCGACTTTCGTCGTGACAGGACGACGTGCGCGCCATTACACTACACCCTCGAAATTTTAATTAAACAGTACTACCGACCGGGATCGAACCGGCACGATGTCCTCATTGAAAGTGAGGTGACCTATTCCCATTTAGTCCCCGGTAGCATAAATGTAAAGAATCTATTTTAATTTTTACAATACATTTTTTCAGTAGTAGCGGTTGGAGTCGAACCAACAATCCATACAGATTATGTGATTTACAGTCACACGCCTGACCGCTTGAGCATCACTACCAAATTGGAGGGAAGGGAGAATTTCGAAATCCACTTTAAATATAAATCATTATATAATATTAATTCAATGATCTATAAATTTTTTTGCTTCATTAATCTTCTCTTTTGTGTTATTATACAAATCTCTCCATCTTATTCTTAAAATTTTCCATACATGCTTTATACATAATGCGTCTTTTTTATTATCTCTTTCTTTATACTCATAAAATCTTTTGTGTTGATCTCCGTCAATTTCAATAGCTTTTTTTAAATCAACCCAAGCAAAATCTAATGAGTATATTCCAATAGGATATTCAGTTTTATAATTCTTATCCAAAAATTCATTTTTAATAATTTCAACTATCCTTTTCGAACTTACCAACGCACACTTATATTTAATCTCCTCAATCCTTCTCTTGGGTACATCGTAATGGTGCTTGTGAAACCAACACTTTTTTATTCCCAAATCGTTCGCCATTTTGTACAAATTTTCAACGCTGTAAGGTTCGCACACTAAATGTCTACGTTCATCGCAATAGTACTTCATCTTTTGCGGAAGATAGAGGTAACGATCCTCTTTGAGTTTTACCCCAGCCTCAGTTTAGCAAACTGGCCATTTACCTTTCATGCAATCTTCCAATTGACGGCGGGTGTAGGGACGGTATCGAACCGTCTTCCCGGGCTCCACAAACCCGTGCATCACCTTAATGCTTCGAACACCGTTTAAAAAATCTCCTGTGTGCTACTCCTACCGGTCCCATGTTCGGCGGTTAAAAGTAAGGTACATCTTTTAGTCACCCAGAGATTTTGCGGAGGGTGACGGACTCGAACCCTCACAAGTTTTACCCCTTCACCGTTTTCAAGACGGCTAACTACTCCTTTAGGACCCTCCAAAAATCATTTATAATATATCCTCTCCGGGTACTCCCCAAACATAAACAGAGTCACTGGGCACAGCCACATGGTCAAGTTGGAGTAATCTATTCCTTTGTAATTGCCTATCCTGTAATAAGCTCCAAACTCATCCCCGAAATCGTCCTCTCTTTCCAGTGTTATGTACTCGGAACCTTCAAATTCTTCGGTGTCAAGTACCAACGTTATTTCTGATTCACCATAACTCAAAACGTCCAACCAATAGTCCGCTCCGGCCACCATCTGACACGCTTCCTTTGTTCCTCCTGCCTCTATGTAATCCGGTAAATCTGCGTACCAACAACCCGATGCTTCCTTGTAAAATCTTAACTCAATCATAACATTTATTTTTTAGTTGTCCCACTCCGAATCGAACAGAGATTACTAGGGCCAAATCCTAGTGTAATTAGCCATTATACCATGGGACAGTTTAAACTTTTTTAGAGCGACTAGCCAGATTCGAACTGGCATCTCAGCCTTGACAAGGCCGAACACTAACCGTTGCACCACACCCGTGTTTCTAAATTTCCCTATTTCAAAGAACCCAACATTCAATACTTTCATTGTGCGCCCAGAAGGATTCGAACCTTCAACTGACTTACGTCTCCCCACTGGTTAAAAGCCAGTTGCTCTACCAATTGAGCCATGAGCGCATTATTTTTTAAATGCCGCACTCACGCTTATTCGGTGCAGCAACTAACGTTTTCGTTTCATATTTTTGTTTTTTTCATGTATTGATTAAAAATATCTCTATCAACAATTTCTAAATCAATATTATTTTGCTCTAAAACTAATTTCATTTTCAATCTATCATTTCCCCACCAATGACCTTTTACTTCAAAATATTTTTGTAATTTTGTACTCCAAAAATCTGGAGTGTAATAATGAATTTTTCCATTATGATCTTTCCACTTAAATGAATGTTTTTTATGCCCAACGCCAATTTTTATCCAATTATCATCTATTAAATTTAAATACGTGGAAAAATCTTTTTCCCAACTACCTTGCGCTTTAAATTTAATTCCAAAATTATTACAAACTTCAAACCACTTACATCGGCCACCTTTATTATTCTTAGAGAGTTTTTTTCCTATTTTGATTTTAGATTCTATACTATGTTTTTTATTTTTCCAATAAGGTATTAACTCTCCTAATTTTACCTTATTTGAATATAATTCTGCGCTTTTTTTAATTATGCTATTAGTTTCTTTTGTAAGACCTAAATTCCACGCTTTTCTTCCTTCTTTATAAGGTTTATTTATCTTTTTTATATGTTCTAATCCTTCTTTTGTATGACTTCTCCAATTATGACTTGTCAAAGCTTTTTTATTCTTTAGTTCTTTATTACAAATTTGACATATCATATTTTGTGGTAACGAGAAGTATCGAACTTCTCTCTTAAGTTTTTCAGACTTACGCTAATCCATCTCAGCTACGTTACCAGGAAATTAAAAAAGCCCTGATTTTTTGAACCAGGGCTTTTATGATTTTTTGGGTTACTTTTATCCCAAATCTATATCATTTAGTCCTGGACTTTTGTTCGGTATTGTTTTGGTATCCGGATTAATCGCGTTACTAAAGCAATAACCCACCAATAGCGGATTTCTTTGCTCCGATTGCCAATTAATTATATGAGATACTACGTGTTTCATTGTCTATAAATATGATAACTTTGTATTCAATCATTATTTTAATGATATAAGGTAAATATACGAAGTTATTTTGAATTAAAAAAATTTATTTTAAAAAAATGCCCAATGAAAACCAATCTATTAAGCTTAACTGATTGGTTCCCAATTGGGCAACATGTTGGTTTTCAATAAAGAATTTTTATAAAAGCTTTTTATCCACAACCAAATACATTTTTTTGCGATTGAATTTTACTTTTTTATAATAAACTTCTCCATAAGATTCGTAGTACATAACGTTATTAATTACTACTTTTATGCAATTTTTTGGAAGTTTCGGTACCATTGCACCGATCTGTGGTTCAATGACTGCGTATTGTCCATTTTGATCTTCCGTATAATAAATGCCTTCGTAATAGTAATAATTCAAATTTTCCCACCTAAATGCCCAACAACCGCAAGGTAAATAACTTATAGAATAACCAAACGGTGGATATATCAAATTGTAATTAAAATCATAAAACAATCCAGATCTACAATAAAAAATTCTACCCCTGTAATTTTGATAAGCATAATTTCTATGATCTACTTCCCTAAATTCTTGACCCCTATAAGAGTCTCTGCGCGGTTGAATTGTTGTGTACCTTGAATGATTTCCGTAAAATGCATGATTTCTTTGAGAAAATACAAGATTGATGAATAACATCATCGCTAAAAATAATGTTAATTTTTTCATGACTGTTTATTTTTTACTTTTTATTATTAATTCTCCAATGCACTCTATTTTTCCTAATAGTTTTTGAAATTCCGACTGAGTCAATTTCAAATTTTCTCCTGCTTTGTACAATTGTTGTATCAATTTCTTGTACTCCAATTTTGAAATTTCCGGATCCATTTTTCCCGCTGTCGCTTTTTTGTAGTAAGGAAGTTTCACTGAAAAATGCTGGTAAGTCAGCATTGACGGCCCTCCTTTCTTCTTTGCGTCCTGAGCTATCTTCGTTGCTCCCTTGAGCCTCTTTTCGGAAAACTCCGTAAACGACTCCTCTTTCTCTAATTCTTCCGTTAATAATTTTTTGAGTTGTATCATTGTATCTATAAATATTACTAACAATCACTCCCCTGTAATGAGTTTTATAAAATGATTGTGAAAGATCACTAACCACAACCCAGCGTTTTCTACTTGATGCATTAACGAATTTATTATTTCCCAAATATATTCCGCAGTGCCATTTACTAGGTGATCTTGGACTTCTAAAAAATACTATGTCCCCCACCATCAAATCTTTCTTTTTAACTCTTTTCGTGAATTTGTATTGTTGAGTGCAAGATCTCGGAATTCCTATATTATAAACATCACAATATAACCTTTGAGAAAATCCAGAACAATCTATTCCTGTTTCCTTAATACCGCCTTATTTGTAAGGTCTACCAACCCAAGTATTTACGAAAGCATTTAGGGTAGAATCTTCGGTATAAAGTTTGGCCTTTTTACCCATCGACACTAGGTCTATTAACAAAAATATTATTATGTATAATAATTTCATGAGCTGTATTTTTTTTCTGTTTTTTCATATCACCAAACTTAATTTTTTCCATTTAAAAGCACTCTTATCGTTTAAAAACAGTAATTCAAAATTATTTTATTAAAGATATCGTCCAAAAATCCGAAGCTAATTGTGAATTGCACAAATAATCAGCAGGAATTTTAAAATATCCTCCCATTCCCCAATCTTCCCCCCAAGAATTCCTCATTAAAAAGGTATCTTCATTCATATCGTACCCAACCACCGCAATAGCATGTCCGCCCTTAAATTTTTCATTTGGGCCTGGCATGGGAACATTTCCAGTTTGAGCAACATCGTCGCTCATAAAACTTTCGTACACCTTAATTCCGCAACTTATGGGATATCCCTCCATAAGACCATTAACGACTAATTGTTTATCGGTATTGTCTATGTATTTATACTGAAGCGCTTCAAATTGAAGAGCGGAATTTATGGATTCTTGAGTGGGTTTTACAGAGAATTTTGAAGTATTGTAAGGCCACAAATCTTCGTTAGGAACTCCCATGCTGGCCACTACCTTGATTCCGTCTCTTATTACAGCTCCAGAATCAGTATCAACTGTGCCCTCCATCAATCTCTCAAAGTAGTATATGAACAATCTAGAAGGCTGAAATACGCCCAGATCGCTCTGCGTGTGCTTATTGAGAAGATCAAATTGTACTAAAAAGGATATTGAATTTGCTGTACAAGCACCCAATTCGAATTGGTTGTACGGCTTTGGGACTGAAAATGTTTCCAGTAAATTAACAGACTTAATTGGCTTAAGAAGTTCTATGCTGAATTTCACGTCCCTATCGTCGGGTTCTTGTGGAATCCAACCAAAGTTGTATTTTAGCATTTTTATATAGTTTAAAGTTTATTAAAAATAATTTGCAACCATATTATCCAATGCTCTTTTCTTTTTTTGTGATGATGTTTATACCCTGGGGTAACTATTGGATTTTTTGTTTCTTGAACAGAACTACTTAATTTTATATTTTCTTCGGGTTTTTCAATTTTTTTAGCTTGGGCAAATTCGGCGGTTTTTCTACCGTACCAATTTTTACCCATGTCTTTTAAATTTAAATTTTCACTATCCAAATGAATACAAATTAATTCCGGTAATAGAATTCTCTTGCTTCTTGGAAATGATTTTGAGTGTAAAACATCAGTTCTGTCTGCTCCCACTCCATAAATTGGATATTGATGTACATTTGATACATTTGGATTCCACATCTGAAAATATCCAATTGGTTCGTAACCATCTTCCATGTATTCTGCTATTCTAACTCCCATTTCAAAAACCGTTGGATGAACATATATCCAACCTGTATGAGTTTGATTTGGATTAGATATGTGATCTTGCCAAGCTTCGTAAGTTGGGCACATCATTCTATCAATAGAATACATAGAATCCTTTAACAGATGCTTATTCAATCTTTCAAGAATAATTCTAGTTAAGGGCGGAAGGTATATATCCGCGTCCATTTGAATGACCCAATCAGAAAGATCTAATTTTTTTAGTCCTTCATTAATTCCCCTAGCTTTATTAAAAACCCCACCGTCTTCGTAAAATATATCTGTTACTACACACTCTACGTGATAATAATCACATAAATTTTTTGTGCGGATATCTTTCGAATCAGTCACAACAACAACTTTATCAAAAAATTGTTTGTTTGTCGGTAACGTATGAGCTAAAAAATCTGCGTAATTTACACAAATTATTATAGCTTCTAATTTCATGAGATAAACATATTTTTTTCTTCTATAAATATGTTTATCTCATGGTTAGTAATGTTAACTTTAGTTATTTAGCAACAGCCCAAAAAGCTCTTAAATTTCCGTCAACTTTGATCAAAGAATCGTATTGTTTTTTTGTAATTTCTTTATCAAAATTCCACTTTTCCCATTCAACGCTACCCGCTGATACAACTACGCAAGTTAAAGTTACTGGGAACATACTCGTAGGATTAAATAAAGTTGCTGCCCAAGGGATGCTAATGATAGCACCGCTGGCTCCTCCGTAAAATAAAACCTTATTGGATTTTTTCAATGCTTGTGATCAAGTAGGGCTCACTACGTACAGTGTATCGTACACCGGAGTTGGATGATTATTGACAATTCTAGTAGTATCGTATCTTACTGGGCTTTGCGATAGATACGAACTTTGAATTTTGTTGTTGTAAGTTACTTTGCAAGATGTCACAACCAGAAAAGCTAACGTCAAAAATAGCAGTCCTAAATTTTGGATTTTTTTCATTTTTTGATTTTTTATTTATTAATTGTTTGTTAATACGTTAGAGTAATTTCTTTTGTGTTGAAGTAAGTAACTGTTTTGTCTTTATGAATTACACTCAATCTAAAATAATGATGATCAGGACTAGTTCTACCTCGTCTTGCTGCATCAATTACAGAAGAATTTGAATTGTTCAATGCTGAATTATCTTTTGTGCACGATAATAAAGTCATTATTAAGACAATCGGTATTATTGTAAACAATTTATTATTTTTTTTATAGGACATGCACAATATTAATACCCCGAATCCCGCAATTACAACAACTGCGGTCACTGGTTTAAATGTATAATACAGTGGGCCATAATTTATACTAGATGTAGAAGTACCATTTTTTGCAGACGAAATTACTGTTTGATATCTCACCCAAGTACTATTATCTGACGAAGAATCTATAACCCAAACGCTATCATTTCCCTCTCTGGTTGCTGTTCAAGTAAATTTAATACGACCCGTAGAGTCATTGACGGCCACTAACGTTGCTAAAGTAGTATCGTTAACATTGGGTGGAGGGGGGAGGCGGATTAGAAATCCCATAAGATATGGCACCTAAATCCAAAGTTGCTAAATTACCTTATAGATCAGTAGTTCTCCATGGCAAAGCAATTCCGGCGTTTATTGCGGGGCTTCCCGCCACCAATTTACCCGTAGTAGGATCCAACACACCGATTGATGGTGCGCTAACGAGATTATTACTATACACCACAGGATCCGATGATGCATTATAGACGTCATTTCCTGCGTCCTGAGAGGTAACGTTTAAATTATTATAAACATAATACGTTGATCCCGGGTGAGGAAATATGACTGCTGCTGCAGTGGTATACATAATAGGATCTATATTCCCAAGTTGTGTGTTGTTGCATATATACGCATTGGCTGCTGTAGCAGAACCACCGATATTGCTACTACTTGCTCTGATGTCAACGACTCCGTAACAAGTAGTATTCATTTTTAAGTTATTGTACACATATGTTGTGCCTGTTCCATTTATAGAAATTGATTCAAGTCTTGCAACGTATCCCCACAAAGAAAATCCATTCATGATAATTGAACTAACACTTCCATATCCACCCACCCTTATCATACTGATATCACCACTGGCATAACTATCAGTACCGCTTACTGTCCAATTGTGGAAATTATAATTCCACATGTTATAACCAGATACGAGTCCGTCTACTGTTGTCTGATTTTGGATTTGTGCATTATATATTTGTAAGCCAAAAGTAGATGAATGAAATGTTGTAGTTGCATCCCAAGTTCCGTATAAAATATGGGCACTATTACTCATTGAAAAATTTGCTAGCGTAAATTGATTAAACATCAATGTACCACTATCAGATAAATTCCAAGTTCCACCCTGACTACCACTGAAATCTATTAGATCTCCTGTACCTACGGTTTGAAAATATTGAATGCTTGAATGATCGGCTACGTGTCCGGATCCCACTTAAAATACGTTTCCGCTGTAAGTGAAATTAAATCCATACGTTACTCCAGAAGTCCCATTACCCATCATATTAACGTAACTCCACGGACCTATATTTACGGCTCCAGTACAATTAACTACACCATTATTAATAATAGTAACATGATTAATATTGGTTAAAGTGATATTGGAATAAGTACCTCCATCAATCACCAATACATCCCCTGGATTGATCAAAGTACCATTGTAATTCATGCTTGTTAGGGATACTGTTCCTGAGCCAGATCCTATAATCACTGTATTAGCTATAGAGTAGACCGACATCAGTGAAAATAACGCAAATAATACTCCCTTTTTTATTGCATTTTTAATTTTTAAAAAGTACATATTTTTAGTTTTAATTTAAAAAATCAACAATCGTCCTCTACGACAGATTCAAAAAATTTTATCAATTTTGGGTCTATCATGCGTAATTTTTCTTCAGGTACAAAATTACAAAGCGTTAATTTTTTGAAAGAAAACAGCATAATGTTTCTACTTGGAAGAATCACATTAGTTGAATTACCAAAAACATATTGTGCAAAATTTAAAAAACATTGCAATTTATAATTTCTCATGTGTAAATATACACCAGAAATCAAAATGATAATCAGCACTGTATTAGACAGTGCCAATTGCCAATTATTCAATTCTACGAACAGTGAGTAATTATTCACAATTTTTATTTTTTACTGTAGGTATCTTTCAATTCATATTGGGAAGGCTGATTATTTGGAATTACTATTGCAATTGTGTAATAATTTACAGCATCTTCTGATCTTTGAATTTCGAATCTATTTAAATTTGATTCCATTAAAGTTTTCCAACTAATAAACTTATCCCCGTTAATGCTCCTTGTAGCTCTAAAATAAGAAAGTACTACTGGCATTGCGCGGCATTTAGAATCATCTGGATGTTTGCAGCAATAGGATGTATTGTCATCGCCTTCAGAAGAGCCATCTAATACACCGTCGCCTGAATTTTTTACAATCGTTATTGTATGATTAATTGAATTAGGCGAAATTTGTTCAATTTCTTGATAAGGTGCTACGTAAGATACAGTACTATACGTAGTAGAGTCATTATTATCGATTACTGCTAACCTATAATAATGTTGGGAGTCCTTAACTGTTATAAAATTGTTGGTGGTTTGACATGGGATTTAATAATTTCTCGGTTATTTTTTAATACCCTATTCACCCTAATACAATAATCCTTTACTTCAGAATATTTTTTATTTAAATATCGAATGTAAGAAGCTCTATTATGAATATGATATGTTTTAAATATATAATCCTGATACAATTTATAGTCCTCTACTGATCTCATCCAAGTATCATACATAGCATACTTATGAAATTCTCCAATAGCTTTTGTTTTTCTCTTTTTTGGAAGTCGCATGCCAAATACATTGTGATTAATTGTGGATAATTTGCTCTTTAAATCCCCAGATTCCAACATACATTGGGCAAATACCAAATCTGGATATTTAATTCCATAACTTTTTATTGTATTGTACGCATTTTCTTTATTCATGGGTAAAGCAAACATGTGTAACATCAGTACTAGATTAAGCATAACTACTTTTTTTAATTAAAAAATTATTTTAGATTTACTCCATCGTAAACTAAAACGAAACCAATCCTATTAACAATCCAATATCTGGCGGCGTCTATCACATAGAAATACCATCTCTTTTTTTGAAAGAGATTTATTTTTAAAGCAACCGACCCAGACATTCCGAGATGTTCAACCAATCTTGTTGCATGATAACCATCAGTAAATGCGACGAAAACACTAGAAGATCCTATAAATTTTTCACCATTTGATTCTACACCATTTTTCCACTTATTAGTCCAACTTATGGCTGGATTCCAAAATTTATCGTTGGCGTTTGGAAAAATTTTCTTGAAATTTGAGTATCTATACTCTAGAGTTTGATTCAATCCATCCGCCATTCCGGAAACAAACATGGCAGCAAATGATGGCACTTCTTTTTTAGATAAAATTTGTGAACTTACACAAATTGGAAGTAATAAAAATAGTAGAATTTTTAATTTTATCATAGCCTTTATTAAATTTTGTCTAGGTAAATGTAACAATCATTTTATAAAAGTAGAAATTTATTTTTCAAGTGTTATTAAAAATGATTAACAGACACAGAACCATCTAAATGCACCAATATTGCAGATTTATTTTCTACCCAATCACCACTATTTAAATAATGATATCCAGAAATACTTCTGTCAGAGGGAGAATGTATATGACCGCACATAACGCCTTGACAACCATTGTATTGAGCCATTTTTATTGCTGTTGATTCGAAATCGTTTATATAATTTAAAGCCGCTTTAACTCCCGCTTTTATTTTTTGAGATATCGATTGGTAAGATAATCCCCTCCAAGCTCTGTATTTATTGTACCACCTATTCAACCAAAGTGCAAAATCGTACCCAATGGATCCCAATTTTGAAAGCCACTTATATTTTGTGATGAATACATCTATGACGTCTCCGTGAAATATATAATACCTATCGTTAACAAAATGATCAGAATCCGCCCACCTCTCGACGTTAAGAACATAATCTTCGACGATCTCTATACGACCGAAACAAGACCCAACAAAATCCTTCAAAAAATCATCATGATTTCCCCTAACCCATATCACTCGAGTGTGATTGGACAATTTTAAAATTTTTGATATAACTTTAGTGTGATGTTTTTTCCACTTTGCTCCTCGATTGATCGCCCAACCATCTATAATATCCCCATTAAGAATCAATAATTCTGTTGGATTTTCTTTTAAAAATTTTACAAATTCCTTTGCTTTTGAATCCTTAGTTCCCAAATGAAGATCGGACACTATAATGGCTTTGTACATTTAGGATTGTGTTTTCTTTGTTATGGTTATTTCGTTGTCCCCTGATTTCTTAAAATCGTATTTGGAGCGATCAACATATTTACTAAGTATTGCTTGATACACTCTGAACCTTTTTGAATCGTGATCCATTTTTTCTCGATCTTCTTCGCTTTTGGATGCCTGTATTTTTAATTTTTTTATCTTATTATCAAACTTACTCAAAAAGTCCTTCACAATATCAGAAACCGTTGATATTACGGCTACTGAATTGCCTTCGTTAGTCATAGAGCTTGGATCTGATCCCCATGGGGCAAATGTTACCAAATAAGTGCCGTCTTCTTCTGGATCGAATATAACTAAGTAGTCTGTACCGGACTCGGTTTTAAATTCATAAATAACTTTTCCGCTATTCATTTCGCCTCTAGATCTCCACTTTAATGGTCGATCCAGTAATTCTTTTAATAAATTAGTTAGTCTTATCGTTTAATACCAATAATCAAAATCTTGTTTAAAAAAATCATCATCATTTCTATTCAACCAGCAATCGAAAGCCAATTGTATCATGTACCAAACACCCTTATTCTCAAATCTTCTACTAAGAGTAAAAGCCGAAACATTGATGACTTTAAACTTTCTAGGTTTGATCTTTGAGCTAAGGTGGTAGTCTTCTGCAATTTTATCATCTTCATTAAATCCCCCCAATTTTTTAAATGTTTGAGTTTTAAACATCATAAATCCCCCTATGGCGAATGGTTTAGTTTTAGAACTCACCCACTGAATTACATTAAATATTTTATAAATCCAATCGTATTTTCCGTCTAAGGTTTTAAACTTACAAGTTACCAAATCATAATCTCCACTCACTATGACCTGTAAACACTTATTTAAGAGTGAATTATCCTTTAAATAAATGTCAGCATCCATAAAAAGAATGTAATCAGTTGATACATTTTTTGCACCACTGTTTCTTGCCACAGCGGGTAATCCACCGGGAACCAATGTTATCCTTTCTGAATTAGCTGAAACGTATTTCTCAAGAATTGATAGAGATTCTTTTTCATAAGAAGAATCAGCAATCACCACTTTAAAATTCAAGTCCTGTTTGAATAACAGATCAAGAACTTCAATTACTGTGTTACCTTCGTCTTTACACGGAATTACTATGGTAAGTTTGTCATTCACTCATATAAATATCCACTTTTATACGGGAATCTTAATCCTACAACTTACCAATTTACGTATTTTGTAATAGAGTACTCAGTGCTGAGGCAGTTAGTGTGCCTGTGTGGCGATTTGTTACTACACCCGAAGAATTCACTGATATTATGGTGGGAATGGAACTAACATTATATTGTTTAGTAACTTCAGGAGAAAGATCTACATCTATGTAACTAACATGCACTCCTAGTGCTTGGGAAACTTTTTCTACTAAAGGCTTAAAAATTTTGCAAGGGGCGCACCACTGAGCGCCAAAGTACAATACTTGATTCATTTTTTAAAAAATTTTATAAAATCCTGTTTTAATTTTTCGGTAAATATTTCCACTTGCTCTTCGTATCGTTTATTATGAAGTTCCACTGAAACTTAAGGACACCATTGAAATGAAGCTTCTTTAGCTGTAATCTGATTTTCAGTAACAACCACTCCAGGTTTAACTTTAAATTCAAAATTTCCTTGCACAATCAACTTTCCTTTTTCAACTACTAATCTAGGTATAGTATTACTATTTAGTCTAGATATCATATTATTAAATATTTAATTTTTATTAATCCCACCAAGAACTTAAATGTTGTTCCAATATTTTGTACAGAAGTTTGTTACACCTATCCTGATTATAAAGTCCTACGTAAAAAGAAAGCGTTTCCAAATCATTAAAATCTTTTTCCGGATATATTTTTTTGATCTTTCTTACTGCACTAGGATATTTTTTGAGATAACCACTAAAATTCTCGCTCTTCAAATTAATTTTAAGTTCTCTTAAATCATGCATGTCTTCTACCGGAGCGAATTCAATTTCAGAATCTTGGTAATCATATTTTTCCATTGAATAGTAATCGCAAAGTTCCCGCTCAATGAGATTGAGCGCAAGCGTCATGTATTTGTTATTAACACTCACTTCTTTATGGCGATTTTTGCTGACCAGATAATTCCGTTGAAATTCAATCTTTTTTTGAAGTATTTTAAGTATAAAAGAATGATCCCAATTCCGATCACTCCAAATTGTGGGAAACCACCCTACTAAATTTTTTATACGCCTCAAAAATTCAATCACTCTCCAATTAATAAAACGTTTCCAAGTTTTTCTTTCCCAAGCTGAATCACTCGGTAGTTTTAATTTATTATACTGTTTCATCGTTCTTTGATTTTTTAATGTATTGGTACAAATCCAACAAAGAACCTTCAAAATTTTCCATTATATAAATTAACTCTTGCCTATCAATGTTAAATGTTCTACGAAAATCAGAATACATTTTTTCGAAAATTTCCTTTTCGTGTTTAAAATAATCTTTGTTTAATCGTCTAATGCGTTCTAAAAATAATTTTCTTATTTCGTGTTGTTTTGTGGGATCTTTAACTCCTTCCAATTTATCTTCCATCAAATAGAATTCGTGTTCCATTTGATACAAATAATCCGAAGGATCGTAATCGCCGTGCTTTATTTTTTCGTAAAGAGGCGTTTTTTTATCCAGCTCTTTTCTAGTTTCGTACCTTCTCCACCAATAGTATGGGTTATAACTCTTCTTGGTCAGTCTAGACAATTGGGATTCCAAAAATTCCCTACTACAAAACGCTTGCATAACTTTATTTTTTGTAAAGTACAAAAATTTTCCTTACCGTAAAAAATTATTTTTCTAGTAGACTATAATGTTTTGGATACAAATGCAAATTAGTTATGAAAAAATGCATTTGACCGATACTATGACCAGTCTTTTCAGAAATTAATTCCATCAATTTTGCAAAACAATACTGGTCATTTCCGAATCCGTACCAAAGATCTATTGATCTTGAGAATACGGTTAAATTTAATAAATTGTTCTTTATATAAAAATTTAAAACTACATTACACGGGGTATCGTACTTGTAAATGTCTAATTCATGAAGCAAATAATGAACAATTATTGCACGTCTGGTATCTGGATTTTGTTTTAAATCAGTAATTACTCTATTCAATTGGTTATTATAATTCCAGAAGCTTCCATAATTGCTCACTACGTTTGTGGTACCCGGAATCATCATATTTTTCCAAATTTTGGCATGCTCTGAAATTTCCTTTGCATCTCTATTGCCGGTCATGTACCAATCGAATTCGAAATTTGCATAATCCGCATTGAATTTTCTAATTGGAGTGGTTATAATTTTATCACTTGGATCAGATAAAGAAAACGAACAGTTAAATAATGCTTTTGTTCCCGCAAAATCTTCTCCAAAATCCGCTACTTTTTTATACAGTGATTCGAACGCATTTGTTGCGTTTTTATAGATCATACTTTTCTACTTTTACAAATTGAGATAAAAATTCAATACTACCGTTATCACGTTTAAATAATTCAGAATAAACCACCCTTATTATTCCTGATTGAATTATTAATTTGGCACAATCTATGCATGGGGATAATGTGGAATAAAGAGTAGATCCTTGAACTGCAATTCCTGATTTGGTGGCTTTTAGTATGGCGTTAGATTCTCCGTGAAGAACGTGAGGTTTTGTCACTAGTTTATATCTACCGAAATCATCCACCAAAGGCCAATCCTCCATAGTTTTTTCTGGGTGTAACGAGTTATCCGAAGCTTCGTACATGTAAGCCTTTTCTTCGCAATCATTGTCCATGCCATGAGGAGCTCCGTTGTACCCCATGCTCAAAATATTTTCATCTTTTACTAGTATGGATCCTACTTTAACCCTAACGCAATAGGACAGCGTTGATATTTCTTTTGCGATGTTTAAGTAAACACCATCAAGTCTTTGCTGCTTATTCATCTTTTTTAAATGTTCCGTTTTCCATTTTTCCCTTCCTTTTCGCTATGACCGCGTAAGCCGAGTTTATGCAATTTTCTATGTTATAGCCTTTGAGTTTGGCCAAATTAGTCAAAACCACTACGCAATCCCCAATGGCATCTACGAACTCTTCTTCATTTTGCTTTAAAATGGATTCAGCTAGCTCTCCCATTTCCTCCATTAATTTTACGTACTGAGTTTTTGAATCACCCTTGGAATAAATTCCTTTGTCTTCAGCCCAATCTCTTATGGGTTGAAATTCATTTTTTAAATTCATATTATTTCCTCTATTATTTTTAATTTTAATGCTTCTTCTGAATCAATGTACCAATCTTTTTTAGCGTCGTAACACCTTCTAAGTTGATCTTGGGTAATTTCAGTTTTTTTCAAAACATAATCCTCCATGATCTTTTGTATTCTAACTGTTTCAACCAAATCGTCTTGCGTGTCTTTAACCTTTCCATGAAAACCAGTGGAAACTTGGTGGTACATAAAAGTGGATTGCGGATAACAAAATCTCTTATGACCGCTTATTGATATCCAAAACGCAGCGCTCATTGCGCAGCCAACAACTATGGTGTGAATTGGAATTTTAGATCGATCTATCACACTTACTAATCCCATAGCGGAATAAGCCTCTCCACCGTAAGAGTCAATGTACAATTGAATGGGTTTTGGTGCATAAATCAAATCACTAACTTTCGCAAGTTTCATAAGTTGATTATCGTCCTGAGTTATGTCCAATATTTCTTTAATAATCGCATTAACGCTATCCTGATCCACTTGCTTGGCCAAGTGTAAAATTCTATTTTTTGGTTTTAGCTCCATATTTTAATGTGAATTTTTGTGTTGGGCAAGTAAAAATCTTTGTTATTAAATTCTTTCATGAATCTGTCTAAATTTAGTCCAGCGTAAGTAAAACACTGACCCCTAGATCCGGAATTAAGAACCTTTTTTTCATTTGTTATAAATTTTATTCTCCCTATCGTAAAAGCTTGATAGTATTTTGTTAGGGGTAAATTCCACTTAGTGTCAGTTCCCTGATTTGTTAAACAAATGAATTCTTTTACGTTTCCAGATTCGTATTCACTAATCAACTTGTTAGTGAATTTATTAATCAATTTACTCGAATATGGCGGATTTAAAAAACAATTTTTACAAGTCCACGATTTTGTTAAACTATTGTCCTCTTTTGTGTAAAATGTTTTAGCACCTATCCAGGAATTTGATATGATATTAGAAGCAGGATCCAAATCTATAGATTCTCCAAAAACCCTTTTTACTTTTTCTATTATGTATTCGGGTGTATACCACTCATCATTTTTGTTCATCGACTATGCCTTCTGTTTTAAAAAATATTGCCATGTGAGCCACTTCTCCAGTAGGGGAACCGTCCTTATTAATTATTTCCACTGTGTTATAATAATAACAAGTTTTATATCCCTCGGCTTCTTTTTCCGCTAAAAGATCAAAACTAGCTTCCCTAAGAAAAGAAAATATAATGAATGGAATTGTTTACACTTTGCCTGTCTCTTCATCCAACCATCTGTGATGTCCGTGATGATCATTTACTAGTATTACTTTAATTGTTTTCGTATTTTCCTGTACCGTTACAAAATTCGCAAATTCTCAAAGAAGCATTCTTTGGATCCACCCAACCACCAGCACCGTTACAAGCCCAACAAACTCCTAAGGCCTTTTTCAGTAAAAAGAAAACAACAATTAAAAGAGCAAGGGCAGCAGATATTAAAGTTATGATTTTTAAAAATTTAATTTGTTCACTTGATAATTTTGGACTCTTTAACGTTATTAACTTTTATCCAACGAATTACCTCAAGCATTCCGTGATAGTAAGAAGCATCGGTCAGTTCTATATCCTTTAAAACTTCTTTTTCTAAATCGTTTATGTCCTTCCAATTAAGAACTACGCAATCTTTTGATTCCATTATTTTAATATTTTATCTGAATGTTCGAGCTGTCTTTGTTTTTCTCCTATCTTTTTCCTTCTCTCCAATTTTTTGGAAACTGAGATTTCTTTCTTCTCTATTTCCTCTTCTTGTTTCTCAGTAATGTTCCTTGAAACTGTCTTCCACTCAGATTTTGGAACGAATTCCCATCTACTTCCCACCATTTGATTTACTTGCTGATCGGTGACTCTAACGATTTCGTTAGTCTCCCTGTTTTTGATACACTTCATTGGTTGTTTCCTCCGTGTTTTGTTTTAAATTTGAATAATACTTGTCCAAAGATGCCATGTAGGCCATGGCGTCCAAATAATTGTCCTTTCTGTAATTCCAGGAAGCTCTGGACAGCTTAAGAGCTATCAATACGTTGTAGACATCGACAGTGGATATGTCCTTCTTGGAGAGCTCAGATGCAATCCTGGCAGTTTGTTCCATACCCTCTTCAAATGGACCGTAAAGCCTTTCCTTTTCTTCCGCTCTTTCGAAAACTATGTTGTGCGCCTGTTGTAGTATACTTTTTTCTTCCATTTTTTAATTAAGGGATTTTATAGCATGAATCCTTAAGATTGGGTACCAAATATTTTTACACACTTTATCAAATTCATCAAAGCATATAAATCTAACCATGGGACCTTCAAAAATAACCTTAGCTCTTTCTACAAGAAAATGTTCAGGACTGTCGATAAATAATATACTAAAATCTGATTTTTTTAATTGTTTTTCTTTTTCAGTTGACATATTTTTATTTTTTATGATCTTTCTAAATCTCTCATATCGCCCCACTCTCTTTTAGAATCCACGCTTTTCATGTCAATTTCAACCACCCTCTTTTCTATTTGTGCGTCTGCTCCTACGTTTATGAAGTACGCTCCCGGTTTGGCTCTCTCTTTAAAGACTTCAAACGCTTTTGCATCGTAGGTGGCCGTTGTAGGAAACGGTGGTAATTTTTCAGGTTTTACCGGTTTCAAAAACGGAACTGTCGCACTTTCCACTATAGCCCTTCCGATCTCTCCGCTCTTTAAATTTCTTGCTACCGCGATGCCGTAAGGAATGGCGTTCGGCCAGCCAATTTCAAGTCCACGTATCATGGTACCCGTAGAAACTGCGCACCAAAATTCCGGTGGTTCTTTTAGTCCGTGGGCAAAGTTAACTATTCCAGCTGTAACAGCAGGAATTCCAGAAAGCCCAAAGTTCAAGTATTGAGCTCCGTGTTTTTCCGCCCACCTTTTTGCGTAAATGTTTATAGTTGGCATCGCGGGAGTTTTAACGAACCTGAGTTCGGCTCCGTAGGCTATTACCACCGCCTGGTGCTTTGACACTTCCTTTGAAGCCGGAGCAAAAAATACGGCTTTCTTACCGTATAATTGCGCCAAATTTGCGATTGCTTCAGGTGCGTGACCTACCCTTGGCGCCACGTAAACAAATGTATCCAGTGGACACTCTGCTATCACTTTTTCGGCAGCAAACGCTTTAAATCCGGCGAGAGATTTATCGCATCGAATTATAAATTTGTCCTCAAATGGTTCAACCACCGGGGGTGGCATTTTTGATTTAAACCCGTGACCATACATTTTTAAATAATACTTCTTTGCCTCGTGATAGTCCATTCCTTCTGGAAGGTCTTTATTTGAAGTATCCGTCGTAATTTCAAATCTCATATTTTTTATTTAAAAACAGATAGTATTATTATTTTTATTTTTACAATTTTCAAAATGCCATTGTTTCATTTGATTTATCGCCCCTTCTTTATCACAATAAGGACAGCATACTTTCTTTCTGTTTAGCGCTTTATATTTCATTTTTTTCTGAACATCTAATCTTTTAGCTGGATTATTTATACTTAGCCCTCTAAGTCTTCTAGATTCTCTTAAATCGTCTGAAATATTTTTAGCTTTTTCACTCATTATTTTTTTAGTTTCTAATGAATGTTTTTTTCCTCTGTGAATTTTAGACATGCGATCTTTCATTTCGTCTGACCAAAATTTATTTTTCATATAGCTAGAATGTAAAATAGAACTTTTTATTTTGGCGTATTCGATTATTCTACTACTAGGCACATATCTAACTTGATTTTTATCTTTTACACTGCACAACATGCTAAATGCTTTTGCTAACTTATAATTCTCAGGATAAATTTCATGTAATAGCCAATGGCATAAAAAATGTTCTCTAGCGGTTAATAAAGCTATATTTGAATGATCGTATTGAGTAGGCCATCCTGTTCCTCCTAAACATTTTGGAACTATATGATGACCTTCATAATACTCTCCAAGTTTTTTTTTATTTTTTCTAATATTTAATTCGTTCTTTGCTCTTTTACAAATATCTTCGTAGATTTTTTTATAATTCATAGTTATTTCATATACTATAAATATTCATTAACCTAAGATTTCATTTAAAAACGGGTAATATCGAGGTTTTAAGTGAACAGATTGGCGACTTTCTAATATATCCAACATTTTAGTTCCGTCTAAATCAATCCAATCTTCTGGCCAGGATATATATTTCTGACCTGAATTTCTTATTATTTCTACAGCTATTTGTCGTATCTCCATTCTCTCTTCTCTAGTTCCAAAGAATGGTTGTTTTTTATACAATCTAGTTCCAGAAATTTTTCTAGATTCGTGTTCTATTGGAAGTGGTTCAACTATAGTATTATTTTTCAATCTCCTGGAAAAATCAACATATCTACCAATTAAATCTTTAGTTGCATCTTTTGGATTCACTTGTCTCATTAGATGGAATCTAATATCGATATTCATAAAATAAGTAGTAGTTTGATCAAACCTGCTGTTAATCTCTTCCGCTGATTCTCTTCTTAAAAATCCATGTAAAGTTCTTCCAGTCGTGAAATCCAAAGAATATCCAGGTCTCCAAACGGACAGCACATGAGAATCCCCTATCACACCTAACTTATTCTTCATACCGTGAGAGTAAAAAGTTTCGTACCAAGCAATGTCGTGCACCTCGGGTAATTGTAAATTGGGTATTTTTAATCTCCTGTTAAATAGTTCAAAATCAAACATGGTGTTTGAAAAAAGTATTTCGCCCGGGTAGTTTGCGATCGCTTTCATTTTTTCGTAATGAATTGGCTTTGGACCCCCTGGGATATTAAAAACTCCGGGCACAAAATTCACTCCCTCGCAAACGTAAAGTATGTCGTAATCTTCCCAATCACTGGGATCTGGATTGACTGCAACATCATCCAATGGGTACTCGTCTCTTAACATTTTGGTTTGAATTAAACCGTACCCACCGCCATGCGAATTTAGGGTGGTACCAACGGGTCCCATCATGGAAATTAATCCTATTTTCATAACTGCTTATTAAATATAAATGTAATTAAACGTTTTCTATTTTGGAAATCTATCTTTTAAGTAAAATCAAAAAAAGGGGGTGCATTGTGCCCCCCTTAAAATTATGAATTTTTTACATTCCCATCATGGGATTTACTGATTCTTTTTCGTCCTTCGATTTCTTTTCAAAAATTACGCTTTCCGTGGTTAGTATGGTCCCAGCAACTGAAGCAGCGTTCTTCAATGCGGTAATTACCACTTTACATGGGTCTATCAACCCCTCTTCTATGGAATCGACCACCTTTCCCCTTTTTGCGTCGTAAGTAGCGGATTTTTCGTTACCAGTTGAAGAATCTTGATCTAAAACTTTTTGTGCGATCTCGTACCAATTTTCCCTGCCTGTGTTTGCGAGTATGGTTCTAAACGGAGATTCGCAGGCTTTTTTGACAATGTCGTGAGCAATGGCCTCAGGACCAATTTCTGGACTCAATAAAGTTTGAACAGCTTTGTAAAGGGCCATTCCGCCGCCCGCAACTATTCCGTCCGCAAGAGCTGCCTTAGTGGCGTACAGCGCATCTTCTACCCTGTCTCTCTTCTCTTTTATTTCAACTTCTGAGTTTCCTCCTACGTTAATGATTGCAACTCCACCCACCAATTTTCCAAGTCTTTCTTGCAATTTTTCTTTTTCGTAAAAAGAACTTGCCTTTTCTATTTGTTCCTTTATCTCTTCCGCTCTTTTGACTATCGATGCTTCTTCTCCCTTACCATCAACGATGGTGGTTTCCTCCTTGGAAATCGTTGCCAATCTTGCCTTGCCCAAAAAACTATCTAATTGAAGCGAAGTTAACTTGTCCAATTTGTGGCCTTTGTCCTTTGATATTACTTGACCCCCCGTAAGAATTGCTATGTCCTCCAAGATCAAGGTTTTCCTCTCTCCAAAATCGGGTGCTTTTACCGCGCACACTTGCACGATTCCCCTCATTTTGTTTACTATCAGAGTGGCAAGAGCTTCTTCTCCTATGTCCTCAGAAATCATCAAAAGGGATCTGTTCTCAGCGTTGACCTTGTTCAATACCTGCAAAAGTTCTTGCGCTGATGATATTCTGCCGTCGTAAATTAACACGTAGGGATTTTCAAGTCCGCACTGCATGTTTGTGTTATTGGTAACAAAGTAGGGGGATTTATAACCGCGATCGAATTGCATTCCCTCAACGACTTCTAAGCTAGTTTCACCTGATTTTGATTCCTCTATTGTGACTATGCCCTCGCGACCAACTTTTTCTATCGCGGTCGCTATTAAGTTACCCACCTCTTCGTCGTTATTGCCTGAAATGGTGGCAACTTGTTTGATTTGTTCTTGCGAAGATACTTCAACCGATTTGCTTTTAACTCCCAAAATTACTGCGTCAACAACCTTATCTATGGCCAATTTGATTTCGATCGCGTTTGTCCCCTGTCTTATGTTTTTTAATCCCTCTTCTACTATTTTCGTGGCCAATAACGTAGAAGTCGTGGTACCGTCTCCCGCCTCGTTTGCGGATTTTATGCTAACCTGTTTCACTAGGTTAGCACCGATTGTCTCTATCGGGTCCTCTAATTCACCAAAGGCCTTTGCGACTGACACGCCGTCCTTACTGACTCTGACCTCTCCGTATTGATCATTTATCAAAACAGTCCTACCGCCAGGTCCCAAAGTTGAACTAACAGCAGTGTTCAACTTAATTATTCCCGATAACAATTTTTCTTTCAATTCTTGTCCGTGGACAAATTGGGTTTTACTCATAATTTTTTTTTCTGTTTAATTTTTTATTCAATTTCTTTTCCTTCGATCTCATTTCGTTATCAACCACACAATAAATGTGATCGTGACCCTGCAAATATTGATCTTCAATATCTGTTGTTTCGACGTTACAAATGCTGCAATGAAATCTACTTTGCGTTTCTTTTTTTTCGATAACCCTAATTTTGCTCATGATTTTTAATTTTCAACCACGGCCAAAACTTCCGTGTCCTTGGTGATAAAATAATCCTCTCCAGCTACAGAAATTTTTGCTGTTCCCATTTTTGGAATGAGAACTTTTTGTCCCACGCTCAATTGAGAATCAACAAACTCCCCCCTATGCCAATTGTAGGTCTGACTTGTAGCGATGACTTCGCCCATTTCAGGGCGTTCTTTGCCTAAATCCGGGATGACTATGTTTCCGTAAGTTTGTTCTTGTTCTTCGATCGGTTTCAAAACAACGAAACCGTTTTTTGGGTTTAATTTACTCATCTTTTTTTTCTTCTATTAATGGTGTTTCTAAAATTGGAGTGGATTCGACCTCTATTTCCAGCTCCTGTATCCTTTCACAGAAATACAGAATTCCGTCATTTTTAAAGACATGATCGCTACCGGTGAATTCTTTGACACCGTCCACGTTTTTGATTGTCTCTTCTCTGTAGGTTTTTTTAACCAAAAAAAGACTATCGTTTACTCTTATAAAATTTTTTACAATCGAAAACATAACCGTTACTTGATGGGCGAATTTAAATTACCCCTTTAGGAGTTGTTTTGGAGTTTTAATGTCTATTTTCTTTACGTTTGGCTCTTTAGGCTCCGCCAATGGAAGAACCAATTTTAAAAGTCCCTTATCAAGGGAAGCTTCAAGTTTACCAAGATCAAATTTTGGGGCTATTTTCCAACCCAAATCGAATGAAGATTTTTTGATTCCCTTGTAGTGATAAGATTTTTCTTCCACTAGGGGTTTTTTATATCTGATGTGAAGTTGATCGCCATTAACTAATATTTCTATGTCGTCCTTTTCCAATCCAACTGCCGCGATCTCTAAAACAAGTCCGTCTTCAGACTCGTAAATGTCAGTCGGGTGAGAAATTTTTTGTGCGATCGAAGAAAAGTGAGAATCCAATTCAAATAGGTCCCTCCACAATAAATCAAAAGGACCCAAATCCAATGCTCTAATGGTCATGGTTGTTAAGTTTTGTGTTCCCTGTCGGTGAACGGTTAAATAATTATTTTTCGTAACCTTCGGCCCATCAAGTACCGGTTTTTATTCAATTATAAATATATAAAGTTGACAATCCAAAAAGAAATTTATTTTTCAAGTTACATAAAAAAAGGAGCTTTTTTGCTCCCCTTTTTTGTAAACCTTGCGATTAATTATTTTAGTATCTATTTCCGCAGTGCGGGCAGAATTTGTGAGATTCTTTTTTCTTTTTTGCCCCGCACTCAACGCAAAAAACAGAATTTAATTCATCGGCTGTGATTTTTTTCTGGGAAATTGGTAAAATTTTCCAAGTTGTAACGCAACGCGCATACAAATTGAACTCTCGACTCGACTGGCTAAATTGTTGACCGGAAATACTTCCCTTTTCCACAGTGCCTGTTTCTACGGTTTTTTGTCTCATAAGACCGTCTTCCGTAGATGATTTACTCCTTGCTTTACCCAGAGCGTATCCGTTCTGATTATAACCTAAGACGTTAGTAGAAGCATTACCAACTGAAATTGTGCTTGTGAGAGTACTATTAAGTGGGTTTTTATAAGACACATCTAAATTTAAAGTACTACCACCAGAAGTACTATAGAAAAAATCATTGGTGTAGCTTGGGTTAACTCCATTTAAATAATTGTGGAACACCCAAGGTGTGGATTGATTGTTGGGAGCTGCGTAATACGTTTCCTCATCGTAAAACTCTATTTGCAGTGCGTCGTTATTTAAGATGGCCCCATGAGCGACTGCGTCTTGTCCCACTTCATAAGTTTTAAAGACAAATTTTTTGTTGTCATCCAAGTACCTTTCTAGAAAAACCCTTTCACCAGGACGTACAACTATTCCACCGCCTGAAATGTATTTACCTTCTAGTTTAATTTTTGCCAATACGTGGGTTGAAAGGGGATTAAAAAGTTCTATTTCGAACTCTTCGTTGTTCGATAGATAGACCATATCACCGAACTGTTTTACTCTTTGCTTACGTTTTGTTACGTACGCCATTGGATTGTAGAAATCCAGTTTGTTTGTTTCTTTCATTTTTTGTTTCCTTATTTTAGTTTGTTATATAATTCTCTATTCGTTGGTTGTTTACTCCAACTCGAATGCTTAAATAGCACTAGAGCATTAATCACAAGGTTTTACGTCTATAAATATACAGTTAGTGACCCTCTTTCCAATTTTTTGCTATTGATGGTACTGCAAATAAAGGCACATTTAATTTTGTGGTATTTTCCATACAATCTTGAACTATTTTGGCCGCTTCTTCTCGTCTATCGTATTCAACTTCGCATATTATCTGGTCATGAACTTGGGCGCACACCCAACCATTTATACCAACTGATTTAAATCTTCTATTAATCGCTAGGGCAGCCCGATTAACTATAGAAGCCGATAGGCCCTGTATCTGTACATTTTTTGCGTTATTAAGACCGTTAACAAAATCCCTAGAAATATTTTTAATTGCTTGTTCGCCGTGACTGTAAGAGAGCTGTTTTTTGATGTTGTAATCAAGCATTGTATCCCCAATTTGTTCGTAAATGGCTTTAACTTTTGGTAAATGCCTTATTCTACCCACTTGAGTTTTTATGTAACCCAAAGTTCTAGCATCATTTTCAGATCTCCTCATCCACTTCTCAAGTTCTGGAAATCCTTTTAGGTAACTATCGACCAATTTTTTTGCTTCTTTGGTTGAAATTTCCAAATTCTTACCCAAAGCGTACGCTCCCATTCCGTAAGGTATTCCAAGAGCGTACGCTTTTGCTTTATTTCTTACTTTTGGTTTGTGCTTCCTTAAAAAGTTATCAGCCTTTTTATCGGGAGAATAATCGTACAATTTTTCGGTTTGAATTGCAATGGTTGAATAAAAATCCCAACCGTTCTTAAAAATGTCCATCAATCCATTGTCTCCGGATACGTGGGCAAAAACGCTTGGTTCAAGAGAAGCATAATCATCGTCTATGAATATATTGTGTTCGTCAGGAATGAAGAATGTTCTCACACGATTGTTGAATTCTATCACTATGGGATCTTCATCACCGTCCTCTTTAGGTCTTGGTAACTGCTGTGCATCTGACCCGTATCTTCCGGAAACTGTTCCATGTTGTTTGTAATAAAAATAGTATCTACCGTTTTCTTCTCCCTCTAAAAATCTTTCTATGTAAGTGGATTTAATTTTTAATAACTTATTATAAATTCTTAAATTTTTTGCCCACTCTTCTGTATCACCTATAATTTGTATCATGTCATCATCAAACTGGGGTTTTCCAGTTTTTGTAACAGATTTATATTTTATTCCAAGCGCGCCGAAGGCTATTTCACCCATCTGGTCTTTTGATTGTAAGTTAAACCATTGACCGTCGTTTGAATCTTTCCAAAGTTTTAATTGTACTTTTAAAATAGTGTCTTTATCCAGAATTTGAGGATCACCGTGCAATAAAAACTGTTTAAGCGAAGAATCTGGTATTCTTAATATGTTTGGATTAGTTATTGAATATTTGCCAGTGACTGCTTTTGGAAATTCTATTTCCATTTGGTCTATTAGTTCGCATGCGAACGCACCCCTATTGCTCGCAGGAAACGCACCCGCAGCTTTTATCATGATCCAGTGTTTGACCTCTGAGTAACTCAATAACTGTTCTATGACCTTCTTCCTGTGCTCCTCAAGAGCCACGGACACTTCATCTCTGGTCTTTTTAATTAAATCCATGTCCAATTTAACTCCCTTTTCCTCCATGGGTATAGTCACTTCTTTATAAAGAGGCATCACTTCGTCTATGAAAAAAAATTCTTCCAATCCCTGTTCTTTTAAATCCTTCGCAAAGTGATTGTATATTCTTAACGTCAAATCAGTATCTGCAGCTGCGTATTCAGAAAGTATTTCTATGTCCGCTTTCCAAATTTCGTAACTAGCCCTTGTAACAGTACCCCCATTCTTTTTTATGGATTCTTTAAGAGCAATTTGCTCTTCATTTGCAGCTTTATCCACATCCAAACCTAGCTCTGACTGTATCATTTTAGCTATGCTTTTCAAAGCAAATGGGGCGTTTGTACCAAATCCTGCCCCCTCTTCATTTACTGTGTGAACAAGGAGCATCGTGTCAGCATGCAAAGACGGTAACAAATCTACATTAAAATAATTTTTGATAAATCGAGTATCGAAAGAGGCATTATGCGCGATCAGTTTTTTTCCAATCAGCATTGTCAAAAGCTTCACAGATATATCGTAAGCTTTTTTCCCCTCTATATAAGAATCCTTTAATTCTCCGTCCGAATAGTACTTCGTGGGTAAATAATAACCATTTCCAGGGTCGCCTGAAATTGACCACCCTATGATTTCTCCCTTTCTTGGATTTAGGGATGTGGTCTCAGTATCGAAAGCGATAAGATCGTGCTCAGTTATGTGATGAGCCATCTCAATAACCAATTGCTTGGTATTAACAAGTGCGTAACTCTTTTCCATTAATATAACTCAATTTCCAGATTTGTAAGGAAACTTTTGATTTAATTTATCTCTTCTTCTTTCACAACCGCAATCTTGAATTCCAAAAATCCCTAAAAATTTTTTAAAAGCTTTATCAATTCCAGTTAATGATGTAAATCTTGCGATAGAATCTCCCAAACCACTAAAATCATTATTCCTTTTTTTGTGCGTCATCTTCCTGTTTTTTTGTCATCATGATGCTTGTCAGGGTTCTTGATGTAATCACTGAAAAAATAGAAATCTGTTCCCAAAGTTTTGAAATTTCTTTGTGTGCCCTAACAATCATTCCGTGTTGGTACACTTGAATGATTAATAACAAAGCAATTATCAATAAATAAAAATGTTCTACTGTCATGTATTAAATTTATTTAAAAATTCATTAACTTTAAAATTTAATTTGTAAGTAACTATTCGCAAGACACACAGTAGTTAAAATTTTTTGCAAAAGTACTTGCTGCGCTGGTATTGTGTTGATAGTAAAGGGATTTTATACCCATGCTGTGGGCCAAAAGCATAAGTTCGTTTACTTCTTTAGCCTTTGTGTCTGCCGTAATAAATAAATTTAAAGATTGTCCTTGATCTATGTATTTTTGTCTTTGAGCTGCTTGTACAATGATTTCTGTTTGAGAAATTTCCCTAGCGGTTTTAAACACCATTTTTTCGGCTTCTGTCAAAAAATCCAAGTGAAGAACACTGCCCTGTTGTTTTTGTATGCTTTCCCAAATTTCTTCAGTATTCTTTCCCTTTGACTCAAGCAGTTTTTCCAAAAAAACGTTTTTGATCACAAATTTTCCCTTTGATAAATCTTTGATCATATAGTTGCTCATCCATGGTTCTATACCTTGAGAAACTTGCATAATGAAAGACGAAGATGTGGTTGGTGCGATTGCTTGGGTGGTAGTATTTCTTCTTCCCAAACCTTTTGTCATTTCGCACTCTCCAAATAAATCCGCCAATTTTTTAGAAGCTGCCAAAGAATTTTCTTGTATGTTTCTTTGAATTTCTAAATTTATTTCTCTTGCTTGTAAACTTTCAAAAGGAATCATTTTACTCTGTAAAAGAGAATGGTACCCTAAACGACCTATTCCTAAAGCTCTGTGCTTTATAGCAAAGTTAGCCGATCTTTCTAAAAATTTTATTTTTGATGCCTTCTCTATGAATTCTGTCATAGCCGCATCAAGTAAAAAAGTAATTACTTCAACACAATCTGTGTCCTTCCAATCTTCGTAATAAAAATCATTTAACGAACCCAAATCGCACACAAAAGAATTGTCTACGTCAGAGGGAAGCATGATTTCCGTACAATTGTGTACTAATATATCATTAGCATAGAAATTATGATTTTTTTCAACAGTAATATCATAAACTGGTATTTTTATTTTTTCTTTTCTTATTTTTAATCCCATTTTAATTTAAAATTTGATTTATGTTAGTTAATGGTTTTTTAAGTATATAAATCTTATGTTGTTTAATTTACAATACTCGATTGCTGAATCAATTTTAATTTGCTCATTTTCCTTTCCACTTTTACCTCTTATAAATCCTTTAATTTCCAATAGAATTAGTTCATTGTTTATCAAAATTAAAAAATCTGGTAAGTATGTTTTGCCATCTAATCTTCTTATATAGAAAGGTTCATACTCATACTGTATTTTATTGTTCTCCAAAAAATTTATAGTTGATAACTCCCAAGAACTTCTATAACGAATCAATGTTTTATTTTTGCAATGTTTCACTTTTATGTAACCAGTTTTGAAAAATTTAGTCTGACCCATATTTTCATTTCTAGTCATTGCAACAGTACTTATAATGCTCGCCGTCTCTGATGAAATAGAAACGTAATTAGTTTCATCAATTTCTACGTTTTCATACTTTTTAACAAAATCAGAGTGCAAAAGTTCGTTTGGATACTTTTTACTAACCATGAATTTTTTTATGCAAGAAATTTTATATTTTGCACTTTTTCTTACATCAGATAGGTGTTTACCGTACAAATTAATCACTTCTTCAACATTCTTGCCATTTATGTCTATTCCATGATTAGTTAAATACGTTTTTTTAAATTCTAAACTTCTGTTATGCTCAGCAAGTTTGTCTTTATGACTTTGGCTTCTATTCTCATGATACTTAGTAGACCACACCCTCATTTTATCTACCCAATCTTTTGTTTGTTTTTTTCCTCTTAGGGAACTTCCCTTCATGTAATTAACAAGATGTTTTTCCCATACAAAGTATCCCTTTTTGCTCCAAATTTTAACACTGTTGTTTATAGAATATTTTTCCAAAAAAGTTTTATAATCTAATACGCCTTTATGCATTAAATAGTTTAGAGCTTTACACACCTGTAAATCATCTTGTATGCTACTCTTTAAATAATCTATTAAATCTTTGTTAAAACAACTATAAAATTCTTCACTTTTTAATAAAGTAGATATCGATACTTTTTTGCGTCTTGATTTTTTCACTTGTCTTGATTTTTCCATTTATGATAAATATGAAAAAATCAAAGATGTGCACAGGCTATTTAAGTATTTTTAAAATATCATCTTCTTTTAAGTCTTTGGCCATCACATATCCTCTATTTACAGTATATACTTGGTGTTCCGGTGTACAAATTATACTCTTTCCTGTTTCCTCATCTTCTATAGTCAATACTTCAGCTTCCTTATTCATCAAAGCTCCATTTAGGATTTTTGTGAATTCAACCTCGTCTGATTCTATACAATATGATTTAACCAGTATCTCTTGTCCAGACTTGAATAACTCAATTGCAGTTTTTATATCAACTTTGTGTTGTTCTCCATCAAAAATAATAGTGACTATTGAATTCTCAGCAAGACACATTTGAGAAGCTTTTAAAACATTTTTACCCCTATAGACTTCGGGGGTCGATTCGTGATTGTTTGCATTATCAGTAAAAAATATATAAGGAAGCCCAGTTTCAAATTTTTTCTGTATTACTTTCGCCCATAACTTTCTTTTACTGGCGTCTCCTGCTTTCATTTCTTCTATCCACTTGGTGGAAACGCAAACCCCCCAAGTAATGTGTTGTATTGGATCTCCCTCTGCACGAATATTTAACCACTCTTCTATGTCTGGATGTTCTATGTCTTGATACCCTGAAAAATACCCGCGTCTTACTGATCCTTGATTCATTGATTGCGAGCATGCTTGAAACAATTCCAAAAAAGCTTTAGAACCATTGCTATGACCATTATTCTTAATCACGCTTCCTCGACCCCTTAAAGCTCCAAAATATCCAGAAGTTCCGCCTCCAAACTTACTCATGGTACCTATTTCCGCAACAGAACTAAGAATACTTTCTACGCTATCGCTTACATATACACCAAAGCAACTAATCGGTAATCCCCTATCGGTTCCAAAATTAGTCCAAATGGGAGTACTTAAACTTATCCAACCATTGGATATATATTTTTGTAATTTTTCGCTGTAACCAGGTACCTTTAAAATTTTCTCTGCTGAGTCTCCAATTATTTTTATTCTCTCTTGTACAGTTTGCCCAGGTAGAAGATAATCTTTTTCCAAAAAAGCTTTTGAATATTTATTTAACCATTTGATCTTCATCTATGAATTAAAATTTGTTTTATTATTAAAAAATGTCCGTTTCGGTGATAGATTGAGCCTTTTTTAAATAAGCAGTCGGAGTTTTATGAAAAAAATCAGTGTGAGTTTCAGAATCGCTTTCTACATCAAACCACTGTGATTCTTTAATTAAATCTTTGTCTATTTCAAATATAGGTGTGGCTCCAATCATTTTTAGTGATTCGTTAAACCTATTTTTAGTGAATTCCAAAACTACAGTTTTCGGTAAAAAAGAAAGTTCTCCGAGCTCAAATATCCAATCAATTATTTTTTCTTCTGCTGCGTATGCTTTTTTACAAGCCCTTTCTATAGTTTTGTAAAAATCCTCATTGAACCAGTCAGAATTCTCCTTTTTAATTAAATTGATTATGTAAGCTCCGGCCATTGCATGAAGTTTTTCTTCTTTCATCGTTGCCGCGATTACATTATCAATGCCTTTAAAAGTATTTTTTTGTTTATTAAATGATTTTAGTATGAAAAATTGACTGAAGAGAGAGCAATTTTCAACAAATAGGGAAAATAGCGTTAGGGTAAGTGTATAAAGTTCTTTATTATTTGATCCCGCGTTTTTTAAGTACTTATTTAAATAATCTATTCTACCCTGAATGACTGGATTATAGAGTAACTCGTCAAATGCTGTGTTAAAACCCAATAATTCGAGTACATGACTATAAGCTCTACTATGTCTGACTTCTGATTCTCCAAAAGTATTTCCTAAAGCGTCGAATTCTGGTTTTGGAAATTGATTGTATAAATTGCTCCAAAATCTCTTAACATTTACCTCTATCTGCGAAACTGCTAACATAGCATTTTTTACAGCATTTTTTTCTACCTTATTTAAATTAACTTTAAAATCTTGAACGTCGGAATCGTAAGAATACTCAGTATGAATCCAATAACTATGATTAATAGTGTCTACAAAATCGTACAACTCGGGGTATTCAAATGGTTTAAATGCTACCCTCTTATCAAAAATGGACATTATTTAAATTTTAATGTTTTTAAGCAATAGGCAAGCCATTAGAGTTACTAACTCTATTACGGACATGTAAATAAATTGTAATTTTTAATTAAGCAGACGGAATCTTACTAGTATTATTATCGCTTGGAATGAATCCATTAGACAATTTAGAAAGAGTGGCTGTAGTAACTTTATTGTTATTTTGAACACTTGGGCCCCCTGCATTAGCGGCCGCAATTTTATCCGCATATTTATCGGGTACAGCGGGTGGTCTAAAAGCGTCTCCCTTTGGGGACTTTTTAAATATATCTATTAGGAAACTCATGGTGTCTGTTTTGTTCTAATAAATATGACCCTTTAAGATAAAATTGATTGCTACTTTCCGATCAATTGAACAAATTTTTCGTTTAAATAGCTCTTTTCGTCTTGGGTAAACGAAGATTTGTTTATCATTTGGGGTTTACGATCAAAATTTTGGCCCGTATCGAATGTCAATTCTTCTTCACCCATTTCGTCATTACTCAATTCTATTTTCCCGTATCCGGTATTAACTTTTGCGTTGTACGTCATACCGTCTCCACCGTACCTGTTTTTCATTATGTGGATCCTGCCCGTGCCGTTGACCTTGTCCTGCCGCTTTCTTGACAAGGACATGGCAAAGTCCGCAATCATCATCTTGTTGTAGGATCCTGCAGCTTTGTCTCCCTCAATAACATCGTTATGGGCTCCAGAATTATGGCTGTACACTCCATTTGCAAAAAACATGTGGGTGTCTTCCACTGTTATGTCCACAGTGTCTGTGTACCCTATCAACTCTATGCTCTCTATCTCTGAAAGATCAAAGTCTTTCGAATTCAGTTCGTGTTTATTCATTTTCTTTTTTTATAAAGTTTTTACATTTGTTTAATATAGTATCTTTATTTTTTTATAAAAAGTTTGTTTCCAACTATCAAACCTGTAGCTATAGATTTTAACTTTCCATACTGAGTAGGTAATATATGATTAGCAGAGACATTTATTTCTTTACCATTTTTCAATCTAATTCTATAGGTAGGTTGTTTTTGAACCGGATAAACTTTAGTGACTTTTTTGAATCCTTTATGAGTTAATATCTGATCTCCAATTCTAATGTCTCCTATCCTAACTTTGCCATTTGGAGTTTCTACTTTATCGTCTACATTATGGCATCGGTTTACTTGGGATACTGTCCATATCGGCACTTTTAATTCCCTTGCCATTCCCTTTACCGCAGTATACACATCGTCTATCGCGTCTTTTGGATCTATCGATCTAGTCTTGCTCTTTAAAAGATCCACGTAGTCTATGATAACCAAGTCAGGTGGATACTTTAGGTCCCTACACTTTTGAATGTGAGACTCTATCGTGGCCGGCCCAACTTTTCCCATAGGATACTCTTTGATAATGAGCTTTCCTGGTAATTTTTCTATCGCTGCAGTAACTTTGTCCTTGTGCAAGTGAATTTGTTGAGCATCGATGCCCGTAAATATCGCATCGTACCTCTTACCTACGTAGTCTTCCGAGAGTTCTAACGTGTAGTGACACACTGTAAATCCTGCCTTAACTGCAGCGGCTCCCAAATTTACTAAACACCAAGAGTTGTGAGAAAGTATGCCGTTTGAATAGTAGCAGTGAACTTCATCAACAGACATGTCGTAAAGAACTTTGTCTTTTTTAAGATGAACTTTTTTTGTGATTTTTGTTATTCCTTTTTCTGTTGTCACTAAGTCCCCCACGTCCAAATCTTCAATTTTTTTCCACTCTTCGCCCACCTTTAACATGTGATGATTTGAGCTGGTCAGCGTTTTCCCGTTTGAAAAATAAGTTGTCACTCTTTTTTGTTTTTCAGTAGTAAACAAATTGACTATCTGTTTGTAGCCGTAAGGAGTCTTTACCTTTAAAGGAAAATTAATCAGCCTAACATTATTTGGCTTGGGCTCTATTGCCAACTTCATGAATAAATTTTCTATCGAAATTTTTCTTTGGACTTTTCTGGTCTTTAACATATATAACTTTTTACTCTATTTAATTCAAATTCTTTGTTTGAAATCCAATCATTCTCCCAAATTATTAAAACTTCGTATCCCAAATTTTTATAATGATTTATTTTTTCATTGTCTTTTTTCCAAATATCCTTTACGATTCCGGGTTTTATTTTTTCATCCTCTTTATAAAATGCGGGGTTAGCATGCCAATAATCTCCAAATATCTCGATTATAAATTTTTTATTGATCAATATATCGGTTATATAATGATCTATTGAAATATTGCATTCAGTATTTTCAAATAAATTTTTTATCTGATTAAAACAATCTATTTCTAACTTAGACCTACTATCTTTATAGTTTTCAAAATGCTTAACCCACTTTTTTGGATCTGTGTTTAAAATATGTTGCTTTAAATTTGCGCGTATTTGATCTATAGATTTTTTGCTGTGGTGTTTGCCTGTAAATTTTAAAGATTTTGAACTTCTAACAGATTGAATTTTACTAACTTGAAAAATTGATTCTTCATGAGAAAATCCCTTTTTCATCCAATGTTCTATACAAATGGGTGATGCCTGTTTCTGTTTTATAGAAAGCAAATCTTTTTTTAGTAATTCGTCCCCTTTTGCCTGTTTGTCTATTCTTGATAAAAAAAACGATCTTTGAACCTCTTTTACTTTACTTTTGGCATCTTCCAAACTAAAACCTCTATAGACCCAATATTCTATAGTTCTATTACTATGGCCCGTCATTAATCTTGATTTTGGATATAATTTTTTATATTCTTTAGTCTTTAATGAATGACTGTCTTTTAGATGATTCTGCAAATTGTACTTTTCTAGATGGCCACATATTTCACAAATTAATCCTAATTGCATAATATTTTAATTTATTATAAATATCATCCTCCTAGTTTTTGGGTCTCAACAAATTCAAAGAAATTTTTTACTTCGTATCCCCACATGTGCATTCCATCTATATTAAACTCCGCAAAAGAATCGAACCAAATAGTCGCTGTCTTTCCTTTATTATTTACGTCAATTCCTATTTCTTCGTACTCTATTTCTATTATAGAATTTGGTCCAATGCACTTTCCTCCTCCAGGATTACCGAATATCAATCCCAAATCTCCTACGCCAAGGCCCCCCATCAATAGTTTATTTAAATTTTCCCACGGTGTTGCAACCGGCGATCTTTGATCCGTTCTATACCTTGTTTCCATATCTTTTTCGTACTCGTGACCTATTGTTTTGTCTTGGCCCGCCTTCGCTGCCGTATTTACTATGTGACGAATGTCCTCGTATTCACCTCTTTCCAACAATTTAACAGACTGCAATATCGCATTTTTTAACTGTTGGTTCCTACAAAAATTAGAAAATTCCTGCTCCACGTATTCCCTATCATCGTTTGTGGCTTTAAGTGATTCTTTAAGTTGGTCTATGACACTAACCTTTAAAATTTCGTTGTCTATTTTTTTAACTTCGACTTGTAACGATTCTGTGGACGGCGTAGTATGATATTTTTGGTAATACCTTAAAGTTTCAGACACAATCCACTTGTGAGCAGGAGAATCAAACATTTCCAAATCCAATACATCGTTTACGTTCTGCAAAAACTCTTTATGTTTTAATAAACTCGATAAAACCTTAATTTGAAAACCGTTACCGTAACTTTGTAAAGTATTTAGTACTGCCATAATTTATTTACATTTTATAAGTAACAACTGTTACTTTGCAATCTACCAATTCAGTTTTAATAATATTTTTAATTTTTTCCCAATCCCCTCCTGCCAAACCGGCGCCAATTTTAGGAAGACCTATGTGTTTTCCTGAAAATCTTAAATTTATCTTCCTCATGCACAATGTCAAAGCTTCGTAGTCAAATGGTTTTAATTTAGGTCCAACTAATCTTTGTGTATAAGAATTTACAACATATACTTTTTTATCAGGTTTTACTGGTATAAGCTTGAAATCTATTTGTCCCAATTTATTTACATCTCCAGCGGTAGAAAGCTCTTCCAAAGGAAATGTATTACAACCGAAAGTTCGAGCCATCATTACGGCTATTCCTGCTCCCATATTGCACAAACAATTACAACCATGAGTTATCACGTCAAAATTTCCTTCTTTTGCTAATTTAATTAAATCTCCCTCTATTTCTTGATACATTTTATTTGTATTTTTCCAATTCGTTAAATTTATCAAAAAGCCACAATGTCAAATTATTGATGCTCTTTCCCAAATCATCCTCTTCGTAAAGTTCAGCAAATTCCCTCGGTCTAAAAGATTTATGGGGATTTTTAAGTACATGATCTATCGTTATAACAGAATCTTCAGGAATGTTTGGATTTTTTAGGTCCATTAGCTTTTCATTAATGAACAATTGATTTTTAAAAGCTAGTATTTTTTCAAACATAGATCCCTTAGAAATCTCTGCCTTTTCAATAACTTCTTTTAGAGTAAAAATTTTATCAAACGAAAGTTCTGGATAGTGTTTCAAAAGAGTTTTTTGACCGAGTCCTCTGACTCCGGGAACGTTATCTCCACTATCGCCCATTAATATCTTCTCCATTAAAAAATTCTGTGGCGTCACTCCGTACTCTTCTACAACTTGTTTTGGTTGATAAAACTTTTTCTTTATGGGGGAATACACTGTAATTTTATCGTTCACAAGTTGTAAATAATCCCTATCGCTAGAAACTATCGTAACTTCCCCAGGCAATTTTCCAACTAAATATCCTATCACATCATCGGCTTCTATTTTGTCAACAGACAAAAGATCTACCGGCAAGCACTTCAAATAATCTATTAGTCTTAGAATTTGATTTGTTATGGATTCAGCCTCTTGTTCTTGATTGTCAAAAAGGTCCCAATTTGTGACTCTGCGATAACCCCTATTTGCTTTGTATTCTGGGTATATGTACCTTTTATTTGTTGACCCACCCTGGCCATCAAAGACTAGAATGACCCTGGTGGGCCTAACTAAATTTATTGCATAACCAAGGGATTTTAAATATCCGGTCAATCCCCCAATGTGGTGACCGTGTTTATTAACGTGATTGATTATTGCAAAAGATCTTATGAAAGAATTCAAAGAGTCTATGATTAGAACCCTATCGTTAAGCTTTAATGGATCTTTTTTATCAATCGATGAATCCTCTTTCAAGGATTTCAACATTTCTTTGTATCTGTCTTCCATTATTCGTTATCTAGTGGATCAAAAATTTCTTTAATGTCTGTATCCTCTTCTTCTACCACATCAAAATCTTTAGATCCTAAAACTTGTAACCACTCTTTGCTGTGTTCTTTTTTGTATTTATCAAGATCCTTCTTATCATCCTTTATAAATCCATGGACGGTCATAATAAGTTTGCCTGTAGCAGTAACTCCGGTTATGTGATTTTTATCGCAAGATAATTTGGTCCTCTTTGCAAATTCTACCTCTTTACCATTTTTTGTGGCTTTTATTTTATTAGTTCCTGGATTTGTAACGTTTCCAAAAGTGATTATTAGAGACGAATCAAAATACATGGTATCGCCCCCTTTATTTTTCATTTTAGGTTGACTCATTATGGTCTCAGGTTTTGCAACCCACACTTTATTTATAGCAACAAACGTATTGGTATACTGTTGGCTTTCTTTTCTGGACATCACTATCTTTTGATTCACAAAATTTCCGAACTGTTGAGACATTGCGCCCGCATTCCATTCGTTATTATTCTTATTTGACTCTATTGACAATCTGCAAGGGATAGAACCCACAGAATCCCAAAAAAAGCACAAATCGTAGGGCAGATTTCCCTTTTTCTGTTCATCCAATATGTCCAAAATGAAAGCAGATACATCCTCAATGCACTGAAGTTTTTCCCGGTCAATGTATATGAAAAATCCATTGTAGTCGGAAATTACTCCGTCTTCGTCAGGAACTTCATTAAATTGTAAACCCATTTGTCTTGCGTGATCCCAACTCCACTTCATTTCGGTAATAATGAACACCGGGAGTACGTTCATTTTTTGTGCTTGTACCGCGGCTTCTAAAAGAGCAGTAGTTTTTCCAGTGTCAGAATGTCCCCTCAATAAAGTAATGTGACCCATTGGGATTCCAGGAATTTCCAAAGTTTCTTGAAATGCAGTAGACAAAGGTATCCATTTAGGATCCTTAAATTTTATAGATGATGAAGACAAATTTTTTGATTTTTTAAATTTGTCCAAATCGAATTCACTTTTTATAGCATTCGATATCTTACCAGTAAGAGCTTTCGCCATAACTCATTTATATTTAAAACCCATTAAAAATCAAATAACTTATCTATCTCAGAGTCTATGGTAGTTTTAGTGGTACTAAGAGAAAACTTAGGCTTAATAGCCTCTTCAGTTTTTTCCCACGGTAAATCTCCCTGCTCCTCCGTCTTAACAACTACAGAGTCCGCGTTTTGTTTAATTTCCTCTTCAGGATTTAAATGGGACATTAAAGTACTTTTCATTTCTTCAAAAGTATACTTTTTAAATTGAGTCATGGGATCAGGCTGAGTTGTTAACCACAATTTCACTTTTGCTGCATCATCTGAAAGAGGCGTTGCCTTTGTTCTAACTCTCACACTAGAAGTATTGTAAGACAAACCAGTAGTTTCCTTTCCCTGAACGTCTATTAGGATGTCTCGTCCCTGAATGGGGTCAGTAAAATCGCCAATGTCTTCATCCTCTGTGAAAGCTAGTAAATCCATATACACTTGCTTTCCAAATCCCCAAAGTAAAACTCCCTTGTCTTCTTCACCACGAACTATAACAGGAGCGTACACTCTCATTTTAGGTTCCAATTTTTTGGCTAATTGCCAATCTTCTTTTATCGAAGATTTTCTAAGACCTTGAGAAAACTCCACAATTGGATCTTTTTCTCCAAAATTGGATAAAGCGATCATTGTATTTTTGTTTCCAATTCCGTAGTGAAAATACAATTCTTTAAACGGATTTGACTTGTTGTATGCTGAGGGAACTATGCGCACTTGATGTTTTCCAACTGATGGAGCCCACAAAGTTTTTACTAATTCTCCTCTCCCCGCACCACGAGGGTTTTGTAAAGCTGCTAAACGAGCTTTTAATGATGATAAATCCATGACTTTTTGTTGTTTTTATTGATCGAATATAATCTATTCTGGAGAAAGAAAAAATATAAAATTCAAGTTATACAGTTATTATTTTGTATATCTTGGTATTTAACTTGCGTAATTCATCCCCTTGGGTTAGGAGAATTGAATTTTTATAATCGGCCCACTGAATGGGGAATTTAGAATCTAATCTGCCACCATTTAAGGACTTAATTAGGGTATTTAAAGCGTTTATTGTATAAAGTGTATTGGATTCTTTTTTTCGGTGTAAAAGTATGGTGTTATCCAATATTTTTGTTCTATTCTCATCTACCTCTATATTATAAGTGCACATGAATTCCTTTGATTCCGGGGATTCCAGAACAAATATTTTTTTGTACATTATCCTGTACTCTCTATTTATGTCTCTTATTTTTTGGTCCAAATCGTCTTTAACGACAAAGCTACAAAATAATCTATTCATGAGGGCATCTTGCGTTAGTTCAACTGTTTTTTCTTCGCTCATAACTATTGAATATAAATATTAATTTATTTTGTTGAGGTAATAATTGATTCCATATTTGTGTTTAACAAGCATATTTTCTGATTCCAAAATGTTTTTTATGTCCAAAAGTACATTCTTTCCATCTTTTAGGCTAAAATCAAACAAAAAAGAGTCATAGGTGATTAACAGGAGCTTCGTGGACAGCTTATTATCGATTAAATATTGGTTTATACGTTCTATCCTTGACACATTGGCCACAGTCTCCAGATTCTGCACTAGATAGTTAAATAATTTCAATCTATTCATTTCAGGGGAATATTTTATGATTCTCCCCGTGGGAAGTGCAACAGCTCTTTGTTTTTTATAAGACTCCCAAAGATCTTCAGTGTAAGATTCCAGCTTAGCAAAAAAGTCTATATGTATATACTTAGGATTTATTCCTCCGTAAAGCTGCTTAAAAGTTATTGATTTCGATTCTAAATATTCTTCTTGGGTGAGTTCATCTTTATCAAAATAAAGTCTGCCCAATTCCGTATGAATTGAAGCATTTTTCCACTCATGACCTATCAAATTACCAATCAATCTAAGATGGTATGCGTCGAAATCAAACTCCACAAAATAATCATTACTAGAAATAAAACACTCTCTAAAATCTTTATTTTTCGGAATTGCCAAAAAATTTATTCCGTTAAATGAATTTGTTGGTCTTTCTGTTAAATTATACAAATTATAATAAGATAGCACAAATTCACCAATTTTTGAATAATTCTCTTCTACAAATTTATATTTTGATGCAAATTTTACTTGATCAATTTTTATTGGATTTTTTTCTACGGAAGCGTACGCTGAAATTAATCTATTTTGAAAATCAGTATTAGCTTCAAGACCAAAAAATCCCTTTACAGATTCGTACAAACATCGACATTTTTCGTAATGTTTTGCAACAGGAATTAATTCATTTACATTAGGAAATTTGTGAAATTTAGAATAAAAGTTATTATGCAATATAGTATTACAATTTCCAAATTCATGACTATTTGTTTGATCCAACCTTATAAAATTAACATCCACGGAATTTTTTAAATCTAAAAAATAAGAGTGATATTTTTTATCCAGTAAATAAATTACTTTGTGCGAGGATAAAAAATTTTCTACATCTTTTAGATCCAGAGAAAAGGTTTCCGAGTGCTTAAATGGAAAAATGTATCCTTTATTTCCGTCGTGATAATATAATAAGCTCGGATAGGATAATTTTGGATGAAAATTGTCATTACCGCATATTAACTGTATGAAACATTCTTCACTTGGTTTCATACAATCAAATTGATCTTTAGTTTCTACTATAAAATACACAATACAACCTCTATTTTGTTCAAATTTAAACAAATTAGATAATAAAGTAAAATTTATTTAAGAGGTGGGCTTCGAGAATTTAGAATAATTTCCACCTATAAAATCAATCAATCCAAATAAATTGACATTAGTGGCTTCCACCAACCTTTTATTTGTGTCAATAATTCCCGCCCTAACATCATATTGACTTATCCTAATTGAATTTAGTGGACCGGTCAATTTCCACGCAATTTGTGCCACTTGTAACATGGAAATATCGTAAGATGGATTTGCAGAAATAATGTCCTGATACTGCTGTGGGGAAATTTCCTTTACATATCCATTATTGTTTACCTGCTTACCAAAATATCTAAGTATGTAACCGAGATCGTAATCGCTTTGTATTGGATTTGGAAAATACGACACTAAAGATTTAGTTCCTGAGGAAACTAAATTTGTACTTTTAATCATTTGATTTATAAAACCAGGCGTATTGTTGGATACTTTACTCAATTCGTACAATCCAATATTTGAATCGTCAAATGGAGCAGAATTTTGTAAAGGTTCGTTTGGTCCAAGCGCAGGATTTGCTCCGGTAAAAACCTTTCCATCGTAGGTGATGTAGTATAAGCCCACGTATGATTTACCGTTCAAATAAAATTCTCCCCCCTTAGTAATTTGGTTGGGTATTATTTTAAAAGCTGGATAGTATCTTACTGGCATGATTAGGGTTTATTTGATATGTGAACATGAGTACTATGACCTTTGAATGGATAAGTAAGTACAACTTTTGGGTGACCCGATTCTCCCGTAACTGGATTTTCCACGTAACCCAATATCACCAACTGTTCAACGAAACTTGGAACATCTGTATTACTTGGACTTACCGCATTTCCATTTATTATGGCAACATCCACTGCATTTCCTATGGTATGTCTGCTCAAATTTCCGCTGCTCGTATCTATTTTATGGCCCGTTATGGCGGTCGTGATAGTCACAATTAATCCAGAATTCAAAGCGGCAGTATTAACATCTGATAATAATTGAGGATTAATATCATCGTTCATGGGATTTCCCAAAAAAGTACTTCCACCTAATTTTATATTAGAATATAAACTTGAATTCACTGCAGGGTAATTTGAATAATTTTTTAGTCCTTTAAAACTATCTATGGCTAAAGTCGAATCATCATTCAAAACAGGAGAATTTATTTGAGAATACGATGTATTCAATTTTCCAGTAGAAAAATCCTCTTTTCTTTTTAAAAAAATCATTTGACCTTTTATTTCAGTGATCCAAGTGTTAGATGATATATTATGAGTAACTCCCACAGTGGCAAATCCAACTTTTTTGTATATGGGAGTAAACTGATTATTTGTTTGTTGAGTCAGGCGCGCTGAAGTGTAGGTGTACGGTAACATCATTTCAGGAATTGTAAATGCTTGACCCATATAAAATCCTGAAATACCATCTAAAGAAAAATGCGCAGAAACGGGTATCATTGTCGATGCGCGGGTGACTGGATCTTCATTTTGTACTTTTGTTATTCCGTTTATATAAAAATTTGTAGTTTGCGATATGTTTTCTTTTGATGGTTTAAAATCTTTTCCGTAGAATGAATATATTGTATTGTTAAACAACACGGCAGAATCTATTAGAGAATTCGACGGATTTTTTGATATTTTACTAGAATCTTCATTTTTAACAGGGATATACCTATCTTTATAAAGGGTATTGTACACACCAAAACTACTTGCATTTTTTCCCAAACCCGCCTGATCTGAAGTATTTGAATTGGCAGATATTGCTATCATGTTTCCCAATTTTGTACCAACTTCAGTTTTAATATTAATGCTTCTTGCTATAGACTGTTTTCCGTAAACCGGGATTTCGTCGCTTGGTGAATTAGACATGTTAATAGCAGTATCACTTACAGCGTTTGATACCATTTTTTGTGACTCTGGTAAGGGTTGAACTTGATCATCGACTATAGCAAATGTATTAGAGGAATCAAAATACGCAAATCTAAAAGAATTTAAAGTGCCAAAATAATTATTCAGATCTTTTAATATTCTTTCAATAAATGGTTTTAAATAAACACTATTTGTACCATCACTTTGTGTGTATTCTTGTATAGTATCCATTAAATATTGAATAGATATTAAAATTTTCATAGTTTTTCCTTTATACACTCCACTATTTTTGCCAGATTCTATTCTGAATTTTGGTAAATCTTTAGATATAAAATCATCAGTACTAGGATCAAATAATTTTGTTTTCGTTTGAGTATTTAAATTATCTCCAGTATTTTTAGATATTGATTGCGCTTTTATGTAATTTCCATCTAACACATTAGGAGGAAATATTTTTTTATAATCATTTAAAGAAGTTTGCATTGGAATTAAAAAATCAAATACATTAGTACTAAATTGCGTAGGTTGAGATAAACACAAATTAGTTTCTGGATTATAATCTATATAAGTAAGAGGTTTTATAACTTTATTAGAAGAATTTGTAGTTGATCCTTCAACTTCTACTTGATCTTTAATATTAGAAACTTCTGATATTGTTCTATCGTAAATTGTTGACAAATTATTTAATAACATCAATAAAAATCCAAATTGTATATACACTGGAAATAAAATCTGTATATCTCCTTCGTTAGACGGATTTGTGCTATAAGGTAAAACATAAGTTTTTAATAAATCTTTATAATCCACTTTGAAAATTCCATCGGGATTTTGTGAATTTTGCCCCGGTTCATGACCACCCAATATCCCGCTTGCAAAACCGTACTTAGAAAATATTTTTAATTTTACATCGTCTTTTGCATTATTCAAAGAAGATACATATTGTTCATTAAGTCCAAATCCACTATCATCTGTAATTTTATCATCAACCAAATCTCCTATAAAATTTTTAAACACGCCCTCTTGAAATAATTTTGTTAAAAATGATCTATTTTTTGATTCTGCTAAAGAAACTACAGATATTTTTTTATCGGATATAGATCCAGAATTTGTTGTGTAAAAATTAGAAGATGCTTTATTTAAAGCATATAATTCTATAGATTTTAAAGAAAATTCTATATTAGATTGGTATTGAAGTGCGTATTTAACTTGATTTGCAATGGCTTCTTCATCCACAGCTGCGGGTTCTACTTTTTGATAACCAACTTGTTGTTCCGCATATTCTGAAGGTTCAGGAGGTGTCGCCGCAGCATTTGCAAAACTTACTTTGTTTATTATGGCGACATCGTTAGTTTCAATATTTACGAAAATATTCATTTTACCCTTTTTAGAATAAAGGGTATTTTGATAAATTCCGTTTGATACTGCATTTGTAAAAACCTCAGAGGCGTTAGAATTTTTAATTATATAAAAATACGGTACATCAACCGTTAATGAATATTTCATGAATAATTTTGGAGCAACTGTGGTAGTCCTTTGATTATTCGCATTATTATAATTAAATTTGCTCATAGACAAAGAAACCAAAGAAAATTGATGATCTATGTCTGTTTGTTGCGCATTTAAAAAATTAACTATTGTGTCTTCAATAGAATTTCCAGAATTATATTCAGACCCAAAATTCATTTTTATCATTGGAACTCCCAACAAACTATCACTGTATAACTTTTGAGTAAAACTATCAGCTATCTTTACAAAAGAATTTTCGTTTGATGAATTACCTTGGCTAAGCGCTGAAATGAATGGGTTATCAACACCCAGACCTAGTATATTTTGGGTGGTATTGTTTATTAAATTTCCTAGATTCGGTTGTACAGGATTTGAACTTTCGTCAAGCAATTGAATTTTAGGGCTTCCATTTTGTTGTGCTAGTGTTAAAGCCACATAAAAATATGCATCGTCTGGTTTTGAATTTAACCCTTCTGAAGCTGCATTCGCTATATCACTGCTATATATTATTTGGCTTGGAGAAGATATCGGACCGACGAACATTGGAATATCTATTTCTATTTGTTGATATTTTCCTGGTGATGAGGATTTTAATAATTCTTCATATGTATTATATGTTGTGAAATCAGAAGTTATTTCAGAAATAGTACCCAAAAATCCACCGCCGTACGGTTGTATATAATATCCGCCTCCCAATTGAACTGAACCATAGGATGACGTAGGTTCAATTAAATATCTCCAAAAAGATCCTCCATAATTATTAGACCATTTAGAAGCTTGATTAAATATATTATTTAAATAAGATGTATCTATTGTTACAAATGTATTGTATTGATTTTGACTTTGACCAGATAAATAAGTTTTACTATCCCCTAAAATTGTTTTTATAGATTGGATTGAATATAAATTACCATCAATTCCATTTTCAGTAAATTCTTTATTATATCCCCCTTTAGAATCTGTATAATATTGTAAAATAGTTATTGGACTATTTGATGCACTAGTTAAATCGTCGTAAGATAGTAATTTACCTTGCTGTTGTGCATTTTTTATCTGAGATAGTTGTTCCGCGCTTTTTTGTGCTATATCTGAATTTGTTGCATTTGCATTTGCTTGAGCCAACAAATGAGCTAAAGTTTCAGCATATATTTTTAACTGTTCTTTTGCTACTTCCGGTAATGTCGCATCGTGATTTATTTTTATTGATTCTCCTATTGTTCCCAATCCAATTACTCGTAAAGAACAATCATAACCCCCATCTTGATTATAACTAAAATCAAAATTACTCACCAATCCAAGCATAGCATCATAATTTCCTTCTGTGGATCTTACATTTTTTGTGATTTGTAAATTTATACTTTCTTTAGTTTGATTGGGAGCAAAAGGATCTATAGAATATAATTCAGAATAATCGTATATAGGATTTTTATTCGTTAAATTAAGTTTAGTGAAAACTGTATTTCCCCACTCTATTAACATGCTATACCCAAGTTTAAAATACAATGCGTCGATTATGTCTAATTGCATTTTATCCCAAACTTTAAAATTAATAGTAGCCATTCTAACAGATCCCAATCTACCTTGAGTTTCTATTCTAGCGTCAGTAATTCCCGGCATTGGTCTATAACCATAATTTTGAACTTCTGAAGACCCTAAAATTCCGTAGGATCCATCCGGACTTAAACCCGATCTTAATTGGTAATTGGGGGGATTTAAAGATTGAGCACTATTTTGAGAAGGATTTAAATATTTAGAAGTTCCACCGTAAAGAATGTAATTTTTTGCTAAACTAGTTATGTCTGATAATGTGCTTCTTATTTCTGGATCCAATAAATTTTTAAAATAATCTAGATCTGATGCTGTAACATTAACGGAAGACACCACTCTTATCCATGCAGTTTTATTAGCTAAATACAATAAATTATCATCATCCCTATGACTTAAAGAGTTAACTGTATATCTTGCAAATAATTGATTTTTTAACCAAGTCGGCATTGCTGCCCCCAGTATATTAGTTATTTTATTATCTAAAGCCATTTACCTAACTGTATTTATTTGATTGTAACTATTGATAATTGGTAACACATTCGATGGAATTCTTAATTGTGTACCTGGGGGAGGATATATAGAATCTCCAGGAAGTGAATTGGCTGATGCGAGTATCCACCAAAAATCAACATCCCCGTAATAATTTTGTGACAATAGATCTAAACGATCACCTAAAGTGGTTATAACATAACTATCATTGTCGGATAGCGGAATGTCAGGATAAACGCTATTTACATACAACACACTTCCCGTATTGTAAGAATTCGTGGTCGATGTATTTTGATATCTATTGTACATTATTCTATCAATTAAAAATTAGAAGCAAAGCTAGTAAAACCTGGAGCGGGTGTAACGTTTTCCAATGGAACTATATCTGCGGTTTTTGTTGTACCTACTGGTGGATTAATAAAATAGTAATTTTTATTTCCTCCCGACCATCCAATTATAGCGGATCCTGTCACAGCTCCAGATGTTGAATCTATCGTATTTCTTCTTGGAAGATCATTAAATATTGGTTTAAAATCAATATCAACATTTATCATTTTTGGAAGCTGATAAAAATTTCCATCTAAATTTGTTTCCCATGTTGTATTTTCTTCGATCGATAAATTTACATTAGTTAAAAAACCGGGCATTCTGTATAAATAATCTCCTATGGTAACCTTAACAAGAGGAGCTCTCATAATTCCGCTATTAGAGTAGTCCGGATATACTTGAGAAACTAAGTAATTTAATTTATTGTATAGTGGTATTAATTCGTCCTTTGAAAAAGCTACAATTTTAAAACCAAAACCTATCGATCTATTAAACCCTTGATATGTGTGAAAAGTTTCTCCCCTACCCATGTATTTAAATGAATTCAATTCTGCTTGATGACTATCACTAATTCCTCTGGTTAGGAAAGCCCTAAAATAAAGTGGCACAGATTGACCTGGATTATCATTGCTCATGCACTCAAAACCAAATTTTATCATATCATCATTTTCCGCTCCTTGGACTATATTTTGAAAAGGATCTTCACTCACAAGTTTTAAATTAGTCATATCAGCATTCATCTTATCCACAGATGCACTAGTATAAAATCTAACATCAACTCCTTGTTTTTTCGTCCACAAATAACTACCAGAAGGAGCACCTGTCGTGTACCTAAAATCATTAAGTATAGTAGAATTTCTATTTCTAGTTCTTGTACTATTTGCAATAGTTGCAGCTGTATTATTTTGAGCACTTCTTATGTCCTCGTAAGTCATAGTAAATACGTTTGGAAATAAATCACTCGTTACATCACTATCAGTTAAATTGTAAGCGTCAGAACTATTTACTGCTCTAGCTATTGTTGTATTTCCTATTCCATAAGAAGATCCTGGACCTCCAGGATAATCAAATAGTAAAGAAGTTTTAGCCGATATTCCCAAACTTATTGCATTGTCAGAAAGTTCTACTGTTTGATTGGCTGAAAATCCTGAAATTAATTTGCTGACTTGCAGCATTAATAACCTATTTATTTGGGTTAAATCTGTACCGGGTCCAATAGATATTTGTTGACCCACTACGTCTGTATAATATCGTGCATTTGTATCTATTGGTACATCACTGCCATCGTAAGGTATGTGAATTCCAGTTCCCGATGCAATTACTTGAGCTAATAAACTTCTTCCCTTGTTATAGTATTGGTTATTATTCCCAGTTGATGTATAAGGTAATTGTCCGCCTTGACCTATAAGGACTCCCAATAATCCCTGCAATCCATTAAAAACCGCAGACGGGGCTCCTGTTTCCATTAGCGGATTAGAAGCCACCAAACCCAACTGTTTTTGTATAAATTGTGGACCTCTTGGTGCGTCTTTTAAAAATTTTTGTATTCTATCTTTATCTATTTGTGCAGCTAAAGTATAACTAAGATCTCCCGCATTTCCAGTTAAAGAGCCTCCCCTTATGGGATAATCCAATCCCGTATTATTATTCTGCCAATAATCAGTTATAAGAGGTGTAGCTAAATTTGACGGTATGGGAAAAGTTTCATAGGGTTGACCTGAATTTCCTCCACCCACTCTGTCCATTCCAAATTTCAGATCTTTTAAATTAGTTTTTAAATCAACTAATCTCACAACTCTTTGACCGTATCTTGGAAAAGTTGGTGCAGGAGGTCCTGGTTGGTTTAAATTTGATAGCGACGGATTCGGCATTGTTAATTTTTAATATATTCTCCTATGTGTCCTGATTGATGATCCATTAGTGGTGTATGAGATTCACTCATCACTTTTGTTAGAGTTTTACCCGATATAGGATCTACATAAACTGCAATATTGTTATTTACTATTGGTTTATTTCCTACTGTCGTAGTAGATGAAGCTAAGGGAATTTGAGTATTTGTGTTTACTGGATTAATTCCTCCCATGTCTGAAGCGTTTATAGAAGCTCCACCACCTCCTCCGCTTCCGCCGGCGGAGATACTCGCTAATGTCGCTAAAAGTACTGGTATTAAACCTAATCCTATGGGTCCAAGCCACGAAACCAATTTTGCACTAGCATCTGCTTCATCGAGCGCAAGTTGTTCTGTAGTCGTTACTTTTCTAGTAGTATCTAATATATTCCCTTCTTCGTCAAGCGTAAGTTCTGTAATTTTAGTTTGTAACTTTCCTCTTTCTAATACGGCTGTTTGTGCCGCTAACATTTTTTGTCTTACACTATAAGCTACTATTCCGCCTATTACCGTAGAAACAGCAATCAAAGTGCCTTTAAGATTTTCTATATTACCTAAAAATTCTAAAACTTTATTTGCAGCGTTTGCCAAACCTTCTGTCATTCTTCCAACTTCGTCTGCTATTCTTTCTTGTAAAGCTGCTTGTTTTTCTTGTACAGATGCTTTTTTAGCGTCTTCTGCCGCTTGTTCACCCATTATTTTAGATATATCTTCAAATTTTAGTCCCCTTTTAACCAAAGCATCGTATTGTTCTTCTTGAGAAGCCGCGGCTAAATTTCCTAATTCATTTTGTTTTTGTTGAGTTCTATATATCTCGTCTAATTGATCTTTAGAAAGTCCTAAAGCTTCTGCAAATGACTGTTGTTGGAGCACATTCATCTTATTATATTCTCCAAAACTCATCATTTTACTGTTCAACTCTTTCATTAAACCATCAGTATCGTGATTCAACGCAAGCTCTCTAGCTTTTGATAGGTTTAAATCTTTTCCTGTTAACAATTGAGCTTCAAATTCTTTAGAAATACTTGATTCGAAGTCCAACATGGAATCTCCAGCTTTGGCAATTGTATCCAAAGTAGTACCCATTTTTTTAGCTTCAATAACTGATTTAGTTAAAGCCGTTAAATTACCGTTAAAATTATTAAATATTGTTGCCGAAACTTTAGATACGGCTTCCAGTATCTGTTTCTCGCTCATGTTTATTTTTAATCTACCTGCTTCCGCTTTACCTATTCCAACTACAGTCGCGTAAGATTGAGAAAGAGTAGCACCATTCTTAGCAGCAAAAACCTGTAACATTTCCATGCTTTCTGCGCTGGCGCCAATTCTTCTTTGGAGCTGAGACGAAGTTGTTAAAAATTCTGCGTTTGCGGGCTCCAAGATTCCCATTTGATCGGTCATCTTTGTGTACTCTTCAGCCAATTGTTTACTGGTTAACCACGCTCTTCCTGAATTTATCGATATGTTTTGGAATTCTGCTTGTAATTTAGCTGCTTGCGTTACACTTAAACCCAAAGCTGAAGCCACTTCAAATTGTTTGCTTTGGTATTTTATTGAAAGACTTACTAATTTTGAAGTTATATCATATATTCCCTTTAATATGGCCAAAGGATCTGTTAGCGCTTCGCCTATAGATAGAAAAGAAGCTTTTATTCCCGCCCCTAAAACTCCCCATTTACCTTTGTTTTCTTCAGCGGCCTTTCTCATTTTTTCAGAGATTTCATCCATCTTGAGTAAAGATCCTACGCCCAATTTATCCATCACTCCCCCTAAAGCTTTTATGGCATTACCAGCCAAACCGAGTTGTTGAGTTATTTGTTTTTCTTTTATAAGTCTTGCAGAAATGAAAGCTTCAATCCTCTTAAAATAGCTTTGTTCATCGGATAATGCAGAATTTATCTCTGTGAAATAATCCAGTTCCTTAGCACTTAATTCTTTTTTAGCCGCCAATTCGTCTCTAGCTTGAGTTAAAGCTTGCACATTTTTTTGTAATTTTTGTTGCATGCTTTTTAACTCTCTTTCTGAAAGTTGAATTATGTCATCTTGATCTGATTTTAATTCATCTGACAGATTCACAATGGATTTGAAAGCTTTATCTATATCTTTTGTTGCTCGTTCTGTTTTTGAAATATCTCTCCACGCTTCTCTCAATTGCGAGCCTAGATCCTTTATATATCTATTTATCTCGCTAAACTCATTTCTCCAGTCTTTAAGAAGTTGCTTAATATTTGAAGCATTCTTTTCTACGTCCTTAAAAGCTTTAAGATCAAAATCCTTACCCAATTCTCTTTTAAGTTTTTCGAGTTCGGCTAAATCTTTTCTTAATTGTCCAGGATTTTTATTTTCTCCAGCTTCTGCCATTTAGTGCGTATTTCATATAAATATCAATGAGAGCTACTTTTTACGAGACTTTACCCTAGAGACAAAATTGGGTAAGTTAACATTTTGATTTGGCGCATCTTTAAACGATCTAAGATCTGACTTTGAAGTAATAGTATTTTTGCCCTGAGCTTTCTCATACTCTTGGCGCTCTTTGTCGTAATAGTCCTTTATACTATTATAGGTAAATCTTCTGATCCAAACGGGCATATCGTATACGACATCCCATGAATATCCGCCTTTACCGTGGAATGCTATTTCGTGTATTTCTTGAAATATGCGAGCTCTATCACTAGGAGTTAGGGTAAAAAAATGAAAAGCCCATAGGTATTTCTACACCCTCCTCTGTGTAGCCATCCGATCCTACGAAAGTAAATGTCATGTCCAAATCAGGAGCAATGTTTTTCATGTATTCTCTTAAAGCTTTTGCGTCTGAAGCTATTAGACCGTCATCAACAAAAGATCTGATAGTTTTTGGATCACGATCTCCGTTTATAGAGATTATAACGTGACGTAATCTTGTGGTAATTTGGCTAGAAATATTGATCTTTTTATTGCTTGCTATTTCCGATTCTATTTTCTTTTCTATTTCGTTTGTGGCCAATTTAAAAGTCACTTCGTTACTTGTATTAGGAAGAGTAAAAGTAAATTCATTTTTATTTTGAAATATGGAATAATCTACTTTTTTGTTTTCTATTTTTGAAAGATCAATCACAAAAGGCTCTTCCTCTCCTGTGTTTTTATTTAAGTAACTAATCTTATAATCTTTACCGTAACCCAAAACTCTTGCCGCAACTAATAAAGCATTTTTATCTCCAATGGTTAAATCATCGTAATTAATTTTGGATACTATCAGGGACTGCAGAAGTTTATCAAAAACGAGTCCTGACTTAACTAGGTTCATGTTTGTTAAGATGTCTTCGTGCTTTGCCGTCATGTACTTTATTTCTACTTGACCTGATGATAGGGGATTTTCTTTTGGGTATAAAAGCCCTTTGGAAGGTAGTTCTACTATTTCTGTAGGAAATTTAAAATCTGACATAAATTGTTTGTTTTAATATAAATATACAAATACAATTTTTTCAGACATAAAAAAAGACCGCGGTGAAAAGCTATTTATTTATGAATTTTGCTTTTTCTGCTGCTGATAGATTGACAATCACTTCATCATCGTCTGCAATTCCGTCTGCAAAAATTACAGGATATCCTTTAGGTAGTGTATAAGACCGCATAGTCCTATCTTTTCCTCCGTAGGTTGATTCATTTTTATTTACAGTATATGAATTCCAACCTTGATCATAATTAGTATTATCGTATCTATATATAATTAACGGATCTTGCAGTTTTGTTTTATTCGCCACAGAAGTCATCATTTGAAACAATCTATTTTTATCAAATACTGCTACGCCTTTATTCATTGTTGGAGGTTCATCACTCATCCAATCTTGAAGATCTTCGTCAGAGTCTGCATTTCTATAGTACTCCTCAAAAGTTTTTTTAGTGATTTTTTCGTCAACTATTTTTGAAATTGTATCTGGAATATTATGATACGAAAGGTATAAAAGATGTCCCCAAGCTTTAATTAGACCAAGTTCCCAAGTATCATATTTAGATTGATACTGTGATTGGTCAATTATTTCTTTTAATAGAGTCTCTAATTTAATCATATCTTAATTTTAAATAAATATATATAGAGTTTTATTTATAATATATTTTATGGGTCTGAAGGAAATTGTAGTATTTACTTTTTGTTGTTTTTTGAGGAACTTTTCTAGAGTATTTATCTTTATTCAGAGTTTCGTGTATTACGCTACAATTGACGTTTAACTTTTTTGATAGTTGATAAGCAGATCCTGCCTCTATTTTTTCTCCGGTTTCAATATTTTCGCATATTACAGTTCCTTTACTTGCCCTGGATTCTTCTCCTATTTTACCTAACTTAGACTCTGTGGCTTTAATTGACTGTAATTTTTTAGTCTTTTCTGTTCTTTTAGTCCCTACGCTTTTATTGCTATTGATCCATCCTAAGCCCAAATATTGATCTAATTCTGAGGCCTCTATTTGTTTAAATTCCCCGGTACTTGGGTTTATAATTTGTTTTCTACCTTTGTGTTTTGCGGATATGTTTTTTCTGTGAGACGCTGACTTCTTTATTTTCCACAGGGGCATAAGAATCTCTCTGGCTTCTTTGTACTCTTGTTCCGTTAACGTCTTTGATCCGTCGTAGGACATTCTGTGAAAAGCCCAATAAACTTTATACGAGTATAACGAATGATCTTTGAAGCATTCCACCAATATTTTGTGGACCCTGTAGTGTTCGTCTGCGGTTAGTAGTACTGTTGAACTCTTTTTGCCGAAAGATTTGGGTATTATGTGATGGGCTTCGTAGTAAGTTTCTCCGTCCTTTGATCTGCCTTCTTTGATGGCCTGTCTAATTATTTTGAAATAAGTTGCGAGCATAAAAAAACCTCTTTTATAATAAATATCAGAGGTTTCTTCTCGTTAATAATTTAATTCAAATATTTTAGTCAATAATTAAATTTAGTAGTTGAGTTCACAAAAATCCATTCCGAGTGACAGCGTTAACATTGTGGGATCTGCTGTTGCCCAATCGTAAGAACCAAATCCTGCTTCTTTGATGAATGCACCTTTGATAACCCACTCGGAAACTATGTCCCCAACTGGACCCAAAATTGATAAGCTACAGTCTTTCTTATAGAAGTCAGAATAGCCATCACGACCAGTTACTGATTCGTGGTGCAATCTCACCCATTCCATCACAGCTTGTTGGCCTGATGGAGATATTGGACTGTATAATTCTAAGGCGATGTCCTTCCACTCTGCTTTACCTTTTAACTTACGGTAAACGTTGATGTGTTCGATTTTGATCTCACCTAAAGTAACGCCTGGAGCATCAGCTTTCTTGATCAGGTATGACGGAATTCCGTCTACGTAAAAAACGAATCGGTTCTGAACAATTGGTTCAAAACTCGTAAACATTATTTCATTGGGATCCAACACTGGCATAAGCTGTTATAATTTAATTTGTTCTTTTGTATAAATACTGTGTCGGTTAAAATTTACTTAAGTGAGTGGGACTTTTTCCTATGTCTTGTTTAAAAATACCAAAAGCTTTCATCAAACCTTCGATTCCTTTTAAATTATTTTTCTTCATGATGGAAACGATGGATTTTAACGCAGTTCCTGCGATTCCAAGACCAGCAGCGGCAGCGGGAATCCAAAAGTAACTTTCAGCGTCTTCTTTTAGTGCAGACGATTTAACCATCTTTTTTACCAATTTTTTATCTGCTGCTTCATCATCGTGTTTATTTTTACCGGCGGGTTTTTTCTCAAACATTTGAGAAATTTTGTGCTGCGCAATGTTTGGATTTAGTACTTTAGTTTCCGCTGCGTCTTGAGCAAAAGATCTATCCTCTTTTATTTTCTTTTTTTCCTCTACTTTCTTTTTTTTAGTTTCAGCAAGAGGTTTTTTAGAAGTTAATTTCATTTCGCTCTTCTTTACCTTAGCTTTTTCTGTGTAAGCATCATCCTTAACAAATGCCTTTCCCTTGTAAGCCCCTCCACCTTTTTTAGGTTCTATATCCTTGTGTTTTTTTGCAGGATTAGGAGATTTTACTTTTTTATCGTAATCGTCATCTTTTGCATATTTTTTACTCTTGTGGCCATCTTTGGATTCTTTATCGCTCGCTTCTAGAAGCGCTTTTCTAAGTGCGGATTCGTACAGAGCTTTTGGGACTTTAATTCTTATTAATGTGCTATTTTTCATTTATTGATGTTTATCTTTCTTTTCAATTATTGAGCAAAATTAACTCCAGTAGGTAATATGTTAAAATCAAGTTGTATAAATTCTGCCACTCTAGTTGGTTGCAAATAAATACTACCCACCATTATATTTCTGTCTATTTGATCCGGAGTATTGTTTGTGGTATCCATAATAACTTGAAATGCGTAAAGTCCCTGTCTCTGTTGAACAGATTCCAAATAAGGATTGACTTGAGTAAGGAATTTATTCCAAGTTACTTGAGTATTTGGTTCAAAAACTAAAGTTTGGCCTATTTGTTTGATGTACCTCTTAAGTGCAATTAATAATCTTCTAACGTTTACCCTATCAAGAGCAGAAGCCCTAGCTTGTAAAGTTTTTTGTCCGTAAACAACGGTACCAACTCCAGAAAATGTCGCAATTGGATTGACTTTTGCGGAATACAAACTATTCCTATCATTAATTGTCAATTTACGTTCAGGTTGCAAAGCAGTAGAAAGACCTCCTCTATTAAGACCGGCTGGTGCCCACCATTCTGCTGCAATTTTATCATTGTATTCGTATACTGCAGGAATTAATGCAGAAGGCGGAATAAAATTCATTCTTCCGGTTTCAGAAGATTTTATTTGTATCCAAGGCCAATAAGTGGTGCCATACGAATTATCAAAACTTGATGCAGCACTAGTTACAGTAGTTAATTGTTGATTATATCCTACCAAATCTACAACGGAGATATTATCCCCTCTAGTGCTTGATAAAAGCAATAAATTGTTTATTTCAGTTGGAGCATTTTGATTAGTTATTCCGGGAGCGTATATTACATTGAAATCATATTGGTCTTGGTTATTCAACAAACTAATTGCTATATCGTAATCAGGACCGTACACTCCCTGTATATTTGTTGAAGGCGTAACGTACGCGGATGTTACTGTTGGAATATTTTCAAACATGTTCAAAGGAGCAATGCCGTAAGACCCCCAAAAAGGTCCACTTGCACCCCCAAAACCACCGTTAAGCGATCCTGAACCTGATTGTGGAAGAGAAGCGGTAAATTGATTTTGAGGTAATCCCAATTGATTAAAGTAATTGGGAGTTGTATTAACTGATGCTACGTATACGTATTTAGACTTATTTGCGTAACTTCCTGTATTCTGTAAATAATACGTACCGGTACTTGTATCCTGAGTAAGAGTTTGATACTGATCTCCTATTACATAGGAAACGTAATTAGTTTGATTTGGATCTAAAGAAAGATTTGTCCAACTTTCCAAAACAGTTTTACTATTTTCGTAATCATCTCCCCTTCTAATGTTCAAAGTAAAAGTTCCTGAACCTGTATTGTACTGTACAATTTCCCATCTAACGTTAGCAAAAGATCCTGAAGGAAGCGAGTTACCGGGTTGGGTACCGCTTATTGCGTTATTCATCACTGTGCCCACCGATAAAGTGTTCAATTGAAACGCAGTTGAACCATTAAGCGCAGCTACACTAGCGGTTGCCACAGTGTAAGATCCAGACGCAACTCTAGTAATTAAAAGAGAACTACCACCCTGATTAAAATAATTTAAAGCAGCAATACTAGTTAAATATTCAAGAGTAAGACCTCCTGAAATGAAGGTTGAACCGAATATTTGTTTGAATTGGGAATACGAAGTTACTAAAGTTGGATTATTCACAGGACCCAACACAGTTGGACCCACTATTGCAGCTCCGGCCGCTATTGGGCCCTGTGTTATTTGACTTTGATCGTTTTCATTTAAAAAAACTCCTGGACTAATGAGTGTTTCAGCCATTTATCTTATTTTTTTAGCTACTAATAAATATCGGCCTATTGGTCAAAACTTCCTATTGGAATTCTCCCGTGTTAATATTTATGGAAACTGTTCCATAAATTTCTTTCAGATTTTTAAAAAAATCAATTTCTCTAACTTTAAGCTCTTTTATTTTAGCTTTAAATTCCTCTAATTGAAGTTCCATCAACATTTTTTGATAATTCAATTCTCCAAGAGCGGAAGCCACTGAAATTGCTTCCTGTTTTAGAGCTGTAAGTACTTCTAATTCCTGTTCTGTTATTTTTTTTACTTCTTCCATGACATTTATTTATTATAGATATAAATACGTAAATTCTAATTAAAAATTAAATTATTTTAATACCCTATTGATATATAATTCCAAACGTAAACTGCGGAAGCAGACAAACCTACGACTCCTGAAATTATTGAGAAATTGGCCGCGCTACTAGAAACGTACGCACTGTAAGTGCTATCAAGTTTAGCACTCGCTGAGTTAGCTGCGGTGATTATGACAGAAGATCCTGTGGGATACGCAGTAGAATATGTGGTGGTCACTATGGATGCAGACGCGTAAGGCGTTGTTCCCGTAGTCAAGGTTATTATTCCTGCGTTGTTAGATCCCGTAATTGAAACTTTACCAAGGTTACCGCCGCCGCTACCAGTTACAATGCTCAAAACTGAACCCGTAGTAATTATTTGACCAGTAAGCCTAAAAGAACCACTCAAGTCCAAAGAGTATTGAGGATTCGGTTGATTAATACCAACAAAACCATTCGCAGAACCGGTTAAGGGTTGTCCATTAATAGTTTTGTAAGATCCCGAACCGAATATAATACCGCCTATGTTAATACCATTTGCGTAACTTGATGATAAAGATATATTCGTTCCTATTATTATGTTATTGGGTCCCACGCTTCCAGTAGCATTACTGGTATAACCAGCTTGAAAACCAAAAAAATTAGAATACGATGCGCTTGCGGCGTACTCGCCTGCGTATTGTCCAAAGAAATTTGACGCGGTTGCGTAAGTTGCGCCGTTACCTGCTGAAAAACCAAAAAAATTAGAGTTTGAAGAACTATAAGCATTAAAACCCGCCTGTTGGCCAAAAAAATTGGATTGGTACGCAGTAGACGCATTAGCTCCTGCATTCAATCCCATAAATACACTACTAGTTGTATTAATATTACTAGTTGCTGGATTCGTTGAGTATATTGTGCTTCCTGTGACTGATATTGGAGATAAAGAAACTGATGCTGTTCCGAATAAACTTCCTGTATAGCCTCCCAAAGCGGTAGAACTACCAGTAATTACTTCGTTTCCAATAATAAAAAGGGATCCAGAAATTAGATTATCTGACAAAGATATTATACCGTTTCTAGCAACAAATTGATTTATGGCCATTTATAATGTACTTTGGTTCACTTTCCCCAAAGTTGGATTTTTATTTTAAATAAATATCAATTAACAAATACGACTTTGTAAATTCTTCCTGTATTGTCAGACTCTTGCAAAATTGAAGCTTGTTTGATAGCGTCACTTTCGTTATCATAATTGTATAAAGGATCATTTTGATTTAATTTGGTCACCCAAATCATTGAATTTCCAGGAATAAATTGAAATTGAATTTGGTACATATAATCAAATTTAAATTAAGTTTGCGGTTGCTTTTATTGTCCATCCATTTATCGCATTGTAAAAATTTAATTGGACTTGACCATTAACTATGCTAGCTGATGCACTTACATTGAGCGTAGTACCCACCACGTCTAAGGTTGAATACTCTGTATAACTAGATGTTCCATTATTCCATGCGGCCACTATACTTCCCGCTCTTGCATTAGATCCGCTGTATATAGTGTAGTTATAAAATGCGGCTGTAAATGATCCCGTGGAATTCGTAAATACATTAAATGGTGAAGTAACTCCATTATTTGTTACGTTAGCGTAATATATTTGAGAACCTCCAATTGAAAATCCTGTTGTTGTTGATGCGCTTGCATAAGATGCAGTAGATGCATTCACTGAATAGGAAGCGGTAGCAGATAAATTAGCATAAGATGCAGTACCTAGTAATGATCCTGTAAAAGAACCGGTAAATGAACCCGTATTATATGATCCTGTAAATGTATTGAAGCTAGATGTGGTTGTATAACCAATTGTATAAGAGGCCGTTTGAGCATTTTGAACGTAGCTAGCTGTTTGTGCTGTTATCACATAAGATGCGGTAGCAGATAAATTAGCATAAGATGCAGTACCTAGTAATGATCCTGTAAAAGAAGCAGCATTTATAGTACCCGTAATTATAATGCTTCCAGTTATTAATACACTTTGACTTAATGAATTTACATAACTTGCTGTCTGGGCCAAAGTTGCTTCTGACGCACTCAGTGCGTAAGACGAACTGATTACACTTCCATTGTAATAAGATGCAGTGGCAGCTATAGCGGTATAAGAAGCAGTTAGAGCGTACGAAGAACTTATGGCAACACTCGATGTTGAAGCGTACGAAGAAGTCGTAGCGTAAGAAGACGATACACCTTGTGATGCGGTACCAAATAAAGATCCCGTATGCACTCCGTAGAAAGAACCTGTAAAAGATCCGGTACCAGAATAAGCAACACTAGAGCTATTAGCAAAAGACGAACTTATTGCAGAACTTGCAGTGTAAGCATAAGATGATGATATTGCACTTGAAGCTGTATAAGCATAAGAA
>Ga0164296_1000234_pt1 | contig 70441 bp, 61 predicted proteins | sample GEODES057metaG_FD_113533 | JGI IMG/M metagenome (GOLD analysis project Ga0164296, IMG submission 113533) | Dystrophic lake water microbial communities from Trout Bog Lake, Wisconsin, USA - GEODES057 metaG | ecosystem: Environmental > Aquatic > Freshwater > Lake | place: USA: Trout Bog Lake...
AAAAACGCAAAAATATATATTGCCGGGCACCGGGGCATGGTAGGTTCTGCCATATTTCGTAAACTGCAAAAAGAAGGATATACTAACATCGTAACACGTACCTCTGCCGAACTTGATCTGCGTGTTCAGCAGGATGTGGCCGACTTTTTCGCCAGTGAAAAACCCGACTATGTATTTTTAGCAGCTGCAAAAGTTGGCGGTATTGTGGCTAATAACACTTACCGGGCCGATTTTTTGTATGAAAACCTGCAGATTCAAAATAACATCATTCATTCGGCCTATATCAATAAGGTAAAGAAATTGATGTTCCTGGGTTCAAGCTGTATATATCCGAAGTTAGCACCTCAGCCTTTAAAGGAGGAATATTTGCTTACCGGGCCACTTGAGCCAACTAATGAACCCTATGCCATCGCCAAAATAGCAGGTATAAAAATGTGTGATGCCTACAGGGCACAATACGGCTGTAATTATATTTCGGTAATGCCGACCAATTTGTATGGTTATAACGACAATTATCATCCCGAAAATTCACATGTACTTCCGGCGCTGATCCGACGGTTTCACGAAGCAAAGGTTCAAAACCTGCCTGATGTTACCATCTGGGGCACCGGGTCGCCGAAACGCGAGTTTTTGTTTGCTGATGACCTGGCTGAAGCCTGCTTCTACCTGATGCAGAATTATGATGAAGAGGGATTGGTGAATATTGGTACCGGTGAAGATATTTCAATAAAAGACCTGGCATTGCTGGTAAAAGATATTATCGGCTACCCCGGAGAAATAAAATTTGATACAACAAGACCTGATGGCACTCCACGTAAATTGATGGATGTCAGCAAGTTGCATAGCAAAGGTTGGAAGCATACCATCGAACTGCATGAAGGTATAAAGCTGGCCTACGAAGATTTTTTATCGCATAAAGCGAAAGGCGTTTAAGAAACGCAACCAATATCTTATTATGAACGTGCAATCAACACCGCTTGAGGGCTGCCTTATCATCGAACCCAGGGTTTTCGGAGACGAACGCGGCTACTTTTTTGAAAGTTTCAATCAGCAGAAATTTGCTGAACTGACAGGCAGAGATACGGTGTTCGTCCAGGATAATCAATCGTTTTCTTCAAGAGGCGTATTGCGTGGGCTTCACCTGCAAAAAGGTGGATCGGCACAGGCTAAGTTGGTGCGCGTCGTTCAGGGCGAAGTATTGGATGTAGCCGTTGACCTGCGCAAGGCTTCTAAAACCTTTGGACAGTATTTCAGTATCCGACTTTCCGACGCCAATAATTTACAACTCTATATACCGCGTGGATTTGGTCATGGTTTCGTGGTATTAAGCGAGCATGCCCTTTTTCAATATAAATGCGATAATTACTACGATAAGGCCGCCGAAGGTGGTCTGCATTATGCTGATCCGCAATTGAATATCGATTGGATAATACCTCACGAGCAATTGATCGTATCAGAAAAGGATGTTATTTTACCTAACCTGGCTGATGCTGGCGACTTCGGCTTTTAAAAAAACCAGATGAGCAACATTGTAGTTTTCGGGGCATCGGGCCAATTGGGGCAGTCGTTAAAGACTGTCGCAGCTGAGCATGGTGTAACCGGTATTCACTTTCCACCGGAAAGCGAAGCAAATATCCTTGATCAGGATGCACTCAGAAAAGTATTTGAAACCTATCGTCCGACATGGTGCATCAATTGTGCAGCGTACACTGCAGTTGATAAGGCGGAAGATGATATTGACCGGGCAAGAGCCATCAATAAAACCGGCGTCGAAAATATCGCCCTGTTATCGCGCGAGTATAATTCGATCCTGATCCATACTTCAACTGATTTTGTTTTTAAAGGCGATAGTCCGGTACCTTTGCTTGAAGATGATATTGCCGAACCTGTTAATATCTATGGCTTGACCAAACTGGAAGGTGAGCAGGCAGTTGAATCAATTCTCGAGCGTTTTTATACCATCAGGACAAGCTGGCTATATTCTGAATATGGCAACAACTTCGTAAAAACAATGTTGAAGCTGGGTGCTGAGCGCGACGAATTGAAAATAGTTGCCGATCAGGTGGGTACGCCAACTTATGCCTTAGACCTGGCTGCTGTTATTTTAAAGATCATCGCTGAAAACTCCGGTGCTTTTGGCACTTATCATTATAGTAATGAGGGTGTAGCTTCCTGGTACGATTTTGCCAGGGCTATTTTTGATATATCGGGTACCAAAGTAAAAACATTGCCCATCAGAAGTTCAGCTTACCCTACCCGGGCAGTAAGGCCGTCTTTTTCGGTGATGGATAAATCTAAAATAAAGGCGAACTTTAATTTAGAAATTCCGTATTGGAGGGATAGTTTAATTACTTGTATCAATAAACTCTAAACCTATGAAAGGAATTATTTTGGCAGGTGGCTCCGGCACCAGGCTTTTTCCGATAACTAAAGCAATCAGTAAGCAATTAATGCCCATTTATGATAAGCCGATGATCTATTATCCGCTTTCAGTTTTGATGCAGGCAGACATTCGCGAAATATTGATCATTACCACCCCAGAGGATAGTGAAAGTTTTAGGCGCCTGCTGGGCGATGGTCATGATCTGGGATGCCATTTTGAATATGCCGTACAGGCGGTACCTAACGGTCTGGCTCAGGCTTTTGTAATTGGCGAAAAATTTGTTGGAAGCGACAAAGTTGCCCTTATTTTAGGTGATAATATCTTTTACGGAACAGGATTTGGCGACTTGATCAAAGGATTTAACGACGTAGATGGCGCGGCTATATTTGCCTATAAAGTATCAGACCCCGAGCGTTACGGTGTGGTAGAATTTGATAGCGAATACAGGGCTTTATCAATAGAGGAGAAGCCATTGAAGCCAAAATCTTCCTATGCAGTACCAGGTTTGTATTTTTATGATAACGAAGTAGTTGAAATAGCTAAAAATATAAAACCTTCCCCTCGTGGCGAATTTGAGATCACTGATGTAAACAGATGGTATTTGGAGAAGCAACGCCTGCATGTAGGTGTAATGGACCGGGGAACAGCATGGCTGGATACCGGAACATTTGATTCATTGAGCGATGCGACGGAATTTGTAAGGGTTATTGAAAAACGTCAGGATACTAAAATTGGATGTATAGAAGAGGTAGCCTATCGGCATGGCTTCATTGATGCAGCGCAATTAAGTGTGCTGGCTGAAAGATACATTAAAAGCGGTTACGGCAAATACCTGAGCAGCCTGTTACAATAGTCATTTTATAAGCCAGCCCTTTAATAATCTGAAGCACTGGCCATTGATTTCATTTTCTGATTGATCAGGCTGAAAAAAGCGATTCATGTTTCAATGATAATTCTATCATATTTTGCGTTATCGTTTGGATTTTTGCTCCGTCTGTGCCGCCTATCCCGGTTGCAGAGCACCAGTTTGTAGAAGCAACATTAACAACCGTACCGGCATCTTTTGTTTTTTTGAAGGCAATGAAAGTCCCAACTCCTGGAATATTATCGGGGTTTATCGTAAACGCATAGGCAATCAGTTCAACTTTGTAGAATTTCAATTGATCGTTATCAATTTCCGGAATTTCATTAGATCCCGGAAGAATGATTTTTTTGAGTGGCGACCCATCTGTTTCTACCGTTGGTAAATACAAAAGATCACCGGTTTTTAAACTTGTTCTATTCAATAACGGAGATTTATCCTGAGCGATCAAAAACCCATTTAATGGATTGGCTACTTTCCTTGGATAGCCTCCGCCTACAAAATTAGCACCGATACTGTTTGTAACGGGGTATTTCAAATCGGGGCTATCCCATAAATAAGTATTGTATGGTGTATCGCGCAGAGGATCTATACCATCGTTTTTGTAACATATCATTAGATTTTTCTTCCAGTTGACCCTCGTTTGCCAATACATGGTATCGCCGGAAAAAACCAATAGATTTTTACCAGATGCTGTAAATTTATCAATGTTGGTTCGTGCTTTTCTGGTCCAATATTCACTTTTACCCGTGATAATAACGATTCCGGAATTTTCAATCTCAGCGTAATTTTCAAGATCGCTATCGGCAATAAACCTCGTATTATAGTTTTGATTGGCTATCCACTGAAAAAAGCTTTCATTAAAATTTGCAGCTGATTGTGCCGGTACAGGATTATACCTTAGGAATGATACTACAGTAGCGCGGTATATAGCATTACCAAGAGCGTCTCCGGGTCTGTAATAGCTTTTACCCCCGTAATAGTTATAGGCATTATAAGTGTTGGATGGGAAAACTACCGTAACCTGCGGAGCTATATCATTTCCCCGGCATATTAATGGAATATCGCTATCAAAACGATAAAAGCCACTTTTAAGATTATCAGGTAACTTTATGGAGATCGTCTTTTTATACATGAAACCATCAACCCAGGGCTTGCTGGAACCAATTGTTTGAAAGGCAATATTTGCATTAAATGTTAAAACGGAATTCCCGTTTATATCCCGAAGGGTAATAACCTGATTGCCATTTGGAGGGCCTGACAGGTATAAGTCAACGTTTTCTCCTGGTTTATAAGAGATTTTATCAGTGTAACCGTGAAATATTTTCGTAAAATCGACGGGTGGTTTATAGAGCTGATCGCCAAATTCGGTAATATCATATACACCAAGATCAACCGGCGGTTCTGGAATTACTGTATTTTTTCTGCAGCTTGCCAATGCTAATAGCGCAAGGGAACTAATAAAACTTCTACGATCAATTATAGGCTGTTTCATTAATAAGGTTTATTGGTAGTTTTAAATTCAAAGTATTTAGGCCCAATAGCCGGCATTCATATTTTGAAAGATTATATCAATTGTTTATTCGTAATTCGGGCATTAGGCCGACAAAGCCATTAGCCAATTTTTATAAAGAAGGAGAGTTAAGGAAACCTAAAAGTTGGAAGGTTTTATTCTTCCGCCAGGTTAAAGCCGACATTTATATATACTAAATTACAGTAAAAAACTATATCAGTAAAGGCAGCAGAAAAACTGAAATGATTTGTAAGTGGTCTGTTTTTGTAGAATGAAAGTTTAGAAAGCATAAATAGGTATAATGTAAGTTTATTTGCCTGGTTAGTTTAATTACTTGTTCTATTATTGAGGGTAGCAATTAATAACATTACGAATTGATAGGTTCAAGTGCTACAAAGAAAGTCGAAAATATTTGATCTTAGGCCGAGGTGCGACAACTTTTTGGGGCAATAAGTTTTCAATCAGATCTAAATACTTTTACAATTTTTTGCAAAAGTATTTAAGGCTAAGTCCCAAAATAGGAAGCGGAATCTTATTGTTCTAAAATATAGGATACAGATCAAAATCTGCAGGACTATGCCATTTGATTGTACTATCTTTCCTAAACCAGGTCATCTGGCGTTTTGCAAAGCGCCGGGTATTTTGCTTGATAAGTGCGATAGCTGTTTCAAGATCGGTTTTACCATCAAAATAGTCGAACAGCTCAGTATAGCCAACAGTATTCAAAGCATTTAGGTGGCGGTATGGTAATAGCGATCGTACTTCCTCCACCAAACCCTGTTTGATCATATCATCTACTCGCTGGTTTATCCTTTCGTAAAGCGTAGCTCTTGGAAGCTCGATCCCCAGTTTAATGATATCGAAATTTCTTTTGGCAAGTGTTGACTTTCTGAAGGACGAAAAGGGTTTACCAGTACTTTCAAATACTTCCAGCGCCCTGATGATCCGTTGCGGGTTATTCAGATCGACCAGCTCGAAATAAGCGGGATCAGCTTTTTTTAGTAGTTCCTGTAAATGGGAGATACCCCGAACTGCAAATATTTCGTTCAGTCTTTCACGTATTTCGGTTGATGCCTGGGGTAGTTCGTCAAAGCCTTCACATATAGCCTTAATGTACAAGCCAGAGCCACCTACCAGGATAACCTTGTCGTGTTTTTTGAACAAATCATCCAGTAAAGCAAGCCCTTGTTTTTCAAAGTCGCCAACCGAATAAGTTTCGGTAATTGAATGGGAATCGATAAAATGGTGTTTAGCCTGGCTTAATTCATCTGCGGTTGGTTTGGCTGTACCAATAGCCATTTCACGAAAAAATTGTCTGGAGTCAGCAGAGATGATCTCGGTATTCAGTTTTTTTGCCAGTTCTATCGCAAGCGCAGTTTTTCCAGAAGCCGTAGGACCTACAATAACGATCAGAGATTTTATTGAAGGAGTATTGCTCATAATTCAGGAAACGTTTATAATAAACCCGGAAAGATCAATAAACCCTGATGCTCAATAATCGTCATGCCGCGAAATGCCGCGATCTTCGTCTTCAAAGCCTTCGTTGTCAGAAAACTCGCCGCCGAACTCGTCTTCTTCCTCTTCTTCACTATCGGCACCAATGATCTCAACGGGTTCGCCGTGGTCGGCAATATCATCCACCTCGGTAACTTCTGTAAATCCTTCTTCGGCATCCTCCTCCGAAAACTCCAGCTCATTCAGGAAATCAAATTCCTCGCTAACCGGTGGCAGCACCGTTGTGCCGGCAATATTGCCAAATTGTTTTGGTGGTTCGCCAACCGATTTTACAGTTATCGGGTAAATTGCGCCAGGTGTTTCTTCCAGAATTATTTTGAGCAACTCAACATGAAAGTCAAATGGGCGATCAAAGTTGAAGGTATAGTAAAACTTTTGATGAGGGTCATCAATACGGCTGCTTAGTTTCACCTTGTCCATTAGGGCTATTCCACGGTCTATCCGGCGTTGATTAGGTAAAAAGGTGATTTCTTCACCTTTTATCCATTGATCATTGCTGATGTAAAACGATGAAGAATATTCGGGATTATAGCCCGTTGCCTGGTGAATTGCCCGATGAAGATCTTCAAATGTCTGGTTCGACTTGATATCGATCTCCCTGATCACTTCATCATAATCCTCAAACGTAACTCTGAACCTGTATAGTGCCATCTTATTCTGGTAGTAGTATTAGTATTAATGCCTGCAAAAATAACGTTTAAATTTTAAATAATATTCTCTACAACTTTTAAGCCAATTTCTTCGCCCTTGCGTATGGTAAAGTCAATAGCTTCTTTTCGGGAATTCGGAATTTCACCCTCAAGAATAGCTTCTCTGATCTGGTTTTTGATGATACCCACTTCCCGGCTTTCTTTGATACCGAAAAGCGTCATAATATCCAATCCTGATACCGGAGGTTGCCAGTTTCGTATCTGATCGCGTTGCTCAACATCTTTTAGTTTTTGCTGAACCAACTCAAAATTACTTCTGTATTTTTTTATTTTGTATTCATTTTTAGTTGTTACGTCAGCTTTACATAACAGCATTAGGGAGTCAATATCATCACCTGCATCAAAAAGCAAACGACGAACGGCGGAATCACTTACAATTTCCTGAGCCAATACAATTGGCCTTAGGTGCAGCTGTACCATTTTTTGTACGAATTTCATTTTTTCGTTTAACGGCAGTTTCAGCGCAGCAAATATTTTAGGCACCATCCGTGCGCCCTTATCTTCATGTCCATGGAAAGTAAAACCATGGCCTGGCTCAAAACGTTTGGTATGCGGCTTTGCTATATCATGTAAAATAGCACTCCAGCGCAGCCAAAGATCGCTAGTGGTTTCTGCTATATTGTCCAGCACCTGCAAGGTATGGTAAAAGTTATCTTTATGGCCTTTACCACCAATATATTCTACGCCCTGCAAGTTGGCCATTAATGGGAATATTTTTTTCAGCAGCCCGGTATCAAATAAATATTTGAAACCTATAGAAGGTTTTGGTGATAGTATTATCTTATTGAGTTCGTCAGTGATCCGCTCCTGTGAAATGATATTGATCCTTTCAACGTTTGAGCGGATAGCTGCCAGGGCCAGGGGATCGATAACGAAATTAAGCTGACTAGCAAACCGGATAGCACGCAACATTCGTAAAGGATCGTCTGAAAAGGTTTCGACGGGGTTTAGCGGCGTACGGATGACCTTAGCTTCCAGGTCATTAACACCCCCGAAAGGGTCGAGCAATTGCCCCGATTCATTAGGATGCAAGGCTATTGCCAGCGCATTGATCGTAAAATCCCTGCGTTTTTGATCGTCCTCCAATGTGCCGTTTTCAACGATGGGCTTACGCGAATCCGAGCGGTAAGATTCTTTTCGTGCACCAACAAATTCAACCTCGATATCCTTGTATTTTAACATGGCTGTACCGAAGTTTTTAAAAACTGCAAGCTTAACTTTTAGTTTCCGCGCTACCTGTTCAGCAAAATCGATCCCATTGCCGATAATTACAATATCGATATCTTTTGATGGGCGGTTTAAAAGAATATCCCTTACAAAACCACCTATTACATAAACCTGCAGGTTAAGTTCGGCCGCGGTCTGCGAAACGATATTAAATAGGGGGTGTTGCAGGTGTTGTTTCATGTTATCGGTAATAGCGCAAAAATCGGAATTCGGTGCGCCAAATCAATATTTAATTATTTGCGTAAAAATTCAAAGCGTCCGTCGGGCTGCAGACGCATGATGGTTGAAGGCTTTTTTTGTTCAAGACTATGTTGTTCCAGGTCGACAATATAGTCCACACCATCTAATATTTCCTGACCGACCTCCGCAAAATTACGTGGCGAAGGTTGTCCGCTGATATTAGCCGATGTAGATACCAGTGGCTTACGCAGCCGCTGTATCAGGCGCTGACAAAAATCGTGTTTCGCAACCCTTATCCCAACACTGCCATCTTCTGCTATAAGTGCAGGGGAAATATTTTTAGCGCCCGGCATTACCAGGGTCAATGGGTTTTCGGCAAATTCGATCAGGTCATAGGCAATTGCAGGAACATCTTTGATATAGCTCTCCAGCTTGTTATCAGTATCCAGCAGTATGATCATGCTTTTTGATTCTTCGCGTTGCTTAAGGCGATATATTTTTTTTACCGCTTCGGTATTAGTGGCATCGCAGCCAATGCCCCAAATGGTATCAGTAGGGTAGAGGATGATGCCACCTTCCTGTATAATTTTTAAAGCTTTATTTACTTCGTCGTTCAGCATATTTATAAATAGCTATTGAGAATACTAATAATTCTTGATGTTTCAATTAATTCCAGGCATCTGGGCACCCCATATACCTTACAAGTATTACTTAAACACGGCTCACAAGCCAGTTGACGGGCCCGGATAACATGTAGATTGTTGGTATTAAACGGAGCGGTATTATGTTCGTCGCCAGCACCAAACAAAACAATAACCGGAATATTAAGGCTATTTGCCAAATGCGCAGGGCCAGAGTCTGTTGTCAATAAAACCTTACTGCCAGCCATCAATTCGGCCAAACCTATAAGACTGGTTTTGCCCGAAAAGTCATGTATGTTCCCGGGATTTTCAACTCCTTCAATAATTTCACCAACAAAGTCGCTTTCCTTTTTAGCACCGATAAGCCCGAAATTGTAAGCTTTAAAAGTATTCGTCAGGGTATTTAATAGCTGTTGAGCCTTAAGAACGGGCATTTTTCTGGAAGACGCTTCAGAGTTGAAATTGATCAAAACCAGCTTATTGCTGTTGCTTGCAGTTTTTCTGGTTTCAAGCTTAACTATGGCGTCGGTAATGGTGATTCCGTTAAACTGCTCAAGCATCCACAAATATTCATTAACCCTGTGCAGGTTAACAGGTTTGGTATAAGCATTGTTCAGGAGGATCGATCCTCCCTCATTGCTATAGCCAACCCGCTTTCTTGCCCGGCTTGACCATGCGAGTGTTGTTGAAGATATGGACGAAGGCAGATTAAAAAAAAGATCAAATTTTTGAGCTCTTAGCTTTTTACCGAAGCGATATGCTCCAGTCAATCCGGGATATTCTTTTTTCGAGAAGGGATAAACATGCGCTATGCCCGGTATTAAATTCGCTATTTCAGCCAATTCTTTTTTGATGATCACATTTATTTCCGAACCGGGATATAACTTGACCACAGCATTTACAAAGGCAGTGCTCATCACTACATCGCCCAGCCAATTCGGAAGCCTGATCAGTATTTTCATGCGCTGAAATACAAGCCGCCTTTGGGTTGGGATAAGCGTAAATTCCGGTAAAGCCTCCCGAAAGCGTGTTTGAAGTTATTGATCCTCATGTTGCGTTACAATACCTTTTAACTAAACGGCAACGTTATTATCTCTCAAAGCATCATTAAGTGAAGTTTTTTTGTCGGTTGATTCCTTACGTTTTCCGATGATCAAAGCACAAGGCACCTGGAACTCGCCGGCAGGGAATTTTTTAGTGTACGAACCAGGTATTACTACTGAGCGCTCGGGTACAAAACTCTTATATTCAACCGGAGTATCTCCTGTTACGTCTATTATTTTTGTTGAGGCAGTTAACACAACGTTTGCCCCCAAAACAACCTCTTTTGAAAGGTGTACACCTTCAACAACGATGGCTCTTGAGCCCAGGAAGCAATTGTCTTCAATGATGACAGGAGAAGCCTGTACTGGCTCTAAAACCCCACCAATGCCTACTCCGCCACTTAAATGGCAGTGTTTGCCAACCTGTGCACATGACCCAACGGTTGCCCAGGTATCTACCATCGTGCCTTCGTCAACATAGGCTCCGATATTTACATAGGATGGCATTAAGATTACTCCTTTCGACAGATAAGCACCATAGCGGGCTATTGCATGAGGAACAACACGTACCCCGGTTTTTTTGTAGTCGGTTTTTAATTTCATTTTATCATGAAATACAAAAGGACCAACTTCAATTTCTTCCATCTGCCTGATGGGGAAATACAAAATGACAGCCTTTTTTATCCATTCATTGGTATGCCAGCGGCTTCCAATAGGTTCTGCAACTCGTATTTCGCCACTATCAAGCCTCTCGATAACGGTTTCAATTGCGGTAGTGTATTCGTGGTTACCTAAAAGCGACCTGTCTACCCAGGCTTCTTCAATTAATTTTTTTAAATCTTGCATCAGAGAATATTAAACTTTAGGCAAATTAAAGGATTTTGATGCAGATTTGTTCAGGCAAATTTTGCTTAGTTTTAAGCCCTAAAAAGATATTATTTGCTTTTTTGCTATGCCGGAAAAAGAAAAACTAAGAATTGACAAATACCTTTGGGCAATACGCTTATTTAAAACCCGCACCCTTGCAACCGAAGCCTGCAAAGCAGGTCGGATAAAATTGGATGGACAAAATATCAAGCCCTCGCATGAAGTAAAAATTGGTGAGGTATATCAGGTTTCAAAAGGGATAGAACGGAAAGTTATCAAGGTTACCGGTTTGCTTGAAAACAGAATGGATGCCAAAAGTGTTGTCAATTTTTTTGAAGATCAAACACCCCTGGAGCAAACAATTCAGTTTAAAGCAATGTTTCAAGCTCCGGTGTTTAATCGCGACAGAGGTACCGGCAGGCCCACCAAACGCGACAGGCGGGAAATTGACGGTATAAAGGATAATTATTTTGAAAATCAATAACGCAGTTTATCTATAAAAGGTTAAAGAAACCATCCTTATGGGCCTTTTACATAAACGGAGGCGCAGAAACAATGCTTTGTTATTAAGCAAAAAAGCCTATTTTTGATCGCATTGAAAAATGAAGATCAGGTATTTAAAACGTAAGCCCATTCTATGAAAAGAAACATCTGCCGAAATATCCTGTTGCCTTTAGTTTTAATTACTTCTTTGTATTCCTGTGTTCAGCAAAAGCAAATCACTTATTTTCAAAAAGCTTTAAATCAATCAGATACTATTGATCTTGCACGTGTTTACATCCCGAAAATACAGCCCGGAGATATACTTGGAATTTATATCGGATCATTAAATCCGGAGGCCAGCAGCTTTTTTAATCCTTATTCTAACACTCCTGTAAATACTGATATAACAAGTTCAAACAACGGTTTTAATGGCGGATCGGTAACTACATCGCCCATGCTTACACAAAATTCGGCGCCGGGCTTCCTTGTCGATTCAGCAGGCCGCATTGAGCTTCCGTTAGTGGGTAATATCAGGCTAAGCGGTTTGTCTACTACAGCAGCACGGGATACGATCAAATCGCGCCTAAAACGTTTTCTGAAAGAGCCAACCGTAAATGTGCGTTTCCTCAACTATAAAATATCTGTAATGGGCGAAGTTCAACGCCCTTCGGTTTATGTAATACCCAATGAAACCATCACAATTACAGAAGCTCTTAGTCTTGCTGGTGATTTAACAATATTTGGCAAACGTGACAATGTTTTAGTGATCAGAAATGTTAACGGGAAACAGCAGTTCGGAACGGTAAATATGAATAGCAGGGATCTTTTCAAATCGCCCTTTTATTTCCTGCATAGTAATGATATAGTTTATGTTGAACCAGGAAGCGGGAAAATTGCGCAGGCAGATAAGGTTTACCAAATTCTTCCGACAGTATTAAGTGCGCTGTCGCTACTGTCAATTATATTTATTTATAGCAAAAAATAATAGACCGCTATTATTTCATTTATTTAAAAAATGGGTTTATACGAAGAATATGTCGATCCCGGCAAACCTGACTTTCAGGAGAATGATTTTGTCGAAAAATTCTATAGCTATTTAAGACATTGGAAGTGGATTTTGTTCTCGGTGATCATATGCCTTGGACTAAGTTATTTGTATTTAAAACTGGTTACTCCCAAATACAGAATTGAAACCGATCTGCTCATCAAGCCCGACAAATCTTCACCCGGAAGCTCAAACGACCTGTTGCAGCAACTGGATATGTTTACCTCTGACAAGATCATTGACAATGAGGTACAGATCCTGAAAACAAAAGATATTATTGAAAAAGTTATACGCGAGCTCAACTTACAAACATCCTATTATACCGTAAAAGGCGTCAGAAAGCGTGAGCAATATGGTTATGTTCCGTTTGAAGTTAAGTTGGTAAGGCCTGATTCAATTTATGACTATAGCCAAAAATTTTCCATTCGCATTTTAGACTCAACCCAGGCTGAAGTTAATGGCAAAAAAGTCAGACTAAATTACCCGGTGCATATAAGCGCTGGTGATATAGTTATTACCAAAAGATCAAAGTGGAAGGGTGGTTTAACTGATTTGTACGACGTTAAGTTTAATGATCTGGACGACCTGATCGAATTTTACAATGGTCAGTTAAGGGTTGAGCCGATTAGCAAAGAGGCAACGGTAATTAAAATAACAATTGAAGACGCCATTCCGGAACGCGGCAAAGAGATTTTGGCGAATTTGATCAAGCAGTATAACTGGGCTGCTACCGAAGACAAAAACCTGATGAACGAAAGTACTTTACGTTTCATTCAGGATCGGTTAAAGACCATTGAAGGTACGCTTGGCGGTTATGAGAAGAAAGTTGAAGATTATAAATCTCAAAATAAAATTACCAACATAGGCTCTCAGGCGCAGATATTGCTGCAAAGTGTAGGCGAAAATGATGCAGAATTAAACAAAGTTCAAATACAGATCAATGTATTGAATAGCCTTGACAGCTATCTTAAAGGGTCAGATAATGCGCCTTCAAATTTACCTTCAATGCTTGGCGTTGACGACCCTACGCTATTGAAATTGGTAGCCGACCTGGGCGAAGTACAACAGCGTAGACTCGGCCTGTTACAGACCGTTACCGAGACAAACCCCCTGGTTACCTCATTGGACGACCAGATATTTGCATTGAAGAAGCAGATGTATGCTTCGATCACCAATTTACGCCGGGGACTTGAGATCACTAAAAACGAGCTGAATAGCAGAAACAAAAAATTTGAAGGCACCATCAGCAAAGTTCCTGGCCAGGAAAGAGGGCTGCTGGATGTTATGCGCGAACAACGTTTGCAGGATACGCTTTATACCTATCTGCTGCAAAAGAAGGAAGAAGTACAAATGAAGTCGGCCTCTACCGCTTCTGATAGTCGCACGATCGATCAGGTACGCAGTAGTAAACTTCCTGTAAAACCGGTTGCTGCAATTGTTTATCTTTTGTTTTTCCTGGCAGGTGTTGGCATTCCGATGGTGCTGATTTATTTAAAGGATGCTTTAAACTTCAGAATTTCGAAAAAGCAGGATATTGAAAAGATCACCAATACACCAATTATTGGTGAAATATCGCAGTCAAATGATCCTGGTAGCTTGCTGGTAAGCAACAAACCACGATCAATGGTAGCAGAACAGATACGGGCATTGCGAACCAATTTGCAATTTGTAATGCCGAAAGAAGATCAAAAGGTGATTTTATTTACTTCGAGTATCAGCGGGGAAGGAAAGTCGTTCATATCACTTAACCTGGGTGCAAGTATAGCCATGTCTGGTAAGAAGGTAGTTATTCTTGAGCTCGACCTTCGTAAACCAAAACTACACTCTGGTCTTGAAATGGAAAATACCAATGGTTTATCCAATTACCTGATCAATAAAACCAGTCTGGATAAAATCCTTAAACAGGTTGAACAGCAGGAAAATTATTATATCATCACCAGCGGTCCTATCCCGCCAAACCCGGCCGAATTGCTGGTAAATGGTCAAATAGGTTTACTGATTGAAAAGTTAAAAAAGCAATTTGATTATATTGTTCTTGACGCTCCGCCGGTAGGACTGGTAACTGATGCGCAGATTTTGGCCCAGTATGCAGATGCTACCTTCTTCATAGTGCGGCATAATTATACTGCAAAAAATCAGATCTATGCGATAGACCACCTGTACCAGGCGAAGAAATTTAATAATCTCAATATCATCATAAATTCTATTGAGATCAGCAGAACTTATGGTTACGGCTACGGCTATGGCTACGGTTATGGAGGTTATTACTCAGACGAAAACGACGAGAAAAAATCAAAAAGTTTAAAAAAGCTTTTAAGAAAGGAATAAGTGCTATTTACTGAAATCCTTAGACCCGGAACAGCTAACCAGCATGCGTTTAATTGACAAAGGGAAAAATTGAAAGTATGGATCAATTGCAAGCAACATCGTCCCTTTTTGAATCTTTGAAAAGTCCGGCCACATGCAAAATTGCTGTTATTGGTTTAGGATATGTTGGATTACCTCTTGTTGGTGAATTCGCCGGCAAATACAATTCGCTGGGTTATGACAACAATGCTGAACGTGTTAAAGAATTAAAAGTTGGTAAGGAGAGTACAAGGCAGGTAGATCTGCAAAAATTGACTCAATTAAGCCGAACCGCCAATAGTGATCAAATTGGACTATTTATCACCGATGACGAAACACTTTTAAACGACAGGAACATATTTATTATTACGGTTCCTACTCCGGTAAATAAGTTCAAATCACCCGATCTTGGTCCATTACTCTTTGCATCGGCATTAATAGGAAAGTATTTAAAACGCGGCGACCTGGTGATCTATGAATCAACAGTTTACCCGGGCTGCACCGAAGAAGATTGTATTCCGGTACTGGAAGCCGAATCGGGCTTAACATGCAATATCGATTTTCTGGTTGGCTATTCACCCGAGCGCATAAGCCCGGGCGACAAAACAAATACCTTAACAACCATCACAAAGGTTATTTCGGGTTCGACAGATGAAGCGGCAGAAATTGTTGATCAGTTGTATTCTTCGATCATAACCGCCGGTACTTACAGGGCAAAGAGTATTAAGGTTGCAGAAGCGGCCAAAGCCATTGAAAATGCACAAAGGGACCTGAATATTTCCTTTATGAACGAACTGGCGCTGATTTTTGATCGTATTGGTATTGATACCAACGATGTATTGGATGCAGCAGCAACTAAATGGAATTTTTTAAAATTTAAGCCAGGATTGGTGGGCGGGCATTGCATCGGCGTTGACCCTTATTACCTGGCACATAAAGCAGAGTCACTGGGGTATTACCCTCAGGTCATATTATCAGGCCGAAGAGTAAATGACAATATGGGCATGTTTGTAGCCAATAAACTTGTTAAATTACTGGTAGGCCGTAAGCACAAGGTTGCCGGATTAAGGGCACTGATCCTGGGGATCACTTTTAAAGAAAATTGCCCCGATATCAGAAATACGCGTGTAATTGATATCTACCGCGAGCTTGTTCAGTTTGGCATTCAGGTAGATATCTATGATCCCTGGGCCAATGCCGCTGAAGTTAGGTCGACCCTGGGTATTGAACTCATTACCGAACCTGAAAAAAATTATCACGCTGTAGTGCTGGCTGTTGCCCACGATCAGTTTAAACAGATGAAGCTGCGGGAATTATGTAAAGACAGTTCATCCGTTATATTTGATACCAAGGCTATTTTGCCGCGGGAAATTGTTGACTGCCGGCTTTGATTTGTAGGGCAGTGCAGCAAATGTTTGAAAGTATATCCTAATTTTGTGTTGCCGGTAAACGGCATAAATTTGAATAATCTACTTAATGACAAAAATAAAATTTGCGATTATTGGTTGTGGCCGTATCGCCCAAAGACACGCAGAACATATTAGAAATAATGGCGAACTATTGGCGGTTTGCGACGTAGTGCCCGAAAAGGCAAACGAACTGGCCGCAAAATATGGTTCGAAAGCATATTATAATGTGGACGACTTGCTGGCGAATGAGAAAGATGCAGACGTAGTTGCAATTTGCAGCCCCAACGGCTTGCATGCTGAGCACGCTATTAAGGCCCTGAACGCCAAATTTCATGTTTTGTGCGAAAAGCCAATGGCTATCAATGTGGCCGATTGTGGCGAGATGATCAAAGCCGCTGAAAGAAATAATAAGCGACTTTTTGCCATCAAGCAAAACCGTTTCAATCCACCGGTAGCGGCTATCAAAGAAGTAATAGATTCCGGTAAACTCGGTAAGATCTACAGCGTTCAATTGAGTTGCTTCTGGAATAGAAATTTTGATTATTACCAAAATTCATGGAAAGGCACCAACGAATTGGATGGCGGAACCTTGTATACCCAGTTCAGTCATTTTATTGACCTGCTTTATTGGCTGATCGGGGATGTTAAGCATGCACAGGCTTTTACAGGCAATTACGCCCATAAAAATGTGATCGAGTTTGAAGATACGGGTGCAGTTATTGTTCAGTTTTATAATGGCGCTATAGGCACTATTAATTATACAGTTAACAGTTATGGTAAAAATATGGAAGGCTCTCTCACCATTTTTGCCGAAAAAGGCACTGTAAAAATTGGGGGCCAATACCTTAATGAATTGGAATACCAAAACATTGAAGGATATAAAGTTGAAAACCTGCCCGAAGGAAATAAACCAAATAATTACGGCAACTACCAGGGCTCCATGTCAAACCACGATAAGGTATACGAAAACCTGATTGAGGTGTTGGTAAATGATCGCCCAATTTCAACAAGTTCATTCGAGGGGTTAAAAACAGTTGAAATTATTGATAAAATATATCAGTCAGTAAGAAATGCCTAATTCGCAGGAACCGATCTTGTTTTCATCTTCGATAGTTGATGTAAACTTTGGACCGAATGTTAAAGTAGTGCAACCTGTAAATATTTACGGTTGCCATATTGGTGAAAATACATTTATCGGACCTTTTGTCGAGATTCAAAAAGACGTAACTATCGGGAAACGATGTAAGGTTCAATCGCACTGCTTCTTATGTGAATTAGTAACTATTGGTGACGATTGTTTTATTGGTCACGGTGTAATGTTTGTCAATGACCTTTTTAGTGCCGGAGGGCCGGCCAGGGGCGATAAATCATTGTGGAAATCGACCCGTATCGGCGATAACGTATCTATAGGTTCCAACGCTACAATTTTACCGATAGAGATTTGCAGCAACGTGGTGATAGGCGCCGGTTCTGTCGTAACAAAAAATATCACGCAGCCGGGCGTTTATGCAGGTAATCCCGCAAAATTGCTTCGTAAATTAGCTTAATTTCGAAATTTACTTATGAAAATTCCCTTTGTAGATCTTAAAGCCCAGTACCTCTCAATTCAAACTGAAATAGATACTGCCATTGCCAATGTGATAAGCGAAACTGCTTTTATCGGAGGCAAGTACGTTGAAAGTTTTGAAAGAAATTTTGCCGCAATTTATGGGGTGAAGCATTGTATATCGGTAGCCAATGGGACCGATTCATTATATATTCTTTTAAAGATGCTCGGTGTGGGTCAGGGTGATGAAGTCATTACAGTTGCTAATAGCTGGATATCGAGCTCAGAAACCATCAGTCAGGCCGGAGCTACCCCGGTATTTGTTGATATCGATCCCGATTATTATTCCATTAATGAGCAAAAGATCGAACAGGCCATTACAGCAAAAACCAAGGTCATTGTACCGGTACACCTGCACGGACAGGCCTGTGATATAGATACCATCATAGCCATTGCAAACCGGCATAACCTGTATGTAATTGAAGACTGTGCGCAATCGCATTTTTCTGAATATAAGGGAAGGCGGGCTGGTACGATAGGTATAGCCGGGTCCTTTAGTTTTTATCCAGGCAAAAATCTGGGTGCCTACGGAGATGCCGGTTGCATTATTACCAATGACGACGAACTGGCAGTTAAAGTAAAAATGTTTGCCCGCCATGGCGCCCTGAAAAAGCATCAGCACCAGATTGAGGGGATCAATAGTCGTTTAGATGGTTTGCAGGCTGCTATCCTGGATGCAAAATTGCCGCATATATTGCATTGGACCGACTTAAGGATAAAAAATGCTGCGTTATACAATAAGCACCTTGCTGATATTGAAGGTATCATCCTGCCGAAAATAAGACCAGAAAGTAAACATACTTTTCATTTGTATGTGATCAGGACCGAAAAGCGAAACCAGCTGGCTGAGTTCCTGAAAGAGCAGGGTATTGAAACTGCGGTGCATTATCCGGTTGCCTTGCCAAATATGAAAGCTTATGAATACCTTGGCCATAGCCCGGCTGATTTTCCTATTGCCAGCGAATACCAGGATAAAGTATTGTCCTTGCCTTTGTTTCCCGAACTTTCGGAAGCTCAAATTATTTATGTTGCCGGAAAAATAAAAGAGTTTTTTGCAAACGGATACGCTGACCGATCAGCACCAGCTAATGGTTAAGAATTTTTTACATCGCTTATACTCAAATCCTTTTCTTAAAAATGTATCTACGCTTGCGCTGGGTACAATTATCAGTCAGCTTTTATTATTTCTTTCTTCGCCGATACTTACCCGCCTGTTTTCGGCTACTGATTTTGGCCTATTGGCACTTTTTAATAGTATAGCAGTGGTTTCAGCCATTGTAACTACCGGCAGGTTTGAGTTTGCGATCGGTTTACCCGAAAAAAATGAAAAAGCTTCCCGCATCATCGGGTTGATCGCAATGCTGTCATTTTCTGTTTCGCTGCTGTATCTGGTGATCATATTCGTGTTGAAGAATTGGGCCGGTCCGGGGTTTGCACATAACCAATTTCTGCAACTACCTATTGCCTACCTGGTGCCGGTGATGACATTTGCCATAGCACTTTTCACTGCATTTCAATACTGGAATCAACGTTTCAAGGCCTATAAACTCGTTTCCTCAGCTAATGCATTTCTGGTTATTCTTGGCGTTGTTTTAAATATCGTATTCGGGTTGATCGGCTATAAAAAGTACGGATTGATCTTCAGTTTGGTGCTGGCCCAAATTATAGCCATAATTCCGGTTTTTTATAATTTTTACCGATCGGGGTATTTTCATTTTTCCAGGCCAAAGGGCAATGTTGCTTTAGCCCGGGAATATAAAGACTTCCCCAAGTACATGCTGATCTCGGACCTGTCGCTAACTACGTCGCAACAGATCGTGCCTATTCTTTTTACTATCCTGTTTAACTCGGCAACGGTGGGTTTATACTCGCTGGCCAACAGGATGCTGAAAGTGCCGAGTGTAGTATTGACTGCGTCTATCGGTAATGTTTTCAGAAACGATGCTATTGATGTGCTTAGGTCTACCGGGAATTGCCGTAGTCTGTATTTGTCGACTTTAAAAAAGTTGATTTTTTTAGCAATTCCGATTTATGGCTTTTTGGCAATCTTTTCGCCTCAATTGTTTATCTGGCTTTTTGGCAGTAGTTGGCTGGAATCGGGTTATTTTGCCCGTATTATTTGTATCAGCACCATATTTGATTTTCTGGCCGTACCGCTAAGCGCATTATTTTACGTGGTACATAAACAGAAATTGTACATGCGTATTCAGTTTTTGAATGCTGTTTTCGGTATACTGTTTATTTATGCCGGCCATTGGTTATTTGGTAGCGCCTACTGGTCGATTTTGTTTTTTTCAATAAATAACGCCTGTTTTAGTTTGATCAGCCTGTCTATCACGTACAATTTTTCTAAACAAACGCATAGCATTTAAACGGGCCTGAAATATTCAATGGATCAACGCGATAACATGTTTACAACCCGGTCATCGGTAATATGTGCTATTAGGTTCAGCCTGGCGGGCAATTGCGCTCGATGGAAGGGTATTTATTTAAAAGCCGGTTTACCGGGTCTTGATGGTTCATTTTTTTTATTTTTGAACGATGCAAATAGCTAAAAAGCTGACAGTAACTGAAAAAGTAAATTGGTACCAGGTGCTATTAATTAGCGTTGGCTTATTTGGCTATGATATTGTTTCTTTTGCTCCATCAATTTTTAATGTGACCAATTCGCAGATTTTCTCAATTCCCTTCAGAGCAATTTTTTTAGCTTTAAGTATTTGGGTGATAATTAAATACAAGCCAATAAAAACTAATGGAAGAAATATTGCTATCAACCTGATATTGATTTTCTGGGTCATGTACCTAATGCGGATGGCGTACGATACGCTTTTCAATTCTGAATTGATTTTTACACCCATTGCCAACTATTGGCTTTTCGGGCTTGGAGTTTGTTTTATCCCGATGCTGGCTTTTCGTGCGCCTTTTAACAAGGCCACGATCAGAATGGCATTGCTGTTTACTTTTTTGATCTGCCTGCTGGTTGATTTTTTAGGACTTTTTCAAAATATCGGTAATGCCGAACAATTAAGTCTTGTCAGACAGCAAGGCAATGATTACCTGAATCCTATTAGTTACGGCCTTGCGGGTGGATCGCTTTCAATCTTAAGTTTGGTATTGTTTATCAATAACCGGAAGAAAGGAATAAAAGCATATCTATATCTATTAGCGTTTCCATTAGGGTTATGGACTTTGATTATAGCATTATCGAGAGGACCGATAATCGACTTTTTGATCGTACTAATATTGTTGTTTTTTAATTCAATAAAGTCATTATTTGGCAGAGTAATCAGTTTGATCATCATAGGTTTATTAACGCTTTCACTTGTGGTATCATTTGATATTCCGGTTGCCGACAATATTGCTAATATCCTACAATCAACAGGCAGAATTGATAATCGAAGTGACGAGACCCGTTTGCAATTAATGAAAAGAGGCTGGGAGCAATTCATTAATCACCCTGTCGCCGGCGACCTGATCGAAGAGCGTACACTACATACATATCCCCATAATCTAATTATCGAAGCATTTATGGCTTGCGGGATATTTGGTGGCCTGCTACATGTTATCACATTGTTAAAATCTGTGATTCAGACTAATCAACTTCTTAAAGACGACGCTTTTGCCTGGGTTGGATTGTTGTTTGTTATGCAGGTTCTTAGTTCTATGTTTGCTGGGGGTATATATGTCGATCACCCATTCTGGTTTCTGCTCGTTTTAACCAATACACTGTATTTTCAACAGAAATTAGCTAAAGAAAAGACACAACGAGCATTTATGGAAAGGAAAAAACAAGTTTCAGTTTCAATTGTTAATCCGTGATAAATCACGAAAAGAAAATAATATCACCTGGTACCGTTATTAGAACAATAAAAAGCAAATTTTTGAATTTTAAAAAGATGAAAGGTTTTATAGCAATCAAAAGCGTACTCTTGTTGCCGATTTTTTTATTGAGTTCTATCCTGGCTCAAGCTCAAACCCGTCAAAAGCATTTTTCATTCTTTGTTTGCATGAATGGAATTGATATACAAGGACAAAATTATTTGAATAACAATCATATTCAGCAGGTAGCATTTTTTAACGGTAATGACCTTGATCCTGATAATAGCTTATCGTTAAATGACGTAGCCTTGAAAAAAGCAATCTTAAAAGCCTATCCGGATTCTTCTGCCAGTGGATATGCATTATTGGATTGGGAAGGCGATATCCTCAATAATTTACGCAAAGACTCAACGAGTGCAATTTTTAAATCATCAATAGCAGAGTTTATTAAAGCCATTAAATTAGCAAAGGCATTAAGACCAAATGTAAAATGGGGTTTTTATTATATACCCTTTACTACCTTTTGGAACCGTAAAGATCAATGGCAACAGCCTAATCAACAGATTCGTGCTTTATTGCTTCAATGTGATGTTTTGTTCCCATCGCTTTATGTGTTTTACAAAGAAGGGAGTACCGCTCCCGGCGATAACGAAGCTTATGCAACCGAAAATATAAACCAGGTATTGAAGCTGGCGAAAGAACTGAACAAGCCTGTATTACCTTTTATTTGGCATCGTTACCACGATAGCAACCGAACTATTGGCCTGCAATTGATACCGCAGGATGATTTCCGCAACTTCATCAATGCGCTGCTTTCTGCCAGTTATAAAGGCAAATCTATTGATGGTTTGGTGTGGTGGGGCGCAGATAATTACTATTACCGTATAAAATCTGATGCATTGGTGACTGAAGTTAAAGCATCAAAGTCGCCCGATTTCAATACGTACATGGATTCATTGCTGGCAAAATATGGCAACCTGGTATTGGATGCTATGAAGAAGGCAAAATGATATAGCTTGATATCTTCGTCAAAAATGCTGGTCATTGACAAAATTCGCATTTAACTTTGTGGAAAAATGCTCTATTTTTAGCTTAAAACTTTAATTGAAAGTCTTTAACTGCTAACTTTACCTGAAAGAATTTATTGATAGAAATAATCTCCCGTGTACTACCTGAACGCATCATCCAATCTTTTTTTATTAGTTTCGAATTGGCTTCGGAAGTTGTCTGGTAAGCCCAACCGGATTAGGCCGGTCGGGGAATAGGTGTCATCTCAATCAAAGACAAAACATAAAAAAACGGAACGTTAAAATATGTGCGGAATAGCCGGTATAATTAATCAGACTGGAAGGATTATTGATGAGCAGCAATTAATTGACATGACAAGCTCCGTTGCACACCGGGGCCCCAATGGTGAAGGACGCTACATCAATGGGAAAGTTGGCTTTGGACACCGGCGCTTATCCATTATCGACCTGACTGATGCTGGCCATCAACCCATGTTTCTGGGGGATGACTTTGTGATCACGTTCAATGGCGAGATCTACAATTATATCGAAATACGAAATGAGCTCCGGAAATTGGGGCATGTATTTACTACCCAATCAGACACCGAGGTTATATTAGTGGCCTACAAACAATGGGGTACGGCCTGCGTTAGTCGTTTCAATGGTATGTGGGCATTCGCCATACACGACAAAATAAAAAATATAGTTTTTTGTTCAAGAGATCGTTTTGGCGTAAAGCCCTTTTACTATGCCAATATTGATGGGCAGTTTTTGTTTGGGTCCGAAATCAAACAATTTAAAGGCTTTAAATCTAACTGGAAGGCCAATCGCAATGTTTTGATGGATTATTTGATCTTCAATCTTATTGATCACAATAGTCAGACTTTTTTTGAGGGTGTCGAAAAATTGCCCGGTTCGCATAACCTGATCTACCATTTGGCAACCGATAAAATTGAAATAAATAAATATTATACGGTTACAATACATCCGGATATCAGTAAGCTTGATGTGCAGGAAACAGTTGTTATCTTTCAGCAGGAATTCAATCGTGCGATCGATTGGCGCTTGCGCTCCGATGTAAAGGTAGGTACCTGTTTGAGCGGCGGGTTGGATAGCTCTTACATTGCTTCGCTGGCCGGAGGGAAGTATAACAACCAGTCGGAGAAATTTTCTGCGATAACCGCGCAGTCGGTCGACATTGCACAGGACGAATCCTCCTTTGCAAAAATGGTAGTTGATTACCGCGATTTGAAATGGTTGGTAACCACACCAACATCGGCAGATTTTTTATTCTATCTGGACGAGGTGATCTATAATCAGGACGAGCCTTTCATTAGTCCATCGGTTTATATGCAGTATGCTGTCATGAAAACTGCAAGGCAAAACGGGGTTATTGTTTTACTCGACGGGCAGGGAGCCGACGAGGTATTGCTTGGTTACGAGAAATATTTAGGAGCCTATTTTAAAGCTTTACCGAAGTCACAGCTATTGAACAATATTTTCAACGCGCGCGACCATTTTGGCACCTCTGCATTTTCAATTTTAAAGTTTTATCTTTATTTCACTTCCTTCTCGGTGCGTTACCGCCGAAACCTGTGGAAGTTTAGTCATGTATCTTCAAAATATCGCAGTTTTGTTGAACCTTCAACCATCAGGAATATTGCCGATTCTTATAAAAACATTCGCGAGTTGCAGGAACTGGAAATTTTTAGCACCCAGTTACCCTCCCTGCTGCGATTCGAAGACAAAAATTCTATGGCCAATTCAATAGAGACCAGGCTGCCTTTCCTGGATTGGAATTTCGTTGAAATGGCCTTGTCCATCAATAATCAATTCAAAATAAAAGAAGGTTGGTCAAAATATATATTACGAAAGTCAATGGATCCGATTTTGCCAAAAGAAATAACCTGGCGAAAGCGTAAATTTGGTTTCAATGCACCTACTGATCTATGGTTCAATAATTTCCCGGAGGCAGATAAGTATATCAGGGAATCTGAAATTCTTTCAAAGATTTTTGACGGAAAAATACCTTTGTATCATGACCCCAAGGTAAAATGGCGAATGATCAATATCGCCCGGTGGGAAAAGGTGCACCAGCTAACAATGGATTAGAGTAGCTAAAATAATAGGAAAAAGGCTAATGATTTAATATGCGAATAGTAAACGTAAATGCACATTACCAGGATAAGCTAGGCTACCAGGATTACTATCTTGGAAAAGAATGGGCAAAAATGGGATACGACGTGCACTATGTTACTTCGGATGTTCATTTTGATTATCCGGATTATGACAATACTGTTAAGCACCTGATCGGCGATAAATATGTAGGAACCGGCCTTTTTTATTCTGATTTCGGCGTGCCCGTTCATCGGTTAAAAGGCACCGATAAAAAGACGACGGGCTTTATTTGGCTTAAGGGATATAAAAAGAAAATATTTGAGCTGAAACCCGATATTCTGGTCCTCCACGGTATATTTAACTATCAAACCATACGCACACTTTACTTTGCTAAAAAGCTTAATTGCCGGATTTTAATGGATGACCATACGGCAAAGTTTTTCCTGCGCAAAGGCAAAAAGGCGCAGTTTGCTTTTTGGCTCTTCCGTAAATTATTTGCAGCTAAGATCATGAAGGTAGCCGATAAGATCATTGGCATAACGCCTTCGGTAATGCAGGTTCTGGAGGAGGATTTTGGACTATCGGGTGAAAAAGTAAGCCTGGTGATATTGGGCTCCGATACTGATCTGTTTAAAAGCAGTCCTGAGCTTCGCAAACAAGGGCGGGAATTTTTTGGTATAAATGAAAATGAAGTGCTGGTGCTGTATACCGGCAAAATTTACGAGGAAAAGAAAGTGCACCTTATCATAGAAGCATTGAACGATCCAATGGTTCGTGGCGGTCAGCAAGTGGTGATGGGTATCGTTGGCGGTATTGACGCAGGTTACCGGGAGATGTTGATCAAAACAATCAGCAAAGCATCCATCAGGGTAGTAATGAAACCTGCTATGCCACAGGAACAGCTGCCGATGCTTTACAATGCAGCGGATATTTGTGTTTGGCCTGATAGCCTGACTACCAGTACCATTGATGCATCGGCTTGCGGCAGTGCTATTATTTCAAACGACAATATGCCCGAACGTACCAGTTACGACAATGGGATCATGATAAGAAGGGGTAATTTTGACGACTTGAAAGCTGCCTTACAAAAGTTGATTGCCGACCCTGAGCTACGGATGAAAATGGGGGAAAGGGGAGTTCAATATGTAGACGAACAATTAAGCTGGAAAATTATAGCCAAACAGTTCCTTGAATAATATTTAGCATGGGAAAGATTTTATTTTTGTTAAAACGAATTTGGAACAAGATTTTATCAGTTCTCAACACGAGTGCCTGCAAAAGTCAGATCACAGCCACGGGCAATGTTCAGTTTGGTTCAAAGGCACGGGTTTATAATATTAGGAAAGATCCATCCAAAATTAAAATCGCAGCTAATACCTTCGTCAATGCAGAATTAACGGTGTATAAGCATGGGGGAGACATTGATATAGGTGAATATTGCTTTATTGGCGAAGGGACGAGGATTTGGTCAGCCAAAAAAATTACGATCGGAAACAGGGTTTTGATAGCGCACAATGTTAGTATCCACGATTGTAACGATCATCCGATCGATGCAAAACTAAGACACGAGCATTATAAAACAATGATGTCTACAGGGCATCCCGATCAAATTGACCTGGAAGAGCGTGAAATAACTATTGAAGATGATGCCTGGATTGGTTTCGGCGCTATTATTTTGAAAGGAGTAACTATTGGAAAAGGCGCTGTGGTTGCTGCAGGCAGCGTAGTAACTAAAAATGTATCTCCAAATACTATTGTTGCCGGTAATCCCGCTAAAATGATCAAAGAAATTCCGAATAAGGCGTGAATAAAATATTAAACTATATACTCAACAAGCTCCTTGGAGTTCGTAATCGCTACAAAAATGTACTCGAAGCGGATAGCAGTACCCGGTTTTTACCAAATTTCGGCATTCATTGCAATCGTGTAACTAATCAGCAGCAGTTTAAAATACAAATCGGTAAAAATTGCCTGCTTGGTTCAACGATCGTACTTGAAGCGCCTGATTCCAACGTAACTATTGGTGATAGGGTTTATATGGGAAATTCAAAAATCATTTCAAAAACATCGATAACATTTGGCAATGATATTCTGGTTGCTTGGGGGGTGACTTTTTATGACCATGACTCGCATTCTCTTGATTTTCGATACCGAAACGTGGATATTAAGCAAGTGTATGAGGATTTCATTAATGAAAAAGGTAATTATCTAAAAAATAAAAATTGGAGCGTAGTAAATTCCAAACCGATTTTGATCTGCGATCACGTCTGGATTGGAGCAGAATCAATGATATTAAAAGGAGTAACAGTCGGTGAAGGAGCTATTATAGGTGCACGAAGCGTAGTTACCAAAGATGTACCACCCTTTGCAATTGTAGCCGGTAACCCGGCAAGAATAATTAAACTTTTAAAAGACGAGAATAATGAATTGGCATGAGACCATTGCTTACGCACGTAACGCGCCGGGGCTTCAAAATCAGATTCGGGAATCATACCTGTCCGAAGACTTGGCATCAAATATTGAGGCATTCAGAAATAGTGATGAATTTAGGGCAACTTTAAACCTGCTTTCATCCTTAAACATTGCCAAAAATGCAAAATTACTGGATGTTGGGGCGGGTAATGGTATTTCTTCTATTGCATTTGCATTGGAAGGCTTTAACGTAACAGCCTTAGAACCCGATGAAAGTGATACCGTTGGAGCAGGGGCAATCTCAAAACTTAAAGAACTTTATAATTTGCCGGGCTTAATTATTGATAGTTCGTTTGGAGAAAAGATGCCTTTTGCTGACAATTATTTTGATGTGGTATACGCCAGACAGTGCATGCACCATGCCTATGATCTGCAGCAGTTTATAAAAAGTATTTATAGAGTGGTTAAATCGGGTGGGATATTATTAACCGTGCGCGACCACGTAATTTCTGATGACGCCGATAAAGAAGCCTTTTTAAAAAGGCACCCGCTTCATAAATATTATGGTGGAGAAAATGCTTTCTCTTTGGATGAATACAGGAATGCGATAATAACAGCTGGTTTTGATATCAAACAAGTACTTGGCCCTTGTGATTCGGTTATCAATTATTCTCCATGGAGTTCCGAACGGATAAAGACTATTCTAAAAAAGAAGCTGGGAGTTTGGGCTGTGAATAAAGTCGTTATAATGTTGTCCTGGCGATTTATAAAATACAGGCTTAATAGATTGCCTGGACGCCTGTATTCATTCGTTTCAATTAAATGAACTTCAATAAATGCTAGTATAGCTGATATCAATGAAAAAAATCCTGATAACCGGTGCTACAGGCTTTATCGGTTCAACTTCATATAAACATCTGCAACGACGGGGGCAGATATCGTTTGTTATCGATCATCATTCTTTTGGTGATAACGACTATGTTGGAATTGATGATCAGCTCCTGATTGTTGAAGATATCGGCCATTGGGAAAATGTTATTAAAATCAGCGAACAGGTGGATACTCAGTGGGCTATCAGTTTGTTAGCCATATATTTTATTCCGTATGGTAATCAATTTCCCATTGAATCGGCTGTGATCAATATCAATGGCACCAAAAATGTGCCCGATACCAGCCGGAATGCAAAAAGAATCGGGAAAGCATTTATTGCTGGTAATACAGCCCAACCAAATAAGAATTTGAAATAGAAACGAAGGAATTATAAAATGAAGATATTGATCATAGGCTCTCAGGGTTTTATTGGGTCAAATGCGCTGGATTATTTTACATCCAGGGGCTATGAATGCTGGGGCTGCGGTGTTGCTGAAGATACCGGGAATGCGTATTACTTCCAGGTAGATCGTTATGTTCCCGACTATAATAACATTTTTAAACTGCAAAAATTTGATGTTTGTATCAATGCTTCCGGGTCGCCGGGTATTGGCTTTTCTATTGAGCACCCGCATGACGATTTCAGGATGAATGTGAACAATCCTTATGCTTTGCTCAATGCCCTAAGGCAATATGGTACAGGGTGTAAATTCATCAATTTATCGAGTGCGGCGGTTTACGGCAATCCTTTAACATTACCAATAAAAGAGGAAGACAGGCTGCAGCCAATTTCGCCTTATGGTTATCATAAAATGATAGCCGAACAATTGGTGCTCGAATTTCATCATATCTATAACCTTCATACCTGCTCATTCCGGATATTTTCAGCCTACGGTCCCGGCATTAAGAAGCAATTATTGTGGGATATTTATAACAAAGCAATAGCATCAAAGGATGGTTTGGTGAATTTATTTGGAAAGGGAAATGAAACACGCGATTTTATTTACATCGCTGATCTGCTCGATGCAATCAGCATCGTGATCGATAAAGGCGAATTTAACGGTGAAACCTATAATCTCGGCTCTGCGCAGGAAACAACCATTCAGGAAGTGGCCGGCATATTTTTAAGTATCATTGACGCCGGGCTGAAAACGAACTTCAACGGCATACAGAAGCCCGGGGATCCGCTATTTTGGAAAGCCGATATGAGTAAATTACAGGCCCTGGGATTTGAGGCAACAACAGATATTCAAGAAGGTTTAAAAAGCTACTATCAATGGATAAAGCAGCTAGAAAGCGTATAGGCATTTTACTGGTGTCGGATGACATTGGGGTAGTTTACTATTTATTAAGCATCGTTAAAAGTTTAAATTTTTTGCCCGACGATGAAAAACCCGAACTGGTGATTCTGTATGAAAGTAACTGCGAAAAATATATCGGACAATTTGTTTATGACTATATTTCAAAAGTAGCGATAAATTACAACAGCAATAAAAAAGGCAAGTATCTGCTTTCATTGTTAATGAGGACCAATCTGTTTGTTAATTCCATTATCAGGCAAAATGGCCTTGATGGTATTTTCCCGCTTATGGATGCCCCTGTAAGGCCAAATGTGAAAGGATGTAAAGTAGCTTCATGGATACCCGATTTTCAGCATAAATTTTACCCTGAGTTTTTTACGAAACAAAACTTACTGCTTCGCGAGACTCGCTTTAAAAAGATATTGTACAACTGCGATTATGTGTTTCTTTCAAGTGAGAATGCTCATGGTCATCTAAAGCAATTTTATCGAATTCCTGCATCAGGCAGTCAAATAAGGGTAATGCCTTTTGTTTCCATGATCAATGATTTTCAATTACCGGATTTTGCTGACATTGAAAAAAAATACAAGATCAATACACCTTTTTTCCTGGTTTCAAATCAGTTTTATGCGCATAAAAACCATATCGCGGTACTAAAAGCCGCCAAAAAATTAAAGGATGAAGGACTCAGTTTCCGGATATATATGACCGGAAAAACGGAGGACTACCGCAATCCTCAGTTTTTTGGTACTCTGACAAGTTTTATTGAAGAAAATAAACTTGGCGATATGGTTCAAATACTTGGCCTGATACCGCGTGAAGATCAATTGGCGCTGCTTAAAGGATCATTGGCGGTTATACAGCCAAGCAAGTTTGAAGGCTGGAGTACCATTATTGAGGATGCCAAGACATTTCAGGTTCAGGTCATCTGTTCTTCCATAGATGTTCATCAGGAACAGATGGGCGAGCGTGCGTTCTATTTCGAGCCCGACAATGCCGATGAACTGGCGGATACCATCAGGCATTTTGTATTGAAAACAGCCGAACCAAAAACAGTATTTAACAACTATGAGCAAAGGATACAGCAATTTGCAGGCACCTTTGTTAGCGTATTTTAATAACCATTACAGCAATAGCATTATTTTTTGCAAGGCTTTGCTTTAAAGATCAGTACGATATATTGCTGCGATTACTGGTTTGTATAAACTGCCGGTATTCAGTTTTAGAACTTATATTTGGACGTATGGTATTGTTGATTGCCTTTTACGAGAATCGGAATAGCAAAACGGCCTATTGTTTAAATGGCAACACCAGTTTTAACAGTACACTAAAATCGTTTTATTGAAAATAAAATCTACTTCCCTAAATGCACACGGTTAGCCCAAAGATTTCAATCATAACGGTTTGTTTTAACAGTGAAAAGTATATTGAAACCACAATAAAGTCAGTGATTTCTCAGGACTATCCTGCCATAGAGTATATCGTAGTTGACGGCAATTCGGGCGATAGTACGATGACGATCGTTGAAAAGTACCATTCATTTGTTGCAAAGAAAATATCAGAGCCTGATAAAGGAATATATGATGCCATGACCAAGGGTGTTGCCATGGCCAGCGGCGATGTGGTAGGCATTTTAAATTCAGATGATGTTTTTGCGTCTGGATCGATCATTTCCGAAGTGATGAACATTTTTAACACTGACAATACAATTGATGCGCTATACGGCAATATCACCTATTTTAATAATGATGATCCGGGTAAAATTGTCCGTAAATGGATTACCAAACCTTATTACCCCCGGTTTTTTGACCATGGCGAAGTACCACCGCACCCTGCATTGTTTGTCAGGAAAAGGGTATATGACGCTATTGGTGCCTATTTTCCGGATTTTAAGATCACCTCTGACTATGAGTTTATGCTGCGGGCCTTTAAAATACACGGTTACAAACCCTATTTTATTAATAAATTTATCGTGAATATGCGTATGGGAGGCGAGAGTACCAAAAGCCTGAAAAATATTCTGATCGGTAATAGGGAAATGCATCTGGCCTGGAAAATGAATAATTTAAGGCCGCCATTTTACTTTTGGTTTTTGCGGTTTTATAAAAAAGTACGCCAATTTTTTGTTTAATGCCACTATGTCAAAGCGCATTTTAATAACCGGTGCATCGGGTTTTCTGGGAACTATACTCACAAATTCGCTAAAGCGTTCAGGATATCTCGTAAAAACACTTGGTAAAAAAGCATCAAACGAATATCAGATAGATCTGGATGCTCCTAAGCCCGGGCTGATGCTTGATGAAAGTTTTGATATCGTAATACATGCCGCTGGCAAAGCCCATTCGGTTCCAAAAACTGAAATTGAAAAGCAGGCATTTTATCAAACAAATTATGAAGGGACAAAGAATCTTTGTGCCTGGCTAACATCAAACGGCAAGGTGCCCAAATCTTTTATTTTTATCAGTACCGTTGCTGTTTATGGCTTAACAACCGGTACGCTGGTAGGGGAAGATCACCCTTTAAATGGCACGAGCCCCTATGCGCAATCAAAGATCATAGCCGAAAATTGGTTGGCAAACTGGTCCAAAGCACATCAGGTGACGCTGGCTGTGCTGAGGTTGCCGCTTCTGGCTGGACCAAATCCGCCGGGAAATTTGGGGGCAATGATCAGAGGCATCAGTAAAGGCAGATACCTGAGTATTGGCCGGGCGGACGCTCGTAAAAGCATTTTGTCAGCTGATGATATTCCGGCTATTTTGCCTTTGCTTGCTGAAAAAGGAGGTATTTATAATTTAACCGATGGATACCATCCCAGTTTTGGCGAACTTGAAACAGCTATTGCAACAGCACTCGGAAAAAAGCAACCGCCAAAAGTGCCCGAATTTATTGCCCGGATATTAGCTCAAATAGGTAATTTGATGGGCAACAAGTCGCCAATAAATACAGACAAGCTTGAAAAGATTTTATCACCCTTAACTTTTGATGACACTAAGGCCCGTGATCTGCTGTTATGGCAACCAACATCGGTACTTGAAAAAATAAAGACATTTATCTAATATTATCAACAATAAAGTGGTAAAATCTTTGCAGTCATCAGTTTAAATTTGCCTAACAGTTAAACGCCGTTTAAATTTCATTTTACCTTGCAATCATTAATTTGACATAGGCGGAAGTTCGATATTGATCATGCATTTACACCATCAAAAGTTTCATTTCAAGTAAGTTATGATTTACCTCCTTTTTGTTCCCGCTTGTTTCCTGTCAATGCTGCTTTATTTCAGGATTGCCGACCATTTTGGCATCATCGATCATCCAAATGAAAGAAGTTCGCATACCCGGATCACGATCAGAGGTGGGGGGGTAATTTTTATTTTGGCGGCATTGCTGGTGGTTATTGTTCATCCGGCTTACTATTTGCCTGCTATCGGTTTACTTACCATTGGTTTCATCAGTTTTTTGGATGATATTTTTACCTTAAGCAGTCTTCTGCGGCTTTTGTTCCATATAGCGGCTGTAACGTTCATTTTTATTTACCTGGCAATATTTAATACCGAACCCTGGTATAGCATATTGCTGCTCTATATCATGGTGATCGGGGTTATCAATATGTACAACTTCATGGATGGTATTAATGGCATTACCGGCACCTATAGTTTAATTGTTTTGGGTGGACTGCAATACGTTAATATTAAACAAGTTGCGTTTGTTGAACCCGATTTGATCTGGCTGCCCATCATAGCCAGTCTGGTGTTTTTGTTTTTTAATTTTCGGAAAAAAGCCAGATGTTTTGCGGGCGACGTAGGTAGTGTAACTATCGCACTCTGGATCATATTTTTATTATTGCGGCTCATCTTGCTTACCCACAACTGGGTATATATTTTGTTCCTGGTTGTTTACGGTATCGATTCGGTTTTAACCATTACCCACCGGTTATATTTGAAACAAAATATACTGACCGCGCACCGAATACATTTTTATCAGTTGCTTTCCAATGAGAAGAAAGTATCACACCTGATAGTTTCCTCAGGGTATGCTTTTATTCAGGGCATTATCATCCTGGCAATTATTGTATTGCCACAAACACCGGTTGCTTATTTCTTCCTGTTTACCATCATTCCGCTGATCGTGATTTATGTATTAGTTAAGCCACGATTAATGCGTAATTGAATATCCACGCAGTGTTAATAACTAAGTTCAAGTATTTTTTGTCAAAATCTTAAATTTGCTCGCGGTCGCTAATGTTTTAAATACCTGATTATGTGTTTGTTGCGAAGTGAAATTGAAAATCGCCCAAAGTTCATAAAACAATCAAAACATAAATTTGAATTTTACGCCAAACATTGGCATAGTGCTTTCCGTTTAATTGTATGTTGACGCCCATGGCAATTAATTTTTTGTTTAACGAAAAAGTGCTACTTTTACTACACATCCTCTGCTTGAATACTCTATGAGAAAATTTTTACTTTTTACCAGGGTGGTTCCGAGATGGTTGATCATGCTAGTCGACCTGATGATTGTGGCCTGGTCTTTTTCAACTTCTTTTTTTATAGTACATCGCTTCGAATTCGTCAATATACTCCGCGGATACTTTTTTATCTACACCGGACTGTATTGTGTAATTTCTGCGGTAGTAATGTATGCCATGCGCATTCATATCGGTTTGATTCGATACTCCAATACCCGCGACGTTTTACGAATTTTTGGTGCTGCATTTGCCAGCAGTTTGATCTATCTGCTTACCATTAATCTTTGGGTATCGCATTTGATCAATGTAAACATGGTTACTATTAACCTGGTTTTACTAATCAACTTCTCAGTTTCAAGCACACTGCTCATTTTGTTGCGTACAATGGCCAAGAGTGCCTTTTTTTACCTCAATTATAACAGCAGCGGTAAAAAGACAGTGGTACTGATCTATGGCTCCGACAGTAATTCGGTTTTAGTTAAGCAAGCCCTGGAAGCAAGTGCAAATACTAACTTTTCGGTTGTTGGCTTTATTGACGAAGGCGGTAAAAAAATTGATAAAGAAATTCAACAGGTAAGGGTTTACCATATTGAAAAACTAGCCAAGCTGAAAGAAAAATATAAGGTTGATAAGCTCATCGTGATGAATCATCATCTGGATGAACAAACCAAAAAAATTGCTTTTGAGCAGTGCCTTGCTTTAGGTATTCAAATTGTAACTGTACCACCCTCAGATCAGTGGATTTACGGTAAACTTAATCTTCAGCAAATGCAGGATCTTAAGATCGAAGATCTGCTGCAGCGAAAGCCTATAGAGATAGATACTACCCGCATTTCTGACGATCTGTTTGGTAAACGAGTACTCATAACGGGTGCGGCAGGCTCTATTGGGTCTGAAATAGCAACCCAGGTACTCGGTTACAAGCCTTCCATGGTTATTCTTTGCGACCAGGCCGAATCGCCATTACATGAAATGAAACTTGAGGTGGAGGACAAATTTCCGCAGATTTGTACTAAAATTTTCATTGCTGATATCCGAAATTATCGTCGTTTATATCGCTTGTTTGAAGACTTTAAACCCGAAGTGGTTTTCCATGCCGCTGCCTACAAACATGTTCCAATGATGGAAGAAAATCCATCAGAAGCAGTGCTGGCAAACGTAAAGGGCACCAAACATGTGGCCGACCTTTCGGTATTGTTTGGTGTACGCAAGTTTGTAATGATCTCTACGGATAAGGCGGTAAACCCATCCAATATTATGGGTACAACCAAGCGGATCGCTGAAATCTACATCCAGTCATTAAAAGATAGCCCGGCAAATATTAAAAATGGCGCTCCAGTTACCCGTTTCATCACAACAAGGTTTGGTAATGTACTGGGCTCTAACGGTTCGGTTATACCTCGTTTCAGGGCGCAGATCCAAAAAGGCGGGCCGGTTACGGTAACCCATCCTGATATTACCCGTTATTTCATGACCATACCCGAGGCTGTGCAATTGGTATTGGAAGCAGGAACAATGGGCAAAGGTGGCGAGATATTTATCTTTGACATGGGCGAACCAGTGAAAATAACTGATCTTGCTTTGAAAATGATCAAACTGGCAGGTTTGCAGCCAGAAAAGGATATCAAGATTGTTTATACTGGTTTAAGGCCGGGTGAAAAGCTATACGAAGAGTTATTGAACCTTGGCGAGCTGACCATGCCTACACATCATCCAAAGATCAAAATTGCGAAGGTGATCACTTACCCTTACAAAAAGGTGGTTTCAGATATCGATCATTTACTCGAACTCAACAAGAAGTATGACGATGTAGCTGTCGTTAATAAAATGAAAGATATTGTCCCTGAATTTATCAGCAAAAACTCTCATTTCGAGTTCCTGGATAGCATCAGCGGTCAGGAAGAAGAAATAGAAGCGTTGATGGATAAGTGATCAGAGGTGCCCTGCAAGCCTTTTGTGTTCTGCCTTTATTTGATCATCTATTTAGCGTTCAACAGTTCCGCTTTTCATCAGTCTTTCCCCAAAGCGTAAATGCACGTATAGTTTCTTCGCGCAACAGCTGGCTCATTCTTAAAACTCTGCCTGGTATCGGTTTTTCCAGCTCCTTGTAAATATGCTCGTCGTCAAATCCTGCAGCTGCAGCATCAGTTCGGGTATTGCCATAATAAACTTTGTCTATATGGGCCCAATAGATAGCGCCAAGGCACATTGGACAAGGCTCGCAGCTGGTATATATTGTACACCCCGTCAAATCAAAGCTTCCAAGATTCTCGCATGCCTGCCGTATGGCCGAAATTTCGGCATGTGCCGTCGGGTCTTTTAATTTTAGTACCTGATTGCCACTTTGCGCTATGATCTGTCCGTCTTTTACAATAACTGCTCCGAAAGGGCCTCCCGCCAGGCTTGTAATATTCGATTCGGCAAGTGCGATGGCAAGTCGCATAAATTTTTCGTCTTCAGCAGTATCCATAGGTATAAAAATAAAAAACCCCGGTTCAAAACCGGGGTTTTTCGACAGAAAAATTCGAATTTCTGTTATTTCTTTTCTTTAGCGTATGCGTCGTTGATCTTTTTAACAAAATCGCCAGTAATATCAAGGCTTGGATCTGCATACAGCAGATTGGTGCTATTGCTTTGGAAAGTAAGTACAACTTTGTAGCCATTGTCTTTCGCATATTGCTTGGTAAATGCGTAGATCTTGTCAAGCAATTTCTTGCTTTCGTCGGCCTGATCATTTTGCAATTGAGCGCCGGCATTTTGCTGATATTGTTGCAGCTCCTGACCTTCGCGGTTAAGTCTTGCTTCAGTTAATGATTTTTCATTAGCACTAATAGAGTTTTGACTTTTTTGATATTCAGCTACTTCACGCTGAAAAGCCTGCTGTTTTGCTCCAACATCGTTTTTTGCCGCTGCGCCTTTGTCTTCCAGACGTTTACGCATGTCTTTGGCGTAATCGTATTTAACTAATAACGAATCCTGGTTTACGTATACTACTGCTGTATTTGCAGGTGGTGGGGTAGAGGAGCCTGATGATGAGCCCGACTTGTTTTGGTTGCATGCTGCTAAGCTGCCTGCTGCCAGTAAGCCTAGGGTTAATTTGGTTAAATAGGAAGCCCTTGTTTTCATTTTACTGTTTAAAAAATTTTGACAAAGATAATGTTTCAGCGCAAGTATCCTAATGTTTTAATAAGCTTGTAAACATCGCGCTTATTTATCCACATTAGTCCAAAATCGGCCTATTTTACGTAAATTTGCACGTTAGCGCTATTTATAAGATAGTGGCTTTTTTATACTAATTATGAGCGAAGAAATTAACGACAGATCAAACTATTCAGCAGATAATATACAGGTATTAGAGGGGCTTGAAGCCGTACGTAAACGCCCTTCCATGTATATTGGCGATACAGGTGCCAAAGGACTTCATCACCTGGTTTACGAAGTTGTAGATAACTCCATTGATGAGGCCCTTGCCGGTTATTGCGATACCATCAAAGTAATAATTCATAAAAATAATTCGGTTACAGTTGAAGATAATGGCCGTGGTATCCCAACGGGTATTAATACCAAAGAGCAAAAATCAGCGCTTGAGATCGTAATGACCGTTTTGCACGCTGGTGGTAAATTTGATAAAGATACTTACAAGGTTTCGGGAGGTCTGCACGGTGTGGGTGTTTCCTGCGTTAACGCACTTTCTATACACATGAAAACGGTAGTACACCGTGAAGGAAAAATATTTACCCAGGAATACGAACGGGGAAAGCCATTGTTTGAAGTAAAGGCAATAGGCGAATCTGATCGTACCGGTACTATACAAACCTTTCAGCCGGATGGAGAAATATTCACCCAAACACTCGAATACAAATATGATACACTGGCTACGCGTTTGCGCGAGCTGGCCTTTTTGAATAAAGGGATCAGGCTTACCCTGACTGATGAGCGCAGCCCGCAGGAAGATGGCACATTTTTAACGGAGATGTTTTACTCAGAAGGTGGTTTGAAAGAATTTGTCAAATACCTTGACGGTACCCGTACCCCATTAATACCAGAGCCTATTTATGTAGAAGGTATGAAACAGGGTATCCCGGTAGAACTTGCCCTCCAATACAATGATACTTATTCTGAAAACGTACACTCGTATGTAAATAATATCAACACCATTGAAGGCGGTACCCACGTGGCTGGTTTTAGAATGGGTTTAACCCGTACGCTGAAAGGTTATGCTGATAAAGAAGGTCTGCTGAAAAATGTTAAGGTAGACATTACGGGTGACGACTTCCGCGAAGGCTTAACTGCCGTAATTTCGGTTAAAGTTGCAGAACCCCAGTTTGAAGGTCAAACCAAAACCAAGCTTGGAAACAGCGAGGTAAGCGGTGCAGTAAATATTGCTGTAGGTGAAATATTAACCAATTACCTGGAAGAAAATCCGCGCGAAGCCCGGATGATCGTTAATAAAGTGATCCTGGCGGCAACTGCACGTGCGGCTGCACGTAAAGCCCGCGAAATGGTACAGCGTAAAAACGTGATGAGCGGATCGGGTTTGCCCGGTAAGTTAGCCGATTGTGCCAATAGCGACCCATCATTGTGCGAATTGTTCCTGGTCGAAGGTGATTCGGCAGGTGGTACTGCCAAACAGGGCCGTAATCGCGAAAATCAGGCAATTTTACCATTGAGAGGTAAAATTCTCAACGTAGAAAAGGCTATGGAGCATAAGATCTACGAGAATGAGGAAATAAAAAATATGTTTACCGCACTTGGTGTAAGTATCGGTACTCCAGAGGACCCTAAGGCCCTCAACATAGTTAAACTGCGTTACCACAAGATCGTTATCATGACCGATGCCGACGTTGATGGTTCACACATTACCACATTGATTTTGACGTTTTTCTTCCGTTATATGAAAGAACTAGTTGAGTTTGGTTACGTATATATAGCAACTCCACCACTTTATTTGGTAAAAAAAGGAAAAGAACAGGAATATTGTTGGACCGAAGCGCAACGCGAAGCAGCAATTCAACGTTTAAAGGGGTCAGGGAAAGAAGATAGTGTTCATACGCAACGCTATAAAGGTTTAGGTGAAATGAACGCCGAACAATTATGGGAAACAACAATGAATCCTGAAACACGTACTTTACGCCAGGTAAGCATAGATAATGCTGCCGAGTGTGATCATACCTTCTCTATGCTGATGGGTGACGAGGTTGCTCCCCGTCGGGAATTTATAGAGAAAAATGCAAGGTACGCGAGAATAGATGTTTAATACCATTGGGGTTTTTTAACTTTGATATTTGTTTTATTAACTTTTGAGTATTAAATTGCTCTGGAGAATTAAATTTTTATACAGAGTTAACAAAAATCGTTATTGATTGTTCCATTTTCAAGGAAGCTTAAGCTCGCACTTCTGCCCTATATGAAAATACACAATGCCAATAAAAAGAATTTTTTTCCCGCTTTTTATTGCTATTATGCTGCTTGCGCAAACAGTTTTTGCACAGCTGACCAATTCTAGCAAACGAACCATAGTTGTTATGGGTTCTTCCAGTGCTTATGGTTGGCGATCAACTGTTCCCGATTCTGCGTATGTCAGACGTTTGCAGGCCGATTTGCATTATTATAGTCGCGGTGATACCATTATTGATATAGCTTTCCCTGGCAATACTACTTATGTTTGTTTGCCAACAGGTACGTCCGTCCCCGCTTATGCACCGGCTCCCGATCCTTCAATGAATGTAACGGCGGCTTTGAGTTATAATCCCACGTTCGTCATCATTAGTTTGCCTACCAACGATATCGCTAATTATTATTCGGATACGGAGACCCTTAATAACTATAAAACAATAACAGACGCACTCGATGCAGCTGGTGTGCCCTACATTATTACTGGCACTCAACCGCGCGATCTGGCTACGGATGTTGGCTGCAGCTACGCATTTGACGGTAGATATGTTTGCTTGTCTACCGGTGGCCTGACGTCAACGCAGCAATTAGATCTTGGTACATTTAATGGTCTATTAGCAGCGCAATATCCTTTAAATGCCACCTATGGGGCGCCCATTGTCAATAATTTCCTTACCCAACTGAGTGTTTCGTCGTCAAACTTCGAGCTTAATCCTGCTATCGGTTATGGCGATGGTATACACTATGTAGATGCCGGGCATCGCATTGTCTATAACGCTTTCCTTAATTTTCAACTCTATAAAGACCTTGTAAATTTTAAACCGACACTAACGCTTTCCCTGAGCCCAAAGTCGATCGGTACACCCGATTTTGCCCCCGGTGCAGTTTCAAATTACCCCGGGCCAGCTATTACCTATACCAGCAGCAACCCGGCTGTGGCAACAATTACCGGCGGTGGTTTGATCCATTTAGTTGGTGTTGGCAGCACAACTATTACAGCTACCCAGGCTGGTGATGTCCATCATTTAACCAGTTCAACTTCTACCACGCTTACCTGTACAGCACCAACTGTTATAGCTTACGACTGGATTGGCGGTGTAAGTACAGCATGGAATAATCCCAATAACTGGCAATCAACAAACGGTGGGGTAACAACTAATCCGGCAACTGATTATCCGGGAAACCTGCATTCAACTGATCAGGTAAATATTGGTGTCAATATCAATTATACCAATAACCCTGAAGTTACTGCAACGCTTCCAAACCTGGTTGGTTCGATCACTTTCGGCGACAGGCTGATAAGCGGCGGGTCCACAGCCACCAATACATTGGTGGTTGATACGCTTGTTACCTTAAATGTAAGTGGTCAGGTAACTCAAAAACATACAACTGCCGGAGTGTTTAATTCAGGAAACACTGCCTCTGTAACTGCTGTAAAAACCTATCTACAAGGTTCAGGCACCATCAATTGCGGAAGTTTTGTTGTTGGCGACACAACAACTCCCACAGCCGATTCGGTTATTAATGTAACACAGGTAACCCTCGGTGCCGCAGCCGGAGGTTCGCATATAAAATTAAATATAACCGGTAATCTCAATATCAACGCACAAAGTCGGGATGATGCCGGTAATTCCATTGTAGTGAGTAACAACAATGCGTATTTTTCATTGTCCCAGGGCATTCTTACCGTTGGCGGGCTGATCAATCTGACCGACGGCAATGCAAACACGGCAAAACATCCATATTTCAAGCCCGGCGCAATATTCAGTATAGATCTGCATAATAACGCTGATAGTTCGGTGCTGAACCTGCAAAACGCTAACGCCCTTGCCTCCCAAGCTGGCAATGTTGCAAACAAAATTGATTTTTATAACGTGGTTCAACCCGGCGGAACCGGCACGGCAACTGTAAATTACAGCGGAACAACAAACCAGGAGGTATATAACTACGTGGCAGGTTCGACAGTCGACAATATCATTGATAATAACGGTGACACACCCGGTGATGGCTTCGTTTATCAAAATCTTGAATTTGGTGGAACAGGAACAAAAACTGTTGATGCACCCGCTACTTTGGGTACATTACCAATTGCTCAGGCGCTGACACTGGATGCTGGCTCCGAAATACTCGACCTTGCTACCAATAACAGTGCACTTGTTGTCGGTGCTGATTTTACTACCAATACCGGCAGTATTGTTAATTGCGGAACCCGTCCGGTGGTAATTGGAGGCTCATTTTTAAATTTTGGTACTACGAATTTCGGGACCGCTAATGTTACTTTCAACTCCTTTGGCGGCGAAAATATGCTAACCGCCAATAACTGTTACCTCACGAATGTTACCATTAATGGCGGAGGACTTGAAACAATAATAGGAAATAACTTCTTCCTGACCAGTCATGGTGTTCTCAATATCAATGGCAACAGCCAACTGGAGACTAATGGCTTTCTGACATTAATGTCTGATAGTACCGGCTCAGCCACCATCGCAGCTATTCCTGCGGGCTGTTCTATTACAGGCAATGTTAATGTGCAGCGTTTTGTATCAAAACATAGGGCCTACCGTTTGGGTTCATCGCCGGTTTACAGTTCAACAATAGGTACAAATAATGTATATAGCCTTAATTACCTCAAGCGCTCTATTTACACTACCGGAACAACTGGTGTCGCCGGGGGATTCGACAAAACAGGTAATCCAACCTGCTACCTGTATCGTGAAAACCTTGCACCGCTTTATACTACATTCCTGAATAGTAATTTCAGGGGAATCAATGATATAACGGATACACTCAATTACCAGTTAGATGCTGAAGGTGGACCTTTTAATATTCCGGTTGGAAATGGTTATATGTTTTTTTACCGCGGAAGCCGCCGACAGGCATCATTGTCGGCCCTCACCGTACCCGGAGCGTCTTGTACAACCGATACTTTAACGGCAACGGGCATACTAAACCAGGGTAGCATTACCGTAAGTGATTGGTATACGCCTGGTTCAACCAACCTGGGGAATACCAGCTTTTCGGGTAATCCAGCTATTCAGGGTTCAAACTTGGTAGGTAACCCTTATGCAAGTTCTATCGACTGGGATCAATATAGTACCACTAACAATACAGCAGGTATTTATGCACCTAATGTGGCACCTTTTTCTTATCAATTGATACCATCCGGAGCTCAGGGATCAGGTAATTATGGCGTTTACACCGCTGGTAGTCATGGCGGAGGTGGAACAAATGGGGCTACCAATATAATCGGTAGTGGTGTCGGTTTTTTTGTTCAGGCTACCAGTCCATCTGCACAATTGATCTTCAATGAAAATGCAAAAACCAATACGCAGGCCGTGGTTGGTTCAACACTTTTTATGGGCAAACCGGTAAATTCGGTTTCCGACAATCAATTTCTGCGATTGCAGTTAGCCAAAGATTCTATCAATACCGACGAAAATATAATTCGTTTTAACAGTAGCGCTGCCACAGCTTTCAGTCCATTTAATGATGCCAGATACCGAAATGGGACCGGGCAGGTAAGCCTTTCGAGTATTTCAAGTGATAATGTTGCATTGGCTATCAATAGTGTGCCCTACCCGAAAAATAAGCAACAACTGGCTATCCCACTAAAGATTGGTGCCACGGCAGATGGTAATTATCTGTTAAAACTTACAGCTATCAATCAAGTACCCCTCTTATATGGTGTTTGGCTGAAAGATGCCTATAAGGCAGACTCTATTAATCTAAGAAAAAGCAGCTCTTATAATTTCTCGATAACCAAATCTGATACCAGTTCTTTAGGTTCGAAACGATTTATGCTCCTGATTCGTGAAGACACAGCGTTTGCCTATAAATTGTTAAAGTTCACCGGGGCTCCGATAAACCAGCACACCCAGGTGCAGTTGAACTGGACAACGCTTAATGAACAAAACTATACCCATTTTACTGTTCAAAGGAGTATCGACAATGGTAGTACCTTTGGCGATATCGGTGGATTTCCTTCAAGCCAGCTAGGTAATTATGGGCTACTTGATAAAAGTCCGGCGATTGGTCAAAATATATATCGATTGATGCAGCAGGATATCGATGGTAATATCACCTTTTCTAATGCTGTTACTATTAATATTATTGATCGAAGCAATCACGCTGTTTCGATATACCCTAATCCTGCCCGAACCATTATTAACCTTACCATCAATACACCCGCAGCTGCGTCTGGCAACTATCGCGTAATCGTTAGCAATAGCCTGGGTATGGTGGTGAGAAGTGCTTCATTAACCCAGCCAAATTGGGCCACAAGCCTTAGCAATCTGCTTACCGGAACTTATGTGGTGCAAGTATTAAATACCCTGGATAACAGCCTTGTTGGACAGGCTAAGTTTGTAAAATTATAGGCTGCTTTTCAGACTGATAAGGGCATGTTCATAATCAATCAGCGCTTTGTATTTTACCAGTATATCGCCGCCCAAAACTCCTAATACTTCTGGTTGATTTAATTGGCGGTAAGCTATGTTGATACCAGAAAGGTCAAGTACTGCAACTTCAAACGCCTCAATTTTTAATTCGCCTATATGCATATCGTTGATGATAGCAGTGTGTGATACCATGCTTTTGGTGCCTAATCCGGTAGAAAGCCTGTCACTCGAATTAATATCAATAAACTCCTTCAGCAAGTTTCCATGATCAAATGCAGTTTTTGAAGCTCCGGTATCCAACACCATTTTATAAATCCTGCCAAAAACGGAAACATTTACCAGGGGGTGAAAGCCGTCGTCGTGTAAGTCGATGATCTGGAGTGGGACAGTGGTAGTCATTGCGCAATGATAAGGTTTTAGATCATATCTGGTACCTAAAGGTTCGTGCACAAATGTTAATATCAGGGCAATGTGTTCATAAAAGTACTAAAGAAATTTCAGCTGTTTTGATAGATTTGTATTCCCCGGGTCCCGGTATTTATCGGGAGGTGATCCAGATTAACTATGCCAGATTTTTCGCACTTACACGTACATACACAGTTCTCGTTATTAGACGGGGCGGCAGATATTTCCAAGCTTTATAAAAAGGCTGCGGCTGATGGTATGAAGGCGCTTGCCATTACCGACCATGGTAATATGTTCGGCGTTTTCAAGTTTGTTGCCGAAGCCGGGAAGCACAATGTAAAGCCGATAGTAGGTTGCGAATTTTATGTAGTAGAGGATCGGCATAAAAAGCAATTCACCAAAGAGAAAAAGGACGTCAGGTATCACCAGCTTTTACTGGCAAAAAATGCCGAAGGGTATCGTAACCTGGTAAAATTATGTTCGCTGGGCTATATAGAGGGGCTTTATAGTAAATGGCCGCGTATTGATAAAGAATTGATCCTGCAATACCATAAAGGTTTGATCGCAACCACCTGCTGCATCGGGGCATCAGTTCCTCAGGCCATATTAAAGAGTGGGGATGACGAAGGTGAAAAGGAATTTAAATGGTGGCTCGATCTTTTTGGTGACGATTACTATATCGAGTTGCAAAGGCATAACATACCCGAACAGGAGATAGTTAACAATACGCTTCTGAAATTTGCTAAAAAGCACCAGGTAAAAGTTATTTGTTCTAACGATTCGCACTACGTTGATCAGCAGGACAGCAATGCGCATGATATTTTATTGTGTGTAAATACCGGTGACATGCAGAGTACGCCGATTGCGACCGATGAGGAGGGTGGTAAGGGTTATCGCTTTGGCTTCCCGAACGACCAGTTCTATTTTAAAACGCAGAATGAAATGGGCAAGCTCTTTCACGACCTGCCTGAAGCACTCGATAATACCAACGAGATTGTTGATAAAGTGGAAGTGCTGAAGCTGAAAAGGGATATCATGCTGCCCAATTTTCCTATCCCGCAGGAATTCAAGATCCATAGCGGACCTGAGTCCGAAAACATGAATCAGTGGGAGTACCTGAAGCATTTAACCTATACAGGTGCCAAAGAACGCTATAAAGATATCAGCCCGGAAGTGCAGGAGCGTATTGATTTCGAGTTGTTCACCATACGAACCATGGGGTTTGCCGGCTATTTCCTCATTGTATCCGATTTTATTAAATCGGGCAGAGAAATGGGGGTGTTTATCGGCCCGGGTCGTGGTTCCGCAGCGGGTTCGGTAGTTGCCTATTGTACGGGTATCACTAATATTGATCCGATAAAATATAATCTGCTATTCGAGAGGTTCTTAAATCCCGACCGTAAATCGATGCCAGATATCGATACCGACTTTGACGATGCTGGCCGGCAAAAGGTTATTGATTATGTGGTAGATAAATATGGTCGTAACCAGGTGGCACAGATCATTACCTATGGCTCCATGGCGGCTCGTACCAGTATACAGGACGTTGGCCGGGTATTGGATATGCCCCTGTCGGAAGTTAACGCATTGAAGAAACTGGTGCCAGAAACGCTCGGTATAACCCTGCGTGGCGCCATTGACCAGGTGCCTGAGTTAAAAGAGATCTATAACGATCCTGGTTTGAAAGGTATTGTACTCCGCGAAGCTGAAAAGCTGGAGGGCTCGGTACGAAATACCGGTGTGCATGCAGCCGGGATCATCATTGCGCCTGATGACCTGACCAATATCGTTCCGGTTGCCACGGCCAAAGACTCCGACCTGCTGGTGACGCAATTCGACGGTCGCGTTATTGAGGATGCAGGCGTTATCAAAATGGACTTCCTGGGCCTTAAAACGCTAACCATCATCAAAGATGCGTTGCGGCTGATTAAGCAAAATCATAATGTTGATATCGATATTGATTATATATCCCTTGAAGATCAGCAAACGTTTGAATTATACCAGCGCGGCGATACCAACGGAACTTTCCAGTTTGAAAGTGATGGTATGCAAATGTACCTGCGCGAGCTAAAACCGGATAAGTTTGAGGACCTGATTGCTATGAATGCACTTTACCGGCCGGGCCCGATTGAGTACATTCCAAACTTTATCAAACGTAAACATGGGCTGGAGCCGATCACTTTCGACCTCGCTGATATGGAGGAATACCTGGGCGAAACCTATGGTATAACAGTATATCAAGAGCAGGTGATGCTTTTATCGCAAAAACTCGCTGGCTTTAGTAAAGGCGATGCCGACGTTTTGCGTAAGGCGATGGGTAAGAAGCAGATAGAGGTACTGAATAAAATGGAGGCCCAGTTTATGGCTGGTGCCACCGCTAAAGGGCATGCCCAGGATAAACTAACCAAGATTTGGAACGACTGGAAAGCCTTTGCCCAATATGCTTTCAATAAATCTCACTCTACCTGCTACGCTTTTGTTGCCTACCAGACAGCTTATCTGAAAGCTCACTATCCGGCCGAATATATGGCGGCGGTATTAAACAACCAGAATAGTATTGAAAAGATATCCTTCTTTATGGAGGAATGCCGGCGCATGGGTGTGCCGGTACTGGGTCCGGATATTAATGAATCGGATATGGCCTTTGCGGTGAACGACAAAGGGCAGGTGCGTTTTGGTTTGACAGGTGTTAAAGGAGTAGGCGACAAAGCCATAGAGAGCATCATCGAAGAAAGGATAGCTAACGGTCCCTATCAAAGTATATATGATTTTGCACGCCGGTCAAATGTGCGTTCTGTGAATAAAAAATCATACGAGAACCTGGTTTATAGCGGGGCTTTTGATGAGTTTAAATACAACCGGGCTCAGTTTTTTGCCAAAACAGAAAATGGCTTGCTGAATGGTATCGAACGTATGATCAAATACGCTAACGATTACCAGAACACCCAGAGCAGTTCGCAGGTATCTTTATTCGGCGGTGCAGTAGCTTCTTATATTCCGGAACCGCCGCTGCCAGATTCGGAAGAATTTCCGCTCATTGAAAAATTAAAGTACGAGAAAGATGTGATCGGTATTTACCTGACCGGGCATCCTCTTGACAACTATAAACTGGAGCTTAACCGCTACTGCAATACGACTGTGTCCGACCTGAAGGTGATGCAAAAGGCACGGTCGGGCGAGGGAGGCGACGATATCAAGGCTGCTTTTGCCGATTTGCGGAAAAGGGGCGAGATAAGCGTTGGTGGCCTGGCTTCCAATGTGCAGCATAAGATGACCAAAACGGGCAAACCATTCGGCACCTTTGTGCTGGAAGACTATTATGATTCTTATGAATTTGCCTTGTTTGGCGATGATTATATCAAATACCGCAACCTGATGGTTGAAGGCTATTTTTTGCAGATTAAAGGCAGTATTGAAGAAAAGTTTAAACAAAAGGACAATTGGGACCTGCGCATCAGCTCCATTGGCTTATTGACTGAAGTAAGGGATAAACTGGCTAAATCCATAACAGTTTGCCTCGAGCTCAATTCTCTCAACGACAGCCTGGTGGATAGCCTGGAACAAATATTAGAGAGCAATAACAAAAAGTACCCCGTAAAAAATTGCACACTACGTTTTATGGTGAAGGATGTTGAAGAATCGATTTTGATAGAGCTTCCTTCAAAAACCTTCAAAGTAAATCCTAACGACGAGCTGCTGGACGAGATCCACCAACTGACACATGTGCAGCCAATGCTTAATTAGGAAGTTTGCTTTTTTGAGCGATTGTAATAGATGGCTGGTATAATAATAGAATTAATAATACCCTGAATTTGGCGTTAAATTCTGTTAAACCATTACCCTTCAATTAACCAATGAGCTATTTTTGTATATGCGCTGGTTGTTTATTCTTTTAGTATTTTGCTGTTGTACAGTTAAAGCGCAGGTAATCGGCGGTAAGATCGTTGCCGATTCTACTAACACGCCGGTTGCAGCAAGGCTTTTTACCCATTCCGGATATCAAACAGCTACAGATGCAGCTGGCAATTTCAGTATACAGGTTAAGGGTGCCGGAGATACGATCAATGTACTTGCTATTGGCTATAAGCTATTGGTATTTCCATTAAGATCGCCATTGCAAAGATATATGGTATTACGCCTGAAAACGGCGCCGGTCAACCTGAAAGAAGTAACGATCAAAGCCGAGAGAAATCATCAAAAAGATTCTATCGATCGCCGGGCCGAATACAGCAAAACATTTAATTTTCAGCCGCCCAAATTAAAAGACGCCTTTGTTGCGCCACCATCCAATGTGCCTTTTGCTTTTTTTAGCATCGATCTGCTAAGGGTAGTCAGCGTTTTGACCCGAAACAGAGACCCTAAATATAAACTGAAAAAAGTATTGCTGCGTGATGAACAGGCCGATTATATAGCAAGCCGTTTTAACCGAAGTCTGGTTAGCCGGGAAACCGGCTTAAAGGGCGATTCGTTGCAAACCTATATGGATAAATATTACCCATCTGTAAACTGGGTAAAAAAGGCAAGTGATTATGATATTATCTTGTATATCAAGTCGAAAGCAAAAGAATTCAGAAAAGTAAACTGACAAATTGCTGGGTTTATTGTTAATAAACTGACATCCTTAGGCACCGTGTTAATAATTAAATTGGGGTTTAATGGGTTTAAACCATACTTTTATCGTCACCCAAAAGTTATGCTTTTAGGGTAACATAATTGCATTGTCACATTGACAGCCTTGCATTTGTGGCAAGCTATTTGAATACAGTATATTTGGAGGAAATATTTTAAAATTAAAAGATCATGGCTTTAGAAATAACAGATGCAAACTTCGAGGAATTGGTCCTTAAATCAGATAAACCAGTATTGGTTGACTTTTGGGCAGAATGGTGCGGTCCTTGCCGTATGGTTGGTCCGGTTGTAGAAGAAATTGCTAAAGAGTACAGTGGCAAAGCTGTAGTAGGCAAAGTAAACGTAGACCATAACCCAGGCATTTCAATGAAGTTTGGTATCCGCAATATCCCCGCTTTATTGTACTTCAACAAAGGCGAGATAGTTGACAAACAAATTGGTGCAGTGCCTAAGTCGATACTTGCCGGCAAATTGGACAAACAATTAGCATAAACAATCAATCAACATAAGTGTAGCCGGTTCTAGATTTCCAGGACCGGTTTTTTTTTGGTCATTTGCTGCGCGTCATTTCGCTGCGCTGTCATTGGTCATTTCGCTGCGCTGTCATTGGGTCATTTCGCTGCGCTGTCATTGGGTCATTTCGCTGCGCTGTCATTGGGTCATTTCGCTGTGCTGGCATTTTTTGTCAACGAAATCAAACTAATCAAACGAATCTGCGGTTCAGACGCATTCCGCATTCCGCATTTGGCATTCCGCACTCCGCACTCCGCATTCCCACTCCACACTCCGCATTTCTTTTCCTCGCTTTACTTGCATACTAGTGCGGCACATGCTACATTCGTAAAATGCCTTTACTGCGCGAAGAACAACAGATACGCCAATTGGATAACCTCGAACTGCTTGCCCGGCAGGTGGTAGAGGGGTTTATTACAGGTTTACACCAAAGTCCTTTTCATGGCTTTTCGGTCGAGTTTGCGCAACACCGTCTGTATAACAACGGCGAATCGGTAAAGAATATCGACTGGAAGTTGTATGCCCGAACCGACAAACTGTTTGTGAAGCAATTTGAAGAGGAGACCAACCTGCGCTGTTATTTGTTGCTGGATACTTCATCATCCATGAATTTTCCGAACAAAGGCATTAATAAGCTGCAATTCTCTATTTATGCGGTTGCTTCGCTCATGTACCTTTTTAAATCGCAAAGGGATGCATTTGGTTTATGTCTTTTTTCGGATAAGATCGACCGGCTGAGTCAGGCCCGTTCTACTTCTTCACATCTCTTTCATCAGTATGCCGAGCTGGAGAAGGCCTATAGCCAGCCACAAATCAATACAAAAACCAATATTACCGGTGTACTTCACCAATTGGCTGAAGAAATACACAAGCGTTCGATGATCATCATTTTTAGTGATATGCTGGAGAACAATGCCAGCGAAGAAAAATTGCAGGCTTTATTTGCGGCAATTCAACACCTGAAATACAACAAGCACGAGGTGATCATTTTTAATGTTAATGATAAGGGTAAGGAAGTGGATTTTGATTTCGATAACCGCCCTCATCATTTTATTGATATTGAAAGCGGGGAGGAACTAAAAGTACACCCGGGCAAGATACGTGAGGTGTACAAATCTGGTCTCGACAATTACCGGCACCAGCTGGAATTGAAATGCGCACAATACCATATCGACCTGATCGATGCAAATATTAACGAAGGCTATAACCATTTACTCAAATCGTACCTGGTTAAGCGAAACAGTATGGTGTGATACCGCATAGGTAACAAATTAAATACAAAAACAATTCCTGCCGGGTTTTTAAAACACGAATCAAAATGTAGATTTGTGTTAACCACATTAAATTTCCTTTTTTAAAGCATATTATCTTACTCTATGGACGATATCCAGATCAAAAAGCAGTCAAAGAAATATGATGCTATTATTGTCGGCTCAGGTGCCGGAGGCGGTATGGCAGCCTATGTTTTGGCCAATGCCGGCTTAAAAGTTTGTTTGCTTGAAGCCGGACCAAACTTTGACCCGCGCGAGAACTCTTCACAATTGAAAAATCCCTGGGATTCACCGAGGCGGGGGGCAAGCACTAAGTTCAGGCCATTCGGCGATTTTGACGGATGTTACTGGGGTTGGGAAATTGATGGCGAACCATATACCCAGGCACCAGGTAGCAACTGGGAATGGTGGCGAGCCCGTATGGTAGGTGGCAGAACCAACCACTGGGGCCGCATCTCGCTTCGTTTTGGTCCGAATGATTTTAAAAGAAGGAGTATTGATGGTTTGGGCGACGATTGGCCAATAGGCTATGATGATATCAAACCGTATTATGACAAGATAGATCAGTTGATAGGCGTTTTTGGCACCAATGAAGGGCTCTATAATGATCCGGATGGTTATTTCCTGCCTCCCCCGAAACCACGTTTGCATGAGATCATGCTAAAGCGTTCGAACGCCAAGATCAATATCCCGGTAATACCGTCGCGCTTATCTATCCTGACAAAAAAAATAAACAACAGCCGTGAAGCATGTTTCTTCTGTGCGCAATGCGGCAGAAGCTGTAAAGTGTATGGCGACTTTTCATCTTCTTCGGTACTGGTAAAACCTGCCCTGGCTACAGGTAATGTCGACCTGGTAACCAATGCAATGGCGCGTGAAGTTTTAACAAACCGCGATGGATTGGCGAGTGGTGTATCCTATGTAAGCAAAGACGATATGCAGGAATACCAGGTTTATGGCCGCACAGTTATTTTGGCTGCCAGTGCCTGCGAAAGCGCGCGTTTGCTATTGAACTCCAAATCTGAGCGTTTCCCTAACGGTCTGGCTAACTCAAGCAATGCGGTAGGTAAATACCTGCACGATTCAACCGGTGCCGATATGGGTGGAATATTGCCCCAATTGTTTGATCGGAAACGTTATAACGAGGATGGGGTAGGCGGTATGCACGTATATACGCCATGGTGGCTGGATAACAAGAAGGACAAACTCGATTTCCCTCGAGGCTATCATATTGAATACGGTGGCGGTTTTGATATGCCCTTGTACGGTTTTAACTGGGGTATCGAAAAACTGAATGGCAGTTATAAAGTGAAAGGCAAGCAAAAGGAAGCCGGAGGTTATGGCGCATCACTGAAAGAAGATAACCGTTTCTTTTTTGGGGCGAGTATAGGTATGGCGGGTCGTGGGGAGGGTATTGCACGTGAGGATAGCTATTGCGAGATAGATCCCGAAGTTGTGGATAAATATGGCATCCCGGTATTGCGATTCCATACACAATGGACCGATTACGAAATAAAGCAGGCTAAACATATGAAAGAGACCTTTAAGGAAATACTAACCAATATGGGTGCGGTAATTACCTGGGGCGATGATGATGGCGAGCATAATAAATGGGGCCTGCACAATCCCGGTAATATTATTCATGAGGCAGGTACAGTGCGCATGGGTAATGATGCGCGTAAGTCGCCATTGAACAAATACAGCCAGGCACATGACGTGAAGAATTTGTTTTGTGTTGACGGCGGTCAGTTTGTATCTCAGGCCGATAAGAATATCACCTGGACCATTCTGGCACTCTCGATGCGTGCTTCAGAGTATATTGTTGACCAGTTAAAGAAACAAAATATTTGATCTTTTTATTATGAACAGAAGAGATTCATTAAGAGCATTGGTAGTAGGCGGTTTGTCGGCTGCTGTTTTGGTTGATGCCTGTAAAACACCCGCCAGTAAAGATACAGCATCCGAAAGTGCCGTTAATCCGGATCAGGACCACCCGGAAAGGATGGTTGAGGAAAAGGCAGCTGATAAGAAATTACTTCAGGAGCCTAAATTCTTTACCGACCATGAGTTCGCCACGATAACAATTTTGGGCGATATCATTATCCCTAAAGATGAAGTGAGCGGCAGTGCATCGGACGCGAAAGTGGCTGATTTTATAGAGTTTATTGTGAAAGATATGCCCGAGCATCAGGTGCCAATGAAAGGCGGTTTGCGATGGCTTGATCTTCAATGCCTGAAACGCTTTGAAAAAACTTTTAAGGATTGCGATCATACCCAGCAAATTGAAGTTGTTGACGACATTGCCTATCCTAAAAAAGCTAAACCAACGATGAAACAGGGCGTGGCATTTTTTACCTTGATGCGTAACCTGACGATCACCGGGTTCTACACTTCCGAGATCGGGATAAAAGATATTGGTTATCAGGGTAACCGGCCAAACCAATGGAACGGGGTCCCTGATGATGTATTGAAACAATACAACCTGTCCTATACCGAAAAAGAGCTTAAAGAGTGTATCAGCTTTGACACCAAAAGCTAATAAAAAAGGGTAGCCTGATCTCAGGTTACCCTTTTTTTCTGATATGAAAATTCATTTTTACGCTCGCCTCCTTTTTTTCTGCCGATTTCATCATGTAGGTTAAGTTTTATGGTCGGCCAGAAGGATTTAAAAGCTGTATTTTTTGGCTACCAAATCATAACATTGACTTTACATTAGCCTGTCTACCTTTGCGGCGTTAATAGCCGGGCAATACAAAATCGTTCTTTATTCCGGCAATAAGATCAGTTAAAAGTTAGGTAAAGAGGGCTCGTTCCTCTTTATTTGTTTTTAGCCGTTTCGTCAATTGCATCCAGAATAACATGGCAGGCAAAACGAATCTGTTCCTCTGTAATGATGAGTGGGGGGGCAATACGCATCGAGTTGCTGCAATGAAGGAACCAATCAGTTATAACACCATTTTGAATACAACGATCGATCACTTTTTTGTTGAATTCGAAGCTCTCCAGTTCAATGGCAAGCATCAGCCCTTTACCTCTGACTTCTTTGATCCCGGGATGTACGAGCAATTCCCTGAACAGGTCTGATTTACGCGCTACCGCTGCGATAAGCTCTTCTTCAAGTAATACCTCCAATGCTGCCAGTCCGGCTGCGCAACAAACCGGGTGACCACCAAAAGTTGTAATATGCCCCAATATGGGCTTTTCTTTTAGTGCAGCCATGATTGTTTTTGAAGCGATGAAGGCACCTATTGGCATGCCGCCACCCAAAGCCTTCGCCATTAACAAAATATCCGGAACTATCCCAAAATGTTCGAAAGCAAAAAGCTTACCCGTACGTCCAAGTGCTGCCTGTATCTCATCCAGTATCAATAATGTGCCCGTTTTAGTGCAGCGTTCTCGCAAGGCTTGCAGGTACAAACTATCCGGAACCCGTATGCCAGCTTCGCCCTGTACAGTTTCAACAACAACACAAGCTGTTTCGCTGGTAATATAAATTAAGTCGTCAGGTTCATTAAATCGGATAAAATTAATTCCGGGAAGTAATGGACGATAAGCTTGTTTAAATTCTTCATTACCCATTACGCTCAATGCGCCATGGGTACTGCCATGGTAGGAGTTGTAGAAAGCAACAATTCCGGTTCTTCCGGTATATCTCTTTGCCAGTTTTAAAGCACCTTCAAGTGCTTCTGACCCTGAACTTACAAAATATACCGAGTTTAAAGCTTCAGGTAAAACAGCAACCAGTTTTTCGGCAAACTTAACCTGCGGACTTTGCACATATTCGCCATAAACCATCAGGTGCATGTATTTTTCCGCCTGGTCTTTGATAGCTTGTATCACCCGGGCGTTTCCATGCCCCAGATTACTTACACCAATACCTGAAATAAGGTCGAGAAATGGTTTGTTATTATTATCGTACAGGTAAACCCCCTCCGCGCGTTCAAACTCCAGCAATAACGGAAAGTCGGTGGTTTGTGCATTGTGCACTAAAAACAGCTGGCGGAGCGTATGCATATTTGAGGTGTACGAAAACGAAATTTTTAAGCTTTACTTATGAATGCTTCGAAATTGGGGAATTTTAACGAAAAATAACAGGTTTAACAGAAATTACCTGTTAAGTAGGTAATTTACCGGGTGCGCTGTTCGCCTGGTTCCGTTCGCGTAACTGGCGAATAAGTTCGTCATTAAATTCGCGCTCGGCTTTAAATAGAGCACTTACTTTTTCGGCAGGTAAAAATTTCAAAAACTCGGAAGTGTATTTCTTACGGACGTTGACCAGATCCGATTCAAAATTCAACTCATTTTGAATTTGTTCTGCACCATCGGGTTCGGCAGCAGATGAATTAAGGCGCCTTTTAACTCTGATCGCAGTAATTTCAGCCTGGTAGCGACGATACACGGGCCAAAATTTTTCCGATTCATCGCTTTTCAATTCCAGGCGCTGGTTGATGTAACGTTCTTTTACTCTTTCAACACGCTCAATAGCAGTTTCTCTGAGGATACGTTTTTCAACGCCGGGGCGCCTGATGATCGGCCGAAGTTGACCAAAGCCTTTAATGCCACATGCCAGCAACAAAAATAAAATAAAGATATGACGGCAGGTGTTATACATTTTATTGGCTGGCAGAATCTAAAGCTTGTTGTAAATCGATATTTAAATTTTCGGCGTCGGCTGGTTTTGTTTCGTCCATCAATGTGCGGGTATCATTACCATCCAGGTGTAATTGCAGGTAGTTCTGGATGTCATCAACCGGTATCGAGGCCAATGATTTATGTAAGAACGAGTCTTTATGAACGGCATCCGGATCGGCGCTTCGGTTTAAAAATAAGGTACCACCAATAGCTATAACCAAACAAGCTGCCGTGGCATATTTAACAGCACTCGTTGCAATGAATTTTCTGATAATTGCACCACCGGTTTCTTTCTTTTCCTGTTTAACCGTTTTCGCGAGGATGTTTTCTGTAAGCCTGTCGAAATAATTTTCCGGAACAGTAAGCGCGCCGGAAGGTATGCTCAGGGCCTCTTCTACCTTAATGCGACTTTGAATCTGCTGCTGCAGGTTTTCAAAATAATCGGCAGGAACAGCAAAACCGGGTTGGTCCTTGTCAGCCGATTGTTCAATATTTATCCTCGCTGTAATATTCGCAGAAAGTTCATCGAAATACCCATAAGGAACAGCAAAACTGGTATCTTCTTTATTTAGGGCTTCTTCAATAGTGATCCTTGCGGTAATTTGATCCGTCAGCTCATTAAAATAGCCATCCGGCACGGTAAAGCCCGGTGCTTCTTTATTTGTCGCACTTGCTATGCGGATCTGCGCATTAATTTGTTCACCAAGTTCAGTAAAATAGTTTTCAGGCACGGTAAAGCCTGTTTCCTGCTTATTGCCTGCTGCTTCTTCGAGTGTAATTTTTGACAAAATAGTTTCACTAAGGCTATCAAAATAGCCTTCAGGCACTATAAACGGGTTATTTGGGTTTACCTGTTTAAGTGACATATATTCATTTAGCCATTCCCTGTTGCCTCTATCCCTTTTCATATCTCTATATAGATGAAATTATAGCCCAATGGTTTAAACTAAATTTAAAATATTAATCATTTGACAATAAAAATGTCTCTATCTTCTTAACCGCAAGGTGAAACGAAGCCTTTAATGCCCCCACGCTGGTGCCAAGCACATCCGAAATTTCTTCGTACTTCAGGTCGTCATAATATTTCATATTGAAAACCAAACGTTGTTTTTCGGGCAGGGTTAAAATAGCCTGTTGTAATTTCAATTGCGCTTTATCACCATTAAAGTAAGTTGAATCGGCCAGGGTATCCGCCAGTTCATAAGCAACATCATCTAATGGTATGTTATTTTTTTGTTTTTTCTTATTCAGAAAGGTGATACATTCATTGGTGGCTATGCGGTACATCCAGGTATACAGCTGGGCGTCGCTGCGAAAACCGGGAAGGTTTTTCCAGACTTTTACAAATGTATCCTGCGCAATATCGTCGGCATCGTCATGGTCAATGACCATTCGCCTGATATGCCAATAAATTTTCTGCTGGTATTTTTTTAGTAAAAGGTTAAACGCTTCGTTTCGCGTTTTTTCGTCCTGAAACTTGCGTAGTATTTCTGCGTCTTCAACCTGTACCGCCATGAATCGAATTTTGGTTTCTGCCTTTATTGCGAAAATAGTGATTATTTTATTAAATCGAGTACCTGTTGCGAAGCCTTGTTGCTGTCAACTTTTTCAATGATATGCTGGATAATTCCTGCTGCATCAATAATAAATGTAGTGCGCAACGTGCCCATATATACCTTGCCATAAAGCTTTTTTTCGCCCCAAACGCCGTAGGATTCTATGATCTTTTTATCAGGATCGGCGATGAGCGGAAAGGGGAGCTGGTATTTATTGATGAATTTCTGATGTGACTTTTCGGTATCAAAACTTACCCCTACTACCTGTAAACCGTTGGCTGCAAGCGACTGGTAATTATCTCTGAAATTGCAGGCTTCTTTGGTACAGGTAGGGGTATTATCCTGGGGATAAAAATACAGGATCAAGGTTTTACCCTTGAAATCTGATAATGAAATTTTTTCGCCGTTTTGATCGGTTGCTGTAAAATCCGGGGCTTTATCGCCTGCTTTTAATGTGCTCATATTATCTGCTAAAGTTTGCTGTATAGTGGCTTACGTTATCCTTATTATCCGTAACGGTCAATTCAAAATGATGCTGACCAAGGGCAAATGCCTGGTCAAAGTTATAGCTTAATACGTAGGTTTTGTAGTCCCATTCCATTAAAATCCATTTGTCGTCAATTTTACCAACATAGCTTTTAATACCCGATAGGTTATCCATTATTTTTAGCGATAGTCGTTTCATACCCGACATATTAACGCCATCTCTGATATTTATCGGGTGTATTGTGGGGGCAAGGGTATCAAGCCTGATATAATAATCGCCAAAGGTTCGCACTTTGGTTTTTATATAGCCATTTTCAAAGTTTCCGCCCTCACAAATGCCATCGGTATTCATGATAACCCCTTTGCCAGCTAATTGACCTATGGAAGCATCGGGTTTGATCCAAAGTTCAAAGGTGTCATTAATAGGCGTCATCCGGTTATGTATGCGGTGAATCTCGGAGAAAGTGCCTTTTTTCTCAGGCAAAGTTGCATAGGTGAAATTAAGATCATCATATAAATTCCCCGGCGGGATGATCACTTTTACTTTATCGTTACTAAACTCATTTTGTTTACTATATGCAAAGAAACCTGTACTTACGTTTGAAGCTATTTTCGATGTTGTAACAGCGCTTGATTTTACTTTGATACTTAGTGTAGCTTGATTTCCAGCGACATCCTTTACGACATATTCAACCTCGTGGACGGCATTATCTGTAAATTTAATGATGCCCCGATCAACAGACTGAGGGTATAGCGATATTTTACTTCCAGGCAATATAAAGCACTTTTGAATAAACCGATGTGAGGCCTGGAAAACCGGATAATCGATATAGGCATTGATCGCATGAGTTTGATTGAATGCAAACCTTTCTACAGCAAAAGTATAAACCAACTGGCCATCAACTTTAAGTTCGATAGCATAAATGCCGTTGTGGTTGAACGATGTGCTGTTGATATCAGTGGCAGTTATACCGAAGCCGGTGGCACCGTTAACGCTGATCACCTGTGGTTTTGCCAGCCTGTAATTGCCTGCCGCACCTTTCAGCTGGAAAAATTGCCTTGTTGTTTTTTCACTAAAAGGCTCGTCGCCGAGGTGATAAACGCAAATGGCACTAAGTGTAGGGGCAACATGGTCATTTATCGTTAATCCAAATAATTGCGGGTTGATGGTTTCCTCGGTTTGGCTGTCCCTGATCTCGAAATGGAGGTGGGGCCCTTCCGAGGCTCCTGCATTACCCGACCAGGCCACTACATCGCCCTGGCATACTGTTAGCTGAAATGCCGGTACATCGGTGTCCACTTCAAAGCTTTGTTGCTGGTACTGTTTTTCACGGAGGAATTTTTCTATTGATGGAGCAAAGCGCTGCAGATGGCCATATACGGTGGTAAAACCATTGGGATGAGTAATGTATAATGCATTGCCAAAGCCGCCAAACTGAACTTTGATCCGCGACACATAACCATCGGCGGAGGCATGGACAGGAAAGCCTACTGTGCCATTGGTCTTAAAATCCAGACCCGAATGAAAGTGATTGGGCCGTAATTCGCCAAAAGATCCGGCGGTGCTGGGCGGCAGATCAAGCGGATAACGGAAAAAATTTTTTGGGTAGCTGCGGGTTTGTACAATGTTTTGAGCTCTGCCATTTAGCAAAAGAGCGGAAAAGACGATAAATAAAACAAACGTTTTAAGCCTCATGCTTATTTAACATAGAAATCGAGCATTCGTTTGTTCTCCAGGAATCCTTCCAGGTGGTCGCCTATATTTACTTTACCTACACCCTGTGGAGTGCCTGTAAAGATCAGGTCGCCTTTTTTTAGTGTGATGTATTGGGACACAAAAGCTATTATACGCTCGAAAGAGAATAGCAGATCTTTGGTATTACCCTGCTGTCGGAGTTCGCCATTGATCTCCAGTTTAAAACTGAGATCGTACAAATCCGCAAATTCTGATTTCGGTATAAAATTGCTCACAGGTGCCGAACCATCAAAAGCTTTTGCCAGTTCCCAGGGAAGCCCCTTTTCTTTATGCCGGCTTTGTATATCGCGGGCAGTAAAATCAATTCCCAAACCGATCTCGTCATAATAGTTAGATGCAAATTTCTCGCTGATATTTTTCCCTTCTTTACAAACTTTTAACACGATCTCAATTTCGTGGTGGATATCTTCCGAAAAATCAGGATGATAAAATGCTTTGTTTTCGCGGAGCAGGGCTGTATCTGGCTTCATAAATATTACCGGTACTGTAGGTACAGGGTTGTTCAGCTCCTTTGCATGTTCGGCATAATTGCGACCGATGGCGATGATCTTCATTTCTGGGTATTTGCGGTAAATTTAGGAAATTTTGGGGATTGGTTTAGTTGTATTGGTTGTATTAGGGGGATCGTTTAATAATTTTCTTAACGGAGCTGGCAAAAACCTCAAAAACCAGAAGTTGAATGCAATTTGTGAGACATCCAACCTGTAAGTCGAAACTACAGTACCGATATCCTTTTGATCACCGATTCGGTGCCTGCTACAACACGGATGAAATAAAATCCACGCTGTAAGCGGTTGTTCAGCGGGTAGCTGAAGTTTTGCTCGCCGGATGAGATCCGTTGAGAGATGAGGGTAATAACATCATTACCCAATACGTCCATTACTTTAACTGTTACGATAGCGTTTCTCGAAAGTGTATACTTGATATTGATCTGATCGGTAATTGGATTAGGGAAAACCTGTACATCGTTCAACAGCCTATCGTCGGCCCGGGCAACATTTACTTTTTGGACTGAAACAACTGCTGGTCGTAATGGCGGGAGCGAGAGGTGCAAACCATTGCGCAAATAGGACGATTTTGTAGTAGTTAGTTTATGGATAGTATCAACATGCCTGGAGGCATACCCGCCTGCAAGGGCAATATTAACCGTTACCGCGAGTACGATCAATATTATCCAGGAAGATCTATAAGTATAAATTAGCCTCATGCGTTGATTTATATTACAAAAATATAAATAATGGACTCAGGATTTGCGTATGGTTTAATTTAATATTTGATTTTAACAATATTTAACATACGGGGGTGTATTGGTTGAAATGGTTGTATTAGTTGAAGTGGTTGTATTAGTTGTATTAGTTGTAGTAGTTGTATTGGTTGAAGTGGTTGGGCATTGGAGTCCATAGTCGATGGTCCATAGTCCATAGCCTTTTTTAATGCCCAATGCCCAATGCCGCGCAGCAAATGCCTAATGTCTAAACGCCGCGCAAGACTATTTGTACCGGATCTTATAAATCAGAATGATACTTGCAAAAACCAGGGTAATGGCATTAGCTATTGCTACGGGGAGACTGCCGCTGAGGATGCCGTATATGAGCCAGCAAAGGGTGCCGGCGGTAAATAAACCATACATAGCCAGCGATATACCGGATGTGTTTTTGGTTTGGATGGTTTTGATGGCCTGGGGCAAAAAAGAAATGGTGGTGCCGCAAGCAGCCAGGTACCCGATGATATCTACTAAGTTGAAATGCATTAGGGTAAATTTAACCAATTACTGTTAGTAAATGGTTAATTCTTTGCTTCCAATGCCTCTTTACCAACCAAACTGTTTTTATAGCTGTACGAAAAATAGATTACCAGGCCGATAACCAGCCAGATCAAAAACCGGAGCCAGTTGGTATAGCCCATTTCTGTCATCAGGTATAAACAACTGGAAAGACCTAAAACCGGGATCAGCGATAAGTTTTTAACAAATGACGCTATTGTAAGTGCCGCAGTTAGTATCAGGAAAATAAAAAATGGAAAATTCTCGTAAGCGTTTTTCTCGGTAAATTTTGCCGTTACATAATCCCTGAAAAATATGATCCCCACAATAAACAATACCGGAGTTATCCACTTGGCGTTGATATAGGGCAAATGGAAGCGTCCTTTACGCTGCGCCTGGCGGGGTAACAGGAGTACGCCGCCACAAACCAACACAAATGCAAAAAGGGTGCCGATGCTGGTGAGATCCGTTACAATAGTCAGATTAAGAAACAACGCAGGTACCGCCACAACAATACCGGTAATAATGGTTGAAAATGACGGTGTATGGTATTTAGGATGGATACGTGAGAATACCTTTGGCAATAGGCCGTCGCGGCTCATGGCCATCCAGATACGTGGCTGGCCCAGCTGAAATATCAGCAATACGCTTGCTGTTGCGATGACGGCGCTGATAGAGATCACATAGCTGATGTTATGTAACCCAACTTTAGCGAACACAAAAGCTAATGGGTCGCCTACCTGTAATTCTTTGTAGCTAACCATACCGGTCAACACTAAGGAGATGAGGATGTATAGCACCGTACAAATGATCAGTGAGTAGATCATACCACGGGGCAGATCGCGTTGAGGATTCTGGCATTCCTCGGCAGTGGTAGAAATGGCGTCGAATCCGATATAGGCGAAGAAAACTCCTGAAACACCTTTCATTACACCGCTGAAACCATTAGGTAAAAAAGGATGCCAGTTGGCCGGAGTCACATAAAAAAAGCCGATAAGGATAACACCGATCACAATAGCGATCTTCAGGATCACCATGGCATTGGTAGCTTTCCTGGTTTCGCGAATACCCACATAAACCAGATAGGTAATGGCAGCCACAATGGCCAATGCAGGTAAATTGGCTATAAACTTCAAAGAGCCTATCCCGGGTGCATTTTCCCATGCCGACGCATCCATTTTCATCCGGTCGGTAATATCGGCCAAATGATGGGAAGCCTTCAGACTCAATATATCTTTATGGGCATTAAAAGCTGTAAGAAAATCAATAGTGGTCCATCTTGGCAAATGGATACGGAAACCATCCAGCAGGTTCACAAAATAATCGCTCCATGATATAGCAACGGCAATATTGCCAATAGCATATTCCATCAACAAATCCCAGCCAATGATCCAGGCGATCAATTCACCGAAGGAAGCATAGGCATAAGTGTAGGCACTTCCTGCAACTGGTATCCGCGAAGCAAATTCGGCATAGCATAATGCTGAAAAACCACAGGTAACGGCAGTGATAACAAACAAGATACTTACCCCTGGTCCGCCCTGGAAAGCAGCTTCGCCGATAGTAGAAAATATACCGGCACCCACCACCGCAGCAATACCCATTAAGGTTAGGTCTCGTACACGTAATTCTTTTTTAAGGTGTGGGTCTCCTGAATGTTCACCGTCGCTAAAGCCACTTGCGACATCGGATAAAATTCTTTCAATGGTCTTTTTGCGGAATATACTTTTCGACATTCAGTTCTATTGAGTTAGGCTGCATCCAAACATACTATTTTTTTGCATTGAATTAAATAGCATAAATTGCAGCCGTGGAAAAAAGTTTGAGGTCCGTATTACGTAGTATAAGGTGGATGGTTGTGCCTTATTTGCTGATATTGATTATCTGTCTGGTAATCAAACTCAATTTTTCTCGTCCCGAAATTTACTTTGCCGTAAATAGATTCAATTTTCCACTTGCTGATACCCTGGCGCCCTATATAACCGATCTGGGTGACGGTTGGACCGCTATTAGTCTCTCACTTATCCTCATGTTTGTCAGTTACCGCAAAGCACTGATCATGGGAAGTTCGTACGTGATCACGTCTATCTCGGCACAAATCATAAAATTCCTGTTTGATGCTCCAAGGCCTAAGTTATATTTCGGTCATCAATTGGATCATGCCCATTTTGTAAAAGGTGTGGAAATATTGAGTCAGCATAGCTTCCCATCGGGTCATACCACAACGGCTTTTTCGGCAGCGGTTCTACTTAGCTACTGGAGTAAGAATAAAGGCTGGGCACCTGTATTCTTACTCTTAGCTATATTGGTGGGATACTCGCGCATGTACCTGAGCGAACACTTTTTCGAAGATGTACTCGCTGGTTCTGTCATCGGCTTCGTGCTCACCCTATTTTGGTTTTATTGGCTGGATAGCCGATCATTTATTCAGAAACAAGGCTGGCAGCGTGGCTTGCTGGGCAAATTTTAGGCAAGTTCTTTATTGTTGTGATTTTTTGCGAAAACGAACCAACCTCCGGCAATTACAACAATACCACCAGCTGCTATCAACAAGATCATGAGCGTACTTGTACCTGAAGATGTGCTATTTACATCGGTATACTGATCGTCGCGCTGCAATTCGGACGAAAGTTTGATCGAACCGAAGAAGGCCTTTGCTTCGCTGTTAACAAGGTCCTTTCTGGCGTCAGGGTAAACATACTGGAATGAATAGGTGGCATCTTTGGTATAGATCACCAGAAAATTTCTGTTCTGAACGTTTCCGTTGCCATCATTGGTTACCAGCGTAAATGCCTTGGCCTCCAAATTACCCACGGTAGTGTCGCGTACATTTTGTGTACTGCCGTTGCCTGATTGCTGCTGAATGCCTTTGATATAATTTTTCAAAACAGCATTCAGGTCCTTTTCCCGCTTAAGCGGTTGGTTGTCTTTAGCGTTTGGCTCAACTGTGGTAACCATGTAACCGAAATCGGTATTGGCCGAAAAAATACGCTGACCCAGCGTGTCTTTTTGAATATATCCTGCCGGCATGGATACCGAAACCAGTTTATCAACTTTAATGGGCTTATAGCCCTGCCCAAATACTGTACTCACCGAAAACAGCAGGGCAAATAGAATTTTTAGCTTTTTCATATCAATAATTAACAACATATCGGGCCTGTGGTTTTTTAAATACACATTGTAAGCCTTATGGGTTAATTATCTATTTGATATGAAAGGAGTTAAAAGGATTAAATTCTTTTGATGAATTACACTATGAAGACAATTGTTGTAGTCGGAAAGGTCCTCAGAACTCCCCAACTTTTTTAGAATCACAGATTTAGACTGATTATTCGTATTTCACAGATTTTGAATTAGCAGTCGCTCTTTTTCATTTTCTTTTTGTAAAATCTGTCGGACTCCTATCCTAAATTATCTATCTCAGCTTTCACAAAATCAGCCAGTTCCTTAACATATTCGGCGCTAAAATCAAATTTGATGCCTGCCGTTTCGTAGATCTCTTTGATAGTTTTGGTATAGCCCAGCTTGAGTGCTTCGATGTATTGCTGCAATCCTTTTTCGGGATTTTCCTTGTAGTTTTTCCATACAGCAATAGCGCCGAGTTGTGCCATACCATACTCGATATAGTAGAATGGTACCTCAAAAATATGCAGCTGTTTTTGCCAGAGGTTTGCCTCGGCTTCTTTATGATTACTCCAATCGGCGAAATTGGCACCGAACTTTTCAAATATTTGCAGCCAGGCCTGGGTACGCTCTTCGTTGGTATGCGCTGGGTTCGTATATATCCAATGTTGGAACTGGTCAACCACGGCTACCCAGGGCAGGGTTTTAAGCACGTCGAATAGCTGATCCCGCTTGGCGCGTTTGAGGTCTTCCTCGTTATCAAAATATACGTCCCAATTGTCCATGGATATCAGCTCCATCGACATAGAGGCCAGTTCGGCAACTTCAGAAGGACAATGTTTAAAATCGTTTAGTTCCAGGTCGGCTGTAAGAAAGGTATGCACTGCATGGCCGCCTTCGTGCACCATCGTGGTGAGGTCGCGGAAAGTATTGGCCGAGTTCATGAAGATGAAAGGTGCACCGGTTTCAGCCAGCGGATAATTATAGCCACCGGGGGCTTTTCCTTTGCGGCTTTCGACATCGAACAAACCATTTTCCTTCATGATTTGTAGCCTTTCGCCAAGATACGGTCCGATATTGCTGAAACAACGGATCGATTTCTCGATCAGTTCACTGCCATCCTTGAAGGGTTTCAAGGCTGACTTGCCAGATACATCTACATCCATGTCCCAGGGTTCCAAATGGTCTAATCCAAGTGCTTGTTTACGTTTTTCGGCCTGTTGGTGAAGGATAGGCACTATAGCATGTTGAATTGCCTCGTGAAAAGCATAGCAATCCTGCGGAGTATAATCAAAACGTCCCAGTGCCTGGAACATATAATCGCGGAAGTTATCAAACCCGGCATTCAGGGCTACCCGGTGACGTAGTTCACGTAACTGGTTAAACAGACTGTTTAGTTGATCTGTATCCTGCAGGCGGCGGGCTGTAATAGTTTCCCATGCCTGCTGTCTTTTACTGCGGTCGGTATCTTTTAAACGTACAGCAGCTTGTTCGAGGGTAAACTCTTTATCGTCGAGGTGAACCGACATGGAGCCGGTGATCGATTGGTATTTCTGTTGTTCAACCTGTATCTCGGTGAGGATAGGTATGTTTTCTTCCCGGAATAATTCAAGCGCTTTTTTTACACCGCGCAGGTAGATGAAATATTTTTCCTGATCCAGTTGTTCTGTATAGGCACTGGCAACCAGCTTTTTGTTTAGCTCGTTGCTGAATGGCGCAATTTTGGGCTCGATCTCTGTAGCGAAATACTGAAACTTTTGAAGTAGCACTTCACTCGCAGTATCGCAGGTCATGCGGATATAGCGCCAGGCAAAATCTTCTTCCAGCGCAGCTTCCAGTTCGCTTCGGTCGCGCAACCATTGCTCCAGAGCGTCAACAGAATTGATCTGCCGGTCTTTTAGTTCAGTAAACAGTGGTTCAAGGTTTTCCCACTTGATCTCGAAAATCTGCGGAATGTATTTTCTTGGCTTTTTAGCTATCATGGCGGTTCTATTTCCCTGCAAATTTAATTTTTAAGTCGGTATTCGACGTAAGTCTGCATCCCGATAGTTTTTGGGATTCCGAAAGATGCATTGATGGACAAAAGGTGTGGTGCGGAAGACTAACGATCACGATGCGAATCTGCGAAATAATAAACTATTCTCACTTTTTTGGTACTACTTTTTTGTGGGTCAATACTACATGGTTTTGTAGTTGTGCTCAGCCACAAAATAGGTGAAATTAGAGGGTAGCCTGTTTGAAATAATTGCAAAAAAAATTTGGCAATAGTATTTTTCCTAATGACAGTTAAATGCTCTATCTGCCCAACCTGTATAAATGAGATCAGTTTCCGAAATATGGGGTAACCATTGTAAATAATAAGGGTTGAATTGTTCAACAAATAAAATTATAAAATATGAGAAAGTTTGTTTTGTCCTTTTTTTTTGCGGCCTCCTCTTTTGCAAGTTTCGCCAATACTTCGAATATTACCAGATTAGCGGTCTGCTACGAAAAGTCTGCATCAGCTTTTACACTTCAGGTTCGCATTGCAGCATCCTATACCAGCAAATGTGGTGTAACCTGGAATATAGTTGCCTATGGTTCAAGTTATGACGAGGCTATGCAGGGACTGAAAAACATGGCAAAACTTGCAGATGCTGCCTGCGGCACAAACATTTCGCAAATTATTGTTCCGAATTAGCAGGTCAAAAATCACCAGATCATACGAGTAAATCATTGGCTTTTTCTCATTAGGGGAAAAGCATGATTTCCTTCATTACAATATTATTCATAATTTATGTTCAGGAGTTTGGCCATCTTAGTTCTATTTGGACTTTTATCTATCATGTTGGCAAAAGCCCAAACCGGCGATAAAATAGTTGCTACGGTTGAATATCAATTCAAATACATCAAAAATGGTGAAACCATCATTGACGACATTGGCATTTTAGATATCGCGGGAGATAAAAGCTATTTCCATGGAAAGAGCGCAGACGACGACAAAAAAATGTTGACCGAAAGAATTGCAAGGGCAAACAATGGGAGTAATCATATCACTTTAGCGCCCCTTAGCAGCAAGGATTTCGCTCAAAATGCCTGCGAGTTCAAAATAATAAAAGACTATGCAAAGCGGGTGGCTGTCATGGTTCAATATATTGGCCGGCAAAATCTCGGATTTGTTAAGGATACTTTAAGTAGCAGGAAATGGGTCATCGGGAAAGAAACGAAAAAGATCGGTGGTTTCTTCTGCCGAAAGGCAACAACCCGAAAAGATACTTCAACAATAACGGCATGGTTCACAACTGAGATCCCTATACCCGAAGGGCCGTATTATTATTACGGGTTGCCCGGCTTGATCATACAGGTAAGATCAACAGCCGGTATCAGCGCTGAATTATTGCGAATGAGGCCAGTTAACCAGCCCCGTGAGAAAATTAAAACAGAACCATTTGCCCTGGTTACGGCAACACAATGGTACAAAGCTGCTGCAAACGAAGCGGCAGCTTTTAAAACCGGACAGTTTTCAAATGGCGACGAAGCAAAATTGAAATCTGAAAGTCAATAACGGTAATCACCAAAAAACTGTGAATGTCCGGTTAATTTGTACCCTTTTTTTCTTTTCAGCAGCACTCGTTGCAAAAGCTCAAATAAATATTAAAGGCACTATTGTTTCAGCCGATAACAAGGCGATCGCTGAGGCAAATGTAATCCTGTTTTCGAATGATCATCAGGATATACTGGCTTATACAATTACAGACATCGAGGGTAATTTTAGTCTTAAGTCGGTTACAAAGGATAGTGCCCTGCTGGAAGTTTCAATGCTTGGGTTTGAAAAGCAAACAATTGCATTAGGGCCGAATATTTCTAAAACGTTTGTTATTGTGATGAAGCCCATTATGAACAACTTGCCCGAGGTTGTCATAAAGCAGGCGCCAGCACCAATACGAGGTAATAAAGATACGATCAGCTATTCGGTCAAGGCCTTTTCTGATAGCAGCGACCGGCGTATCATTGATGTTATCAAAAAATTACCGGGTATTTCTGTCACGGGTACGGGTCAGATATTATTCAACAATCGGGCGATCAACAAATTTTACATCGAAGGGAAGGATCTTTTAGAGGATCAATATGCAATCGCCAGCAATAATTTGCCATCAGCTGATGTTGACCAGGTTCAGGTTCTGCCCGATCACCAGCCGATAAAGGCCCTGAAAGGTAGCATCAAATCAGACCGGGCCGCTATCAATATTAAACTTCGAAAAGATGCAAAATCGCGGATCATGGGAATGGGTTCGGTTAGTGCGGGGCTGCCCCTAAATGCAAGGAATGACGAGGTCGCTTTATTGCAGTTTAATAAGGATCTGCAATTTATCAATACAATAAAAACTAATAATACAGGTAAAAATCTCGATCCTGAAATACTGGAGCAAAATAAGCCATCCGGTTTGTCTGATAACTATAGCGCAGGAACTCCTCAACTTTCGGTCTTAAAACCGGATGTCCCCCAAATTGATCAGTCGCGCTTTTGGTTCAATAATAACAACCTGATTTCAAGTAATTTTTTGATCGGCGTCAGTAAAAACCTTGATCTGAAGCTAAATATTGCCCTGGAAAATGACAGAATAAGTTCCCGATCATTAGTACAAACTGCGATCTATTTACCCGCTGATACGATCAATTTAACAGAGCATCATTCTTCGATCAACGCCTATTCCAAACTCATTTCCAACATCGTACTCGAACAAAACACTGATAATTTATACCTGCGAAACAGCCTGAATGGCTACGCATCCCGGGAAACGAATGCTGAAGTTCTATTAGCTCCTGCATCGGATCAGCAACTTTTACAACCCCTTTTTAACCTGGTTAACAGGCTAAAAGCGATCATAAAAACAGGCAATAGTACAGTTGATATCAACTCGATGGTTAATTATAGTACTCAGCCACAAAGTCTAACGATAAAACCGGGATTGTTTGCTGATACCTTGAATGGAGGCTATTCCTATGATGGGCTTTCACAAAAAGTTTCAGCAAAAATATTTTCCACGGAAAATGATATTTCCTGGTTGTTGCGTCTTCGAAATTTTTCGATCAGCACCCTATCAGGATTCGAAGTTAAAAATGATCAGACCAGCAACTCCCTTTTTAAGATTCAAAATGGAATGTATTTAATTCCGGGAGCAGATTTTACAGATACCACTAACCGCCGTTTTAGCCGGGTTTTTGAAAATGTGGGGTTGGCATTTGAAAGCGGTAATTGGAACGGTTCTATTGATCTGAAAAGCAGTTATAATTACATCGGGAATACTGAAAAGCGGGTTAGCCGAAATGACTGTTTGCTATTAATTGAGCCTGCATTGACGGTCAGGTATACGATAAATGCTTATGTTGAAAATACCATATCCCTATCCAGATCAACCAGCATTATCAATAATGGCAACAGCAGTTATGTGCTGGTTGATTACAGGGACCTGGTAAACGACCAGCAAACGATCGATCAGAAAAAAAGCTATGCGGCAGTTTACGCCCTGAACTATCGAAATATTGTAAGGGGAATTTTTGCAAATTTTGATTTACTGTACCGAAGCACAGCCAATAATTTCCTGGTGGATTACCTATACGCAGGTATTTTAACAACCAGAAACTTTACAGCGTTCCCTAATCGGACAGAAAGTTTCGGTGCTTCTTTAAATGGAAGCAAATATGATGATGCGATCAGGACTAATTTTAATATTGGAGCAAACTACACCCTTAACCGCCTGAATGAGCTGCAACAAAACAACCTGTATCATATCATCGCAGAGGTTTATTCGGTTCATACGAGGATTACTTCCAGCGTTTCGCCGAAGCTGTCGGTCATCTATAATTCCAGTTTATCTTCTTTTTATAATTCAAATGATGCAGGAGGGAAGAAGCTGATCGAAAATCCTATTCTATCCTTAAAGCAAAACCTAACACTTAAATTATTTTTGCAGCCCCGTTGGAGTATTGTTGGTAGTGTTGCGCAGTATGCCGATTTCCAGCGCCCGATGACAAAATTCGAAAGTTATTTCGCTGACTTTTATTTTCAGAAAACCTTAGCTAAACCGAAAATTGATCTGTCTGTTGGTGCTGATAATATTTTCGACGCAAAAACTTTTAAAAGCTACGGGTATACAGCAAATATTTTTACGATGTCAACATATACGTTACGTCCCCGGTCGTTGATGTTTAAGGTCAATTTTCAATTTTGAGGCCGAGTTTTTAAAGCCAGTAGTACCATCAGCCGGAAGCTTATTGATTTTTACCACGAGTTGAAAACTCTTGAACAACAAAGATGCACCTTGCGTACTCCTGATAGCTATCGGGATACGGACTTAATTGAACTTCCAGCCTTCTCTGCATATATATTAAACCCTTCCAAATAGCTTGCAGGCTGATAGTTAAAAGCCTTTTCAAACTTATCCGAGTTGAAAATATAATCGTGATTGTACTGATAATACATCTCAATACTTTCACCAACAAGTTTAACAAACAGTCCGTAGCTCCATAGCATGAATTTACCCAAGGTCATAAAACTGGGTTTGGTATCATTTGCCTTTGCAGCAAGTTCAATAAATTGCTGGCCGGTTAAGGGCTTTGCAGTCGGCATGTGCCAGGTTTGGTTATCACTGGAAGCATCCTGTCCCAATAAAAACAGTCCTTTGCCCATATCCGGGATGTAGCTAAAACTATGC